>Ga0187886_1000042_pt1 | contig 180054 bp, 150 predicted proteins | sample June2016WEW_20_1_FD_133001 | JGI IMG/M metagenome (GOLD analysis project Ga0187886, IMG submission 133001) | Peatland microbial communities from SPRUCE experiment site at the Marcell Experimental Forest, Minnesota, USA - June2016WEW_20_150 | ecosystem: Environmental > Terrestrial > Soil >...
GGGATAACAGGCTGATCGCACCCGAGCGTCCATAGCGGCGGTGCGGTTTGGCACCTCGATGTCGGCCCATCACATCCTGGGGCTGAAGGTGGTCCCAAGGGTTCGGCTGTTCGCCGATTAAAGTGGTACGCGAGCTGGGTTCAGACCGGCGTGAGCCAGGTCGGTCCCTATCTGCCGCGGGCGTAAGAATCTTGAAGGGAATGTTTCCTTAGTACGAGAGGACTGGGAAACACTGACCTCTGGTGTACCGGTTGTTCCGCTAGGAGCATAGCCGGGTAGCTACGTCGGGAAAGGATAAACGCTGAAAGCATCTAAGCGTGAAGCCCATCCCAAGATTAGGATTCCATTTCCCGCACCTATTTTGCCCAGCAAAGGTAAATTCTAATATCTAAATCCTAAATTCTAAACAAATTCAAAATTCTAATTTCAAAATGACTAAACCATTTGAACATTTGAATTTTAGTAATTAGATATTGTTTAGTATTTAGAGATTAGGATTTAGGACTTGAACTTTTCTGGTTGAAATAGGTGCGGGATAAAAGAGCCCTCGAAGTCTACGAGGTTGATAGGCCGGATGTGTAAGGCGAGAAATCGCTTGAGCTAACCGGTACTAACGCTCAAATACTTGACCATATCAATCATAGATTGATGACCGAGATTTGTAATCTCAAATTTGAGATTTGAGATTACAATTTAGACGCAAGGCATCTACACTTTTTTGAAATTTGAAATCTGAGATTTGAAATTTCAGATTAGACAAACTTCCTGGTGACAATACCGGCGGAGAAACGCCTGTTCCCATTCCGAACACAGAAGCTAAGCCCGTCGGGCCAATGGTAGTCCTTAGGGGTGAGAGTAGGTCATCGCCAGGATTTTTTTAAGGGCCGATTCGCAAAACGAGTCGGCCCTTTCCTTTTATAGAGAGATATTTTATCGCTGATTACACTGATTTTTAATTAAATCCGAAATTCGAAGCACGAAATCCGAAACAAATCCAAATTACCAAAGTATTGAAATCCAACGTTGTTTCTTGACGCAAGAGACATAAGGATTTATAGTTAATTTAGCTTGTGGCCGGAAGATAATCACATCTTTGACCGCCAACATTGCCAGCCAGTTGATAAAATTTTGACCGATTAAGGTAGACCGAACTATCGAATAATATACGGAAACCATATAAACAGAAGTTAGTCATAGGAGATATGACAAGATGACAATGGGTTATAAAATATTCCTCAACTGTACTCGCAATCCCATCTTAGCTATGCCACCTGCGATTCAGAAGAAAATGGCAATGGAAGAGGTGAAAATGTTAGTTGTGCCAAAGGCGCTAAGGCGGGATATATTCGACAATGACATTTCAGATAAACTTGTGAGTGATGAAATGGCAGAAAGATTTCTTGAGATCGCTCCGCCAGTGTTTTCTCTTATTATTCCTGATTACCAGACAATTGCCGAAAGAATTGAACCATCTTATGTTACTGGGGATGACTTCGCTGCTCTTTCGGCCTCGTGTGTTGTAATTGAGAGGCTTCTGAATAAAGCTCGTATTGATTTGCACGAGCACCATAAAGATAAGGCCGTCAAAAAATTATGGAATAAAGGACCAACGGATGACTGGCCTTCGAACATTAAAGCTCTGAAAAAATGGGGTTATCTGGATGATACTTTTGCGTCCGAGTTAACTTATATATACAAAGAGATAAGGTGCCGGTATCTTCACTCCCGCGAGATTAAGGACATGCGTCGCGATGCTTTAATGGCTATCACGGCAGCATATAAGCTTATGAAAATATTTATTGGTTTTCCGGAGGATTTATTCTCGTGGACAAATGGGAGCCCAGTATGCAAAAACGAGGCCGACCCAAAATTTTTGGCATTTTACAAACCCCATTTGGAAACAAAGAGCGAAATAATGGCTCAGACCCAAACGGAAACAAAAATACGCGAACTGTGGAATAAGTATGTGAAATCACTTAATGAATGCAAATATGATGAGGCCTGCGTAATATGTTCCGAAATCGATAAGCTCAAACCAAGGGATTATTTGGTATTTAACAACTGGGGTAGTGCTCTTAACCTCTTGGCGAAACTTAGAAGTGATGAAAAACTTTTTGAGCAGGCATGTCAAAAATTTGAGCAGGCCATCCAATTTGTTAATATCGAACCAGAAAAATACGGGGTACATTGCAATTGGGGCGTTGCCCTTGCCGAGTGGGCGAAACTTAACGGCAATGAGGCGCTTTTTGAACAGGCGAATCAGAAATTCAAACAGGCTGAAAATATTAATCAAAACATACCTGAGGTATATGATAATTGGGCCGGTATCTTTATTCATTGGTCAAAACTCAAAATTGGGACATCGCAATATGAAAGTTTGCTAAACCAAGCGGAGGAAAAGGGTCTCAAGGCAGAATCTCTGCGAAAGGGTTCTTCTGCTTACAGACTTGCCAAAATCTACGCATTAAGAAATGATAAGGAAAAATGTAAAATATGGCTCTTGTCCGGTCAGGAAGCGGGCACGTTAGTCACAAGGGAACAAGCGATGAAGGACAGCGACCTTGACAGCGTGAGAGGTGAGGCGTGGCTCAAGGAAATAAAATGGAAAGGGGAAAAATAGAACCTCTGAGACAGGAAGATAGACAAAGAAGAGTGATATGAAAATGAAAAAAGGGATGAGGTATCACCATATAGGAATTCCGACCCGGATTCCAAGAGAAGGCGAGGAATACCTTGAGAAGTTCAAAATGTGGGTCTGCGGGTATGAGAAAAATCCTTACGGCGTAGAATGGATGCGCTTTGAACAAGATTGTCCTCTGCCGGAACTGGTAAAAAATGTGCCGCATATAGCATTTGTTGTCGATGATATACAAAAAGCTATCGACGGCAAGAATATCCTGATTGAACCAAACAGCCCATCTAATGGAGTTACTGTGGCATTTATCGAAGACAATGGTGTGCCAATCGAATTTCTGCAGTTTGAAAAACAGAGAAACATTTGATTTCTTAGCTTTAAGTTATAATTTATCAAAAATACGTGATAAAGAGGATTCTATTTAACTTATTCCAATGTAAAAACAAGCAAAAATAGCTTGACTTTTTATAGAAATCGATATATAATAGTAATTTAGGATTGGCTGTAAGATGTTTAGCTACATAATTTTAGGAGGCGGGAATGATGCTATTCTCACACAAAAAGCATATCTCTAATTGTCCAGAAACTGGAAAACCCATTAAACAACAAAGCAAATTCCTTTTGCTAAAACTTCTTTGTCCAATAACCGGATTATTGGCCTTAGCCTGGTTTTTAATACGAGTAATTCCAAAACCTTCACGGGCAACATATCCCTGCCAAAGAGTCGCGTTTCCGCTGGCCAGCAGTTTTATCATCTGGCTGATGGGCCTTGCTGCATCAGCAACAGCTTATCATAAAGCTAAACGTTCTTTTGCGCGGGCAAGATATGTTACTGCGGCAATCTGTATCGTCGCCAGCGTCAGCTTTATATGGATGGCAATGAGCAGCAACAGGCAGGAGCCAGCCAGCGCTCACGAGCCAATCGTCCACAATGCACCGATGGGCGTCGCAAGAGGAATTCATCCCGGCAGAGTCGCCTGGATTTATGATTCCAATGCCGCCAAATGGCCGGGTTCAGACGGTAGCACTACGCCGCCATTCTGGAACGAAAACGCCTGCACAGACCAGCAGGTTGTCAACTCAATGTTCTCAAAATCACTTCGAGCATTAACCGGTGAAGTTACAGACAAAAAGGCCTGGGACGCGATATTCAGATATTTTAACCAGGAAAAAGGCAGAGGAAATGTCGGGTATACATCGGGAGAGAAAATTGCTATAAAAGTTAATTTCGTTCTAATGGTAAGCGGAGCCAGCGGCGGCACAATGGCCAGCGTATATAAAGATAACATTGAAAATTCGCCGCAGCTTACGATTGCTCTTTTAAGACAATTAATTGATGTTGCGGGTGTTGACCCGTGTAATATCTGCATAGGCGACCCGCAAAATTCTATGCCGGACTTATTTTACAATGTCGTCGGGCCGAATTGCCCGGGAGTTGTATATCTGACGAAAGCCGGAACGCCGCTATCCGGCAGAACACTGGTTGTCGCAGATAATGACGCAAATTTCTACTGGAGCGACCCCTGCGCGGCACATTGGGCAGGAGTTACAAACACCGATAAAATCCCCCTGCAATTTTCGCAGGCGACATACTTCATAGATTTCGCGGTTTTGAAAAGCCACAACAGCAACGGAATAACATTGGGCGGGAAAAATCATTTCGGCTCTTTGATGAGAGCGCCTAATGCCACAGGCTATTATAATATGCACGATACCAGGCCGGGGAATGCTGACAGCTCGCCATTTTCTATGCCGGGAATGGGACACTATAGAGGAATAGTTGATTTGCTGGGGCATCCGAAACTCGGCGGCAAAACAATGCTCACTTTAATCGATGGACTTTACGGCGGTAGAAGCTGGGACTCCGAGACAATCAGATGGAATATGGCGCCGTTCAACGGAAATTGGCCAAGCAGTATATTTCTTTCGCAGGACCAGGTCGCAATCGACTCGGTATGCTTTGATTTTATGGACAATGAATGGAACGGTGCCGTTGGGACTCTTAACGGATATCCGCAGTATTCCGGAACCGACGATTACCTGCACGAGGCTGCGCTTATTCCAGACCCCTGCTCGGGAGTAAATTATGACCCCAATCACGACGGCGGTTTAACGCAAAGTTTGGGCGTTCACGAACACTGGAACAATGCTACCGATAAAAAATACAGCCGAAATCTCGGAACAGGCAATGGTATTGAACTTGTAAAATACGCGCCAGGCTGGCCAGACCTCAACGGCGATAGATTTGTCAATTTCGAAGACTTCGTCAGGCTGGCCAACGCGTGGCGCAGCACAACAGGCAGTGCCAATTATGACCCTAATTGCGATATTTCATCAACGCCCGGCGACGGCGTAATAGACGAAAAAGATTTGGCAGTCCTTGCAGCAAACTGGCTTGAAGATTTCAGTTCGGAACTGATTATGCCGGGAGCGCTTCCGCAGGAAGTCTATTCGGCGCCCGGCATAAATTTCGAAGGGCCGACATGGGACCCTGCCAGTGATAAACTTTTCTTTACCCGCCGAACCGGAACATATCAGATTCTGCGGCTCGAGGGACCCAACACTGTGTATCTCTGGCTAAATCCTTCACCAGCAACGAACGGAACAATTATGTCGCTGGAAGGCCGACTGCTGGCGTGCGACGAAAATCCAAGGCAAATATCAAGCAGGAGTATAGGACCCAGCGGGCCGGGTGATACTATCATACTCGCTGATGCTAACGACGGTTTTACAAAACCGCCAAATGACCTTTGCCAATTGGCAAACGGAAATATCTATTTTACCACACCTATCTGGGACAGCAGTCCGCCTTCCTCGCAAGGCGTTTGGCTGCTTGAACCTAACAGCGCGGTAAGACAAGTGGACGGCAGTTTGTATCAGCCAAACGGAATAATTACATCCTTAGATGAAACGAAACTATACGTTTCGGCAGGCAGCACCACCACTTCTTATCAGAAATGGTGGGTTTTTAATATCGACCCGAACGGAAATTTGAGCAATGCTACCGTATTCTTCAATCCGACCAGCGCGCCCGACCGCACAAATGTCCCAGACGGAATGACAATTGACGAAATGGGAAATCTATATTTTACTGGTCTTGGCGGAGTGTGGATTGTATCGCCGGCAGGTGTGCAATTGAATTTTATTTCATTAGGGTCTAATTCGCCGTTCAATGCAGCTTTTGGCGGGCCGGACGGCAGAACGTTGTATATGACTTGCAAGAATAAAGTTTATAGTCTGCAAATGTGCGTCCGCGGCGGCGAGGCAACGAGCTGGTAGCATTTAATTTGCTCTGAAGATAAAACGGCCGACGATTCTATCACCGGCCGTTGTTTTTTACACGGATTGATGGGATTTCAAGAAATCGTCCACTTCTTTTCTGAACGGCATCGTTTTTTGAGCGCCATTTTTCATTACGGCCAAAGCTCCGACGGCACATCCAAAACGAACTGCCTGCTTCAAAAAGCCTGTTTCTATATATCGGACAGTTAGGCCGGCAGTAAAGGCATCGCCAGCCGCATTCGGATTCAAATTTAGATGACGATTTAAATAAGACCTTGCCGCATCATTTTACACCAATAAAGGCCTTTTTTTGCGATTATAATAATAGGCTCCGCTGAAAGGTAATTCTATTCCTTATGTGAACAATGACCCATTTTCCCTGTTTTCAATTATCTCTAAATTCGGTCGGATTTGTTTTCTTGCCGGATTTAAATAGCTAATGTAAAATACCGCAGACCAATAATTTTTAAGGGGTATGTGAATATGGCAACAGGCAAGTCAATCGTAGTAATCGGCAGCAGCAATATCGACCTCGTGGCGAAATCTCATAAAATTCCGGTTGTAGGAGAAACGCTCACAGGCTCGGACTTCTTTATGACGCCCGGTGGCAAAGGCGCTAACCAGGCCGTCGCTGCCGCAAAACTCGGTGCTAATGTAATCTTCGTCGCAAGACTCGGCAAGGATGTCTTTGCTGAAAAATCGCTCGAAAATTTCAAATCAGTTCACATTAATACAAAACATATCGCCCAGCTCGAAGGTGTTCCATCGGGCGTGGCGATTATCGCGATAGATGACAACGGCAAAAATATCATCATAGTTATCCCCGGCGCAAATGGAAAACTTATGCCCGCCGACGCTGAAAAAGCATCAGCCGATATCGCAACCGCAGGCGTGGTGGTTTGTCAATTGGAAATACCAATCGAAACCGTTGAAAAAGCTGCCGCTCTTGCCGCTCAAAACAAAGTGCCGTTCATTCTCGACCCCGCACCGGCAAGACCTTTGAGCGATAAGCTCCTGAGTATGGTTGATGTAATTAAGCCAAACGAAACAGAGGCTCAAACTATTACAGGCATAAAAGTTGTTGATGTTGATTCTGCTTCCAAGGCTGCCGACTGGCTTTTGGCCAAAGGCGTAAAGAACGTGATTATTACACTCGGCGAAAAGGGAGCTCTGCTGGCGAACAAAAATGGCAAAGAAACTATTGCAGGCAGAAGAGTCAAAGCCATTGACAGCACCGCCGCAGGCGATGCCTTTACAGGCGCTTTGGCTTACGGCCTGGCAAACGGCAAATCATTGAAAGACGCCGCTGTTTATGCAGGTGCCGTCGCCGCTATAAGCGTAACAAGGCTTGGTGCTCAGGCATCAATGCCTACAAAGGCGGAAGTCGATGCCTTTTTGAAATTAAAATAACGGATTATTTTTAGGAGTCAAAAAATGGTTGTCATAGAATCTTATTCTGTTGCGGTGATGATGTGTATCATCACTATGTTGTGCTGGGGGTCATGGGCGAACACTCAAAAGCTGGCGAGCAAGGATTGGAAGTTCCAGTTATTCTACTGGGATTATACAATCGGCGTTCTTGTTCTTTCGCTCATTCTGGCCTTTACAATGGGTTCAACCGGCACAAAAGGTGCAAACTTCATCAGCAATGTTTCGCAGGCAGCCGGCAAAACCATAATGCTTGCACTAGTCGGCGGCATTGTTTTTAATCTTTCCAATATTCTGCTTGTCCGCGCGATAGACATCGCGGGCCTTGCGGTGGCGTTTCCTGTGGGCGTAGGTCTGGCGCTGGTAATCGGCGTGATTCAGAATTATATCGCCACACCGGTCGGCAATGCATCGCTGCTGTTTACAGGCGTAGCGGGAGTTGTGGCTGCAATAATTATTGACGGCCTCGCATATAAAAAACTTTCCGGTGCGGGTCAGAAAACCGCCGGCAAAGGTATTGTGATTTCTATCCTTGCCGGTGTTCTGATGGGTTTGTTCTATCGTTTTGTTGCGAAATCAATGTCAACCGACTTCGTAAATATCGAAGCGGGCAAATTTACACCATACAGCGCGGTAGTATTCTTCTCGATTGGTGTGCTTCTCTCAAACATCATCTGGAACAGCAAATTATTTACGGGCAGTCCTATTAATTACGGCGATTATTTTAAAGGCAGTTTCAAACTGCATTTGATTGGCATCCTCGGCGGCATAATCTGGAATACCGGTATGTCCTTCAGCATTATCGCATCCGGCCAGGCGGGCTTTGCGATTTCCTACGGTCTCGGCCAGGGCGCCACAATGGTAGCGGCGTTTTGGGGTGTGTTTATCTGGAAGGAATTTAAAAACGCACCAAAAGGCGTTAATCCGATGCTTACCCTGATGTTTTTGCTTTACATCGTCGGCCTTGTGCTTATCATCGCCGCAAAACTCGTTTAGCTGTATTTTCCTACAAAATAAAAAAGGCTCTTTTTTAAAGAGCCTTTTTTTTTTATTCATATATCGACAATGTTTAATTATTTTTCAGGCGAATTGTTATATCGCCCGGCTTGCTGTGACGAATACGCACGGCGAAACCGCCGCCTTTAACAGACTCTACCGTATAACCATCCTTGAACTGTTTTAACTTATCAACCTTCGGCAAACTTTCACTATCGATTAAAATTTCGCGGGGACGAACAGAAAGCTTAAAAAGCTCCACCGATGTCGCATCAAAAGTTTTATAAACAATTTTATCAGAACCGTATTTGATGTAACGGACTATCGAACTGCTTCGAAGCAGATGATTTTGTTTTTCGGCTGCCCACTGCGGAACAGAGGCCATACCACGCAAAAAATGCCTCATATAATCGCCATAGCCGTCTGAAAACCAATAGCCTGTTCCCTCATCGAGACTGGTTTTAACCAATCCATCATCACGGCAGGAATAAGTTGCCCAGTTAAAAGAGCGAAATGCCCTTTCCTTTGCGTTTTCATCGCCGGTCCGCTCGAACCAAAGAGCAAGCACCAAAGCGTAACGAGCCGTATGGCTTGACATTTTGTCCATATCGTTAATCTGCTCGCTGACGGCCTCGGCGCCCCACTGAACACCCTTTTCCGGCAAACCTGCCATAGTAAAGGAATCAATCGCGAAATGATTTTGCACCCAGTCGATTATATTTTGGGCGTGGCTGCGCCATTGCGGGTCATACTGGGGATTTTCAAGAAGATATCGTGCCGTCTCAAGCGGACAATACTGATTTATATTCGTGCGGTAATCAGGATAAATATAAATATCCTCGAAATACTGAGACCAGATATTATTTTTGACCGGATATTTCATCAGCCAGTCCCAGGCAACCTGGCGCGTTTTACGGTAAGAATCCACATTGCCCAAACCAAGCCTTATCATTTCATCGAGCAGCCGAATCGGGCCAACGGTATTCGAGGTATATTGCTCCTTGACGATTTTTCCTGTTTTGGCATCGACGCGAAACGGCCAGGGTGAATGGCTCTGGTCGCCGGTTTTTATATGTTTTGCCAGGGCATCGGCGCAATGCTGAGCGGCTTTAAGATATTCATCTTCGCCGGTAAACTCGTAGAACCGCAAATACGCCAGACCCATCTCGCCAACCTTATCCGGCTCAAGAAAACCGACGCCGTCGCCCCTGCCGAGAAAGTTAGTGTCCTGAGTATATTTCGTATCAGTTGCCCCGCAATACTGCGGACTGCCTGCATCGGAACTGGCATACGGAACGCAAGACCAGTCATCTGTTTCTTCTGTGCTGCCGCTTTTGATATAATGGTCGAGCATCGCACGAATGAGCGGAATTACCTCGCTGTCGCCGCTGTAGGCATAATAAAGCATCGCCGAGTCCGTCAGCATCGCAAATAAACTGCACGGATTGTGCGTCCAGTCGCGTCCTTCAAAAAGGTTTTTGCCTGTATCTTTTGGGCCGTAAAAAACCGGATAGAGAAAATATGTCTTATAGCCGTTCGGTTGAGCTGGAATTTTTTTGAATGCGTCCCACGCTTTGCATACTATCTCGTCATAAGACGAATCCGATTTCGGCCAGGCAAGCAGTTTCTTTTGTGAGTCCAGCCGAACATTGTGCCACAAAAGCCTTTCCTGAGCAAAAGCAGCGCTTACAAACAAAATCGACAGTATAACAGCCTTGCATCGAATCATAATAACATTATCCTTACAAATAAGAATTTCTCTGTCAAGGTTAAACCGAACTTAAAAACAGGGCTGAATTTGAGGAAAGGGGAATTATAAAATTTCTTCCGATTTTGTTCTTGCAGTAATATATCTCTCAGCCTGCGTCATTTCTGCTGATGTCAGACAATTACTGGCTCATCCACTGGTTTGCAAAGACCGCAAAATCCAGAAAATTAATAATATTATCGTGCGGCACAGCAATGTCGCAATTTGGATTCCAGCCGGGGTCAGCAGGCGTTGTAAGCCATGCCTGAGAGAATGTCAAGAGGTCTAAGTAATTCACAGTCCCGTCTAAATTAAAATCTGCGGTCAAATTGAGATTATCAGCAAAATAGCCAAAAAGGTAGCACGCCTCGGCCTGCCACGGCAGACAAGGCTCAAGAGTGCTTGCATTCTGAATATTCATATAATATTTCCACGGATACTTAATGTAATTATATAAGAAGTCGTATGCATTAACATTGCCGCATAAATATCCGGGCACAGGATTTGTATGGTCGAACCAATAAAACGAATAAATATCCGTTCCATGCAGGTAATCACCGTAGCCTGTGATGAAGACTCGACTTACGGGGTTTCGTCCGCTTATCCATTCGAGGGCGTCTAACGCTGTATCGCGGTATGTAGTATTTCCCGTCCAAGCGTAAACACGCAGCAATGTATAAGCATAGCAGGCGATAAGACCGCTGGAACCCCAGGTAATGTCGCCGGTAGATTGAATAGGAATCCTGTAAGGACTGCAGTTGGCATTAGCGACAAGGGTATCGGCCAAAGTAGTGTATGCAGCCCGGATTGCGGTTCTGATGGTAGAGCTTACCGGTCGTGTCGTCTCGGCATAATCCATTTCCCCCTTGCCGATTGCGGTAATACCCTGCATATCTGTATTAGCACTTGAAAATCTGGATTCAAAATAAGTGCGATAAGTGCTGTCACCAGTCGCGATATAAAGTTCAATCGCGGCATATTGGCGAAAAGAACTGGAAGAAGTTATACCGTAAGACCAGGTATTGCCATACATATCTTTTGGATTATAATTAGAGGGGGAAGTATGATTCGTTAGCCATGTCCATGACAATTGCGCTCTTGATAATAAATCTGATGCATAACTTTGCATAGAAGGAATGTTCGAAAGCAGTGTATAAGCTTTAGCGAAAGTGCCGGCTAAAATGCAGGCAGCGCCGGTTGATATGTCGGAAACTTCCTGCCGGCTCTGGTCGCTGGTTTCCGATATAACTATAAAATGAACGCTGCCATCGGGGTTCTGCATTTTTTTAAACCAGTCAAGCTCCCACTTTATCAGCAGGACAAGGTCATTGGTTTGGCCGTCAGATTCGGGAAGGTTCAAGACGCGAGGCCCGAGTTTATTATATTGCTGCTCGAGCATTTCAAGTAAAAACCACATTGTTGTAACATTATTATGGATATCCAAATGTAAATCACCGGCATCGAACCAGCCGCCGGCAACGTCGCGCGTGGTGATTCCCTGATTGTTTGGGTCATAATCATACCTGTGAGTGCTGTCATTGTCATCGTAGTCATAGGCGCAGGCAGTGTTATTAGTGTAAATTGCAGGTCTCGTGTGGTCCTCGGCAGAAGGCTCGGCGATTTCCTGAGCGGAGCGTGCATAATAGAAAAACCGCAAAGCGTCGCGGAACGGCTCATCAAACGTCCTATTGGCGATATCAAAGGCCGGAGAAGTCTGCCCCAATTCGGGACAATAAATTACATACCGGCCTGGTGTCGTAAAAGAGGTAAAATCGGCGTGATAAACAGTATCGCCGCTTTGATTCCATGATGAAGTGCAGGGCGTTTTTAACTGAAGGTTTGCCTGATAAACAACACTGCCGGTTGAAGCATCTTTGACCTGGAAATATGTAGGAGCAGGCGAAACTGTCCCGGCTTCGTAGCTTACTATCGCCAGTTTCCTCTGATTCGGCAAATACCCGAGCTGGTTGACTTTGACCATATCGGTATATTGATTAGCAATATCAGGTATAATTTTCATTTTTTCTATGTAAAGCGTATTCGTTGCGCTGTAGTTGCCGGTGGCAGAAATTTCGATAAAACTAATCCTGGTGAGGTCGAGATTGTGATTATTAGCGAGAAAATCTGACATTGGAATATAAACATCCTGCCAGTCGGTTGTTGAAGGCGTAACATAGTTCGAGAGATTGATCGAGGCGTGATAGCTGCTGTAGGGACCTGTCAGACCGGCGTAAATGTAATAAGAATTCCAAATCTGATAATCATCGTATAATTGAATGGTGAACCCTGAGCCGGACGCAATTGCGCCCCACTTCAGACGCAAATACAACATTGGGTCAGAGCCATAACGAAGAAAGTTTACCGAATGCCCCGCATCGAGTTTAAACTGAATGTTGCACCATCCGCCGCCGCCGGGACGAGTTGTAGTAAAAACAAGTGACCCTGCGCCCATAGACATACTTACCGGAACATCTCCACCATTTGTGCCGCCGGTGCAATTCAAAAATGTCGTAGGGCTGCCGACCCAGGCATAACCTTTACCGCTGCCCCAGCAGGTAGGAGACCCTGCATCCGTGTGAGCGAGGTCGAAAAAGTTAATTCCAATAGCTTCCTCGGCCGCTATAACAGGTCGTGAAAGGAGCGTAAGGAATATAATCGCAATTAGATACTTTATTGTTTTCATAAAATAAGAAGGGAATCTACAGGCATTTGAGATGCAAGGGCATAACCGGCTTTGTGCCTCCGAACTTTACTCATAAAACCCGCCTCCTTAATTATTCTACTCTATCCGCTGCAATTATGCAAGTAATATTTCACCAACATAGTCATACTTTGCAATAAAACAGTTTGAAAAAATGAGATTTAAACAAAGGTTTTGCAAAAGAGTGTATTCTCTGGCATAGGCATAAAGGTTAAATGATATTTTTAAACATCTTATTGAGAGTTTGAACCATTCCCTATCCAAAAAAATTCCTATACAATATACAATAATTTACAGCTTGGTGGACAAGTAAAAAGGGTGAGGTTGTGAAAAAATCTTCAAAGGCGTTTTGTTGTTTTGCGATAGCTGTTTTGGTTTGTTCAACCGCATTTGGGGAAATCTTTACAATTGCCGTCCTGCCCGACACTCAAAACTATGTCTCGGATATCTACATTCAGCCAGCAAGCACCGATATATTCAACAATGAGGCACAGTTTATAGTGAACAATATAACCACAATGAATATAGTCTTTGTTTCACACTTGGGTGATGTTTGGAATGATTCCTCGGCTTCCAATGAAATGCCGCGCTCGCTGACTGCTATGGACATACTAAAAACCGCGGGTATCCCAATGGGAATAGTGGCGGGCAATCACAACTACGATCAAGGCACTGGTAATGGTTATACTTACATAAGCGGCTCAACCCTTTGGAACACATATTTTGGACCGACCACGAGTTATTTCAGCGGCAAAAGCTGGTATGGCGGCGCGTATATCAACAGTACCGATACCAACGGTATGACGAGTTGGCAGACATTTCACGCAGGTTCGTGGGATTTCCTGCACATTGCATTGGAAATTGAACCATCGGACGATGTGCTTGGCTGGGTACAGAATATTATCAACACGCATCCGGGCTGGCCTACCATTATTACCATTCATGAATATATTAATCCGCTCGGCGAATATATGGGAGTGGTGGGTCCATACAGCAGTGTGCTTCGTGTCGGCCATCCTTATAATAGCGACCAGCAAGTATGGGATAAATTCATCAAAGTCAATCCACAGATATTCATGGTGCTCTGCGGGCATGCTTTTTACCAAGGCTCATATTGTGCCTATCGCCGCATAAATCAAAACAATATGGGCTATAATGTATATCAGATACTAAGCGACTATCAAGGCACCATAAGCAGCAACCCTTCCAATCTGGGCCTCGGCGGTGGTTGGTTGCGGCTCATGGAATTTGATACAAGCTTGAAAACGATACATGTGCGGACATATTCGGTCATACTGAACAAATACAGTGATGACCCATCATTGACCGATGGCAGTTCTTATGCCAGATTGTGGGCGCCTTTCAACTATGCTTCGCCTCCGTTTGGCAATGGCAACTTATACTTGCCCACCGACAGCCCTTCGAGCGATTTCACTCTGCCATTGATTCTGGGGACCACGCCGGTTGACTGTAACGACGCGATAAATAAAGGATATGATCTTTCTTATGACCTGAACGATGATTGCAGGGTCAATTTCAGAGATTTTGCGATGATTGATTTTGAAGATTTTGAAGAGCTTGCACAGTTCGTGGCAGTCTGGCTCGACTGCATCGACCCCGCCGATACGACTTGTGCAAAGCCGTGGGAATAGAAATTGACAAAATTAGGGGCTGTGGCCTGCCCAATGCGTCCCTCAAATTCAATACTGATTCTTAAACCATATACATATAAATACAGCGGAACATGGGTCTTTGACGATAAGCAAAAAGGGTTGCACCATGAAGCTTTTGTCGCAGGCATACCAAAAATGATTGACATACTCGTAAGAGATATTCCCGATGCCAACGAAGGTTTCAGATTATTGTTTTCAGCCAAACCATTCCCTGATTATCAACAGAAACTTGTCTGACGGCGCGCCGAAGGAGGCGGAAACTGGTATTACAGCCAGGACTACGATTTGGAAGTCTGGCTGTGTCCGGCCTTATTCAAATATTTCCGTAAAACACCAAAAGAAATTTATATTAAGGCTGAGCCATTATATTAAATCAATATCCATACAATTCTTGACGCTAAAGCCATTTCAGCTATAATAAACACAAAATAATAACGGGAAATCAAAAAATGGACTTATACGAAACTATTAAAAAAAGATATTCGTGCAGAAGCTATAGTTCAAAGCCGATTGAGCCGGAAAAGCTCAAAAAAATATTCGAGGCAGCAAGGCAGGCGCCATCGGCAAAAAACCTGCAGGACTGGCGGTTTGTCATTGTAACAGATGAAGAAATACGAAAACAAATCGCTATTGCGGCCAATGAACAGATGTTTATCGCGACAGCCCCGGCCATAGTAGTCGGATGCAGCATCACTGATTATGTTATGCGCTGCGACCAGAAAATTTCATCAATCGATGTCGCTATCGCGATGGAGCATATTGCACTGGCAGCAACGGCTGAGGGACTTGCAACCTGCTGGATTGGCTCGTTTTATCCGGAAAAAGTTAAAAAAGTCCTCGATATACCTAAAAACATAGAGATAATAGAACTTATGCCAATTGGCTATCCGGCTGATAAAGAAATACACAGGCCGAGAGAGGTAATTGATAAAATCGTTTGTTATGAGAAATGGATGTTTTGAAGGTTACGTCAAGCGGTTGCGGTTGTGAGGCTCGTTTCGTCTATCGTTATACGTTTAACGTAACCATTACGAGTCGCGTAACCGACAAACGAAAAACGATTTTTAAAGGGGATGTAGTGTAACGGGAGCACGCCGCGGTCGCATCGCGGAAATGAGGGTTCGATTCCCTTCATCTCCAGTCTTCGTTCGGAGCATAGCGAAGAACGAAGACTGCCGCATCAAAGTCCCGCTTCGGGACGAAGACGGGCACATTAATTACGGTTTCGGTAACGTCTCGTTGGCCGTTGTAGGTTTTCGGCAACTTTACCCTAACCGAAACCACAACACGTGACTTTACCGATACCCATACCCATAACCAATATTTTACAGTTTAGTCGGCCGGCACAGATTTATCTTTTCAGCGGCCGCCCTGCCGCAGCTTTTGCAGATATATTTGGCCCCACGCACCAGTTTCCTGTATTCTTCGGTATTCTGCGCCTGATAGCCGAGGTTGGCTAAATAACACAAATGCATTTCATGACCATCGTGCGGCATTTTTGGCTTAAATCCAAACATAAAAAACTCCTTTTTGTAAATGTAAACAGATATTTTTCAGTTAGTTAGAAAGTAATTGCTCCCCTGCTAAAAGTCAATCAAGGATTTCCCTCTAAAACGAGCCGGAAATGAAACATATAGCCAAAAGCCGGATTTCACAAGGCATAACATCATAAGCCTTTATTTGACAATATATTAAGTTTTGTTGCAAACAGGCCTTTGTTGTGGTAAGGTAATTCTGATTTAATTGCTGGGCACTTATTATGAATTTGACTGAACTCTTAAAAGCAAACAAAGATATAATTATTGAAGTTGCGGCCAGATACGGCGCGAAAAATATCCGTGTTTTTGGCTCTGCCGCCAGAGGCGATTTCGACCAGAACAGCGATATAGATTTTCTTGTCGATATGGAAAAAGGACGAAGTCTTTTCGATATGGGAGGTCTATTGATGGAACTCCAAACGTTGCTGGGCTGCAGAGTGGATGTCGTTACACCGAAAGGTCTTAGATCTCGAATCAGAGATACAGTATTAAAAGAGGCCAAGACATTATGAGAAGCGACAGGGAAAGATTGCTTGATGTTATTGAAGCTATAGAACGGATTGAAAAATACTCTCAAAAGAGCAAAACCGAATTTGACAATAATGAGCTTGTGCAAAACTGGATAATACATCATCTTCTTATTGTCGGTGAAGCAGCCGCACAGATTTCTGAAGAAATACAGGATAAATATTCTGAAATCCCGTGGTCGAAAATAATTGGAATGAGAAATATACTTGTGCATGGCTATTTTGAAATAGATAATGAAGTAGTCTGGTCAGTTGTTGAAAAAGACCTTCCCGAACTTAAGAAAAGTATACGTAAAATTCTTAAGGAAATATAAAATAACAGCTATATATGGCTAAAAAAGCACAAATAGATACTGAAAAATGCAAAGGCTGCGACTTGTGTATCGATGTCTGCCCGAAGGCAGCAATACGTAAAACTGGCACAAGCAATAAAAAAGGCTACGATTACGTCGAAATAAATTTCGAGCTCTGCAACGGATGCGGAGCATGCTATATAATATGTCCAGATTGTTGTTTCACCCTGATTGAAACCGCAGGTTCGGCAAGATAAAAGGATTATGGCTGAATATAACAATACAGATTCAAGCGTCAGAAAAGTCCTGATGAAAGGCAATGAGGCCGTCGGCGAAGCTGCCATCAAGGCAGGCTGCCTCTGTTATTTCGCATACCCAATAACACCGCAAACCGAAACGCCTGAATACCTTTCCCGCAGAATGGAAGAAGAAAATCTAATCTTCCTTCAGGCCGAAAGCGAAATCGCAGCGATAAATATGGTCTTTGGAGCTTCGGCTGCCGGTGCAAGAGCTATGACCTCGTCTTCTTCGCCGGGCATAAGCCTTAAACAGGAAGGCATAAGCTATATTGCCGGCGCTGAACTGCCCTGCGTGATAATCAATGTCGTTCGCGGCGGGCCGGGACTTGGAAATATCGAGGCATCTCAGGCTGATTATTTCCAGTCAACCAGAGGCGGCGGACACGGCGATTACAGATGTATCGTGCTTGCCCCAAATTCGGTGCAGGAATGTTACGATATGACGATGAACGGCTTCGACCTTGCCGATTATTACCGAATGCCTGTAATTATCCAGAACGACGGCATTATCGGTCAGCTTGTAGAGCCTTTTGAAATGCACCCGTATAAGCCGATATTTGAAAAACTTCCGCCGAAAACCTGGGCTCTTACCGGCTGCGCGGGCAGAAAGCCAAATGTCGTCAGAACACTTTTTATGACGCCGCCGGACGGACTCGAAAAGCACAATCGAAAACTTGATGAAAAATACAAAAAAATAAAAGCTGAACTTCGATGGTCTGAATCATTCAACTGCGACAATGCCGATTTAATTATTATTGCTTACGGCGCCACGAGCAGAATTGCAAAATCCGCAATTAAAAAACATAATAACAACGGTAAAAAAATCGGCTTGTTCCGACCCAAAACATTATGGCCGTGGCCGGATGTCGAACTTATCGAAATCGCACGGAAAAATAAAGGCGTTAAATTCCTCGTTATCGAAATGAGCACAGGACAAATGCTTGAAGACGTTTTGCTTTCGCTTATGGATGTTGTGCCTAAAAAGGACATCCTGTTTTACGGAATGGGAGGCGGCTGGAATCCAACGCCTGATTTAATCTATGAAAAAATTGACGAGATATTCAATAAATGAATATAGTAAAAGCACAACCTAAATCAATTACGACAGAAGCGACAAAATATTGTCCCGGCTGTGGACACGGAATAGTTCTGCGGCTTATCGGTGAAGTTGTCGATGAGCTTGGTATTAGAGAAAAAATGATTCTCACGGCGCCGGTTGGCTGCGCGGTTGTTCTTTATGATTATATCTTCTGCGACGTCATCGAATGCGCTCACGGCAGAGCGCCGGCTATCGGAACAGCTATAAAACGGGTCCATCCCGATAAATTCGTTCTGGTTTATCAGGGCGATGGAGACCTTGCGGCAATTGGGACTGCGGAGATAATCCACGCGGCAAACCGTGGCGAAAACATGTCGGTCATTTTCGTAAATAATGCTGTTTACGGAATGACAGGCGGCCAAATGGCGCCGACCACTCTCATCGGGCAAAAGACCACTACAAGCCCGTCCGGCAGAACCATAAAAGGTATGGGCAAACCGATAAGGGTATGCGAACTGCTTGCGACGCTTGAAGAAACCAAATACCTCGAAAGAACGAGCATTCATTCCGTCAGGAATATAAATAAGGCAAAGGCAGCAATAAGAAAAGTATTTCAAAATCAGCTTAACGGCATAGGTTTTTCATTGGTTGAGATTCTTTCAATGTGCCCTGTCGGCTGGAAGGTTTCGCCCAAAGAAGCCGTGCAGTTTATTGATGAACAAATGATTAACTATTTCCCGCTGGGAGTGTTCAAAGATACCGAGTAATGGCAGCTTCAGAGACCAACATATTGATAGCCGGATTCGGCGGACAGGGAGTTATCCTTGCCGGCAATGTGCTTGCTTATGCCTGTATCGATGCGGGAAAAAACGTCTGCGCTATGGCTTCTTATGGCGCTGAAGTCCGTGGCGGAACAGCAAAGGCGCTTATATCCATAGCGGACCATCAAATCGACTCGCCCATCATCGAAAGACCGAACCTGGCAATCATAATGAACGCCCCGTCGTTCATTAAATATATCGATACCCTCCTGCCAGGCTCGCCTGTGATTGTAAATTCCTCGATGATTGATTTAGCGAAAATCAAAAAGAACGACCTTGATATTGTCGGCGTCGATGCAACAAATCTTGCGATAAAAATGGGCAATATAAGGGTCGCAAATATTATTATGCTCGGAGTTATGATTAAAAAGACCCGTATTCTTGAGGCACAATCCGTTCTTAGCGGTATGAAACGCGCTTTCTATAAAGGAAAAAAAGGTCTTTATTATATAAACGAAAACGCATTCAGAATGGGTTATGATTTGATAAATTTAAATATTTTTGTAAAATAGAACGTAATGGCTAAAGACCCGAATAATTTCAAAAAAAAAGAAACCTGCAATTTCTGCGGCAGAACCAAAAAAGACGTTGACGCTTTTGTTGAAGGGCCGAGCGGCGTTTATATCTGTCCGGAATGTGTAGAACTGTGCTATAACATCGTCAGGCAGGAAAAAAGAAGACTTCGCCACACCGGTTTTCAGCTTGAAGAAGTACCAAAGCCCCGGCAAATAAAGGAATTTCTCGACCTTTACGTCATCGGCCAGGAAAAAGCGAAGAAAATTCTCTCTGTCGCGGTGCATAATCATTACAAACGACTGGTCCATACCGACAAAGAGACAAGCGATGTCGAAATTGATAAATCAAATGTTCTTCTGATTGGCCCGACAGGCTCAGGCAAAACGCTGCTCGCAAAAACGCTCGCAAGAGAGCTAAACGTTCCTTTTGCTATTTGTGATGCCACTACCGTTACCGAAGCCGGTTACGTCGGAGAAGATGTCGAAAACTTTCTCCTCAGACTGCTCCAAAATGCCGATTACGACCTCGAAGCTGCTGAACGTGGAATCGTTTACATCGACGAAATAGACAAAATTGGTAAAACCAACCAGAATATCTCGATAACCCGCGATGTTTCAGGCGAAGGCGTCCAGCAGGCGCTGTTGAAAATGCTCGAAGGAACAATCGCAAATATTCCTCCCCAGGGCGGGAGAAAGCATCCGGAACAGTCATATATTCAGATGGACACCACGCATATTTTGTTCATCTGCGGCGGAACTTTCGTCGGGCTGGAAAATATCATCAAAAAACGGCTCGGAAGAAAAATGATAGGTTTCGGGTCTGAAAGACAGAAAATTGTCGATGCAAAGGCTGATTATTCAAATGTTATCGAGCAGGTCGTGCCGGAGGATATTATCGAATTTGGAATGATTCCGGAATTCGTCGGCAGAGTGCCGGTAATCACGGCGCTTGAAGCGCTTGATGAAGAGGCGTTAGTCGATATCCTGACAAAACCCAAAAATGCTCTTATCAGGCAATATAAAACTTTCTTTAAAATGGACGACGCGGAGCTTGAATTCACTGATGACGCTTTGAAGGCTCTTGCTAAAAAAGCTATGAAAAGAGACACCGGCGCCAGGGCGCTTAGAGCAATTACCGAAGAACTTATGATTGACCTTATGTATAAACTGCCGGAAGAGCCAAAACCGCGAAAATACATCATTACTAAAGATATCGTCGAAGGAAAAATAGACCTCTTTACCGCAAATCGTCAAGCAAGGAAGGAATCTGCATAAAATTCAAGTTTAAGGATGAAATAGGTCTGGTTATCCGACAGCCGGACAAACATATATCGCTTTTGTAACGTATTCTCGTTATTATAGTTATAAAATTCTATTATTTTTTAAAAATAAGGGAACTTTTCCATATAACAATGGTCAAATTTATACAGGAACAACTTAAAAATTCCGGCTTCAATATTTCCATTGATGAAGCGACGCTGCTGGCGCAGGCAAGAGCCGGAAATATGGAGTCCGTTGAGCGGCTAATCCTGAAATATCAGGACAGAGTTTACAATACAGTATTGAAACTCTGCGGCAACAGAGACGATGCCGCTGAGCTGACGCAGGATTCCTTTGTAAAAGTTATCCAGAACCTTAAAAATTTTAAGGGGCAAAGCAGCTTTTATACGTGGCTGTTCAGAATCGCGGTCAATGCGACGCTGAACTTCTGCAAAAAAAATTCGAGAATCAATTTTCAGCCGCTGCAGAGCGAGCCTGACCAGGAGCTAAAGAAGCAGCTGAAAGATTATCTCGTGGACAAGACGTCCCCGCAGCCGCCGCAGGTTGCCGCTGCGAAAGAGCTGCACGAATTGATTCTGAAGGCTTTGGAAAAACTCGAACCCCAGCAGAGAGCTGTAATTGTTTTAAGGGACATTGAACAAATGAATTATAACGAGATAGCTGAAACGCTCAAAATCGAAATAGGAACGGTCAAAAGCAGAATCGCAAGAGGCCGAAGAAATCTGCGTGAAATTCTTGAGGGGGTAATATAATGAAAGATATGGAACAAATTGAAGAAATGCTTAATTACTACATCGACGGCGAGCTCGATGAGAGAAAGAGCAACGAAGTAAAAAGACTTATAGATAACGATAAGGAAATTTATGGTCTTTACGACTCTCTCAAGCGTCATAAAAATATTATGGACGCTGTCCCCCATGAGCCTGCGCCGCAGGGCTTATGCGATAATATAACCGCCCAACTCGAAAGAGAAATTCTCCTTGCGGATACCGGAATTTATTCTCACAGTGCCGGCAGAAGACACCTTATGATACGACGGCTTATGACCGCAGCGGCTGTATTGGCTCTGGCGGCAGTGCTTTCCACAGTAGTATTCGATATTTTTGTGCCGAAATCAAGCAGAGACCAGATATTATCCAATACATTCAGAAAAAAACCAATTAAACAGGTCCTGTATGAGAAACCGTTTGCCGAACCGCCGGTGGAAGATAAAAAAATAGTTGCTGTAAAACCGATTGATATACCTTTTGTCGCAATCCTCACATTAAAAACAAACAATCCCATCGAAGTTGACTGGCTCGTTGCCAAGGCGCTGACGACCACGAATCTTTTCAGCCGGACCACCGCAATCGACAGACAGGCGAAAAATGTCCGCTATGCCATAAATTGCGACAATCAATCGCTTGCCAATCTTGTCCAGGAATTGAGTTTTGTCTGGCCGCAATGCACCGAGACTAAAATAGACATCGGCACAGAACAGATGGGAAAATATATAACTGTCAGCAATATCAGCGCGGAACAGGCAATGGAAATCTGCAAAGCGGAAGATTTTGGACAACGGATGAGAATAGCTGCCGACCTCGGCATTATAAATAAGTTCACTTCGCCCGATATGCTTGACAGGTTGTATGCCGCTAAAAGTATTGACTATGATTCGCTCATTTCACAAAAACCCATAATCACATCGACAGAAAAAATTCAAAGCGCCTCTCTTCCGGCGGACGACAACACTAAAAACGCAACACTGACTATCATCGTTATGAGTGAATAATCGCAACAATACAAATTAACTGGATTTTTTCTCACTCTTTGGCTTTGTAGGTTTTTTCTCGCCCTGTGATGTGCCTGAATCAGTTTTTGACTCGGTCTTTGCATCTTTTTTTGAAGTTTTTTGACTGCCGGATTCCGATTTAACCGCATTTTTGTAGGATTCGTTTCGATAATCCGTTTCGTAAAATCCGCTGCCTTTAAAAATCACGCCTGCGCCGGCGCCTATAAGCCTTTTTAACGCCAATTTGCCGCATTGCGGACATTTGCGGAGAGCCGAGGCGGTCATCGACTGAAATTTCTCAAACTCATAGCCGCATCCCGCGCACCTGTATTCATAAGTCGGCATCAGCTACTCCCTATCTTCATCAGAGCCGTCATCATCGCCCTGTTCGACGGCTTTTTTATTCACAACCACCCTGCCGGGCCTGAGAACTTTTTCGCCAAGCCGGTAACACTTCATAAGCTCCTTTAATATAATGCCGTCTTCTTTGTCGGCATCCGTTTCCTGCATCACAGCCTGATGGCAGGCCGGGTCAAACTGTTTTCCCGCTGAGCTGACCTGCTCAACACCGTAGCTTTTAAAAATTGAAAGCATCTGCTCGTAAATAATTTTCACGCCTTTGCGAAGATTTTCAATATCCTGCTCGTTCTCGGCGCTGGCAAGCGTATGCTCAAAATTATCAAGGACTGGCAGAAGCGATTTGATTATCACTTCTTTTTCATAAGCAATCGCTTCAGAAATCTGCTTTGCGGAACGTTTCTGATAATTCATATAATCGGCGCTGAGCCGCTGGAGCCTGGCAAACATTTCGTCCTTCTCGGCCTGTAATTTGTCAATCTGCTCCCGGAGATTATGATGGTTTTCCTTTTTGTGTTCTTTGTGAACACTTTTGTCAGCTTCCTTTTGCTGCTGCTGTTCAATCGGTTCTTTTGCGGGCTCATCGGCCATAATCATCACCTGTTATTAAAATATTGTTTGAGTTTTTCAAAAAAACCTTTCGATTTCGGCAAAACATTTTTATCTTCCGTCTCGGCGAATTTTCTTAACAGCTCTTCCTGCTGGCTGTTGAGCTTTTTGGGTATCTCGACCATTACCTGCACCAGCTCATCGCCGCTGTGTCTTGACCTTATATCAGGCAGTCCCTGTCCTTTTATCCTGAACATATCGCCCGACTGGCTGCCGGCAGGGATTTTTAACTCCTGCATACCAGTCAGACTCGGCACTTCAATTATCCCGCCCAAAGCCGCCTGCGTAAAACTAATCGGCACAACAGCGATAAGGTCATTTCCGTCGCGCTGCAAAAATGGATGCTCTTTTATTTTAACATAACAATATAAATCGCCGCGCGGGCCGCCGTTAAAACCGGGTTCGCCTTCGCCGCCGACCCTGACGCTTTGGCTTTCGTGGACACCAGCAGGAATTTTAACTGTAACCAGACGTTTTTTGGATACTCTGCCGCTGCCTCTGCATTTTTTGCAGGGGTCTGTTATCACCATACCGCTGCCTTTGCAATTAGGGCAGGTCGAAACCATCTGGAAAAAACCGCCAAGACCGGATTGAGCCACCTGGCCTGCGCCGCCGCAAGTCGAGCATTTCGAAGGACTGCTGCCTTTTGCGCTGCCTGTACCTGTGCATTCATCGCAAATATCCTGACGGGTAAACTCTATGCTTTTTTCGACGCCTTTTGCAACATCGTTTAATGTTAATTGAACGACCGTCTCAAGGTCATAACCCCTGTGAGGAGCATTTCTGACTGCCTGCCGACCTCTCCTGCCGGAAAACCCGAACAAATCGCCGAACAAATCTTCGAGATTTAGAGCGCCGAATATGTCCTCGACGTTCATTCTCGAAAAGTCGTGCATACCTGAGCCTTGCAAACCTGCGTGACCAAACTGGTCGTAGCGTGAACGCTTCTCCGGGTCGCTTAAGACTTCATAAGCCTCGGCGCATTCCTTAAACTTCGCCTCGGCGTCTTTGTCGCCGGGGTTCTTGTCAGGATGATACTTTATCGCCAGCCGGCGGTATGCTCGTTTTATATCATCCGTGCCGGCATTTTTATCCACGCCCAAAACTTCGTAATAATCTCTTTTTGCCATTTAAGTTTATCTAACGGAACCCTCAATCGGCGGTTTATCCTGTTCATCTTCTTTAAGGTCAGTGATGAGAACATTTGTCGTCAGCATAAGTCCCGCGACAGAAGCGGCATTTTGCAAGGCACATCTTGTCACTTTTGCGGGGTCAATAATACCTGCTTCAACCATATCGACAATTTCGCCGGTATTGGCGTCATAACCCATATTGCCGGATTGTTCGAGCAGCTTTTCAACAATCACATCGCCATCAGCGTCACCGTTTTCGGCTATCTGTTTCGTCGGCGTTCTCAACGCATAGGCAATAATATCAAAACCGATTTTTTCATCGCCTTCGGCTTTTGCCTTTGCCTGGCGGACTTTTTCAATCGCCCGCAGATAGATTACACCGCCGCCGGGAACTACGCCTTCTTCCGCTGCAGCCTTGGTCGCGTGCAGAGCATCGTCAAGAAGGTCTTTTCTTTCCTTCATCTCGGTTTCGGTCGCTGCACCAGCTTTGATTACAGCCACGCCGCCGGTCAGTTTGGCTAATCTTTCCTGCAATTTCTCACGGTCATAATCGCTGGTTGTCGCCTCAATCTGCTTTCTAATCTGCTCGCAGCGGGCATCGGCGTCTTTCTTCGTGCCGGCCCCTTCAATAATTGTCGTATTTTCCTTTGTGACAACTATCTTCTTTGCCCTGCCGAGCTGGGAAAGCTCAATATTTTCAAGTTTGATGCCCAAATCCTCGGTTATTACCTGTCCGCCCGTTAGAACTGCCATATCAGCAAGCATTGCCTTGCGTCTGTCGCCAAATCCGGGAGCTTTGATTGCGCAAACTTTCAAAACGCCCTGCAGTTTATTGATAACAAGAGCGGCAAGCGCCTCGCCTTCGACATCTTCAGCTACTATAAGCAGAGGCGAACCGACATGGGCCGTTTTTTCCAGCAGCGGTATCAACTCCGCAATGCTGGAAAGTTTTTTCTCATAAAGAAGAATATACGCATCTTCAAGCACAGCTTCGAGCGTTTGAGTATTCGTAAGAAAATACGGCGAGATATAGCCGCGGTCAAACTGCATACCCTTGACAACCTCAAGCTCGGTTTCCAGACTTTTACCTTCTTCAACCTGAATAACGCCTTCCTTGCCGACCTTATCCATCGCATCGGCAAGAATTTTGCCGACTTCAGAATCGTTATTTGCACTTATGGTCGCGACTTTGGCAATATCATCGTGGCCTCTTACCTTCTGGCTTTTGGACGCGATAAAATCAACGACAACCTGAACCGCTTTATCAATGCCGCGTTTAATCGCCATCGGATTTGCGCCGGCTGTTACATTTTTCAGCCCTTCATTATAAATCGCTTCAGCCAGAACCGTTGCGGTTGTTGTGCCGTCGCCGACAACATCGCTTGTCTTGCTTGCGACCTGATTAACCATTTTCGCGCCCATATTTTTGAACGGTTCCGGCAGCTCGATTTCCTTGCTGACCGATACGCCGTCTTTGGTAATCTTGGGCGAGCCGAAACTTTTTTGCAGCATAACGTTTTTGCCCGTTGGGCCAAGCGTAACCTTCACAGCCGCTGCCAAAGTTGACAATCCCTGTTTGAGATGTGCCCTTGCCGCATCATCGAACATCATTTGTTTTGCCATTTTTTTACCTCACTTCTCTATTATTCCGAGGATATCGCTTTCGCGCAGGATTTTATATTCTACGCCGTCGATTTTTATATCGTTTCCGCCATATTTACCGAACAGAACCGTGTCGTTTTTCTTGACGGCAACTTCCACTCGTTTGCCATTGTCTAAAAGTTTGCCGGGGCCGGTTGAGATAACCTTACCCATCAGGGGTTTTTCCTTTGCCGTGTCGGGCAGAACTATACCGCCCGCTGTCTTATCTTCCGCCTCTTCCGGCTTAACCACAATCCTGTCATCCAAAGGTCTAAGTTTCATTTTTATATCTCCATTATTAGTTTTGAGTTATTATTTTTTAAGTTTTAAACTCTTACATATCCATATCGCCCATACCGCCCATTCCTCCCATACCCATTCCGCCCATATCGCCGCCGGGCATTCCGCCAGCGCCTTTTCTCTTTTCAGGCTTTTCCGTAACCACACAATCACAGGTTACAAGCAGACCCGCAACAGAAGCAGCATTCTGCAAAGCGATTCTCGTTACTTTCACCGGGTCAATAACGCCGCTTTCGATAAGGTCTTCATATTTGCCTGTATCAGCGTTATAACCAAAACCGCCCTGGCCTTCAGAAACTTTATTCACTACAAGATTGGCGACCGCGCCGGCATTATCAGCGATATAATAGCACGGCATTTTTAAAGCGCCCGCGACAATATCAACACCGGTTTTTTCATCGCCTTTGGCTTTGATTTTCTTAACTGCGTCAATACAGCGAATCAGCGCTACACCGCCGCCCGGCACAACGCCTTCTTCAATCGCGGCTCTCGTAGCGTGAAGAGCGTCTTCGATGCGGAACTTCTTTTCTTTCATTTCCGCTTCGCTGGCAGCGCCGACATTTATCTGCGCCACGCCGCCGGTTAGCTTGGCAAGACGCTCCTGCAATTTTTCACGGTCGTAATCGCTGGTCGTCGCGTCAATCTCATGGCGAATCTCTTTTATCCTTCCGGCGATAGCTTCCCTTGTGCCTGCGCCTTCAACTATTATTGTATTGTCATTATCGATGGTAATTTTTTTGGCCCTGCCGAGCTGTGGAAGTTTTACCTTATCAAGTTCGATTCCCAAATCCTTGAAAATCGGCTCAGCGCCGGTAAGTATCGCAATATCCTGCAGCATCGCTTTTCGCCTGTCGCCGTAGCCTGGCGCCTTGACGGCACAAACTGAAATAACGCCGCGAAGTTTATTGACTACCAGCGTTGCAAGCGCTTCGCCCTCGATGTCCTCCGCGATAATAAGCAAAGGCTTTTTGCTCTTTGCCATCGCTTCAAGCAGCGGCAGAAGTTTCTGAACACTGCTTATTTTATCTTCAAATACGAGAATGTATGGCTTTTCGAGTTCGCATACCATATTTTCCGCGTTTGTTACAAAATTAGGAGATAGATATCCCCTGTCGAACTGCATACCCTCGACAAATTCGACGGTCGTATCGATACTTTTGCCTTCCTCAACCGTAATTACGCCGTCTTTGCCGAGCTTCATAAAAGCATCAGCCATTATCTTACCGACCTCAGGGTCGTTATTGGCTGAAATCGCAGCAATGTTGGAAATGTCATCGCTTTTGGTAATGTCAATCGGCTTGGCAAGTTTTTTCAGTTCTTCGGTTACAGTTTCCACAGCCTGCTGAATGCCTCTGTTAAGCGACATCGCATCTGCTCCTGCCGCTATGTTTCGATATGCCTCTTTGAAAATCGCCTCGGCCAAAACCGTTGCTGTCGTTGTGCCGTCGCCTGCGATTTTGCTCGTCTTGCTTGCGGCCTCACGGACAAGTTTTGCGCCCATATTTTCGGTCTTGTCAAGAAGCTCAATTTCTTCCGCTACCGTTACGCCGTCTTTTGTAACTGTCGGCCCGCCCCAGCTTTTGTCTATGATGGCGTTCCTGCCGCGGGGACCAAGGGTTGAACGAACCGCCCTTGCCAGTTTCTCAACGCCATTTAACAACGCTGCCCTTGCATCAGCTTCAAAAACCAATTTTTTAGCTGCCATAATCCATTCTCTCCATTAAATGTCGAAAAATAGAAACGATATCTAAACCTTAATTACTATATTTGTATGCAAAGAAAATACCAGTTTTCTTAAACTTAACAAACTAAAAGATGTTGCCTTGCGTAACTTCTTTTAAATCAAGAAATTATGAAAAATTATAAATAAAAGAAATGACTTTTATAAATCCGATTTATACTGCCAATTTTGACAAAAAACAAAGCAAAGGCGTCAACTTGACAGGGTCAAAAGTTTCGTGAGTCTCGGCTCATTGACGAGTCAGACCATCTTTTATACCACTTGGTATGGCCGTCAGAGAACAAAATATCATACCCTTCGCTATGCGGCCCGGCATTTGCATCCGCCAAATATCCTCGCCCATTAGGGTCGCCGCTTTTATAATCATCAGGGTCGATATCTTTATATAGGCTGTCAACAATCTGCTGGGGTTTGGCAGGCAGGTCATATAAGAGAATAAACATTGCCGGCGATTTAACTTTTTCAGGAGCCAAAAGATAAAATTCGGTTTTTTCTTCGGGCGGGGAAGGAGGTTTTGGCGGAATATCGGAAGGCACAACGGCAGCGAACACATTCTCGCCTGCGGAATATTTTTTGCCGGCAAGCCAATTATAGCAGTAGCTTATATCGCACCCTGCCTTGCTCAAAACCGGGCAATTATAAATATTGGGATTTTGATAAAACGGCCGCAACGAAACAGGCACGCCCAGCATTTTTCCCTGGGCGATAGTTTCGTCTGCCAAAAAATCGCTCCATCTTTCATTGACATCGGATACGCAGACAGGATAATACTTGTAACTTTGAACATAAGTTTCAACTGCAATATCAAGCTGTTTTAAATTATTAAGGCATCTAATCCGGTATGCAAGCTGACGCGGATAAATCAGAGTCGGCAACAAGATAGCTAATAATCCCGCTAATATGGCTATCACTACAAGAAGCTCAACAAGCGTAAAACCGGTTTTTCTTTTCATATATTTTTTTCTTAGTGTCTTCGTGCCTTTGTGGCTATATTAAAAAAGCGGGCGACCGGATTCGAACCGGCGACGTCCAGCTTGGGAAGCTACAACGGCCCTTTTATAACTACTTAGAAAACAAGAGGTTAGCATTTGTCGTATAAAGACTTAGCAACTGTTTTAGGACTGGATTGTAACTGGTTTCTGAACTGTTTTCAAACTGAAACTGCCACAAAATAAAAAAGTAGAACTAAAGAAGCACCAAAGAAGAAGCTTTGGTGCAGACAGGCAGTTCACGCAAAATTGAGCCGGTTCAGCCCAAATATCAGAAGGTAAATAGCTTCACAAATGCCCATCAAATTTGCCGTCCTCTTTGAATGGTGGAATTTAAGGTGTTTTAACTAATCTTATATGGAAGCCTGAATAGCATTTGCATCGGCCATTACTGTTTTAGCTGCCGGCATCGTGAACCAGAAAGTGGAGCCTTTATCCGGCTGAGATTCGACGCCGATTTCTCCGCCGTGATGTTCGACAATCTTTTTGCTTATGGTAAGGCCAATGCCTATGCCGTCGTACTCGTTTCTCAGATGCAATCTCTTAAACATTGTAAATATCGCCTGATGATACTCAGGGGCAATTCCAATACCGTTGTCGGTAATTTCAATTTTAGCCATTCCATTGGCAGCAGGTTTGCTGGTTATAGTTATGTAAGGGATATTGCCGTTCTTTTGATATTTAATACCGTTGACGATTAAATTATGCAGCAATTGGCGCATAAATGAATAATCTGCTTCAACCGGCAGAAGCGGTTTTGGAATATCAATTATCGCCCCGCTGCCGGTGATAAGGTCGGCAAGCTCTGTATTTTTCAGTTTGTCAATCAAATCATCTAATTTTACCGTTTCGGGAGGCAAATTATTTGTAATAACCGATGAGTAGGTGAGAAGACCCTCAATCATTTTTGTCATTTTATTAGAGCCGTCCATCATAAACCGCAGATTCTCAGAATCGTCTTGACCGATTTTCCCGCTTAAGGATTTCTCAAGCATATAAGCAAATGTGGATACTTTTCTCAGAGGCTCTCTAAGGTCGTGCGAGGTTGCATACAGGAAGTCTTTCATTTCCTGATTGGTATCTTTAAGTTTTTCGTTCAAATTTTTCGCCTTTTCTTCCGCTCGCTTGCGAGCGGTGATATCGCGAACAATTGCCTGAAGCAGCGGCCGTCCGCCAATCTTGATAAGGCCGAGCGAAACCTCTGCATCGAACGGCGTACCGTCGAGTCGCGTATGTGTCCACTCGAAGCATTGGGGTTCACCTGTATACGCTGCATGGATTTTCTCCATCGCTTTTTCCGCTGAGCGCCGGCCGTCGGCTTGGAACTCCGGTGAGAAACGAATAGGTGGTTGGTTAATAATCTGTTCTCGCGTCACGCCGAACATTTCGAGCGTGCGTTCATTGCAATCGACAAAGTATTCTTTCTCCATTAAAAAGATGGCGTCGTTCGCCTGCTCGAAGAGAGCATGATATATCTCGCCTTTCTCCCGAATCGTCTCCCCCGCCTGCTTGCGCTCGGTGATGTCTCTAATAACCCCTAATACCCCTATTACCTTACCGGCATCATTCTTCACAGGATTAAGATTCGAACTCACAAAAATTTTATTTCCCTTAAAAATTAATTCTTCTTCAACAGAAATACTCTTGCCTGTTTTGAATATCTCTTTCAGATTCTTTAAATTTTTGTCAGCTATCTCTTTTGGGAAAAGCTCTGAAATATGCTTTCCAATCACTTCTTCTGCTTTCCTCCCTAATAGCATTAATGCTGCACTATTCAGCGAGACTATTTTGTATTTTTCATCAACCATAAAGATTTGGTCAGAAGCATTTTCAACAAGAGTTCTGTACTTTTCTTCGCTTTCCTTAACCGCTTCTTCCGCCCGCTTGCGCTCGGTGATGTCGGTGAAAAACCCCAAACTACACTCGCGTCCGTCTATGACTATACCAGACGCGCTGATAGAAGCATCAAATATAGTGCCGTCTTTGCACAGACACGGAACCTCTGTGAATTTCTTTTTCCCCCGCACCAGAGCCTCGAACTCGGCCAGCACGTGGTCTAAGGCCTCTTTGGGATGAATGTCCCCCACGTTTAAATGTATTAACTCTTCTTCTGTGTATCCCAACATCCTGCATATGGCCGGATTACAATGCAGGAATTGCTTCTTTTGCACATCGGCCACGAGTATTCCCTCTACCGCAGTGGAAAACAGCGTCTTGTATCTGACTTCTGAATCCCGCAGCACCTTCTCCGTTTGCTTGCGTTTAGCATCCAGCCTATTGAGGTGAACGGAGAGAATATATACGAATAAACTGATTATAAATAAATTACAGATTGCCACAAACGATACGCCGAATTCATTACCAAGCAATCCTGTTTTTACTCCGTAAATTTTGAACCAGCCTAAGACCAGCGGAATAACAATAACAACCGGCAGAATTCGCCGCAGCATCATGCCGCCATAGTTATCGCTGCTGATATTCTTCATCAATCCCCGCCGGGGCTTGACAAAGAGACATCCTATACAGGACATCAGGAACAATACGCAGGTATGCACCGCCATAGCGGTGCTGAATTTCAGGCCGATATAGAGTGGGCTTGCACCATACAAATATCCCACAAATGATAAAAGAGAAATGATGCCCGCCGGAATAACCAATAACTGCGCCAGCCAGGGGAAAAATGCGGTTTCGAATCCGGTCATAAATAACGCGATGGCTATTATTACAAAAATAACCGAAGTATTGAATGCCATCCTTCCCGGAGCACTGGTTAAGACAGCTGTGGCCGACTCTTTAAATAAAAGCTGGTCAATGCCAAAATCCCATCCAAGCATATACTCCCAGAAAGTCAGAAACCCTATCAGAAAAACGATAAAAGCATAAAGACGGGCAATTCCGAGGACTGTCCGATTGCCCTGCCATTTTGTCTGTGACATCCATAGCGATAAGCCGATTAAAATAAAACAAATCGCCGCGTTTGCTTTCATTGCAACAAAGTCAGGCGAAATGCTTTTCAGAACAGGGATATCGAGAACCCAGCCGATTAACACAATCGCACCACCCAGGAATATACAGATGCTCAATATTTCCGAAACCATGTTAAATAATTGAGTTTTTTTCATCCCTTAATTCTCTTTGTTATGTGTTTATATTTCCTAAAATCTTAAGTTCAGACGACTTTTGAGACCCTACGAGACACCTGAAAAAAAATATTTATAGAAGCTTTTTTATTTGCGTTAATAATTCCCCAGTATCGACAGGTTTAGCAAAAGTGATGTTGCCTGCGATAATGTGGCTTCCCTGATATTCTTCGGTCTTGGAGAGCAAGGCGGTCAAAAATATCACAGGGATATTTTTAGTCCTGAAGTCATCCTTAAGCTTTTCAGCAATTTCTCCGCCGTCTATACCCGGTATCAGCACGTCAAGTAAGATTATGTCCGGAAGTTTTGCCTTGGCCAGAGCTACAGCATCGCAGCCATTATCCGCAGTAATGACAGTATATCCCTCAGATGCTAATCTTTTCCCAAGCATCAACAAGAAATCTTTTTCATCGTCGACAATCAATATTTTTTTCATAATATTATCCTCAAGCATCAATAATCGCTTTTTTTTGTCGTCAACAGTCAGCAGTTGCTTTACAATGCTGCCGGCGTGGTTAAAAGCCGCTCTATTTTATTCAGCAGTTCTTCCGCATTAAATGGCTTGGCTATATAATCATCAGCGCCGGCTTTTTTTGCCTTTTCGTCAGTCATAACTTCATCGTGAGCAGTATATAAGATGATTGGTATGTGCCTTAAATTCTCGTCGTTTTTGACCCGTCTGCATATCTCAGTTCCATAAGTAATCGGTATGATTAAATCAAGCAGCACCAGGTCAGGTTTTTCATTCCGAATGCTTTCGAAGGCGTCCCTGCCATTAGCAGCGGTTAGAATCTCATAACCATGTTTTTCCAGCCTGAGCGATGTAAGCATCAGCACATCCGGCTCATCATCTACGATTAATATTCTTTTCTTATTCATTTTTTTGTCTCCCAATATAATATTCTGATATCATACGGATACCCCCGATGGTATCGTAAGTTGTAATTCTCTTGCTTTTCTGACCAAATCCTCATCTGCGGCCGCATCGTCCGGATACGCAGCACATCCCCAAAGTATTTTAATCTTATCCGCTAAATTTTTGTCAGACAGATAGTTGTTCAGAACCTGCTCTAATCTGCTCTTCGCTCTTAATGCGTTTTCTTTATCGCAGTCAGCCAAAACAACAAAAATTTCGTTACGGAGTTTAAAAACATTGTCAACTGCCCGAGGCGGCTTGTTCTCTGCCCGGTGCAGATTATTCTCTAAAACGGCTTCCATATCTTTCAGGGTTGAGTTTATCTCATTATTAGAAAACTCCTGCTTCAATTTATCAAAATCTGCGAAAGATATGAGAATAAGAGACATTTTAGTGTTATTTTTCGATGCTTTCTTTATCCCATTGTTAATATATTTCTTCAATAGACCTTCAGTATCACAAACAGGCAAAGTGAACGTAAATATTGAGCCTTTACCGAATTTCGACTCAACCCAGATTGTTCCATTGTGCTGCTCGATGATTTCCCTGGAAATTGCAAGGCCAAGACCTGTTCCGCCCGTTTTTCTCTCACCGGAGCAGTCTAACTGCTCAAATTTGTTAAAAATTTTCGACATATTCCCTTTTTTGATGCCGCAGCCGGTATCAGAGACTGAAACACGAATCGAATTACTGCTCCGGCCGGTTTTAATTGTGATATTTCCTCTTTTTGTAAATTTCATGGCATTAACAACCAGGTTTGTCAGGACTTGAGTAATTTTATCACTATCGAAACTGCATTTGGGCAGACTATTATCAAGTTCAAGTATAATATCCAACTCCGCCTTTTTTGCTGAAGAAACCATTGTTTTGTAAACGTCTTTAACAATTTCATTTATATTATTAGTTTCAAAGTTAAATTTCATCATACGGGAATCAAGCTTCTGAAAGTCGAGAATATCGTTTATAAGTCTGGCGAGTCTATCGACGTTCTTTTTCGCAATACCGAGCAGTTCCGCTTGTTCTCCATTGATATCTCCGGCCAAGCCATCCAATACAAGGGCAATACCTTCTTTTATGGATGTTAAGGGAGTCCGCAGTTCGTGTGAAACTATAGCGGTAAATTCAGACTTTATTTTCATCATTTCTTTGAGTTTCTCTTCTGTTTCTTTGCGATCTGTAACATCTCTAAGCAAAGCAAGCCAGGCCGGTTGATCATTCCATAGGGTCTCGACAACCCGCATTTCAGCGGTTCCAGGCTCTTTATTATAGCGAATAATATCAATCTCCGTTATCTGGTCAGCTTTAAGGGGAAAACCAAATAATTGACCGGCAAGTTCTTTTGCCTGGTGCTCCAAAAAAGTTTCGGCCGCCGGGTTGGTAAACTGCACGATTCCGGTTTTATCCACGACGACAATGCCGTCGATACTCTTGGCGACGATATTGTGGAAACTTGCGATGCTCGTTTCCAGAAAAACTTTTGCCTCCTGCAAATCCTCTAATATGTTCAAGACAGCCTCTTGAGCGTTGGTCCGCTCGGTGATATCCCAGGCGTATTGGCTGGTATCATTTGCGGATTTTTCAACCGCTGATGCCGGTCTTTTACCCGATGTGTTTTTTGCCCCCATTTTTTTTACGCCCCCAAAACTTATTGGAAATTACTGCCTTTTATTTTTTAACCAGTTCCGCTTCAAGATCAGCGATTTGCTCCTTGAGCTCTATCATCTTAAGCTCCCGCCCGATTGCTGCCTTGTGGAACAACTCCAGGTCATGTATATGCTTTTGGGTTTCATTTTCCATTTTTCTGCGATCGGTGATGTCTCTAACTGATACCAGATACGCAGGCTTACCTTCCCATTCTGTTTCTACCGTGTGCACTTCCCCAAAACCACGTTCACTGCCGCTGTGAGTAATTTCGACATCCGTCATTTCTCCAACAATAATGGGAAAATCAAGTTTTTCGCCCAAGACAAGCTTTGGTTTAAATCCGAACATAATTTTTGCCATGGGGTTAAGAAATTTTATGGTTTTATTTTCATCAACCACCACAATGCCGGCATCGCTTTTTTCGACTATATTATGGAAGCTAACTTTGCTGATTTTTAGTTCTTTTTGGCTCTTAGCCAGGGATAAAGCTATTTCTATGGTAGCTTTTAATTCTCTATCCTTAAACGGCTTGGCCAGATAGCCGAAGGGTTCTGCTGTTATTGCCCGATCCACCGTCATATCCTCAATATGGGCAGTAAGATATACAATGGGAATATCAAGGTCTGAACGTATTTGCGCCGCGGTCTCAACCCCATCCATTGGGCCTTTTAGCACGATATCCATCAGCACCAAATCGGGAGGATTCTGCCGAACTTCCTGAACAGCAGCCTGACCTGAGGCGACTGAGCCGGTAACCTCATAACCTAAATTTTGCAAAGTTCTTCGTATGTCCATAGCAACAACAGGTTCATCCTCAACTATCAGGATTTGTTTTTTATTATTCATTTCAAGCCCCCTTTTTTGAAAATTTAATCTTAAATTTTGTTCCCATACTTCTATCCAGTTCAATTTCGCCTGCCAACTGGTCTTTAACGAAAGCATTGACAAGCTGAAGCCCCAATGTATCGGTTTTTTGAAAATCCAGCTCAGCGGGAATGCCCATACCATTATCACTGATTATCATCTCCACCTGGTTTCCCCCGGCCGGCAATATTGAAATGCCGATATTGCCCTTTGCCGCTTGTGGAAAAGCGTATTTCAGGGAATTGGATATCAGCTCATTAATAATCATACCGCAGGAAATGGCGGTATTGATTTCCAGCGAAACATTTTCTATGTTTACATCTAATGTGATTTTATCCTGAGAAATACCGTAAGATTGAGTCAAAGTTTTTATCAGGTCTTTAACATACGTATCGAAATCGATGTTTGATAAGTCTGGAGAATGATAGAATTTCTCGTGGATAAGAGACATTGCCTTGATTCTGTTCTGACATTCCTTAAAAATTTCTACGGCCTTTTTATCACCAAGCGTTGCTGTCTGCAGCCGCAGCAGGCTTGAAATCACCTGCATATTGTTCTTGACCCTGTGATGAAGCTCACGCAGAAGCATTTCCTTTTGGCCGAGCGATTCTTCAAGCTTACCTTCGGCATTCTTTCGGTCGATTATATCGCGCAGGATTAAAACTACACCGATTATATTATTGTTATCATCCCGTATAGGAGCGGCGCTGTGATTTATAGGTATTCTTCTTCCGTCTTTGCATAACAGTATCGTGTGATTTGACAGTTCAACGACAACATCGCCTTGTATTACCTTGTCCACGGGGCATTTGATTTCTTCCAGCGTATGCTCGTTTACAGCGGTGAAAATATAATTTAATGGTTTTCCCACCACATCCGCTTCACCGCAGCCGGTAAGCTTCCGTGCGACAGAATTCACAAATTTTATATATCCATTTTTATCCGTGGCTATTACACCATCGCCTATGCTTCTAAGTGTAGTGAAAAGCCATTCCTCGCTTTCCTTCAGCTTATTGTGCATTTCGACCTTGCAGAGCGCCATTTCTATAACAGTTTTTAACTGCCTGTCATCGAACGGCTTGACTATATAGCCAAATGGGTCTGTAATTTTTGCCCGCTCCACGGTCTTATTGTCCGTATGAGCAGTAAGATAAACAACGGGGACATTAAACCGGGAATGAATCAGTTCAGCGGCCTCAATGCCATCCATTTCGCCATCCAGCACAATATCCATAAGCACTAAATCCGGCTTTCTCTTCTCAACAGATTTAACAGCTTCCGGGCCGGTAGATACAGTCTCGGGCACGCTGTATTCCAGATTTTGCAGCGTGTGCTGCAGGTCCTTGGCGACAATGCTTTCATCCTCAACAACAAGTATTTGTATTTTTTTCATAGCCTAAATTCTCCCTATGGATACTCTTTTTCTGCTTCCTATAACCTTTGGTTGTATTCTATGCATCTTGCCTGCCTTTATTAACTTAATATTTTTCATTAGTGCCTGGATTTCAATACCCGCGCGATTTTTTCAAGCATTACCGTGTAATCAAACGGCTTAACAATATATTCGACAGCTCCGCCCTTTTGTGCACTTGTGATATGTTCCTGGTCCGCAAGAGCTGTAACCATTATTACCGGAATATCCACGGTTTTCTTTGAAGCCTTCAATTTTGTCAGAACAGCCTGTCCATCCATATTCGGCATAATATTGTCAAGCAGAATAAGGTCCGGCAGTTTGTTTTCCAGCTTTTTGAGGCACTCCAAACCGTCGGCGGCAGTTGTAACATCATAGCCGCTTTTCTTAAGAACCTTGCCTATGATAGTAACAATATCCTGCTCGTCATCTACTATCATGATTTGGGCGGTATTTATTTTCTTTTCAAGTGTATTGGACAGCATAAATATGTTCCCCTGTATTATTTATTTTTCTTATCTTTTGATTGCAGCCTGAGTATATCGCCAGCTTCATAAAGATCGCCGTTTTCCTCGCCTTTTTTAATTAAACCCTTTTCATTTTCAGATAACTTGCCGTCGGTATAAATATGCGGCGTTATAAAAATCCCAAGTTCGCTTTCTATCAGTTCATTATTTACATTTCTAAAAAGAGCGCCTACTATCGGAACATTGCCGAGAAGAGGCACCTTGTTTTCCTGTATGCTGGGTTGTCTCTCTCGAAGACCGCCGATAATTATTGTCTGGCCGTCTTTAACACGCAAGGTTGTGTCAGCCTTGCGCGTTTCGATGACAGGAACCTCGCTGTTATCAGCAAGTATGAAAGTATCAATCTGAGCGCTTTGTTCCGGCCTAATAGTCATAATAATATAGCCATCCTCGGTTATCTGAGGCGTTACTTCCAGCGTAACCCCTGCCTCTTTGAAAGCTGTTGTTCCAATATTGCCGCCTCCGGATGTTTGACTAAGTTCCTTATATGGAATCTCTTTGACGGTCTTAATAGTCGCAGTGTAATTGTTCAGCACAAGTACTTTCGGATTGGCAAGTATCCTGACATCCTTATTGGTTTCAATAAAATCCATCAGGCCCTGTATGTTCCAGTTGTCGTAAGTTGTTGAAAAAGTCACCTTGCCGAATGGATTTGTGCCGCTGGTAAGAGAAAGTCCCTGGCTGAGATAATTACTCGCTGTTCCAAGTTTGGTCCAGTCAACGCCCAATTTCAGTTGATTAGTAAGCTTTACATTAACTATTAAAGCTTCAATCATAACCTGCTGCGATTTGATATCGAGTTTACTGACTGTCCGGCGAATTCGCTTTAAGTTTGCTGTGGTATCTGTGATAACTATACTATTAAGCCTGCTGTCTATTCCCACTCTTCCATCATTGGACACAAGCTTACTGAAGGTCTTTTCCATTTGTTCAGCGTTGGCGAAGTTCAGGTTAAACACTTCGGTATCCAGCGTATCGGTCGGTTCAGAAACTGTGGAATTGCCGTCATTAACTTCCGCAGGATTCGGATTAGCCGTTTTTTCCAGCGGCGCAAACGGATCCTTCTTATCTGACGTATCCCTGCCGAAGGTATATGCGACAGTCGTTAACAACACGAATATTACTGTTATGATAAATAGCAAATGTTTCATTTTTTCGCATCCTTGGACAAATCTATAACCAGAATAATTTCAAACGATGCCTTGGGATTGTGTTCCTCGCCCGCAGGCAATGCTATATTCAAATTTGTTATGCCGACTTTTTGCGGCCGCTCGACGAGTTCATTTATGAAATCAATGATATCGAAATATCTGCCGGTTACGCTTACTTTCGCCGACTGCGTTTTCAGGAATTTCTGCTTTGGCTTGGCCTCTTTGTCGGCGGAAAATTCCTTTGGTTCGGAAACTATTCTGGATATCGGTTTTAAGTTATAGGTCAACGCTACAGCATTTATATTTTCGAAAAACTGCGACGCCTCGGCGGCGCTGAAACACTGCTGCTGATACCTTTGAAGCTGCTTTTCTTTTTCCTCAAATTGTTTTTGCAAATCTGAAAACTCGGATTGTTTATTTTCGGCGATTGCATACGCAGTCCGGACACCGGTGTAATTTGCTTTGGCAGCCTGCAGTTTCACTACAGAATTTCTGGTTATTGCTGCGTAGCAAACACAAGCGGCAGCCAGTGCCGCTAAAACAGCGATAGATATCCTTTTACGCTCATCGAGTTTTATTAATCTTTCTAAAATCATAAACCACCTTCCGGCAGTTGTATCCTGCAGGTAATCGTGTAAGTAACAATATTCGCGGTGCTTTTATCGTCATATTTGAGTTCTTCTACTTTGACGATTCCAAGAAGCTTGTTATCCTGTAACGCCTTTGCAAATTTATGAACATATCTTTCAGCCAGAGCTTCTCCGGACAGTATAAAACCTCCTGAATCGGTTGTTGAAATATCAACTATTCTTACCTTGTCCGGCACAGCATCGCCTATTGCCTGCAGAGCTTTTGTCCACGGGACATAGGTTAACTTCTTGTCGGCCACATTATAAGCTGAGAGCTTTTCTGTTAATTTTTCGGTCTGGTTTTTCAGCTCAGTGATTTTCTTTGTCATCGGAATGGTTTCTGTTAATTTTGCTTCAACCTCAGCCGATGAAGCTTCGACATCTTTTATTTTCATTTTCAGCGGAACTAAAACCGCTATGGACAATAATACAATTACTGCGATAGCTTTTGCCGTAAGTGACATTTCCTTCTGAGTTTTCCGTATGGTAATCGACTCTTGCGATATAAGGTTCAATTGTCCGTCAAATTCACAGATATCAAAGGCCGTAATGGCGGAAGAAAGTGCGAAAATGGGCGCCAACCCCCCGTCGGCGCCCTGAACGTTGTACTCTTCTACTATCTGAGTCTGGTCTGTCTTTTCAATTTTTAAATCGCTTGTGCTTTCTCTTGTTTGACTGATAATTGTTTCCAGCTTTTCACTGCTGCAGGCCGCTGCAACTTTCAGCACAATTGGCCGTGAGTCGGCAAGCAGGTGCGCAAACTCCAGAACGGGTTTCATTGAGTCTGTCAGGCGGGCAAAACCATCTTTATCTTGTGATAAATCTTTTACGCCGATAGTCAGGTTTTGACAAAGTTGCGGCAGACCATTTTTGAAAACACTTAAATTGGCCGAAGTCGAATCCATCGCCAGCAGCAGAAAAATGGCATCCGAACCTATAGCTTGTTTATTAAAGACCAGTTTTATAACCGGCAAAACCGCAGGCTCAATTCTTACTAATTTCAGACCGGCTTTTTGGGCAACCGTCAGGCAGGCATCGCTTATTTGTCTGGTTGCAACCGCCTGCAGCACGGTTTGCTTGTCGGAAGACTGAGCCGTCTGCTCAAATACGCAATAGTCAAAAACTATCTTCTCGCGTCCAAACAGGTTGTAATTTCCGACTTGTTCCTCAATCTGTTTTCGCAGCTGCTCGCCTGTTTGTGCCGCAAATTCGGAAGGTTTCAACCTCACAGTTGAAAATGATAGAGACATTATCGCTTTGTATGTTTTTATGCGGTTTGTTTTTATAAAGTTGCGGATTATCTTAGCTGCCGTTTCAGTATGAACAATCAGACCATCCTTTACCACGTCTGAATCTAAACGCTCACTAGTCCAGCTGTTAATCTGTAGACCGGCATTCGTGTGCTCCAGATGGACGATATTCAAAAAGTCGTCATCTATATTTATGCCCAAAATGGATTCATTATGGCTCACTGAGTCGCTTCCTTCCATTGATTAATAGACACTTTATATGGCTGCGAACTGCCGCTTATTTGCACTGTTACATTCAGAACCCTGTTGAAATTGGCGGCGTAAGCAAGGCCCGTAGAACTTATAACCGTAGAACTTTGCGATACGGCAACGGTATATTTATCCGACGAACCGGATGGGAAAAATGCTTCCCATTGCGTATCCGCCAGCGGGCCATTAAGCCGAATCCGGTTTATCGCTTCGGCAACGCCGGCTTCTGCTATATAATAAGCCTTCAAGCTATACATATGGTTCTTGACCAGGTCCAAATCTATTGACGACATACTCAGGAATCCTATAACTAATGTCGCAAGTATCAGCGTTACAAGCAGCGTCAGCACAAGGATGAATCCTTTTTTACGACTTTTTATATAAATATTGTCTCTCATTTTTTTTACTCTTAAGGATTTGCCAAGCCGGGCGTTCCACGTTGAGGTCCGCTCTTCCAGTTACTCTGCTGGTTTGAAAGCCCCTGTGGGTCAATTCTTGATAAACTTGTTCCATCGCCATCTCCGCCCCAACTGTCATCATAAGTAACACTGTCAACTGTTGAACTGCCGTTGACGACAGCCACTGTATCGGTATTATTCGCAAGTCCATTGCCAATTTTGTCGTCGGGAACACCAAGCCGAATCGCGTTTATATTCACATACGAAGCGGCCACGGAGATATCGTCAAGAAACAGTGAGCCGCTTCCGGTTTTGTTTGTGCTGAAATATATTCTGATAGTTTGGCCGGCAAACGCGCCAACATTCATCGTATGGCATGTCCAGCTTGAATTCATCTGGCCGCTGTAACCGGTAGCAAGAATCTGGTTGCTTGTATTGCGTATCGTCGCCGTTATTTGAGTCTGCCCGACAGGGGCCGTTGTCTTTTCCCAGAAAAGAAATAAATAACTGTTGTATCCTGAAGGAATGGTAATTTGCTGATATACGAATCCTGCGTCTGATACCGTGCTTTCGAATTTTCGGTTTCCTCCATGAGGGTCTCCGGTGGTTCTTGACCAGCTCGCATCTCTTTGCCACGAGTTAAGGTTGCCGATTTCAAAACCGCCGTTATCTACTGATTCTGTATAAACATCCGTAGTCGCAGCAGTTATTACCGCATATCCACCTATTGGTATAATCGTTGCCCCATTGCCAAACTGCGGATGCGATATCAGCAGGTCGGCATTGCCCTGGGCGCCCGTCCATATTGCCCAGCCGTTTATATCAATAGCAGAGTCGCTTGCGTTGTAAAGTTCAACCCACTCATTTTTTGCATCGTTGCCTCCTAACGGGTTATACATAATTTCATTTATCACCATTTCGTTTAGTAAATCTCCCTGCACAAAAACCCTGTCGGACAATGTAAAACTCAACGAACTGGCTGGGTCAACAAGTATCTCCGCGATATTCACCGCTTGAACTTTACGGACATTCACCGGATCGGGCAGAATAACGGCATTTGCATCATAGCAGGTAAAAACGAGACTACTTACGGAGCCGATCAATGCGCTTAAAGAACCCGACTGGCCGTATTCAATTTCGTTGGTTAATGCGTTCCGTCTGAACTGTTGGGTTACACCAGCGACATCGGTAAATGTTATCTGGCCGGCCTGGTCGGTTGGCGAGGTAACGGAGATGAAACCCTTAGCCTGGCGAATAATGCGAGTCATTTGTTCCAGCGCCGCTCGGCCGTCCTCCAGCAGAGTTGAGCGGCCGCCGCCGAGTTTCCAATTGCTGTAACTGTTATAGACTATCCCGACTAAAGCCCCGGCAACTAAAACTACCATAACGGCGGCCAGTATCAGCTCTACCAATGTAAAAGCCTTACGGCGTCTAACATATTTTTTAATTTCTTTTTGCATATTGCGTTTTATAAGTAATAATAGTTTCATCTGCTCCAAGTGAACCGTCTTTATTGGTGTCGTAGCCGACCGAAACCCCGATAATCTTTAGAGTCGAACTTACACTTGTTGATGACCTGCTGGCAAAGTAATTGTCTCCAAGGCTGCTCGGCCAAACGGTAAAGTCGGTTTCGAACGATTTATAAAGCGTGTTTTTTATCTTTTCCATTTCGCCTTCGGCCAGCAGAACGGACTTTGCCATTCGCTCTATTTTCATACTCATAGCCAGAGAGTCGGCTTCATAAGTTATAAGAACAACAGTAGTCCCTGCCAGTATCAGCGTCGAAGCCAGAACTTCAACAAGAGTGAACCCTTTTGTTTTTATCCTTTTCATTATTGAACCGTTATTTTTCCTGTGGGCGTAACATTTACAACAGTCGTTTCGCCGCCCTTTGAAAATGACGCTGTCAATGTTTGAGTAACCGATAAATTGTCCAAAGGCGTAAATTGAAATATCTGGTCTCCGCTGCGGCTGACACCCTGTGGCAAAGCTATAGGTCCTTTTATCACAACCGATGTGGCGGCATTACTAAGTGAATATGTATATGGCTGTGATGGAGACATAACTACCTTGTAGCCTTGGCCATTGCTGGAGGCGTGTGTTATGGCAAGCGACCGGGCAAGTTTCAGATAATCGGAAAACTGCCGTCCGGCGGTTTCAGCCTGAACTTTGCCCATTGCGCCCCAACCAGCCCTTGGAACAACAATACTCGCCAGTATTGCTATTAACGCTACAGCCAGTATAAGCTCAATCAGGGTGAGCCCTGTCCGAACTATACCGAGCCTTTGTCTCATATTTACGCCTTTCTGCCTTAACCGTTACTTTTAATGATTATGCTGGATTACCGTCTCCAATCCCGCAGTCGAAACATACGTATAGGCAACTTTATACGGACAAACCGGCGTCCCAAGCGGAAAGTATGTCCTGCTGTTGAGAATATCAGCGTCAAACGCGGTTTGATTCGCAGGGTAGGCACCGCCATTTTTCGTCGCATAAAGCTCAAGAGCCGCTATTAAATTGGTCCAATTAGCGCTGCACTTGGACTTTTTTACTTCGCTGACGTTCGCAGTTACTCTGGAAACGATTATCGATGCCAGTATCGCCAGTAACATTACTAACAGGATAAGCTCTATCAAAGTAAAACCTGTCCTTCCTGTATCAAGTCTTTGCCTCATACTTTTTACGTCTTTCTGCTTTAACAGTTGTTTTTAATGAGAATGCTGAACTACTGTTTCTTGACCGGCGGTCGAGACATACGTATAGGTAGTTCCATACGGACAAACCGGCGCCCCATGTGGAAAGTATGTGAGACTGTTGAGAATGTTGGAGTTAAACAAAGCTTGAGACGCCGGATACGCACCATCATTTTTCACGGCATAAAGCTCAAGCGCCTCTGTCAAATTGGCCCAGTTGGCGTTGCATTTGGACGTCTTCGCATCAGCCGTGCTGGCGGTTATTCTGGGAACGACTATTGACGCCAGCACCGCCAGAATCAGAACCACCAACAGTAATTCTATTAAAGTAAAGCCTTTTCGTGTTTTCATTTTAATTTCCTTTCAAAAATATTTGTCTTTTTAAATTACTTATGCAATACTTTCGTTAAGTCGAAAATCGGTAAATAAATAGCCAATAAAATAAAGCCTACAACTAAGCTCAAAATCACTACCACCAGCGGCTCTATTTTTGTAACCAGCTTCTTTATGCCGTCATCAACATCCTGTTCGACGCCGTTGGCAAATTTGCCTAACATTTCATCCAGCCTGCCGGTTTCCTCACCGGTAGAGAATGCATGTATAATAGTCGGGGGAAAGAATCCGTGTAATTTTATTACCTCGGTAATCGTTCCCCCGCGTTTTATGTTGCGCTGAATCATATTCGCCGCTTCAGAAATAACAGCGTTATCCGCAACATTTTCAGAGATAAAAATGGCATCAGACAATTGGATGCCTGCCGTAATCATAATACTTAAGGTGCGTATAAACTTAAGCAGCACAATTTTGTGATAAACTGCCCCCACCATCGACATCGAAAGTTTCCACCTGTCCATCTGGTTTTTTGCCGCAGGCACTGCCCGAAGCTTTTTAAGCAGAAACCACAGGCCGATTGCTAAGATAATTATTGACGGAAAAATATAAATGGCGTTGTTGCTAATGGTGATAAGTGCGATTGTTGGTCCCGGCAGTGGTATGCCCATGTCCGTATAGACTTTGGAAAAGACGGGGACGACGACTGCCATTATTACGATGACAACCAGGAAAATCATAATTACGACAACAAGCGGATATGCAAATGCCTGGCGAATTTTTCTTTTCAGGTCGTACGCTTTTTCCATAAATAATGCCAATTGGCAAAGAACGTAGTCAAATTTGCCGGAAGTCTCGCCGGCGCGCAGCAGACTAACAAATAAAGGAGAAAATATCTTAGGATGTTTGGAAAAAGCATCCCCTATGTTGCTGCCTTGTTCGATTCTGTTATGTATATCCAGTAAAGCATCCGAGAGATTTTTACTTTCGTTTTCATGAGCCAGCAAAGAGAGACATTCCAGCAGGGGCAGACCCGCAGCATACATTACTGAAAATCGCCGGCATATATTGACAAGGTCTATCAGCTTTATTCTTTTACGCGGGCCGAATATTCGGCTGATTTTTTGCATCTTGACAGCATCTACTACATACCCTATCCGTTTCAGTTCCGAACGAACCTGGACTTCACTGTCGGCGTAACAAGTGCTCGCGAAAGCTTCGTTGTTATCAACCGCCCGGACGGTATATAAAAACTGACTCATTAAAATCTCTCCGGTGCTATTACCCGTTTTACTTCTTCAACGCTTGTTTTGCCCTGGGATACTTTCAGCAACGCTGAATCCAGCAGTGTTTTCATCCCCTTCTCTACCGCCATCTTTTTTATTTCCAATGCACTTTTGTCTGCCAATACTGCGTTTTGAATGTCATTGTCTATCTTGAGAATTTCGAACACAGCCTCTCTGCCGCGAAAACCTGTCTCGTAACAATAATGGCAGCCTTTGCCATGAATAAAGCCTCCTGCAGGGGCTTCATCTATTCCCAGTAGTTTCAGTATTTTTTCGTCCGGCTGATAAGGCTCCTTGCAGTCGGGACAAATCTTCCTGACTAATCTTTGTGCTACCGCCATTACAACACACGATGATATAAGGAACGAAGGAATGCCAAGCTCTCTTAATCTGGTGACAGCCGTTACGGCATCGTTTGTATGTAATGTGCTCAGGACCAGGTGGCCGGTCAGGGCAGCCTGCACAGCAATTTCAGCGGTTTCCAGGTCTCTTATTTCGCCAATCATTATTATATCCGGGTCCTGTCTGAATATTGATCGCAGTGCACCTGCAAAAGTCTCGCTGCCGGCAGGGTCTATCTGTATCTGATTTATTCTATCCAATTGATATTCCACTGGATTTTCGATAGTGATAACATTTTTATCAATTGAATTGAGATTGCGGAGCATGGCATATAAGGTTGTGGTCTTTCCGCTGCCTGTCGGTCCCGTAACAAGAATCATTCCATACGGCCTGGCGATAACAGTTTCAACCAGAGTTTTTTCTTCGCTCTCAAGGCCCAGTGCGGTCAGGTTGATTAACATACTTGTCTTGTCGAGGATTCGCAGAACTATTTTCTCGCCATTTACTGTAGATACAACGGAAACACGCAGGTCGTAATCATTTTCTTTGTAGTTAAGATTTATGTGTCCATCCTGAGCCCTGCGTTTTTCAGTAATATCCAGCTTGGCGAGGACTTTGAGGCGGGAGATAACTTCTTTTCTTATCGCAGCAGGAATTGTCAGGCAATCATGCAGAATTCCATCAACCCTGAACCGGACAGCCATTTCACTGCCCATCGGCTCGAAGTGGACGTCGCTTGCCAGTGAATCTATGGCGTCTCTGATTATGGAATTAACCAGATTAACGACTTGGCCTGCATCGTTTGAGACAATCAACTGTTCAACCTTCCTGACACTTTCCTGGGCTGGCTCTGTATCAAATCTGGCATCAATCAGGTCTTGTTTCGTCATCTGCTCGGCGCCATAGTGTTCGCTGATAGCTTTAATGATCTCTTTCTCGGTAGCAACTACTGGTTTTACATTAAAGCCGGTCAATAGATTTATCTGGTCCAATACCGGCAGGTCTGCCGGATTGGTCATTGCGACATACAGCGTATCTCCCTCACACTTTACAGCAATAACATTATGCTCGGTGACTATCGATTGAGGCAGAAGCCGGACCACGTGTGGTAATAATTTAACCTCGGACAATCTGATAAACGCTGCACCATACTTTTCAGCAATTGCCCGTGCCTTGTTCTCATCTGAACGGTGAGTATCTTTAATAAGCACGCCCTGCTTGGTATCGACCCCATTTGCAGAAGCGTCTTCGAACGGATTGTCTTTTAACTCTAAGCTCATAACGACTCTTTATTTTTTTCTGGCTGCCAACAAAAAAGGAGCATTTGACCAGCTGCGTTTCTCAAACCCACATCAATGGATTTTGCAGAACGGCACAAGTCAAATGCTCCCGCTTGTCCTATTACTGCTGTATCCGTGGTTACAGGTCACAAATGACCCGATTGGCGTTGGTCTTCGAAACAGCAATTCTTATTAAATTATTTTATGCTTCAGTTATTTGGCCTTATAAACCCTTTAAAAAATACATAAAAGCTCTGTTTTGTCTAATTGTCCGGCTTTTAACAAAAAAAACGCCAGACAAAGCTCGTTCAAAGACTCCCACGCCAATGGGTACCACAGAACGAGGCAATGCCGACGTTTCTATATTACCTGAATACGTAATAAAACATCGCATATGCAACTATTCCGTGGTAATGAATTCCCGAAGGAATCCATTGGCGTTTTGTCTTTGAACAGTTGCCAATTCCCTTATCGGAAAACTCAAGAAGCCAATTAATTAAATTTTTTTGCTGCTTCTGGCATATCATTGGTAAGCAATGACCGATAAAATCGTTATTAACGCCAATATTCTCAGTAGCTGTTTCAGACCTCTGCATCCTCATTTTTGGCTTAAAAACGTATCTTGCCCCTCGTAAATACTGCGATTACAACTCGAGTACCGGTCTGTTAATTTAAATAATTTCTCTTCCCAGTGCCATACAGTTGACACTCTTTAGACCATTCTATATGAGGAGCTTTTATGTCGCTATAATATAAATAGAGTTTAAATTTTGTTGAAGCAACCGGGTGGGATGTGTGTCAGGTTCGGCCCATCAGGGAAACGTATTTTCAAGAACGTTGGGATAGTTATGGCCAGAAATAGGTGTATTGCTGATTTGGCAGTTACCTATGTGCCTAAAAACGGTTGGCATCTACTTAGAGTCTGGTGGGTATGTAGAGACGAGGAGTCTATCGGTGTTTTTTCATTTTCCTTCAAACGTTTATACTGCTCCCCGTTAAGAGATGACCAAAAGTTTGGTAGAATATCTTAACGGAGGTAACAGTTATGCAGAGACGAAAATAGGTACATTGCTAATTCAGCACTTGCTTATATGCCTAAAAAGAGTTGGCTATTATGCTACGATTAGAAACACATTAAGGAAAGTGTTCGTTTAACTTTTATTAGTCATCCTTTTATGCATTTCTTTTATATGCGGAAATCTTTGCAAGGATGCTAAAGATGCTAAATAAGACAAAACAGCCAATCGAAAGCGGTGATTACAAAAAGGCAGTGGAAGCATTACAAGCTTCTGAGAGTAAATACAGAACACTTCTTGAAGAGCTTCCAGAAAAGGTATTTCTTAAGGACACCAACTCAGTTTACATATCCTGTAATGAAAATTACGCCAGGGATTTCAAGATTAAGGCTGAAGAAATTGCCGGAAAAACAGATTACGACTTCTACCCCAAAGAACTGGCTGAAAAATACAGAGTTGACGACATAAGAATCATGAAATCCGGCAAAACAGAAGATGTTAATGAGAAGTATATTCAGAATGGCCGGGAACTAATTGTCCATACTGTCAGAACACCTGTCAGGGACAAGGGAGGTAATGTTACAGGAATATTAGGCATTTTCTGGGACATTACCTCGCAGAGGTTAATTCAGAAGAAGCTATTGGGCTATCAAAAACGGCTCCGAGACCTTACCTCAGAGATATCGTTAGCGGAAGAGCATGAACGTCGACGACTTGCCATAGAATTGCATGACCAGATTATGCAAAATCTGATACTGTTCAAAATTAATTTAGGTAAATTGCGGGGGGAAAATTTGCCGGCAGAACTGATTAAACCGCTGGATGAAATCTATAAACGTCTCGACCGGACGATTAACGATGTGCGGTCTTTGACGTTCGATTTGTGTTCTCCCACCTTATATGAGCTGGGGCTTGAAGCTGCGGTGCGAGAATGTCTTAGTGAGGAAGTTCAGCAAAAGCACGGAATTAAAACTGAGTTTGTAGATGACGCTCAACCTAAGCCCTTAGATGACGAAGTTCGTATTGTTTTATACCGAGCGGTGCGGGAGTTGTTGATTAATATTATTAAGCATGCTAACGCTCAAAATGTGAAAGTTTCTATTTACAAAGAGAAAAACAAGATACGCATTAACGTAATAGATGATGGAATCGGATTTATATATCCCGTAGAGAATTTTGCTTCAAACAAAGCGGGGGGTTTTGGACTTTTTAGTATCCGCGAGAGGTTAAACTACCTCGGCGGCAGCCTTGAGATTGATTCAAAGCCGAGCCGCGGGACGCGAGTTACGTTGGTAACGCCGACAAAATGTGAGAAAACTCATTGACCAGGGAGTAAATATGAAAACAAAAATTTTAATAGCGGATAATCATGGAATCCTGCGACAGGGAATCAGCTCTTTGATTGAAAAACATGCTGATATGCAGGTGGTTGGCGAGGCTGATAATGGTCTAATGGCGGTAGAAATGACTCGGAAACTACATCCGGATATTGTCATCATGGATGTGACTATGTCTGGCTTGAGCGGCATTGAAGCAACACGCAAAATTAAAGGTGAAATGCCGGAGATTAAGATATTGGCGCTGACGGTTCATGCAGAAAAAGAGCTTGTGCTGGATATGATCAAAGCAGGCGCATCGGGATATATGCTCAAGGAGTGTGTGTTTGATGATTTAGTCAATGCCATTAAAACTCTGGCTGCCGGCCAATCATATTTGAGTCCTCAAGTCGCGAGCACAATTCTGAACGGTATTGCAAAAAATGGCAGTTTAAAAATTGTTTCCGGCGATCGTGTAATCTTCACACTAAGAGAAAGCCAAATCCTTCACCTTTTGACAGGCGGCGAATCTGCAAAGCAAATCGCTACAGAAGTAAGCTTGAGTGTCAAAACCATTGAGGCAATTCGCAGGCACGTTATGGAAAAGGCCGCAGTTAATAATCTCGCAGACCTTACCAAATTTGCCATTCGCGAAGGATTAACCAAGATTTAGGTAAAATTTTATTTGGATTTGGCAGGTTAACTTTTGACTATATTACCTTATCCAATAGAGTATCATTTTAATCTTTGGCTGATGTAAATTAGTCCCTTTGGATAGCCTGGTCTTTAAGCCTTGATATTGCCAAGCAATCGTGAATATCTGCATCAAACAGGTTAAAAACCCTTCTTTATCAAGTCTGATTTTTCCAACAAAGTCTGCTTAAACCACATAAACTTGTTAAAATAAGTGTTATCTACGCAGTCAGATTTGAGTTTTTCTACACTCCTGAGGCTCATATTAAAACAGCCAAAAGCTTTCCAGAATCGTCTCACGCTGTGCCGAAAATAAGTTTACCGGGAGCGGGTATTTATTCTTGATTGATACAGGAATATTAGGATGGCGGCATTTGCCTCGCATTGGCTCTTGCGTTTGGATTAGGCGGCAAAGATGCCGCGGCTAAGTATCTCGAAGAATTAAAGAAAAAACGCTCTTAGAGAAAAAAATAGAGCCAAGACGCAGACAAGATAATGAGAATGGCAACTAAAACCGCGTTTTTAATAAAAAAGGAGCGCCAAACTAGTTTCTCGCTCAAAGACGCCTACGCCAATAGGTTCCACAGAACGAGACAATTGTTGACGCTCCATTTATTTATTTCATTTATAGCAATATAAAAGAAGTATATGACCTTTTTATATCGCGCAAGCGTCCTATAACATCCTTGGCATAATCACTGAAAGCAAAGCTTGGCTTCTACTCGTAATCGGCAAATTGGTCAAATTCTCTTGAGAAAAAATGCTTTTTATCAGACAGAAACAAGTGCTGGATTTTTGGGAGGAATAATTAAATCATTGTTGAGCAACAAACGGTAATGAGAAGTCCATCGTAAAAAACGGTATAAAAAAGGAAGCAAAAAGCAAATTATGGAGAAAATTCAAATGAAAAAGTTGGCGATTTTTTGTGCGGCGGCAGGAATACTTCTGGCAGTTAACAGAGGAATTAGTGCAGAAACAATAACCTTTACCGCGGCAGATATTGTATCAGCCATAGGGGGACTTAGTAATACAAGCTTTCAGTGGGGTTTATGGGGGATTCGCACAAGACCGATTGTTACAGGAGGCAGTTATACTATTACTGGCAGCAGTACTTCGCAGGCAGGTTATAGTATCATCAATCCGCCAAACCCGGATACCTGGCCAATCTATGGAACAAATTATGTTTACTTCTATGATGTTCCCGGAGCTGAATGGGGTTATCCGGCAAATCCTCGGTATATGATTATGGATAGACCCGCAGATACATTCACAAGTTATCCCGGGGATCCTGTAACAAAAGTCATGGACAGTGCTTCATTTAGTTTTATCTTTACCCTTGATTCCAATGCTATATGGAATGGGCAATGGCAGTTTCTCGTCGATGGTACCAAATATACCCTGGGAACCGTTGAGAATAAAGGCGTCTTTGTTGAGGAGTTTCGGGGTGGTTATGGCAGTGGCAGCCTGCCGGGAAATACGGGCCAAGGCTATACCGTTCCAGAACCAACGGTAGTTTTCTTGCTGGGACAGGGATTATCGATTTTTTTAATTCGCAGGAGGCGCGCATACGGTGCAAATATTCATCTTCGATCCATGGGAAAAGATACAAAAATTTAATCGAAGATACAATACGGTCAGGCATCAGCCACCGCATAGTCCATCTGCCAAACCGCGAAGGGATTCGAACCCTCAACCTTCGGATCGACAAGTCTAAGTTGTTTCACAAGTGCCTGCCATCGCTGTGGTCATATACGTTTTAATGTCTCGGCACGTCACTACTTACAAGTTCCAAAGGAACTATATGAAAAGGTTACTATCACAAACTTACGCGAAATTGCCCACAAAAACTGCCACAAATCACGAAAAAAGAGAAATTGCATAAACAAACCAAAATCTTTAAGGTATTCTATAATAAGGGGTTTTGAAAAAAGCGGGCGACCGGATTCGAACCGGCGACGTCCAGCTTGGGAAGCTGACATTCTACCGCTGAATTACGCCCGCATTTAACTAAATTTAATTATACCTCCATCCCGCCTTTTGACAAGACACTTCCTATGTTATAATCATCGACAAATGCCAAATAATACCATAAACATTATCGACTGCGGCTTAAAGGATTATCAATCCACCCTGAATTTGCAGGAAAATGCTCATCAAAACCTGCTCAACGGCAGCGGCAAAGAAACTGTTTTTCTCGTCGAGCATCCGCCTGTTATCACCCTTGGCGCAAGAACTGCCGAAAATAAACTAAAAAAAAGTCCTGATGAAATCAAAAAGTCTGGTATCGATATTTTTCAAATCCGCCGAGGCGGCGCAGCCACCGCGCACAACCCCGGCCAGATTGTTATTTATCCGGTTATAAATCTTAAAAAGCAAAGTCTCGGTGTAAGCGATTATGTTCATTTACTTGAAAAAATTGGAATTGAATTTCTCGCCGAACTGGGGCTTGACTGCTGCACAAAAAAAGGCTTTCCGGGCCTGTGGATAAATGACAGGAAAATTGCTTCTATTGGCGTTCAGGTTAAAAAATGGATTACGATTCACGGCATAGCGATAAATATTAATAATGATTTGAGTATCTTTGATTTGATTGTTCCCTGCGGCCTTGAAAACGTTAAAATGACCTCTGTAGAGAACGAACTTGGCAAAAAAATGGATATTAACGGCGCAAAAAATATCCTGCAAAGAATTCTTTTAAACTATTTTATCCATGGAAACCCAAAATAAAAAACGACTGCCGCCGTGGCTGAAAAGGTCTTTGCCTGCCGGTGAAAATTATAACAACACCGCCGCTGTTCTTGACAGGCTTGGTATTGAGACAATCTGCACCAACGCCAATTGTCCGAATAAAGGACAATGCTGGAGCAAAGGCACTGCAACTGTTCTGATACTTGGCAATATCTGCACACGAAATTGTCCATTTTGTTCTGTTGCCAAAGGAACACCCCTGCCGCCGGATAAAAACGAACCGCAAAAAATCGCGCAGCTCGCAAAACAATTAAATCTTAAATATCTCGTTATCACAAGCGTAACCAGAGACGATTTGCCCGATGGCGGTGCTTCGCAATTTAGAAATGTGATAAATACCGTTCGAAATGTCATTTCAACCGAAACGCCGTGTTTAGCCCCCGCACCTGTGGCGGGGGTTAGGCCGCCGCAAACGGCGGCCGCTAACGATATAAGATTCGAACTCCTTGTGCCGGACTTTAAAAATTGTCAAAAACAGGCTCTTGAAATACTTTCAGCCGCCCTGCCTTTCGTGTTTGGTCATAATCTTGAAACTGTGCCGAGGCTTTATAAAACCACAAGGAGCGAAGCAGATTACCAAACTTCTCTAAATCTTCTCGAAACGGCAAAAAAAATGTTCCCCAATACTCAAACCAAATCCGCGATTATGCTCGGCCTTGGCGAAACTGATGATGAAGTCGAGCAGGTTTTAGCAGACCTGCGAAATGTCTGCTGCGACCGGATTGCCATCGGCCAATATCTCAAACCATCGAAAGATTCGCTTGACGTTGTCGAATATGTGCATCCGGAAAAATTCGACTACTGGGCAATTTGGGCAAAACAGCTCGGCTTTAACTTGGTATTGTCTAGCCCATTCACTCGCAGCAGTTACAACGCAGACAAAGCAGAGTAAATTAATACAGTTTATATAATTATATAACTTTAAACTTGCATTTCGGTAAAATAGATATTAAATTATAGGTCAGTTTGTTTTCAAGGAAGAAAAATGGAGATGTGAGATATGTGATGTCTGGATTTATTTTCAAAGGAGGTATGAAATGAAAAAAACATTTCTTTTGGCACTGTTGCTTTTTATCTCTACCTCTAATGCCGCGACTATCATAGTGGATGCCAATGGTTCGGGTGATTATACAACCATTCAGGCCGCAATAGACTCGGCAATAAATGGAGATTCAATTATTGTCGCTGATGGCACATACACAGGTGCAGGAAATCGCGATATTGATTTTAAAGGCAAAGCTATAACTATCCAAAGTGAAAATGGTCCCGAAAACTGCATAATTGATTGTCAAGCTAATGCGCATCGTGGATTTTACTTCCATACAGGCGAAGGTTCAAATTCTATTCTGGATGGTCTGACTATCATAAATGGGGACTCAAATTCAGCAGGTGGAGGAATTTTTTGTCAAAGCAGCAGCCCGACAATAAGGAAATGTATAATCAGCGGGAATCTGTGCCAGCCGTATGAAGGTATTTGCTATGGTGGAGGAATCTATTGCGCTTCAAGCAATCCCCGTATTGAGCAATGTATAATTAAAGAGAATTCTTCCATTGGCCGCGGCGGCGGAATATACCTCAATGCCAGTAATCCCAATATCATCAATTGTTTGATTATTAACAACGTTGCAAGTACATCAGAATACGGGGGTGGAATAGGATGTAAAAATAGCCCCTCTATAAATATAGTCAACTGCACTTTTAAAGGGAACTCCGCTGGCAGAGGCGGGGCAATCGACCTCATAAGCAGCACAGCTGTTATAACAAATTCAATTTTGTGGAATAATTCTCCCAGTGAAATCGGTTACACTGCAACTGGTCATGCCACAGTGACTTATAGTAATATTAAAGAGGGCTGGTCTGGAACAGGCAACATCAATACAGACCCGCTGTTCGTTTCAACTGCTGACTATCACCTGGCTTTTGGTTCACCTTGTATTGATAAAGGTACAAATAATCCGCCTGGAGGTCCGACAACAATTGACCTGGATGGAAGTACCCGTCCGTTCGACGGTGATTATGACAGCAATGCAATAACAGATATGGGTGCTTATGAATTTCATCAGAATCCCGGCAGCCCCGTTCTAGCAGTTAATCCTCACAATTTTAAGTTTAGTTGTCCGGCAGGCGGACCGAACCCGGATTCTAAAATTCTGAGAATATGGAATGCCGGCGGCGGAGAACTTAATTGGAATATAACCAAAGATGCTAATTGGCTTAACGCTACTCCTGTTTCGGGTAAATGCTCTACCGAAACCAACGAAGTAATTCTAAGTGTAGATGCGAATAACTTGGTATCCAATATGTATAGTTGTACCCTGGTAATTTCAGACCCTTGCGATAGTAACAATACCCAATTTATTCCGGTAAATTTCAGGGTTGGCCCAATTATATATGTGCCGGCAGACCATAACAATATCCAGGCGGCAATAGACGCTGCTTTTGATGGAGACCAAATAGTTGTGGCAGATGGCGTATATACAGGTCAGGGCAATCATGATATCGATTTTAATGGTAAAGCACTTACTCTAAAAAGCCAAAGTGGCCCGGTTAACTGTATAATTGATTGTCAGGGAAGTTCGCAAGACTCACGCCGGGGGTTTTACTTTCATTCTGGTGAGACTGAACGTTCTATTTTGGACGGCTTTACAATAACTAACGCCTATTTGTATGAAGGAGCGTTGCCTGAAGGCGGCGGAATATTGTGTCTGAGCACGGGAACAAATCCCACAATTAGAAATTGTATCATTATTGAAAATTGGGCTTACAGTGGCGGAGGAATCTCTTGTTACGCAGCTAGTCCTGCAATTTTCAACTGCACTATTGTTAATAATCATGCTTATTATGACAAAGGCGGCGGAATTCTTTGTTGGAACTACAGCAACGCAAAAATCATCGGATGTACCATATCTAATAACGAAGCAAAATTTAGCGGCGGTGGCATATATTTTTATGGAGGCAGTCCGATTTTGACAAATTCTTTAATCTGGGACAATAGTCCTTCAGAAATAGCCCGGACAACAAATCCCGTATGTAATTTATTCGCCAGTTATTGTGACATTCAAGGTGGCTGGTCGGGAACAGCAATTATTGACTCAGACCCTTGTTTTTCCAATCCGTCTTCGAAAAATTATCATTTGCGTAATAACTCACCGTGTATAAATATAGGCGACCCATACTACAGTCCGGCACCGCAGGAAACAGATATTGACGGCGAGGATCGTATAATGGGTGGTCGTGTGGACATTGGATCGGATGAAATCAGTGATATGGTGTCAGATTTTGACAAAAATGACGAAGTTGACACTTATGATTTGAGTAATTTTGCTATGACATGGCTAAACGACCCCTGTGAAAGTGAATGCATCTCATGCGACCTTGACGAAGATCACCTGACTACCATGATTGATTTTGCTTTGTTTGCTCGTAACTGGGGCCATAAAGTTGATACTGAATCTCCTACCTCTCCTGGTAATTTGACAATTACCGGCACCACCATTTCAACGGTCTCTTTAAATTGGGATACCTCAACAGATAACATTAACGTAGTTGGTTATAAGATTTACCGCGATAATAACATTGTAGGTTGGACTGGTGGTACATGCTTTATAGACACTGAACTGGAGTCTAATACAATCTATACATATGCGGTTAGTGCCTACGATGCAAACTATAATGATTCAAACTTAAGTAATTCCTGCCAAGCTACTACTATGAAATAATTTGGACAGGAAAGACAAATCATAAACTCTTGTTGCATACGAGTAGTCTGCGTGTGGATTCCACCTATGCAGAGGAGGCTATTAGGGGTATTTTTTAGCTTTTACTTTTAGGTTTTTGCCTCTATTATACCACCGAAAAATTAAAGACCTGCGGGAAGTCCGCTGCGACCGTATTGCCATTGGCCAATATCTTAAACCATCGAAAGACTCGCTTGACGTTGTCGAATATGTGCATCCGGAAAAATTTGAATATTGGGCAATTCAGGCAAAACAGCTCGGCTTTAGCTGGGTATTGTCTAGCCCATTCACCCGCAGCAGCTATAATGCCGGTTTAATTCCCGATAACCGATAACTCATAACCTCAATCTCCTTATCATCGCACAATTATTCATTTATTATACTTTATATAGAACAGCTTTGGGGGATTCTTTCTATGGTCCGAATTGCAAAAAGTATTACAAAAAGTAATGGTATCGCACTTATCATCACTATGATAATACTGGCGATTATCGCCGCTTTTGCCTTGACGCTTGCCGCTGTTTCGTCAACAAATCTTCAGGTAATACAAAACAATCACAATACAGATTCGGCCCTTTGCGCAGCACAATCAGGCATTGAATTCGTCAAATATCTGGCGGCTGACGTTAATACTAAAAGCACACCCAGCAACGGCATCGATATCATCGATGCCTGTGATACATGGAATTCATTATGCCTGCATTTGCAGAACTGTAATTATGGGGGCGTCACTATAAATTATGCCGACAGCACCAAAATAACTACAAATCCCATAAACTTCGGCTCAGACGCAAATTTCGCGCTGCAGTTTTCCCGCGGCGCCGAGCCGAATAAAATTATTGTGTGTTCCACCGGCGCCGACGGCATTATGACCCGAACAATCGAAATGAAACTGCAGATTACAAAAAAGGCGGACGTGCTGCAATATTCCATTGCCTCACAAGCCCGAATGTGGCTCACCGGCAATTCAACCGTCCACGGCAATGTTTACAGCAGTTGGAAATACCAGAATATCTCCCCCTTTAATATGACCAGCGATTCAAAAGTCGAGGGGACTATTAGCACTATTCTTAGTAACATTAATCCCTCTACAGGGCAGTCAGGCCCTGACCTGTATGCAGGCACTACTAAAATGCCCTACCATCTCGAGACACTGGGCGCCAACGGTAATCCGGTGTATGACGACCAGGGAAACAAGGTTATCAGCCCCGGGGATGAGATACAAGGCCAGTGCCAGGGCATCTACTACGGCGTCAATTATGGCAACAAGGCAGCGGATATGCCCGGTATGGCGATAAGCGATTATAACACCAGTCAGTATAAAAGCCAGACGACCACCCTTTCCACAACCGGCATTCCCACAGTAACGGAATACTTTCCTCATGCTGCGGGCAATTACAGTCAGCCTTCTTCATCAGGAAGCCAGAAACTGACTCGCTATGAATATCAAAATCAGACATTCACAAATAAAATGGTCTCCGCATCCTCAATCAGCCACAGCGTCTTGAAGGGCACATTCTTTAAGAACTGCACATTTAACGGCATTTTATATTTGGATTGCGGAACCACCGGCGGAACTTATAATAATGTGCGGTTTGAAAACTGCGTCTTCAACGGCCCCATCATCACCAATACGCCCAATTATTCAAACAGCACTAATTGGTGGATGAGAAACTGCCTTTATTTCACAGGAGAAGAGACCTTCCAGAATCAGACTACAGTTCCCGCCACAATTCTTGCGCCAAACTTTAACGTCAACCTCGGCAATACCAACCCTAACAGCGGCGAAAATAATGTTCTTACCGGCGCAATTGTTGGCGGCATCGTGGATATTCGCGGCAATGCTGAGATATACGGCACTGTTATTTCGATGTATGATACAAGTGGGTATTCAAGCGGATATGTAAGCAATATCGGAGCAACGCTCAATGACGGCGGTTCGGAAACGACCGAGCCCGGAGATGTCGGCGTCATTAACATTACGCCTGACCCATCGAAACTTCTCCCCAGCGGAATAACCAGTCCGATTGCAATAAAGCCGTTGCAAAATACGTATCGTGAAATTCATTAGACTTTTTCCTGAGAGGCAAATATGAAGATAAAAGTTTTGGTAGTATTGGCTGTGTTGGTAATGTTTATCTTCGGCAGCGGATTAATTGGAGCGAATTTGGTTCCTTCTGCCAATGGAGTGTCCCAGCCCGGTTATTACACCGATGATGACCCGAACACACCGGCTGAGCCGAATGAGCCGGACGACCCAAACGAGCCAAATATCGCAGTCCCTGAGTAACAACCGTCGAAAAAGGCGACTTTTAATGCCGTTTTTTGCTAATTTACATATTGGCAATTAAGGCAGATTGGTTATAATACCGGCACGTTTTACTATGTTGTGCCGGGATGAACTCGACCGAAAAAAATCATAAGAGCAAAAACAATGAAAAAGAGCTTTTGCATCGCTATGTCTCCGGCGATAAGGATGCATTTCGAGAGATTGTAACACGCTATAAAGACCCGCTTTATGCATTTTTAAGACGATTTCTAAATCAGCAGCAGCTTGTTGAGGAAGCATTTCAGGAAACTTTTCTCCAATTATATCGCAGCAGGGCAAGTTTTGATGAGAGCAAACCGCTGCGGCCATGGCTATTTACAATAGCCGCAAATAAGGCCAAAGACGTTCTTAGAAAACAACAAAGAGAAGACACAATTTCTATAAGCACGATGGCTGAACCGGCTGAATCAACGATAGACGATGTCGTTAATTCCTTAAAGTCTTATGAAACAACGCCTTATGACGAAGCTGAAAAGGCAGAACGGGCAGAAAAGGTCAGACAAATCATCAACAATATGCCGGCTAATCTTCGCGAAATTCTCCTTTTAGCCTATTTTGAACAATTTTCTTACAAACAAATGGCTGAGATACTAAGTATACCAATAGGGACGGTGAAAAGCAGGCTTCATACAGCTATCGTGTTTTTTACCAGAAAATGGAAATCTATGACCAATGGTGGAAATGCTTAATGGATACGCTTACAAAACAGCAGCGTGATATACTGCTTGATTATTACTTTGAATGCGCTGACCAGCAGGAAACCGACATTGCAAAAGAGCTTTTGGAAACACACAAAGGCGCTATCGAATTCTTCAACAAGCTTCATCATTCTCTTTCTGCGCTCGACCATCTCGACCACGAAATCCACGCAAGCTGTCCCGACCATTTAATTGCAAAAACATTCGATAGACTTAATTTCAATAATACTGAAACAGCCGCCGGCGTCCAGCTCGAAAAACTCCTGAAAGCTGAAAGCGAAAAAATCGTTACAAAACGTCCGAGCTTCTGGAATCACTTCGTTGAATCAGTCGCAATTGCAGCAGGAGTATTCATAATCGCAAGCATCTTTATTCCCGTTACAAGACAGATGAGAGCACAGGCAAATAAAACCGCCTGCCAGGCAAACCTTGCACAAGTCGCACAGGGAATCACACAATACGCAGGCGAACACAATGGCTCTCTGCCTGCCGTCGCCACAAAGGCCGGCAATCCGTGGTGGAAGGTCGGCTCTACCGGACAGGAAAACCAGTCAAATACAAGACATCTCTGGCTGCTCGTCCAGCAGGATTATCTCAGGCCGCAGGTTTTTCTCTGCCCCGGCGCCTGTAACAGAAATTTGCCCCCTCTCGAAAAAGCAAGAATCTTAATGCTCCCTGATTTTCCGGACAGGCGATATATTTCATACAGTTTCAAGCTTATCTGCGACCCAAATAAAGCCCAAATGCCGGAAACCGCAGCACCTCTGATGTCTGATACGAATCCCATTTTTGAAACCTGCGTGAAAAATCCGGCATACCTGTCGAAACCGGAATTCGGGCCTGTTAAATTGGACCAGCAGCTATCGCAAATCAACAGCAGCAGTCATCGCGGCAAAGGTCAGAATATAATGATGAGTGATGGAACGGTTAAATTCATCACGCAAAGATTCATTGACACAAACGATGATATTTTTACCGTCCAAAACCTTGATACCTATCGCGGCATTGAAACGCCTAACAGTGAAACAGATGTGTTCCTTGTGCCGTAAATAAAAATGAATCGTAGCGCCGGCCAAAAGCCGACGTATATTTTAATATCTTTTTTAAACCCCGCCGGCAAGACGGCGGGGTTTTTATTTATGCTCACCTGTTCAACTGTTCACCGTTCACTGATAACCGATAACTGATAACCAATAACCAAATAATTATTCAGCAATAGGCACACAAGCGGGGTTGGAAGGATTTATGTCACAATCTATCAGCCAATTGGCGGCCATAATCGCAAAATCGGAAAAATCCACCCGACAGTCCTTATTATTATCTCCGGCTAAATTAAACGGACACCCTTTCAGGCCAAGCGAGTGAGCCCAGCCGGCTGCGATGACTGTAAAATCCGCATTGGACGACGGCACAGTGGATTGACCGTAATCATTGTCTCCCCAGGCTGCAATCAAGCCGTTAAACTTCAGGCCAAGCGAGTGCCACCCGCCGGCTGCGATGGCGACAAAACCCGTATTGGGCTGGGGCACCGTGCATTCACCGTCATCGTTGTATCCCCAGGCCGCAATTGAGCTATCTGTTTTAAGTCCAAGCGAATGAACATTTCCGGCCGAAATGGCTTTAAAATCCGTATTTGGCGACGGCACGATGCATTGACCGCCCCCATTGTATCCCCAGGCTGCAATCGAGCCGTCTTGTTTCAGGCCAAGCGAATGACTATTTCCTGCCGCGATGGCTACAAAATCCGCATTGGGCGAAGGCACAGTGCATTGACCAAAATCATTGATTCCCCAAGCCACAATCGATCCATCTTTTTTAAGGCCAAGCGTAAACCTTTGTCCGGCAGCAATGGCTGCAAAATCCGCATTTGGCGACGGCACAGTGCATTGACCCTCCACGTTCCATCCCTAAGCCCGAATCGAGCCGTCAGACTTGAGGCCAAGCGAGTGCCACCCGCCGGCAGAGACGGCTACAAAATCCGTATTGGGCGAAGGCACAATGCATTGACCGTTTCCGTTACTACCCCAGGCCACAATCGAGCCATCTTGTTTCAGGCCGAGCGAGTGAAACAGGCCGGCCGCAATGGCTTTAAAATCTGTATTAGGTTCCGGCACAGCGCATTTACCGTATAAGTTATCTCCCCAGGCCGCAATTTCTCCGGTGGCATATACCGATGTCGGAAAAACAAACGCGGAAAGGAAAAAATAGACCGAAACAACTGTGATGAAACAATACCTCTTGCCTTTTACATCACTTCTCATCGCATTATCCTCCTAAATAAATTTCAATTAAGTTATCTGGAATTTCACCGTTGCCGTTCCTCGACGCAGAATAGTATTGTATCTTCTTTCATTTTAAAATCAACTTAAATCCGGTTAATTTTGTCGGGAAATACCAACCCCTATCCCCCGCCTTCGCGAGGGTAAACTCCTGAACCCTAAGTAAAAGTGGGGGTGAAATGTCCCATATTGGTCGAAAGCGCGCAAGAAAAAACTTGCGCGCTTAAAAAAAATAATAAAATTTTTCTCCTTATTCCACAAGCACTTACAAAATCGCATTGGTCGACTTTTGGTCGAAATTTGCCCAAAACGCGCAAGTTTTCAGGTAATACGGAGGGACTTATGTATTGAAAAATGAAGATTGTAGATTGAAAATTTCGAGAATGATAACTGATAACCGATAACAAGCCGTTACCTATACCCATAACTTCATAAATGAGGTTTAATTATGTCCAAATATTACATTCAAATCCCGTGTATCCCTTTTTATGTGCCTGACTGTCTCGACAGGCTGATGATTAAACTTGTCCTTCGATACCGTAAACGCAAATACGGCTATACATTCAGACGCATTAAACTCTCACAGGGCAAATACGCAAAAGTTGACCCGGAAGATTACGAAAACCTGAGCGGATTCAATTGGTTTGCGGTAGATAGCATATCCACCTTTTACGCACAGCGAAATGAGAACAACAAAAGTATAAAAATGCACCGCCAGATTATGAATCCACCTCCCGGCTTCTATGTTGACCATGACAATCACAATGGCCTTGATAACCGCAAAGCAAATCTGCGGCTTGCTACACCGGCTCAAAATTCCCGCAATAGATTAAAAGGAAAAAGAAAAACCTCTTCCAGATACAAAGGTGTCTATTTGGTTAAGAGCATAAATAAATGGCGTGCCGACATCTATCATAACAACCAGGCCATATATCTCGGTCATTTCGAAAATGAAATTAATGCCGCTAAGGCTTATGATAAAGCCGCTATAATTTACCACGGCGATTTTGCTTCGCTTAATTTTGAAAACAATAACGCGAATAATGTCATTGCGAGGCCGTAAGGCCGCGGCAATCTCGTTTTATTCTATTTTTAATTTTTGACCTTTGTTTTTCTCGTCGGAGCAAGCCGGCACTTTAATTGGTGTAATTTTAGTGATGTGAATAAGAGCCTCCAAAATTCTTTCTTTCCGGTCATCACGGTGCCAGGCAAAAATATCTCCTTCCTTAATAGGGTAATCACGGTAAGAATGGCTAAAATTTAATGGAAAGTCCATTTTTTCAAAAGGTTCATTAGTATCGACGCACATAAGATTACCATTTGAGCTTCTTATTTTGCAGGTATTTTCTATCCAGTCGCCGAATTCTACCACAGGATAATGCACATCCGGCCATTCCTCATCCGGCTGCCAGGATTCTTTTGTTTTCATTATTTTTCGGCCGCTCAGCCAATTATTCGGCTCATTAACATCACGGAAACGCCAGTCAAATTCTATCAAACGATGCCTGTAAGCATTTATCGTTACCTTCGTTGTTTGTCCTGAAACGACCTCAGCGGACTGGCCAGGCCCATTAAAAATATTGTTCGATGCTATTGCCACACTATAACTGCCCGGGCCGACAGAATTGAACAGGCAGGAACCATTTTTTACAGGTTCAGTTTTCCCGGAATAAAAACCATAAGGACTTAACCTCACTGCACCGCCCGCTAACTTTAATCCTTCTTCAGCTTCAACCTTTACCATTAAATTTCCGCAGAATTCTTTTGGAATAGAACGAACTATAACCTCGCCAATCGCAATCGCTTTTCCTCTTTGCACATTTACTTTAAATCTTGTGGGATAATGATATATTCCGCCGATTATTATGTCGCCGGTAGCTGAAACATCTTTATCATTTGGGTCGCATCGCCAGAATTGTGAGCCGATAAATACCGCCTTTCCGCTTTGAAAAGTGTCTACACACGAATATCCGCCGCGATTATATATATTTAATTGATTATCCCCATTCCAGTCAATCCTTACCGAAGGCTGCTCAATATCTTCATCTTCAAAGATTACACGTAATACCGCTATTCCTATCTTATCATTATTCTGCGAAATAAGCATTTCTGCTTTTGACATATCTTCTTTCCACTGTTTCGTTTCCACAGAGGCGGGAACAAAAAGGTATTCTATCTTATCTTCGACTTTAATGTTTTGGGTCTCTTCCCTGATTTTCCCTGCAAGCTCATTAATTCTCTTTGAATGTATCTTATAACAATTTGTGCCGGAAAAGCTCTTTTCAAAACTACCTAAAATAAGTTGAGCCCTCAGATAATCTTCATCATCGACAGAAGTCTGTAGCTGCAATAATTTTTTCTGTGCTTTATATTCTTCCTCGGCCGTGAATCTTTTGGCAAGACAGGGTTTCGGGAAAACCGCTACTGCGATAATTGCAAACAAAAAAATCCTTATAATGTTCAAATGACCGACCGGCTTAGTGCGATTGAGTGAATCCATATTAAAATCCCTCAAAATTTATGCCTCAAATTTCACTTATACTATTTTATATAAATTTATACCCAAAACAGTTTCACAAGCAAGGGAAAAACATTGAATTCTAAAACCCGTGTAACTTGCCCGACATAGCACGAATGTGCGGCGGCGGGTCCGTGTCTTAAAAAAGTATTAGCAAAACCGCCCGGCGAGTGTTAAAATTATTGTTTTAAGTCTTTTTAGCAACACTAATTACTTTATTATGACAAATAACAAAGAAATCTATATTATCGCAGTACCTAACGGGGCAGGCAAAACCACTTTTGCCCGGGAATTCCTGCCATACTATGCCCATTGCCCGAATTTCATAAATTCAGACCTCATCGCACAGGGACTGGCGCCCTTTTCACCTGAAAAAGCAAATATAAAGGCCGGGAAACTTGTTCTTGAGCAAATTCACGATTACGCAAAACAACAGATTGATTTCGCATTTGAAACAACGCTGGCAGGCAAAACTTATGTCAGAATACTCAAGGATTTTAAAAGAAATGGCTATAAACTGCACCTGTTCTTTCTGTGGATACCCAATACAAAATTAGCCATCGCCCGAATCAAACGCAGAGTCGCTAATGGTGGACACGATGTTCCTGCAGAAGATGTCCAACGGCGTTTTAAACGGTCTATATATAACCTGTTCAACCTTTATTTGCCGATACTTGATTCCTGGCTTCTTTTCAATAATACAGGTATTCAGCCGCTACCAATAGCCAAAGGAATAAATCAGCAGGTTATTATTTTTGACCAAGTATTATTTGAGAAAATTAAACAATCCGCGGGGTAATTTATGAAAAAACGGTTAACTCTTCAGGATAAAGCAGTAATTGCCTTAAAAGAGGCTGTAAAGAAAGTCGTCAAGCAGGCTAAAAAAGACAAGCAGCCGCTGGCCGTATGGAAAGACGGCAAAGTCGTCCATCTTAAACCCTGGAAAAAAAGAAAATAACCAAATACTGCAACGAGATATAAATTATGACAGATGAATTATCAAAAGTCTACGAGCCGAACCAGACTGAACGGTTTGCTGCGCAAATCTGGGAAAAAGGCAATTATTTTCATACTGAACCCCCCGCCAAAGGCGGCCGCAATACAAAGTCTTATACAATCGTAATCCCCCCTCCGAATGTTACAGGCGCACTGCATTTAGGACACGCGATTGACAACACACTTCAGGACGTCCTTGTCAGATTTAAACGTATGCAGGGATTTAATACTCTCTGGCTGCCGGGGACAGACCACGCGGGGATAGCGACGCAATCTGTCGTTGAAAAAAATCTAAAGGCTGAAACCGGCCAAAATCGACACGACATCGGACGAGAAAAATTAGTCCAGATGATTTGGGATTGGAAAAAACAATACGGCAACAGGATTCTCGAACAATTAAAACGAATTGGCGCAAGCTGCGATTGGGACAGGACGAGATTTACCCTTGATGAAGTCTGCGCAAAGGCCGTCCGGCATACATTCGTAAATCTATTTAAAAAAGGACTAATTTATCGCGGCAAAAGATTAGTCAACTGGGATTCTGTCCTGCAGACTGCTGTTTCTGATGATGAGGTCGTTCATAAGACGGTTCAGGGCAATTTCTGGTATGTTCGTTATCCGCTTGTCGAAGGCGGCGGTTCTATTACGGTAGCGACAACAAGGCCGGAGACAATGTTGGGCGATACTGCTGTTGCGGTAAATCCGAAGGACAAACGAGCCAAGAAATTTGTGGGCAAGATGGTTCATTTGCCGCTGACTGGCAGGCAAATCCCGATAATCGCTGACGATTATGTTAAGCTTGGCGAAGGCACTGGATTTTTGAAGGTTACGCCTGCTCATGACCCGAACGACTATGAAATAGGGCTAAGGCACAAGCTCGAAATGATAAACATTTTGACGCCTGACGGCAGAATCAATGAAAACGGAGGCAAATACGCAGGATTAGACAGATATGAAGCAAGGAAGGCTGTGGTTGAGGATTTGAAGGCTCAGGGTTTGCTGGAAAAGGTTGAGCCGCACGAGCACGAAGTCGGCCATTCTGACAGAAGTGGAGATATAATAGAGCCTTACTTGTCGGACCAGTGGTTTGTGAAGGTTGGGCCGCTGGCGAAGAGAGCGATAAAGGTTGTCGAGAACGGAAAGATAACATTCCATCCGGAAAGATTCGCAAAGACGTATCTTGACTGGCTGAGCGGCATTCGCGACTGGTGCATTAGCCGCCAGCTTTGGTGGGGCCATCGGATCCCGGTCTGGCGCGGCTTCATAGAAAATTTATTTACTAACAAATGTTTGATACACAAATCTTCGCCAATTGAAAATAAATTTACCGATTCTAAATTAGTTGATTTAAGAATACAAATTGCAGGTAAAGATATTATTCTCCATTCGAGAATTGAAAATAATGAACGCATAGGTATGGTTTGCACTCTTGAAGATTCTCCTCAAGTTGAAGACTTTTTAAAATCATCTGGCTTTGAGCAAGACCCCGACGTTCTCGATACGTGGTTCTCATCTGCCCTTTGGCCACATAGCACGCTTGGCTGGCCGGAAGAAACGGAAGAATTAAAATTCTACTACCCAACCGATACCCTCGTTACCGCACGAGATATAATCACACTTTGGGTGTCCAGAATGGTGATGATGGGCCTGGAAAATATGAACGAAATCCCATTCAAAGACGTCTTTATCCACCCCACTATCCTCGATGGCAACGGCGAACGTATGAGCAAAAGCAAAGGCAACGGAATCGACCCTATCGATATCATAGAAACATACGGAGCTGATGCGATGAGATTCAGCCTTTGCCAAATGACAACCGAAAGCCAAGACCTGAAACTGCCTGTGATAAAAGATGAAAAAGGTCGGAATATCAGCGAAAAATTCGATATCGGCAGAAACTTCTGCAATAAACTGTGGAACGCATCGAGATTCGCTATGATGAACCTCGAAGGTATAAACTTCGACGCATTCGATGCAAAGAAAATGACCATCACAGATAAGTGGATTCTGTCAAGATTAGCCCAAACCGTAAAAAAAGTTACGAAAATGTTAGATGAGTTCGAAATAAGCGAACCTCTAAAGGAAATATACCGCTTCTTCTGGAACGATTTGTGCGACTGGTATCTCGAATGGATTAAAGCCAGAATTAAAGACGCAGGACAAAAAGATGTGCCGCAGAATGTGCTTGCGTTTGTATTAGATATGACGCTAAGACTTCTGCATCCTTTTGTGCCGTTTATAACGGAAGGAATATTTCAAAAATTAAATGAAATCTCGCCGCAAAGAGGATTAAAAGGCCTGATAGAATCCGAAAAGAGAGATGCACTGATTATCGCTGATTGGCCGAAAGATTTAGATGATTTTATTGAGGAAAAAATAGAAAGTGAAATATTGATTGTCCAGGAAGTAGTTCGGGCGATACGGGAAATCAGGAACAAATATACAGTCCCGCCAAATAAGAAACTGACTGCTTCAGCCAATGCGCCGGAGAAACTATCGAAAATTCTTAACGGCAACAGCGATTTAATCTGCGATAGAGCGGGGCTTGAAAAATTTAAGGCTTCGCCAAAGGAGATTAAGCCAGCAAACGCGGCGGCGGCGGTGGTTGAGCAGGTTCAGGTGTTTGTCGAAGGTTTGATTGACGCAGAGGCGGAAAGAAAGAGATTAGAAAAACAAAAAGAAGAAATTCTTGCGGGCGTAAAATCTAATGAAGCGAAACTTGCCAACGAAAACTTTATATTGAGGGCAAAACCTGAAATCGTGCAGCAAACGCGAGAAAGATTGAATGATTTAAAACAACAATTGGCAGCGATAGAAGAAAATCTTAAGCAATTAGCGTAGAGCGTAGAGCGTTGAGCGTTGAGCGTATAGAAAAACCTAAAAGTTTTGAGTTCTTAGTTTTGAGTTGTGGAGTAGCCACGAAGGCACTAAGACACGAATTTTTTCACCACGAAGCCCACGAAGAAACACGAAGGAAAATTAGACACGGATTACACGGATTTACACTGGCTTCAACTAATCAGTTCTGCGAACCGTTTAAATTCTGATTCTCAACCTTTTAGGTAAACAAGTTTTCCACAAGGTTTCAAATCTGAATTTTTGCCGATAAATCGTCAAAGTTGAAGCAATAAATCTTTACGAAATATTTGCCGTCGGCCCGTAGTTTTGAATTTGAGGCTGCGCCTTTAGCTGAAATAAAAGCCTATGCTTTTACGCTATTTTACCACAAAAACCCATATATTAAAAAACTGTTTTTTTCTTGATTTTAAACAGAGAAGCTATATAATTTAGGTATTGTCTAATATATTTTACGGGAATAAAGGAAGAAGAAAACATGAGGTTAAATATTTTGGCATTTCGTACCGCCCTTAGGTTTTCTCAGTTTCTTTCTACACTGTAATAATTTTATTTTTGGGAGAAGAAGAAAATGAAAAAGTTAATTATAATTTGTGCATTAACCGTGCTGTTCGGTACGGGTTATGCAAGGGCGGGCACGTGGACAATCCTCCCTATAATCCCCTCGGCCATAGATGGCAGTAATATCGTCGGCTCCAGTTACGATGGCTACAGCGAGGAACTTTACAACCTGACTACAGGAAGTCTGACCACGCTCAATTTGCACGTGTTGGGGTCGATATCCGGCATCTCCGGCAACAATATCGTTGGCAGTTGCATCACATCAATTTATGGCGGTTGGATGGATACTCGTGGTTTTCTCTATGATGGGACAACGAAGACTATCCTAAACTATCCTGGAGCGGTTGCTACTTGGGTCAACGGTATTGATGGTAGCAATATTGTTGGTTCCTACTATGACGGTTCTGTCAATCATGGCTTCCTTTATGACGGGACAACTTGGACTGTCCTCGATATGCCGCAGGCGGTATACGATACGTGGATAAGTGGCATATCAGGCAACAATATCGTTGGTTACTACGACCATTATATTGACGGTGTTGGCCATGGTTTCCTTTATAACGGAACAAGCTGGACTACGTTGGATATTCCGGAAACAATGCAAACATTGATAAGTGGCGTTTCTGGCAACAATATTATTGGTTCCTATAAGGAGCTTGGTACTGGTGATATTCATAGTTTTTTTTATGGCGGGACAAACTGGACAACAGTTAAGATGCTTGATGGAATTGATGTAACGTTATCTGGTATTGATGGGAGTAATCTCGTTGGGTACTACCGTGACGCCTCTGGTGGTACACACGGTTTTCTCTATGTTATTCCCGAACCCTGCACGCTTTTACTGCTTGGCCTCGGTGCGGTGATGTTGAAAAGAAAAAGTTATCAGAAATGCAGTTATCGGTTATCAGTTTACAGTTTACAGGAGATAAGGAAGCAAAGAAGCAAGGAAGCAAGGAACGTCGAACATTGAACATCGAACTTTCAACATTGAACACTAAACATCCAATACTAAAACGTCGAACGGTTGCGGTTGCGCTGCTCGTTACGTCCGACGTTAAACGGTTGCGTATGAATCCGCCGGAGGCGGATAAATGCCGGCGACGGCTAAACTTCCTGCGGTTTAGACGAAAAAAGGGTAACGAGAATTAAAAGAAAAACAGCGACGGTCAACATCGAATCGGCGACATTAAAGGCAGGGAAATGCACATCGCTATAGTAAAAATCCAAAAAGTCACGCACCCTGCCGGCGTTGAAAAGCCTGTCATATAAATTGCCGCAGATACCTGCGGCAAAAAGTGAAAGAGAAAAAATGACTACGGCAGGACGGTTTTTCATAAACAGAAAAACCGAAAAAACTATCAAAAGAGCAATAATAGAAACTATTATCAGGGGAATTGTCCTGTCGGAAGCAATGCCCCAGGCGGCGCCGCGATTTTCAACAAGAACTAACTGAAAAAAACCATCAATAATAGGAAAACGGGGCGGATAAGAAGAGGAAAGCCAGTTAAAAACAAGAGATTTCGTCCATAAATCAGAGGCAAAGCCGATAAAAAAAACCGGCCAAAATAATAAATGAGCAGCGGAAACACTTATCTGCCTGCTTAGAAAACTTCCCGTGCAGGGAGGAGAGCTTTTATCGGCAGTTTGGGCCATTGACAGTCTCTACTTAGTATATTTTCTGTATAATTTAAGCAGTTTGTCCTGTGCGGGATTCAAATCAAGCGAACGACTCCAATGACTAAGCGCTCTTGTCCTGAAATCAGCGGCATTAGGGTCCTCAATATCTTTTAAGGCTTTATATTTCATCATATAGGCAACGCCAAGACCTTTATGGCCCCGCCAATCATCAGGAGCAAGCGCAACTGCCCTGAGATAGTTTCCGATAGAAAGGTCTGTTTCGTTAAGTTTTAGATAAACAAAACCGAGATGACGCCAGACTTCTGCATTTAAAGGCTCAACGAGTGCGACAGATTCAAGCAATTGTTTGGCGGAGTCATACTGCTCGGCACGCAGATAAACAACAGAAAGTGAAATCTTCAGGTTGGGGTCATCGTTCTTCAATTCGATGGCCCGCTTATACGATTCGACAGCCAAATCGTTGTCCTGGCGGGCAGTATATATGTCGCCGAGCAGCTTTTCAACCTCGCTGTCGGACGGGGCAAGGCCCCTGGCAGATTGGCCATACTGGAGAGCCGATTCGTAATCGCCAAGCTTATAATAAGAATCCGCAGCGGCGCACAAGGATTCAGAACTCTGCGGGTCAAGCTGACAGGCCTTGGCATAAGCCCTTGCAGCAGAGTTGAAATCTTCCATCATCCTGTAAACACGGCCGAGGTCGCGAAAATCCTCATAAGACCAGGGATTAATTTGGGTAGCTCTCTGGTAAGCCTGCGAGCTTTCGTAAAGCTTGTTTTGCTGAAAATAAATACTGCCGAGCAGAGAATAAGCCATTGCGAAGCGGGGATTCGTATTGATGGCCTGCCGGAGCTTGTCAATTGCCTGGTTCGGCTCGTTTGAGCCGGCAAGCGAGACGGCATCAACATAAAGCCTGACTGAATTGTCCTTTTTCTTTGCGGGTTCACAGCCGGCGATAAAAACAAGAACGATTATAACAATACTTAAACGTAAAATAAATTTGCGTGTATCCGGCATACGTCAATCCTTTCATCAACAGAAAGTTTCGGTGATTTTAAAAATCCGTTTTTGGGAATTATACCAGACTAAAAGCTGTTGTCAACCCGTACTTCGCAGTAATTTCCCGCTAAATCAGGTGTTTAATTTATGTCTATTTTGCCAACAGCGAAAGTGCGAAAAATGGCGATGCTTCGCAGGGCAGCGAAGGTTTTAAGAAATAAATCCGCCTGAGGCGGATAAAGTTATTGTTGCAAAAAGGTTATTTTAAGGATATAAAAAGGCATTAAATATCGAATAAAATAAAGGGAAATTATGAGATTCAGCAAGGCTTTAATACCGACAGTCAAGGAAGTGCCGGCGGATGCGGAAATACCAAGCCATCAGCTTATGATTCGGGCCGGGCTGATGAGAAAAGTGGCAAGCGGAACATATACTTACCTGCCGACAGGCTGGCGGGCACTGCTTAAAGTTATAAATATCGTCCGGCAGGAAATGAACAAGGCCGGCGCGCAGGAGATCCTTATGCCTGCCGTCCAGCCGATGGAACTTTGGCAGCTAACAGGACGCAATGTCGATTACGGGCCAACGATGGCACATTTTACAGACCGGCACGGAAGAGAAAACGTCCTTGCCCCTACCGCTGAGGAAGTCGTTACAAGCATCGCGGCAGGAGAGATAAATTCATATAAACAACTGCCAATAAATCTCTATCAAATAAGTTTCAAATTCAGGGATGAGTTCCGGCCGCGGTTCGGCGTGCTGCGAAGCAGAGAATTTATAATGAAAGACGCTTACAGCTTCCACGCTGACGAAAAAAGTCTCGACCAGACTTATAAAGTAATGTATGAAACCTATAAAAAAATATTCAGCAAATGCGGTTTGAAATACGCGATTGTCGAGGCGGAATCCGGCGAAATGGGCGGAAGCGGGTCGCATCAGTTTACGGTGCCCTGCGAATCGGGCGAAGATATAATAGTTCAAACCGAAGACGGCAGTTATGCGGCAAATATTGAAAAGGCGCCTGTTGACGCCCTGCCGGCAGTAAAAAGAGATAAAAAATACGACAAAATCGCAGAAATTCGCACGCCAAATCAGAAAACAATCGATGAAATCTGTGCATTTTTAAAGGTAAACGCAAAAGAACTTATCAAATCGCTTGTTTATAAATCGGGCGATGAATTAGTTCTCGTTCTTGTTCGCGGAGATTTTGAAATAAACCCGGAAAAACTGCGGAGCGTAATGGGAAAATCCATCGAGCTTGCCGACGAAGAAACAATAAAGAAACTAACCGGAGCCGAAGTGGGGTTTGCCGGGCCTGCAGGACTTGCTGAAAAAGTGAATAAATTCATAATCGACCATTCAGTTTTGACAATCGAAGCGGGCGTTACGGGTGCAAATAAAACAGATTTCCATATTAAAAATGTTGTGCCGGGAAGGGATTTTCCAATCGAAGGAAAGAATGTAATTATCGCAGATATACGAAACGCCGTCGAAGGCGATACATATAAAGGCAAAAAGCTGGTATTCAAACGCGGCATTGAAGTCGGGCAGGTTTTCAAACTCGGCACGAAATACAGCGCAAAACTGGGCGCAAAATTTTTAGATAAAGACAGCATTGAAAAACCCTGCCTAATGGGCTGCTACGGTATCGGCATAAACCGTATTGTCGCATCGGCCATCGAAACTCTCTACGACAAAGACGGGATTATCTGGCCGATAAGCATATCGCCTTATGAAGTTATTATTGTTCCTGCGGGAAATAACGAAGAAATTACTAAAGCGGCGGAAAAACTATACGATGAATTAACTGCCTGCGGAGTGGAAGTGCTGCTGGACGACAGGGATGCGAGAGGCGGGGTTAAATTCAAAGACGCAGACCTTATCGGAATACCAATCAGAATAACAATCGGGGCAAAATCTCTGGCGGAGAATTGTGCCGAGATAAAACTTCGCAGAGAAAGCGAAGTAAAAAAAGTTCCTCTGGAAAAAATAAAAGAAAAAACCCAAGAGTTGATTGCGAAATTAAAAGCCGAACTGTCCGCCAGAGGCGGATAAAGATGTGGACACTTAAAAAACCCGAGCCGGTAAAACTAATCGTCGGCATATTAGCCTGCGATGAAAAGGCTATAAATGCCGCTGTTGATATGATAAAGGCCAAATTCGGCAAATGCGACCTTGAAAGCCAGGTATGGCCTTTCAGGCATACTGAATATTACGCCGGCGAAACTGGAAAAGAGATTGTCAAGAAATTTGTGGCAATTGAAAAACTGATTTTGCCGGAGAAACTGGCGGATATAAAAATTAAAACCAATAAAATGGAACAAAAACTTGCTGCAAAACTCGGCGGCAACCTGAGCAGACCTGTCAATTTCGACCCCGGCTATATAGAACCGTCGAAACTTGTGCTGGCAAGCACGAAAAATTTTTCGCACAGGATTTATATCGGCAAGAAAATCTGGGCTGAAGTTACGCTAATCTTCAGCAAGGGACAATGGAAAGGATTCGAATATTCCTTTCCCGACCATAAGGAAGACCGCTATCACGGATTTTTCAGCCAGACAAGAGAAAAACTTGTTCAGCAGTTAAGGGAGTAATTTGTGACAAATCGGTATATGATTTACTTGACCGTCCTGGCAGCTGCTTTTATCGTTTCGGCTATTCTGACGGCATTGTCTAAAAAAATCGCGACGGCGACAGGATTAGTCGCTCGTCCACGAGAAGACAGATTTCATAAGGGAATGACGCCATTAGGAGGCGGAATAGCGATATTTGCGACAATGGCTCTTTTCTGCATCGCGGCAATCGTCTGCGTCAAATTGTATCCGGCAATCGTGCCGAAAAGCGGCTTTTACATTGAGGATTTCATCAAAAAAATACAGCAATTAATTATAATAATCGCCTGTTCGGCGGCACTTTTTACGCTGGGTCTTTGGGACGACAAGAAAAACCTGGGGCCTAAATTCAAATTGCTGATTCAATTCGCCGCTGCTTTTATCGCCGCGTATTTTGCCAACGTAAGAGTCGAGCTTTTCATCGAAAACAAAATCATTACTTCCATAATCAGCACATTCTGGATTGTGCTTATAATCAATGTATTCAATTTTTTAGACAATATGGACGGAGCAAGCGCAGGCATTGCTTTAATAATTTCCATAATCCTGTTCTTTACCGGCGTTCTTTCAGGGCAAATTCTCGTGTCCGGCTTTTCGCTGATTTTTGCGGGAACATTAGGAGGTTTTCTTGTTTTTAATTTTTTCCCGGCGTCGATTTTTATGGGCGATGCAGGGTCGCTTGTAGTCGGTTTTTTTGTCGCGGTGCTGTCGCTCAGAACGACGTATTATCAGCATACCGAAACAGATGAATGGTATATTGTGTTTATGCCGCTGATTATTCTGGCTTTGCCGCTGTATGATTTTATCAGCGTAACTATGCTGCGAATCAGACAGGGCAAAAGTCCTTTTGTCGGTGATACGCAGCATTTTTCGCACAGGCTTAAAAAACGGGGACTGACGGAAATACAGGCGGTGCTTACACTTTATCTTGCGACACTGGCTACCGGACTGGGCGCTATCGTTCTGAAAATAGTTAATTCTTCTTACGGCATCCTTATTTTCGCACAAACAATTATGGTTTTGGGAATCGTCGCTATTCTTGAATCAACCGGTAAAAATGACACAGAGCAAAAGTAAATTTTTTCGCATTTTTGAATCCGCTCTCTTTGTGCTGATTATGTGTTTTATCGCATTAAGATTGAGCTTTGCGGAAAATCCCAATATAGAATCGTTCAGCCTGCAGGGGACTTTTTACGATAATTTTCTGAGCGTTTGCATTTCAAGCCTGCTGATTATCTCAGGGGCGATATGGATGGCTGTGAAACTGGCCAGCGGGAAATACCGCTTGAGCGGGTTCGAATACGGCATCCTGATTTTCATTATTGCCGCTGTTATAAGCACAATCGCAGCCTCAAACCGCAGAGCTGCCATAACAGATTCAATCACAATCCTGTCAGCAATGCTGACTGGCGTTGTGCTTTCAAATCTTCTGGAAACAGTCGAAAGAAAAAAAGTCCTGCTTTTTGTTCTGGCGGGAATGGCAGCGGCAAATGTTTATCAATGCACCGAGCAGTTCTCAAGCAGCAATAAACTTATGATAGAACAATATGAAAATGAACCACTTTCGCAGCTTCGGGCACTCTGTATTGAGCCGGGCTCCTTTCAGCAGATGCTTTACGAACACAGGCTGTATTCAAAGGATGTCCGGGGATTTTTTACCACAGGCAACGGCGCAGGAAGCCTGCTGGTTCTGGCAATCTTCTGTGTTTTTGCTGCGTTTGATTTCAGAGTTAATTTCACCGAAAAGAAAAAAACTTTAATAAAATTATGGTTTCCGATTGCCCTGCTGCTTGTCCTTTTTGCCGGTCTGGTTATGGCACACAGCAAAGGCGCTTTCGGCTCTCTTATCACAGCAGGATTTCTTCTATTCTTAGTTGTAAGGTTCGGCAATGTTCTTAACCGCCATCGAAGACTTATAATCATTTCCGTTATTATCTTAATTATCCTCTGCACAGTCTTTATTATCAGCTACGGCCTTTCCCATAATACGCTGCCGGGCGGAAATTCAATGCTGGTCAGATGGCAATACTGGTATTCTACAGCAAAAATCATAGCCGATTATCCGGTTACGGGAGTCGGAGGCGGAAATTTCGCCACATATTACGACCAATATAAACTGCCGCAGGGGCTTGAATCTGTCCGAGACCCGCATTGTTTCATATTGAGCATTCTCAGTCAATACGGAATAATCGGTCTGACAGGATTCTGCATAGCATTGTTTTATCCGATTATAAAGGCCTGCATACGAAACAGTCCTGTTAAATCGTCCGGCAATAATATAATAATCCCTGTAGCAAAAGTCAGCGGCATTTCGATTGTTTTATTCCTGCTGTTTATCAGGCCGATTTTCATAAGAGTCCAAATCGGTAATACCATTGACGTTATTCCATATATCGTCGCTATTATGTATGTTGCGCCTGCGTTTTTCGCGGGGACAACACTATGGCTCTGCACTCGAAACGAAGCACAAAATAAACAAATCAGCCAAATCTTCAGGCCCGCCCTTCTGTGCGGACTTTTCGCGTTATTGATACATAATCTAATTGATTTCGCAATTTTCGAGCCGGGGATAATGACAGTCTTTTGGGCCTGTATAGCAATTATTCAATCAGACTTCCGCAGCGAAAATCGGACGGTAAACGAAACAAAGCCGAATAAAATTACAAAATTTATTCTTTCAATTGTCCCTGTCGCCACTGGCGCATTTATCCTCTGGTTATGCGTAATACCCGGCGTCAAAACATCATTTAAAATAGAAAAAGCAAAACAGTTTTATTCTAACGGAGAATTCGAGGATGCAACAAAACTACTGAATAAAGCCAGCATAGATGATATTCTAAATCCAACTCCGGCCGCTTATGCGGGAATAGTGCTTCTGACTAAATTTGAAATGAACCCGTCAGGTTCGCCGGATATTCTGATGGAGGCTGAAAAACCACTACAGGCGGCTATCGACAGGGACAAGGCCGATTTTAGAAACTATGAAAATCTCGGCAGGGTTTATGAGGTATTGGCACAAAGAGCAACGGCCACGCGACAGAGCTGGCTTAAAAAAGCTTTTTCCGCTTTTGAGCAGGCTTTAACCCGCTATCCTGCCTCATCAGAACTGCATTTTGAACTGGCAAAAATTGCACAACAGCTTAATAATAACGATATCGCCATTGAACATTACAAAAAAGCTATAGAAATAGAAGATTCTTTTGCCCAGCAGTATAAAATAATGTATCCAGGAAGACCTGCCAGCAGCAGAATGGGCAAAACAAAATATAATGAAGCAAAAGAAAAACTTGAAGAATTGATGCAAAACCAGGAAAATCTAAAATGATAAATCCTTTTGGAGATAATATGAAAAAGACAATACTCCTCTCTATTATTCTTTTATTTGCCTGTATTTGTTCGGCTCAAACATCAGATATGTCCAAATCAGTTGTAATGATACAAATAATTAAACAGGGTTATGATTATACAACGCCGTGGAAGCAGAAATCAATGAGCGGCGGCGTAGGTTCGGGTTTTATCATCGCCAACAACAGGATTCTTACAAACGCTCACAACGTCTCAGACAACAGATATATCATCATCAAGAAAGAAAACATCGCGAAAAAATATCCGGCGAGCGTTGAATTTATCGGCCACGACTGCGATTTGGCTGTTCTGAAAGTATATGATAAATCATTTTTCGACGGCACCGAATCCGTTGACTTCGGAGACCTGCCAAAAGTCAACAGCAAGGTCTCCACTTACGGCTTCCCATTAGGCGGCGAGCATATCAGCGTTACAGAAGGCGTGGTTTCAAGGATTCAAAACGATGTGTATGTTCATACCGGGGCTGATGAGCATTTAGTCGTTCAGACCGATGCGGCCATAAATCCCGGCAACAGCGGCGGGCCGGTAATGCAGGATGGAAAAGTTATCGGAGTCGCTTTCCAGGGAATGATGACTGCAGACAATATCGGATACCTGATTCCAACTACGGTAATAAAACATTTTCTGCTGGACATCAACGACGGCAGATATGACGGCTTCGGCTCTATCGGCGTAATGCTTTTTCCCGGTCTGCATAACGACAGCTATTATGATTATCTGAAAATTCCCGCCGATACAGAAGGAATCGTAGTAACAAACGTCCTGCTGAACAGCTCGGCATATTCAGTCCTGCAGAAAGACGACTGCATAACAAAGATTGACGATTATGACATCGACAATGACGGAATGATTTTTATTTACGGCACAAAACATCATATGTCCGAAGCTATCGAACAAAAACAAATCGGCGAAAAAGTCCGTCTTGTTTATTGGCGCAAAGGACAAAAAAATACCGCCGAACTGACAATTCAGCTTAATAGGCCGGTGTTCGAATATGCCCGGCTTTATGACAACCAGCCCCGCTACGTATGTTTTGCAGGATTAACATTCGTCGCAGCTTCGAGAAACTTTCTCGAAACGTGGGGCAAAGACTGGCTAAATGAAATTCCCCCCATCTTAAGATACCTTTTCAGCGATTCAGACCAGCTCAACACCGATAAAGACCGCAGGGAATATGTAGTTCTTTCTGAAATTCTGCCGGACGAAATCAACGCCTATGCAGACAGCTTCATAAATAAGCCTTTGGAAAGCATAAACGATACGCCTATTCGAAGCGTTGATGACGTTAAAAAGGCTTTTGAAAATAAAGAGACGCAGTTTTACAGTCTTAAATTTATGAATTCCGAAAGACCTCTTCTGCTGGAAGCCAAAAAGGCGCATCAGCGAAACGAAATTATCCTCAAAAAATATTATGTCCCCGCCTGGGCATTTATGGAGGAACAAATATGAAAAATTTGAAACTTTTTCCAGCCGTTCTTATTCTCACGCTGTTTGCCTTTTCGGACGGTTTTGCCGCAAACAAAAAAGATATGGACGATACGATAAAGAACTCTATCGTATATCTCGATATATCTTATTACGGTTATGAACAGCTCCAGCCTTGGAAGAACAAGGACGTCAGCGAAGGCTGGGGCGTCGGCTGCGCCGTGGCTGCAAACAAGGTCATTACCCCCGCGTATAATGTCGCCAACGCCGCGGAGATAAAGGTAAAAAGATTCGGGCAAAATGAATTCATACCTGCAAAAATCAAAATTGTCGATTATGAATCCAATCTGACGCTGATTGAACTCGACCCGAACGTTCTGAAAAAACCATTGATACCTCTAAAATTCGGCGCAAAATATAAAAAAGGTACCGAAGTCAGATTCTACTGGCTCTCAGCCAGCGAACAGACCTATAGCGGCAGGGCTTACCTGGACAGAACAACAGTTGATGCAGCCGCAATGGCATTCTCCAAAACGCTCAGATTCGTGGCTGCGAATATTTCGGAAAGCACAGGCAGCGGTCAATTATACTGCATCGGCTCCGAACCAGCGGGGATAGCCTGCTGGTCAGGCAATAAAGAAGCGGGAATCATCCCTGCGGAAACCATAAACAGATTTCTGGCTGACGCAAAAGGCGATTCCTACGAAGGCATAGGGGCTATGGGATTCTCCACTTCAGGATTACTCGACCCCGCTTTAAGAAAATACCTGAAAATGCCTGATGAAATGCAGAATGGGGTCTATATCTCGGATGTTTTCACCATAGGAACAGGCTGCGATGAACTGAAAAAAGGAGATGTGCTGCTCGCCGTTGACGGTTTTAAACTGAATCCTTACGGAAGATTTAACCACTTGCAATATGACTCCCTTTTTTATGACTACCTGATTACGAGTAAAACCGCCGGCGAAAAAATTACGTTCGACATCTGGCGAGACGGCAAAAGTGAAAAAATTGAAACTCGCGTTAAAAATTTCCCCGTTTCCGATATGCTTGTGCCATGGTATGACGTTGACAATCAGCCGGAATATTTAATTATCGGCGGCTGCGTTCTGCAAAGACTGACAAGAACATATCTTGAGGCAAGAGGAGACGACTGGGAAGGAAAGGCCGAGCCGCATATTTATAATTACCTGCTCAACGAGGCTTTTAAGCCTACAAAAGAACGAAAGGAAATCGTTGTTTTAAGTTTTATTCTGCCGGCAGACATTACCCTTGGTTATCACGGCCTTAGTCAACATGTGGTTGACAGCATTAATGGTATGAAAATCGGATCGATGAAGGATATTCCAAAAGCATTATCACTTAATCCAAACGCAAAATTCGACTTAATTGAATTCGAGCTGAACGAGCCTAAAATTGTTCTCGACAGGGCTAAAATGCCGGCGGCAAATCTGGCAATCGCAAAAAATTACGGGATTGATAAATCAGTAAATATCAGAGGCGATTAATCAGGCCAGGTGCCGGTGAAAACTTCTGTCGCGGGACCGGTCATATAGACGCAATTGTCTTCTTTTGACCAATATAACTGCAGCGCACCGCCCGGAAGATTTGCAGTAACGGCTCGATTACACCTGTTTGTCAGCACAGCGGCCACACAGCAGGCGCAAGCGCCTGTTCCGCAGGCTAAAGTCGCCCCGCTGCCGCGTTCCCAGGTTATCATCGTGAACTGGCTCGGAGAATCAACCCGGACAAAATGAGCGTTGACCCTTTGCGGAAAAAGCTCATGATGCTCTATCACAGGCCCTATTTTTTCAAGCTCTATCGCTGATAAATCTTCTGTGAAAAATACGGCGTGCGGATTGCCCATCGAAACACAGGTCATTAACATTCTCTGATTTTTAACGTCAATTGCCGCTTCAATTACACTATCTCCCTCAAGAGCAACAGGAATCTGTGCGGGAGTCAAAATTGGCTGACCCATATTGACACAAACCTGCCGGACTTTATTTTTTTTATCAACCTCAAGGCCAAGCATAAGAACTCCCCTGCCGGTTTCGACCCGAAGGGTAACAGGAAAACTTTTTTGCCCCGGCACAGAAAATTCTTTTCTGCTGCCGCCCAGAGAATGTTCATACGCATATTTAGCTACGCAGCGGATACCGTTGCCGCACATTTGAGCTTCAGAGCCATCGGCGTTAAATATTCTCATTTTGACATCGGCGGCATCTGACGGACAAATCAAAATCAGGCCGTCAGCACCAATGCCCCTGTGCCGGTCGCTTACAGCAATCGCTAAAGAGACAGGGTCTTTAACTGTCTGCTCGAAGCAGTTGACATAGACATAGACATAGTCATTGCCAAGACCGTGCATCTTTGTAAATTGCATAAGAAATCAAAATTCAAAAATAAAAATTATAAATTGCGGAGTCCCTGCGGGACGACTTTTGAATCCTCATTTTACATTTAAATTTCTTCTTGTCTATGGGAAATTACTTAATAGAAAATTCCTTTTTTCGGCTGTCCATTTGTGCCTTTAATCTTGCTACTATTGATGAGTGCATTTGCGAGACCCTCGACTCAGAAAGGTCAAGCGTGGCACCGATTTCCTTCATCGTCATCTCTTCATAATAATAAAGAACGAGAATAAGTCTTTCAGCACGGGTCAGGCCCTTAGTCAGCAGATTTTTCAGGTCCCTTTTTTGTGCCTCCAGCATCGGTTCTTTGCTTTTCTTGTCCTCAATTATGTCAATTTCACAAATATCGCTGTCGCCGTCAACATCAAGATTATTGCTTAAGGATACTAAACCAATAGCGGTTGCGTCGCGCTGCAGCCGATAAAAATCGTCCATACCCATCTCAAGCTCCTCGGCAATCTCCTTTTCCGTCGGAATCCTGCCGAGATGAGCCTCGAGCGTCCTTGTAGCGTTGCCAAGCTGATGGGCGCGGGCCCTTACCAAGCGAGGGACCCAGTCCATACTCCGCAATTCATCAAGAATCGCTCCCCTTATGCGCGGCGTGCAATAAGTAGCAAATTTAACTCCCCTGTCCGGGTCATAAGCGTCTATCGCATCCATAAGGCCAAAAATGCCCGCACTGATTAAATCGTCAACCTCAACTTTATCAGGAAGCTTCATATAAATGCGTTCAGCGGTATATTTGACAATCGGCAGATAAAACTCAATCAGCTTGTTACGGTTCTGTTCACTGCGCTGTTTGAAAAACTCTTTCCACAAGGTATCTATATCGATTTCCGCTATTTTTTTTGTCGCCGGCATTTTTGTGTCCTCCACAGATTCAAACAGTCCGATAAGTTTCAATAACGACGCAATTCATTATTTATATTGCCTGTTTTTACAGGTTTTAACGCTTTTAACGACTTACTATCTATATCGACCCTTTAAAATGCGTATTTCAGAAAAACCAATTAACAACCTTCCGGAAAAAACTCTGTCCGGCCGTATTATTTACAGGAACTTTACTCAGCCTTGCCGCGACCGTCATTAAGGCCTCGGTAGCGTTACATTTGGGATATTCAAGAACAACAGGCTGGCGTTTCTTGACCGCAAGGTTCATATGCTCATCTCTGACAAGAACGCCGGCGTGGTGAAGCTTGACATCTAAAAATTGCGCTGCTGCAAGTGAAATCTGCCTGTAAACTTTTTTGCCTTCGGTAACGTTTTCTGCCATATTCACAAGAAGACTGAGCCTGCCGTCATACTGTTTAATTTTAAGAGTCTTGAGCAGGACATAAACGTCCGTTATCGCAGCCGGGTCGGGAGTGGTAACAAGAACGATATGGTCTGCTGCCATACAAAATGCCTGAACCGATTTGCCGATGCCTGCCGAAGTATCAATAAGAATTACATCATAATTATCAGACAAAGCCTCCATTGCCCTGACAAGTCTTTCCCTGACAAAGTCCGACATTCCCGCAAGCTCATCGATACCGACAAGACCGCACATAATATCCACACCGCTGCAGACCGGCTGACAAATTTCCTCCAGAGTCCTGCTGCCTTTAACAAAATGGGAAAGATTGTATTTGCTGTTCACGCCAAGAACGATATCAAGATTTGCCAGGCCAAAATCCGCGTCTAAAACCGCTACTCTTCTGCCGGCGGCAGCCAGACAGATTGCAAGATTGGCGGAAATATTTGTTTTACCCACCCCTCCTTTGCCGCTGGCAATCGTAATAATTTTGGCCTTTTGTATACTGTGCCCGGCAAGCTTGGTAAGCTGTTCAACAGCAGATGCGGCCATTTGTTCCTCCTTGAATGAAAAACATTGATTCAATCCTTTATTAACATTTCGTAACTTCTTTACGGCAAATAAGTTAAATTATATTATTAAACTGCTATTTTGGCCGACTTCAGCTTGTGTTCCAATAAAGCACAGGCCGTTTTGTTATTTATGGTATTTTCATTCAGCCGCTGTTCCTGAAGGTAAAGATACCGGTTAAAATCCTCATCAAAAAGTTTCTTGGCCGCTGTGTCGATTTCAAGTTTTACATTCAGTTGCCCATCGGGCATAAAATTAACCGAATCGCTGTCGCACAGAACAAGCCGTCTGCTTTTCTGATGTTCCCCAAGAGCCGCGGAAATAACCTTAGCGAAATCTTCGACATCGACTTTGCGGGGAATGAAACCTGCTGAATGACAATTATCGATATTATCAAGAATTACCTTGTGGCAAATATGTGTGAACTGAATGATTTTGACGAGCACTTCGTCAACATTATCGCGAACCAAAGATGACAAGTCCATCTGTCCGATATTATTAGTCAATGTTACTTCCCTATAATCAATTTAAAATACAAATGTCAGTTATCGGTCGAACAAAGAATTTCTCTTATTTGATTGAGAGTCTTTGTCTTTCTCATTTCAGCTATTTTTGAAAGTCTGCCAAAAACACTTTCGTCATAAAGACGATGTCCGCCCTGAGTCCAGGCAGTTTCTTTTATCAGACCCATAATCGTATAGTTGTGAATCGTCTGACGGGAATATGGCGTGTAGCGAACAACTTCACCGATACGATAAAGTTTTTGTGGGACTGAAAAATTCCTTCTGTCCCCTGTCAAATCCTGTCGCTGCGACTCAAACATTACTCAATCCTTTTCTCTTCACAAAAATTTTCGGACTAAGCCGTGACCCAAAAAACCAAAAGTCCTTTAAAATCAGACCTGCAATTTTAAAAATCGCATTTTACATTTTATAAAATGTAAAATGCATTATACCAGACGTCAACAACTTTTTAACTCTTTTTTAAAAAATTTTTGATCTTTTCCCCTGCCCGCCGGATTTGGAAAAGCTAAATAGATTTATTAGTCTTTAATTAAACTACCCAAACAGCAGAACTATCGAAAATTGTCGCAACACTTAGACCTATAAAATGGAATTTTTGGGGGACCTTATGCGGGTTAGAAGCAAAACTATGAAAAACACAGCTTTTTTTGCCAAACCACCACAACTTTTAAACCGATATAACAAACGTCCCAATAATAGTGTTTTTATAGCTTAAGATGTGCAGGGAAAAGCACTTATGGACATTTTCAATACAGAAAGACAGAGATGGATAGTCCGTCAACCGAAATGAATTTGAATATCCTGCGAGCTATTACCTCGCTTGTGCAGGAAATAAACTGCTTAGATATGCAGCAAATTGGAATAGTCTGTGTGGAACAGCTTCCAAAACTGGTCCATGCCAGGTTTGCCTCTCTTTACATACTTGATGAGATAACCGATATGCTGCACCTTGAAAACCATAATCACCCCTTCCTTATTAATAATATAGTATCACTTAACCAGGCCAATATGTCGCCTATGATAAAAGCTGTTAAAAGCCGGGAGCTGATTATCATCAAAAATATCGATGACCACAAATCACCGGTTATCTCGAAAGAGAACCGTAAATTTATGAATAATTACCAGTCAAATACCTGCATAATCGCACCTCTAATCTGCCAGAACAGGGTCGTAGGCGTATTAAATCTGGCGGACAAAACCGGCGCTAATGAATTCAGCAGCGAAGATGTCGCCCTTATCGAGCTTTTCCGACATCTTGTCGGCACTTCAATAGGCAACATCAAACTTTTCGACAAAACACAACAGCAGGCAAAAACCGACGGCCTGACAGGTCTAATAAATCACAGGACATTCTTTGAAACCCTTGAAATAGAACTAAGGAGATGCCAGCGATATGGCGGACAGCTTTCCGTCATTATGGCTGATATAGATAATCTAAAACCTATCAACGATGACTATGGACATCGCACAGGAGATATGGCGATAAAACGAGTCAGCAGAAAAATCGTTGCCTGCATCCGAAAAATCGACACAGCCGCAAGATACGGCGGCGATGAATTCGCAGTAATCCTTCCAAACACTTCACTTTCAGAAGCCGTCGTCGTAGCTGAGAGAATGGTAAACGAAGTCTCAAACTCTCCAATCATCTGGGAAAAACAAAAAATATACGTATCAATCAGCATTGGCGTCGGTCGATATGACGGCCAGATGTGTCCGGAAGAAATTACCCGCCGCAGCGACGAAGCTCTTTACACGGCAAAACAAGCCGGGAAAAACACTGTCAGAGCCTTTGACGGTCCAAAAATCAACACCAATTAAACTCTCCTATCGACAAGGGTCTTAATCTGTAGTTATAATAAGCTCTATGTCGGAAACAAGAGACAAAAAGTCGCTATTTACAGACATAGAACAGTCGCAACTTCAGGCAAATGCACCACTTGCAGCAAGAATGAGGCCTGAAAATCTCGAAGAATTCACCGGTCAAAGAGACTTTATTGCACCGGGAAAACTGCTCTATAGAATGCTGCAGGCAGGAACTCTCAGCAGCCTTATTTTTTTTGGTCCGCCGGGCACAGGCAAAACAAGTCTTGCTGCCGTAATAGCAAAGATGACAAATGCAAATTTTTATCATCTCAGCGCCCCCGCCTCAACTGTCGCAGATATTCGAGAAATAATAAGTAAGGCGAAAGATAACCTAATAGTCAGACACTGCAAAACCGTTCTGTTCATCGATGAAATTCACCGCTTCAACCGCGCCCAGCAGGATGTTCTTTTAAATGACGTCGAATCCGGCATAATCATTCTAATCGGAGCGACAACAGAAAATCCATACTTCGCTGTAAATTCGCCTTTGATTTCGAGAAGCACAATCTTTGAATTCAAGCCATTAGAAAAAACCGACATTATTCAGCTTCTAAAGAGAGCCTTAGGCGACCGGAAAAGAGGACTTGGCACATTGGATATCAAGGCTGCGGAAGATGCTCTTGAATATATAGCTATTATGAGCGACGGCGACGCAAGAAAGGCTCTCACAGCACTTGAAATAGGAGTTATGTCTCAAAAAAATGCGGGAAACCAGACAATAAAATTCGACCTTCAAACTGCAAAAGAATCCATACAGCAAAAAGCCATATATTTCGATCCTACAGGCGATACACATTATGACCTCGCAAGCGCACTGCAGAAAAGTATGAGAGGTTCCGACCCGGACGCCACGGTTTACTGGCTGGCAAGGCTCATCGCAGGCGGCGAAGACCCCCGCTTTATCGCAAGAAGAATAGCCGTATGTGCCGCTGAAGATGTCGGCAATGCAGACCCTTTGGCGACTGTTTTAGCAGCTGCCGCCGTTCAAATATCGGAATTTGTCGGTTTTCCCGAAGCGCAACTGCCTTTGGCACAAGCCGCTATATATATCGCCTGTGCTCCGAAGTCCAATGCCTCGGCTAAGGCAATATGGTCCGCTATTAGCGATGTAAAAAATAAAAAAACCGTTCCTGTGCCGAAACACCTCAAAGATTCCCACTATCAGGGAGCTAAAAAGCAGGGATACGGTGCCGACTATAAATATCCCCACGAATATCCCGAAGGTTTCACCGCTCAGGAATATCTGCCGGACAAAAAAACGCCTTACTATGTCCCTACAGGCCGGGGAAAAGAAAAAATTATTATGGATTATTTACAAAAGCTTGAAATTCTGATAAAACAGGAAAAAACCAATATGAAAAATCCACCGGAGGGATACTGAATGATGGATAAACAGCAGCTTCGACAGCAAATGAGAGTCCAGTTGTGCAAATATTCCGCACAGCAGCGCAGCGATATGAGCCAGAGCGCCTGCAAAAATCTTGTCGAAACGCCGGAGTTTAAAAATGCAAATACAATAATGGCTTTTCTTTCTCTGCCTCACGAGGCCGATACGGCGCCGTTCATTTTATACGCCTGGCAGCACTCAAAAACTATCGCCGTTCCGAAGATTTCCTGGCAGCAGCGGCATATGATTCCGGTTCAGATTAACTCGCTCGAAACGGGAATCGCAACCGAAGCCGGCGGGTTAAGAAATCCTGTAACCGGCGTTCCTGTTCCGCTGGAAGATATTGACCTTGTAGTAACGCCCGGCCTTGCCTTTGACAAAAACGGCAACCGGCTCGGAAGAGGCGGCTCTTATTACGATAGATTTTTCCAGAATATAAAACTGCGGGCTATAAAATGCGGATTTGGATTTTCAGGACAGGTCTTGCCGGAAGTTCCCACGGTTGAACACGATAGGCCGGTCAATATGCTCGTTACAAATGAAGGCGTAACATATTTTAATAACAAATAACAAAGGAAGGTTAATCTAAAATGGCTATATCATCTTACGGCAATTTCGGACCTAACAGAAAAAACACAATAATCTATTATATAGTTGCGGCAATTGTTTTGGCGATTGCGGCAGGGTTATTTTTCTATAATCCATTTAAAAAAATACAAACTAAGCAGCCGATAGCAAAGCCGGTGCAGGCACCCGTAAGCAAAGTTCAAAATGAGCCGCAGGTTAAAAAAGGTCCTGCAGATGTCAATAGTCTGGCAGGCCCGCGAGTAGCTGCACTGCTGAATGAGGCTCAAAGAGATATCGCAGAAGGAAGAATTATCGCGGCAAGAGATATTCTGAACGATGTTCTTAATATGGGAATGGATGATAATCTCAGGCAGCAGGTCAAAAAACAAATGGAAGGTCTGGCCAATGACTGGCTTTTCAGCAAAACAGTTCAGTCCGGCGATAATCTCTGCACCACATATAAAATTCAGCAGGGAGACGTCCTTGCGAATGTCGCGACCAATTATAAAGTGCCTTACCAGTTCCTGATGAGAATAAATAATATTAACAGCGATAAAGGTTTACAGGCAGGCCAGACAATAAAAGCGGTTCAGGGACCGTTTCACGCTGTTATTTGCCGCTCATCCTACACAATGGACCTGTATCTTCAGAATATGTATGTAAAAAGTTATAAGGTGGGAATCGGAAAACAAGGACACGAAACGCCGCCGGGATTGTGGCGGGCAAAACCAGGCGGAAAACTTATTAAGCCAACCTGGACAGACCCTGAAACAGGCATTGTATATCACGCAGACGACCCCAATTATCCGTTAGGCTCCGGCTGGATTGCCCTTGAAGGCATTGACAGCAGAACGCGCGGAATCGAAGGCATCGCAATCCACGGTACAAACGACGAATCCACAATCGGAACAAAAAGCTCACGCGGCTGTATCCGTCTTTTCAACGGCGAGCTGAAAGAAGTTTATGATATGTTCGAGGCGGGCGATTCAGAACTTCGTATAGTTGAATAAAATATGGAAAAATGGTGGTGTAAAGATACTGGCGAAATTTCCAGCACACTCCATACCGACATAGACAATGGACTTGGACGGGAGCAAACCAAACAAAGGCTGGAGCAATATGGGCTTAATCAGTTAAAAGAGCAAAAAGGCACTTCCGCTTTTACAATTTTCATAGAGCAGTTTCAGGATTTTATTATCTGGGTTCTGGTCGGCGCAGCCCTTGTCAGCGGTTTTCTGAAGGAATGGATCGATGCCTTTGCCATTATTGCTATCGTTATTTTAAACGCAATTCTCGGCTTTCTTCAGGAATATCGCGCCGAAAAATCATTGGCAGCGCTGAAAAAATTGTCCAGTCCCACCTCAAAAGTGATTCGCGCAGGTCAGCATCAGGTTATTCCTTCCTTAGAATTAGTTCCCGGAGATGTTATTGTGCTTGAAGCGGGCGATAATGTGCCGGCTGACAGCCGAATTGCCTGGCTTACTTCAAATTTCAGTGCCGCGGAAGCGAGCCTGACCGGCGAATCAACGCCTGTGCAGAAAATGTCTGCCGTCCTTCAGGAAGATGATGTCCCTCTGGCAGAACGGGCAAATATGGTCTATTTAGGCACATCGGTTGTTTCGGGAAAAGCAAAGGCTGTCGTTGTCGAGACCGGTATGCAGACTGAATTAGGCAGAATTGCCGGTATGATTCAGGATATTGGCAAAGAATCGACTCCGCTGCAAAAAAAACTGGAGGAGTTCGGCAAATGGATAGTTTATCTTTGCTTTATTCTGGTAGGCATCGTATTTCTGCTTGAATGGCTGCGAGGCGGTAAAATCGTCGATGTTTTCCTCACGTCAGTCAGCCTGGCTGTTGCCGCGATTCCCGAAGGGCTGCCGGCGGTGGTAACCATAGCGCTGGCGTTAGGCGTTCAAAGAATGGTTAAACGCCACGCGATTATCCGGAAACTTCCTTCCGTCGAGACATTAGGCTGTGCCACGGTTATATGCACGGACAAAACAGGAACGCTGACCAAAAATGAAATGACGGTTCAGGCGGTGTATGCGGGCGGAAAAGTTTTCCGTATTACCGGCGTCGGTTACGCACCGAAAGGCGATTTTCTTCTCGATAATAATAAGATAAATCCCGCAGATTTCCCGGACTTGATTAACGTTTTGAATATCGGCGTTTTATGTAATGGAGCGCAGCTCGTCGAAGACAAAGGCAGCTTTAAAATTGTCGGCGACCCTACGGAAGCCTCGCTTTTGACCGCTGCGGCAAAGGCAGACATCTGGAAAGATAAAAAGGAAAAAGAATTACCTTTTATCGATGAGACTCCCTTCGATTCGCAGCGAAAAAAGATGACTATAATCCGCAGGGACGGGGAAAAAACAATCGCTTTCGTAAAGGGAGCGCCTGATGTAATGCTCGCGGATTGCGGCCAATTATCAAACTCCGAAAGAGAAGAAATCATCAGAGTCAATAATGAGCTGACTGATTTTGCAATGAGAGTATTAGCTGTCGCATATAAGGAACTCGATGGCGAATACCATAAGAATATGGCGGAATCCGTCGAAAAAAATCTCACATTCGCTGGTCTAATCGCAATGATTGACCCGCCGAGGGAGGAAATAAAAAAAGCAATCCAGCAGTGTAAAACTTCCGGCATTAAAACTGTAATGATTACGGGCGACCACAAGAATACGGCGGTAGCTATCGCAAAAGAACTGGGATTTTTCGGCGAAGGTTCTATAGCAATGACCGGCGAGGAATTAGACAGGATAAGCGAACAGGAATTGCACGACGAAATAGAAAATATACAGGTATATGCCAGAGTTTCTCCGGAGCATAAGTTGAGAATCGTCAAAACCTGGCGCAGCCGCGGTGAAGTAGCGGCTATGACCGGCGACGGCGTCAATGACGCTCCTGCCGTTAAGGAAGCGGACATCGGCGTGGCGATGGGAATTACCGGAACGGATGTTACAAAAGAAGTCTCGGATATGATTATCACCGACGATAATTTTGCTTCGATTGTCTCTGCTGTAGAGGAAGGGAGAGGTGTTTACGATAATATCAAAAAATTTATTCATTATCTTCTTTCCTGCAACGTCGGCGAAATACTGGTAATGTTCGTTTCTTCTCTGGTAGGGTTACCTCCTCCTTTACTGCCTATTCATATCCTCTGGGTAAATCTGGTAACTGACGGACTGCCTGCACTGGCATTAGGAGTTGACCCTATCTCTCCTGACATTATGAAGCAGCCTCCGCGATCGACCAACGAGGCGGTGATAACAAAACCGCAGGCCCTTTTGATGCTGGCACAGGGAGCATTTATCGCTTTTTGCAGTCTTTTAGCTTTTTGTTTTGTCTATTATATCGAGGAAGGTAAAAACCTCGGCAGGGCCAGAACCGCTGCGTTCATTGTCCTGTCGTGCAGTCAGTTGTTTCATTCCTTTAACTGTCGGAGTATGACCGAATCCTTATTCAAGATAGGCCTGTTTACCAATAAGAGCCTGATTCTCGCAACATTTATCTCATTTCTTTTACAAATGATGGTTGTTTATACGCCATTTATTCAAAAAGTATTCAAGACCGAAATGCTGGGAATCTTCGATTGGGTTCTGGTAATCGTAATTTCGTCGTTCCCGCTTTGGGCGATGGAAATAGTCAAAAAATTAAAAAATCAAGTAAAAATTTAAGATTTTTATACTCCATATATCCGGTATTTATAAATTCCCCATTCTTTTAATTGTTTGACAACTATACCTCTCATTGTATAATTATCGCGTGAACCTGTTTTGAACTCTAATAATATAAAAGGTTTATCAATGATTAATACAGGATTAAACAGCCGTGCGTAGCCGGGCGGCTACAATTAATGAGCCGCATTATGGTTATGCGCGGCTTAGGGATGCTTTCGCTTTGAAGGCAATTTTTATTAAATCTGTCGCGGAGGGAGTGTAGATGTAAAAAATTGCCGACAGACGGTTTGCTTTTGAAGTGGAAATGTTCTTTTTGTGGATGTTTCCACTTTTTTTTTGAACAAGGTGAAAAATGAATCAGGAATTGATTAGAATAGTTGATAACATAGCTCGTGATAAAAATATTGACCGCGAGTCCATCTTTCTGGATTTGGAATCGGCAATGGTCTCTGCTGTAAAAAAATACTTCGGAAAAGTCGAGGCTAATATCGAAGTCCGCATCGACAGAGCCACTGGCGATATGGTCGCCATTAAAGACGGCCAGCAAATCGATATCAGGAAACTAGGCAGAATACCCGCTCAAACAGCCAAACAGGTAATGATTCAAAAAATTAAAGCCGATGAAAAACAGAGCATATACGATGAATATGCCGACAGGAAAGGAGAAATAATCAGCGGAACTGTTACACGCTATGAAGGCGGAGCAGTAATTGTAAGCATCAACAACAGAACTGAAGGTATCCTGCCGAAAAGCGAGCAGATTGCCGGACAAAATCATCATATAGGCGAAAGAATCAGATGTCTTATCTTCGATGTTCGTGATGCTTCAAGCAATGTAAAAATTATTCTTTCGCGAACCCATCCGGATTTCATCCGCAAGATGTTCGAGCTGGAAGTGCCGGAAGTAGCTGAAGGCATAATCGAAATAAAAGCCCTTGCCCGCGAAGCGGGATACAGAACCAAAATAGCAGTTCAGTCAAATGACGGCAAAGTTGATGCCGTTGGAGCCTGCGTCGGCGTTCGCGGCAGCAGAATAAAAAATATCGTTGACGAGCTCGGCGGCGAAAAAATCGATATAGTCAGATGGAACGAATCTTCGCAGGAGCTTATCGCAAACGCTCTTATGCCTGCAAAATGCAGCCAGGTTGCGCTTTGCTTTGAGCTTGGAGGCGCAACGGTAGTTGTGCCGGAAGACCAGCTTAGCCTGGCTATCGGAAAACACGGACAAAACGTCAGGCTTGCGGCAAGGCTGACCGATTGGGATATCGACATACTTACTCCGGAAGAATACAATCAGGAAGTAGAACGGCTTACTGCGGGTCTGAAAGACGTAGAAGGTATTGATGATACATTTGTCGATAAACTTATCGCATTGGGCGTAATAAGCGTTCTTGACCTTGCTGAAATCGGAGCCGAGCCTTTGATAAAGGAAATCGGCCTTGAACCGAAACTTGCGAACAAGATTATAGAAATAGCGGAAGAGCTCGCCAAAAAACAAACCGCAGAAAGCGGGCCGACCATTGCTGAAACATTGTTGAGTCAACAATCTAAAAAAACAGATACAGAACAAAAAACAGAATAAATAAAGAATTCGGAGTCATACAAGTTTGGCAATTACAAGAGTTCATCTATTAGCCAAAGAGCTGGGCGTCAAAAGCAAGACCATTATCGACAAGTGTCGTGCTGAAGGACTTGATATAGAAAATCATATGTCAACAATCTCAGCGGGACTTGCCGCAACTATCCGGGAATGGTTCAGCGAGGGAGAACACAAAACATCTGTTGAAACTGCAGAGATTGTTGACCTTAAAAAAGTCCGTATAAAGAAAAAGAAAAAACCCGTTGAAGTCATCGTTGAAGAAAAGCCCGCCGAAGAACAACCTCAAACTATTGTCGAACAAGAGACCCAGGCTCCCACAGCAGCAATTGATACGGCGCCCCCGCCGGTCCAGGCTCCGCCGGAACCGGTCCAAAAACCGCAGCCGGCTGTTGAAAAGAAACCGGTGCCGCCTAAGCCGGCAAAAATTGAAATGATAACTGAACATCCGAAACCTGCCAAACCTGTAATGCCGGCAGGACCAAAACTCGAAAAACCCAAACCAGCAAAACTGGCAGGGCCGCGGGTAATCAGAGTTGAAGCGCCGGAACACGTCGAAAAACCGCGACCAAAACCGAGACCTCAAAAGCCGTCTTATCAACAGGCGGCTTCCGAACCGCTCCTTGCGAGTATGCCGGAAAGTATGGAATCAAAATTAGGGACCGGCAAAAGTAAAAAGAAAACGCACGGCAGAAGACACGAAGAACTAATAGCTGAAGAGGCATCCCGGCAACAGAAAGCCAGTCGAAAACTGCGAAGCAGAGACCTTGAAGAAAGGCGAGCAAGACTAGAAGCTGCCGGTGGCGAAGGAATGCGGCTGCGACCTGTCAGAAAAATCGAAACCAGAAAAGCGGCAGTAGAAGAAGCTCCAAAAATAAAACCTGAAAAGGCTTACGTATCAGAACCGATAATCGTTAAAGACCTCTCGGCCGCTCTTGCCGTTAAAACATCGGAAATTATAGAAAAGCTAATCGCTCACGGCATTATGGCAAACGCTAACCAGATTATCCCCGCAGAGACGGCTGAACTTATCGCTATTGACCTTGGCACAGAACTGATTGTTCAGGCCAGACAGACCATCGAGCAGCAAATTGTCGAAGAATTCGAGAAGAGACCGAGGGAAAATATCCAGAAACGCCCTGCTGTAGCTATTATGCTTGGACACGTTGACCACGGAAAGACAAGCCTGCTTGACAGAATCCGCTCGGCAAAAGTCGCCGCAGGCGAAGCAGGCGGAATAACCCAGCATATTGGCGCCTATCAGGTAGCCTGGGGCGATAAAAATAATCCTAAAAGAGTAACGTTCCTTGATACGCCGGGACACGAGGCCTTTACCGCTATGCGGGCACGCGGCGCAAATATGACCGATATCGCAATCCTCGTTATCGCCGCCGACGACGGCATAATGCCGCAAACCGTAGAAGCGATTCACCACGCAAAAGCCGCGGGCGTTCATATTATTATCGCGCTTAACAAAATCGACCTGCCGGGCATCGATGTGAACCGGCTTTACGGCCAGTTTGCCGAGCAGGAGCTTACGCCAATCGAATGGAGCGGCAAAACCGACGTTGTTAAAACCAGCGCCACAACAGGACAAGGCATTGAAGAACTCCTCGAACATCTTGATTATGCCGCCGAACTGCTCGAACTAAAAGCAGACTCGACAATTCCCGCTATGGGCTGGGTAGTCGAAGCGAAAATCAGTCCCAACAGAGGACCTGTTGTTACATTGCTGATAAAAGAAGGAAAACTTAAAAAAGGCGATGTTGTCCTTGCCGGCACAAGCTATGGCAGAATCAGAACTCTGAAAGACAGTTTCGGCAAATCCATCGCCTCGGCAACCAGCGCTATGCCCGTTGAAATTTCAGGCTTAAACGATGTTCCTATGGCGGGCGATAAATTTTACTGTCTCGACGACATCAACCGTGCAAAAGCCGCCGCTGAGGAGAAAAAAGTTTCCGATAGAAAAGCGGCCCTTGGCACGCGTTCAGCCGTTACGCTGGAAAACCTCTTCACCCATATCGAGGCAGGTAAAACAAAAGAGGTCAATATTATCATTCGGGCCGATGTCCAGGGTTCTGTTGACGTTTTGACAAAGTATCTTGCTGAGTTAAGCACAAGCGAAGTGCAGATTAAAATACTTCACGCAGCGGTCGGCGGCATAACTGAAGGCGATGTTGTGCTTGCCGAGGCGTCAAAAGCTATAATAATTGGATTTAATGTCGTGCCTGAAGACAAGGCCAAAAAACTGGCCGAGGCAAAAGGTATCGATATAAGATTATATAACATCATTTACAAAATTACCGAAGACCTCAAAAAAGCTATGGCTGGTATGCTCGAACCTGAAGAGCAGGTCAGGAGCCTCGGAAAAGTGGTTGTGCGTGACACCTTCAAAATCTCGGGTGTTGGGACTATCGCGGGATGCTTTGTCGAACAGGGCGAGGTCAACAGAAATGCGAAAATCCGGCTTATCCGCAATAATATCGTCGTCAGGGACAATTGTCAGATTGAATCTCTTAAACACTTCAAGGACGATGTCAGACAGGTCAAAAGCGGTCTTGAATGCGGTATAAAAATCGCCGGTTTTGATGATATTAAAACCGGAGACGTATTTGAAGTTTACGAAATCGTCAAGGTCGCAAGAACACTTTAAAAAATAAAAAAATATGTCTCAAAGAAGACAAGACAGAATGGCGCGAGCAGTAAAAGAAGCGGTCAGCGATATAATCAATAACCACCTGCAGGACCCGCGAATTGAAGGTTTTATCAGTGTAACCGAAGTAAAAATAGAACCGGACCTGAAAAAAGGCGAAGTGTTTTTAAGCATTATGGGCAAAAATGCGGAAAAACAGCAATTGGCCTTTGCCGGTATTCAGCACGCCGCAGGCCGTATCCAGGCGATGCTCGGCGATTATATAAAAAGCAGGTTTTGCCCGCATCTGTCCTTTCACATAGACGAAAGGCTGAAAAAGACTATGGAAACGCTCAGGTTGATTGACGAAGTATCGAAAGAATTTAAAAAAGACGAAGAAAAATGAATCCCGTTAGACCTATTTGGTTTTATACTTATGTTTTAATGTGCGAAAAGAAAAAAACATTCTATACTGGCTGTACTGGTAATTTAAAACAGAGAATAGAACAGCATAAGAAAGGTAAAGTATATTATACAAAATATAGATTACCGGTTAAGTTAATTTATTTTGAGGCTTGTTTAAACAAAGACGATGCTTATCGCAGGGAAAGATATTTAAAAACCGGAATGGGCAAAAGATACCTTAATAATAGATTGAAGAGAGGTCTAACGGGATGAAAACCAATATTCAATACGCACAGAAATTAAAAAAACTTTTCGGCATTTTGAAAAAATCAGCCGAAAAACCCAAAAAACTCGTTTATCATAATCCGGTAGAAGCGATAATCTTTGCTGTGTTATGCGAGAACTCGACCGAATCCAATGCAAAAGCCGCATTAAAGAAAATTCAGTCGCATTTCGTCGATTTCAATGACCTCAGAGTTTCAAGACCAGAGGAAACAGCCGAGGTAATAGGCTCTGATATTGAAGAACCTGAAAAATGCGCAGTCAGGCTCTCCCTGCTGCTTAATGCTATTTTTCAGAAATACGACTGCCTGAAACTTGAAGATTTAACAAGCGGCGGCAAAAAAGGAGCAAAGGAAATCCTTGAAAAATTCAACGGTATGTCAGGCTTTGTATGCAATTATTGTTTACTGACGGTTGCCGATGCTCACACGATACCGCTTACGGAAAAAATGATTCAATACCTTAAAACTTATAATATAATCGATTCTTCCTTCGATACCGAACAGATTGCTGCCTTTATCGAAAGACAGATACCAGCAGCAAATGGTTATGTCTTCTATGCTCTTGTGCGGCACGACAGCGAACTTGCCAATCCAAAAGCCGCTCAGTTTCTCGCAGAGAAAAAAGCAAAATAAGGAGATAATATGTCTAAAGTATTAAAACTCGGAATCCCTAAAGGAAGCCTTGAAAAAGCGACATTAGAGCTTTTTGAAAAGGCGGGCTTTCACATAACCGGTTTTGAAAGGAGTTATTTCCCGCAAATCGACGACGATGAAATTCAGCTTATAATGATGCGGGCACAGGAAATGAGCCAATTTGTCGAAGACGGCACTCTTGACGCAGGTTTTACGGGATATGACTGGATACTTGAAAACAAATCGTCCGTTCATGAAGTCTGCGAACTTCTCTACAGCAAAGCAACCGCTAATCCTGCCAAATGGGTTCTGGCGGTGCCTAATGAATCAAAAGTCAAAAAACCTCAAGACCTTCGCAATGGCATCGTCTCAACTGAACTGGTCGGTGTGACAAGAAAATATTTTAAAAGTAAAAAAATACCGGTAAAAGTCGAATTCAGCTGGGGCGCAACTGAAGTAAAGGCAAGGCTTGTCGATGCTATCGTTGAACTGACGGAAACAGGCTCAAGCCTTAAAGCCAACAATCTCAGAATAATCGATACTATTATGGAATCGACAACAAGATTTATAGCTAATAAAGACGCCTGGAAAGACAAATTCAAACGTGAAAAAATTGAAAATATTTCAATCCTTTTAAATGCGGCTATTGACGCAAAAACAACCGTCGGATTAAAAATGAACGTAAGCAAGGACTGCCTCGATAAAGTATTGAAAATTCTGCCTGCGGAAAAAAGTCCTACAATATCTTCGCTGGCGGACAAGAATTTTGTCGCTATTGAAGTTGTCGTCGATACAAAGGTTGAAAGAAGAATTGTCCCGCAGCTTAAACGAGCCGGCGCTTCCGGTATTATTACTTATCCTCTTAATAAGGTTATACACTAATGTCAGGACATTCACATTGGGCCGGAATCAAGCATAAAAAGGCGGCAAATGACGCCAAAAGGGGTAAGGTCTGGAGTAAAATCGCAAGAATAATCATTGTCGCCGCCAAAAGCGGCGGGCCGGACCCATCGCAAAATCTGTCTCTCCGATACGCAATCGACAAGGGCAAACAGGCCAATATGCCAAAGGACACAATTGAAAAAGCCGTCAAAAAAGGCGCAGGCGGCGGAGATACGGTCGCTTTTGTGACGGTCCTTTATGAAGGTTACGCACACGGCGGTGTTGCTATTATGGCTGAGGCTTTAACTGACAATCGACACCGGACAGCGCCTGAAATTAAAAAAATATTCGAACGCCACGGTGCCTCGCTCGGCACATCAGGCTGCGTAAATTATATCTTCCACAAAAAAGGGCTTATCACCGTTCCGGTAAAGGATGTCGATGAAAACAATTTGATGGATATTGTCCTTTCGGCAGGCGCCGAGGATATGCAAAATATAGGCGAATTTTATGAAATCACCTGTCCCCCGACTGCTTATGAAGGCCTGAAAAAAGCTATAGAAGAAAAGAAAATACCCATCCAGCTTGCCGAAATATCAATGCTGCCTGACAATACTGTCCCGGTTAACGACAGTGAAACTGCACGAAAAATTCTCGGTCTTATGGATGAATTGGAAGAACACGATGACATTCAAAATGTCTATGCTAACTTCAACATTCCAGATGAAATCCTCTCGAAAGTCCAATTATAAGTGCTTATTTTTTTCTTGACGCTATAAATTCCTTAAGGATTTCAGCCGCGGCAATAGCATCTATTTTATTCTTCTTTTTCTTGTGTGTCAGTCCTGTCTGATACAATCGGCCCTGCGCTGAATAGCTCGAAAGCCTTTCATCCTGAAAAAATTGCGGCAATTTTATTTTCTCCGCTAATTGTGCAGCAAACTTGCGAACCATTGCCGTTCTATCACCTTCGCTTCCGTCCATATTCAAAGGCAAACCAAAAACTAAAGCCTGCGGCTGATATTGCTCTATCGCTTCTATTATTCTGTTATCTAAATTTTCCCCCTCTTTTATAACGTCAATCGGACTTGCTATAGTCTCATTTTCGTCGCATACAGCAAGACCTGTCCGCTTATCTCCTAAATCTATACACAGAAAACGCATTTGACGCCAAACTAAAGATATTGTTCTTTGCCGTGCTCTTTGATAAGCTCAAGCAGCTCTTTTAATTTCCCGGTTTGTTCAATCGGGCAGACAAACGTCGCATCGGGACTATGCACAACAACCATATCCTTTAGCCCGATAGCGGCTATCAAATGATTTGTGTCTTCGGTCACAAAGATACTGTCGCTGCAATCAAGAAGCTCACTTTTTTTCGCAACGACGATATTGCCATCCGCATCGGACTGGATAATATCCGCAAGAGCTGAAAATGAGCCCATATCGAACCATCGGCAGTTAAGTTTTATTGCGTGAACCTGCGGAGCTTTTTCCATAACAGCAAAATCGATGCTAATCTTAGGCAGTTTTACAAAATACTCGGCAAGTATGTCTTCCTGGCCATGCCCGCCCCAAGCGGCCTGAATCCTCTGCAACGGCTGTTTTGCCTGCGGAAGATTTTCAAACAAAAGCTCAAGTATCCGCTTTGCCTTCCATACAAAAAGCCCGGCGTTCCAGCAATACTGGCCGCTTGAAAGATATTCCTTGGCAGTGTCCAAATCCGGTTTTTCTCTGAAGTCCTCGACTTCATATATTTTATTAGTGCAAACTGAACAGGTATGACTTTTGCCAAGTTTTATATAACCGAGCTGAGTGCTCGGGAATGACGGCTGGATTCCAAAAGTTATCAGCACATCGGGATTTTTTTCGACATAGGTCATACCGTCAACAATCGCCTGCTGAAAAACATTTATAGGCTTTATAACCTGGTCGGCCGTTATTACTGCCATTGTTGCATCAGGGTCGAACCGCGAAAGAACGCTTGCAGCAAGTCCGATGGCGCCGGCCGTATCGCGCACTGTCGGCTCGGCTATAACATTGTCATAAGGAATCTCAGGCAGATTGTCCCTGACAAGGTCGGAATATCCTTTATTGGTCAAAACGATTATGTTGCGATGGTCGAAAATCGAGCTTAACCGCTGAAAACACCGCCGAAGCAGCGTCTCGCCATCAAACAGTTTCAAGACCTGCTTTGGTCTGTCTTCCCTGCTCAAAGGCCATAATCTTTTGCCTGTCCCGCCGGCCATTATCACCGCAAACCGCATAACTTTCCCTTTTCAAAAATTTATACGATAAAACGACTATCTGTCTCGACAAAAGGTTTTATCTTTTCAGCTAAAGCCGCATATTCTCTATTGCCCATCAGGGCAAATGTCGCGTCCTTGCCAAGCTCAACAGCAGGCTGGTCATACGCATCTATATTAAATAGCAAACCCGCAATGGAAGTCGATGTCTCAAAAAGATATATAAACTGTCCTATAGTATAAGGAGATATTTTTTCAAAAGCAATCGTTATGCTCGGCCTCTGATTAGCAGCAAGTGCGAATTGGGTCGCAATCCTTTCGCTATTCAAGAGCCTGCTCATCTTTTGATTAACCAGATAATCAAGCTCCACAGCAGCGGCAGATGAAGAGCTAATCAGCACATCTTTCTCAAAATTTTCAACAGCAAGAAACGTAAACAATTTATCGTTCGGCCCTTCCCTATAAAGCTGAACCTGACTGTGCTGGTCGGTTGTTCCAAGAGCTTTTATCGGAGTCGGCCCGATGGAAACCGTTTTGCCTGAAAGGTCTTTGGCCTTGCCGAGACTTTCAGCCCATAATTGTCTGAACCAGTCCGCCAAATCCTTTAAAGCGTAACTATAAGGCATCATTACCGATATTCGTTTGCCTTTTGTGTAGTAGTGCCAATTTATAGCCGCGTTTATCGCAGCGGGATTTTTATCAAAATCTCGCTGACTTACCTTTTTATCCATCTGGGCAGCGCCTGCAAGAAGCTGCTCAATATCAATCCCGCAAACCGCTGCGCTTAATAAACCAACTGCGCTCAAAACACTAAATCTCCCCCCCACTCCATCAGGCACCGGCAGATTAGTCAATCCAAGTTTGTCTGCTGTCTTTCGCAACGTTCCTTCCTTCTGGTCGGTGGTGGCAATTATATGTTTCTTTAAGGAATTTTTACCTAATTTTTCTTCAAGCATTTTGCAAATAATCAGAAACTGCGCTGCTGTCTCAGCCGTTCTGCCCGATTTGCTTATCACATTAAAAACAGTTTTATCAAGTCTGTTTTCAATCCAATTAAGAAACGAGCTGGTCTGTTGGGGGTCTATATTATCAAGGACAAAAAGACGAGGGCCTTTGCGCTGTTTGTCATCAAGATTGAACATATAAGGATTTAATGCCGTTTGAAGTGCGATATTGCCAAGCGCCGAACCGCCAATGCCAAGCACAACAAAATTTTCACACCAGCTAAATTCTCCTGCAATCTGCTTTACCTGCTTAACTGTATCGTTTTGATAAGGCAAATCCCGATAGTGAACTTTGCCGGCCTTGCGGTCTGCGTTTAATTGCCCTATCAACGGCCCTGTCTTTTTGGCTAACGAATCAAGCTGCTCTTTAGTTATGCCGTGCTCCGGGCCGATAATTTCCGACATTACATTTTTATAGTATAATTTTATCTGTTCCATACGCGCTATTCCACAATACTTAAATTGGCATATTTCAGCATAAGCGGTTTTACCTGTCCGCTTTTAAACTGAACAACAATTATACTATCACTGCCGAGATTGTGAAACTCCTTTACTCTGCCAAGTCCGAATTTTTTATGAGATACAAGCCGGCCTACGGCAAAGGGCTGGTCGCCGTCAGGAGAAATTTGACTGTAATCTCTCTCATAATAAGTATCATTATCGCTTTTGACTTCATCTTTTTGCGGCTCTGCTGCGCTTTGAGGCCGAAGACCGGCCTCAAAAAGAAATTGCGAAGCGATAGTCATCAGTGCTCGGCCGTAAATAGCTCTGTGCCTGCTGAGCGTAACACATAAGCGTTTTCTTGCCCTTGTAATCCCTACAAAAAATAATCTTCTTTCCTCCTCAATCTCTGCCGGCGTATCAGCGCTTCTTTCGTGCGGCAAAATTCCCTGCTCAAGGCCGATAATAAAAACATTGTCAAATTCAAGCCCTTTAGCGCAATGGAGCGTCATCAGCGAGACCTTTCCGCTTTGCGAGTCATAGTTATCAGTGTCGCTGTAAAGAGAGATGTGCTGCATAAAATCAACCAGACCTCCGCCCTGCTGCTGATCGAATTTCCCGGCGGCGCTTATAAGCTCGGCGACATTATCTAACGGCGAAGCTTTGCTGTAATCTTCCTCTGCTGTTTCGACTTTAAGCGACTCATACAGGCCGCTCGTCTTGAAAACCGTGTCCATCAAAACCGCAACCTGCCCGGCAATATCTTTTTTAAAGTCTTCAATCATATTTAAAAACTTCCTAAGCTTTGCTTTTGTGCCGGCCGGAATGGAATCCAGCGAATCGCAATTACTTATCGCATCATAAAGAGAAATGCCTTTCGATGCCGCAAAAGCGCTTAACCGGGCAATAGTCGTGTCGCCTATTCCCCTTGCAGGCGTATTGATTATTCGCAAAAAGGCCTGCTCATCTGTGCTATTCATTATAACGCGAAGATACGCAAGAATATCGCGAATTTCTTTGCGGTTGTAAAACTCAATTCCCCGAACAACCTGATAAGGAATGCGATTTTCGATAAAAGCCTCTTCAACCGCCCTGCTCATCGAGTTAACTCGATAGAAAACGGCGGTTTGATTTGCATCTTCGCCGCTGTCAAGCAGCCGCCTTATAAAGCCTGCTGCAAAAGCAGCCTCAGCCTGCTCATCGTCGAGATATTGCACAACAACTTCGCCGCCGGCAGGTTTGACAGGCACTAATTTTTTCAATTTTCTGCTTTTATTCGCGACAATAAGTTTATCAGCAATATCAAGTATCTCCGGCATACTCCTGAAATTTTCTTCAAGTTTTACAACCGTGGCGCTGGGCCAGTCTTTTTCAAAGGCAAGTATATTACCGATATCCGCTCCGCGCCAGCCGTATATCGACTGGTCGGGGTCGCCTGTTACGCATATATTGCCGTGCTCAAGTGAAAGCCCACGGGCTATCTGATATTGTGCGTGATTGGTATCCTGATATTCGTCAACCATCAGATACTTGAATTTTTCATTCAACTGCCTGCGAATATCGGGAAAATCGCGAAGCAGCAATGCCGTCTTTAAAAGCAAATCATCAAAATCCAGCGCATTATTCTGCTTTAAAATCTTCTGATAGTTCCGGTATATCTTCACAAGGCACTGTGAAAAATAATCGCCGGCACCGGCGGCCTGAAAATCCGCTGCGTCCTGAAGATTATTTTTCAGCCTTGAGATTGCCTCCAATATCCTTGCGGGCGGGAAATTTTTCGCATCGAGATTTGCCGCTTTTATAGCCTCTTTAATACAATTTTTCTGGTCCGCCGTGTCGTAAATACTGAATGCAGGCGAAACATCGGCTGCCTGTGCGAATTGACGAAGTATTTTTACGCAAAGAGAATGAAATGTGCTTATATGCGCCCCGCCGCCGATTTGCGCGGCGAAAATCCTGCTGCGCATCTCGTCAGCGGCTTTGTTTGTGAATGTTATTGCGCAAATATTGAACGGCGAAACGCCCTGATTTATAAGCGCAGCAACCCGATTTGTTATTACGCGTGTTTTGCCGCTGCCGGGGCCTGCTATAACAAGTAACGGGCCGTCCTTGTGCCAGACTGCCCTTTGCTGTGATTCGGTCAGGTTCTCCGTAGCAAACCGTTGAGTCATTTCTGCTGACTTTCCTGTTTTTCCATCTCCCTCATAAAAAATTCGTTCTGCTGATTCATTTTTTCGTAAAGCTCAGGCCTTTCAATGCGCAGCCGTTCAACAAGATTCTGCCGGACAAAATCGGGATACCTCTGGTCGCTTAGAAAGCCGGTTATTCCTATGTATCTAAGCACTTCAAAATCAGGCAGTTGAACTCTATCGACGCCTTCTTCATAGTTCTTAAGCTGCTTTTCATATTGGTCATATATCTCCCTGGCCAATCGTTCTCTGCCGTAGGCTTCCTCATCTTCGTGAACAGCGTAGCGATAATAAGCCTCCCGCAATAGAAGAGCCAGAATCTCGCTGACGTCGGTAATGCCCATCGTTGAAAGCTCGCGAATTAATGTTTCCTTTACATATTCAAAAAACGGACGCTGGATATCCCTGTCTTCCGGATATTCTTCTTTTACAGTCTTGTAAATTTCAGCGGCTTTGTCTATATTGCCGGCCTGATAAAAAAGCAATATCGCGTGCTTAAGCATATTTTTGTGAGCGATTTGAAGGCTTTCCACATTACCCTCAAGTTTCTTATATTTTCCCATAAGCGCTCTCAAAGTCTGTTCATACCTGTCAAACATTCGCAGGTCGGGAAACAAAAACACACTTTCTCGCTCTATAATATTGCACGGGTCGTCCTTTGCCGGCATTCGCGAAGTATAAACAACCATTTTGCCCTGCCTGTAAAGGTTCTGGATGCTGTGAAATACAATCCTGTCGGTATTCAGCTCGTCCGTCGAAAACTCCGGTTTGGATGCCCTTTGAAGGCCGAGAGACGCCCAGTAAATAGCCTGGGAGTCCGGCAGCGTCCAGTCCAGCGGCAATAATTTGTTCGGGTCCTTATAATCAATCGGGCCGTATTTTTCATTCAACTGCACCATAAGCTGCGGTTCGAGTTTCCATGTATGCCGCAGATAATATGCTTTTGCGAATGTATCAAAATCTTCAAGCGTTTTTGTATTGCGATAATTATCGATAACTGCAAAGGCTTCTTTTGAAAAACGCTGCGGCTGCTGCCTGAGAGAAAGATAATTGTCAACAAGCTCGCCAGGCTTTGCAAAAGCATTATCTGCCGAAGCAAGCTCCTTGACAAATTTTGCAACATCGGGTTTTTGCAGAATTTCGTCTAAACTCTGCGGTGCTGCGGCAAGGCCCTTAAAATGTTCCTCGGTCTGCGGTTCGACCAAAGGCTTCATAGAATGATAAAGCTGCAGCTTATAATATTTATGAACATCATCGGTTACGCCCCCGATTTTTTGCTGAAATATCCATCCAAGCTCATGATAAAGTATTATACTGCGTGGATTTTTTTCTATGCCCTTGTCGCGCAGAAGCTCGATACCGTTTTTGACCCACTGCCATCTCTCCTGCGGCCGGCTTGCCGGAATCGCCACTGAAATATTATAAGCCATATTCCAGGCATGAAAATTCCAGACTTCCGCAAACCTCGGCTGCAAAATCGTTATCCATTCCGCAAGCTGTTTTGCGTCGAAAAATTTGCCCTCTTCCTTTAACTGGTCTGCCCGCAGCCAAAGAATATCAACGATAAGGCCGCGAAATGCCCCAAGCGCTACTGTCGCAAAGGCAAGCGAAGGAGGAGCGTTTTCAAGCGGCTGATTCATAATCAGCTTCATCTCGCTGCGCTGCGCATTTATATTATCGAGCCGCCGCGAGCCCCAGAAAGCCAGCCCTGCCGCCGCGGCTATGCACAAAATTATGAATACTATATCTCTAAAACGCATATCTTAACTTTACGTTAAACGGTTGTGGTTGCGATGCTCGTCCGCCAGAGGCGGATAAATTTCGTTTATCATCTATCGGTTGCGTTTTAAAAGACGTCTTACGATTAACGCAACCGTAACGAGCCGCGCAATCGATTAACGAATAACGCAACCTTCAATAATAATTTTCATTCGTGTTCATTCATGGTTAATTAATAAAAATTTTAAACAATTACTTTCGCTATTTCGCGTTTGGCAAAAATCAAAAATCCCGCCAAAAGCAAAATCAGCGATTTTAATAAAAGAACTCCGATTGCCTCAGCCATAAAAACGATATTTATTTGTTTTGCCTCGATAAGATATTTATTGATATTGAAACTTTCATCGAATTTCGGCAGCAGCCAAATAAGCGGCTTTACTACGAATGTGTAAAACAGCTTTACATTCTTGCCGAGATAGTCAAACGACTGCACGACAAAACCGTTGATAACGCCCATGGAAAACACCGTAAAACAGCAGAGAATCGCCACCGGGAAACCCAGCCAGGTTGACAATGAAACACCAAGAGCGGCAAGAAATACCAGCCTGGCGAATATAACCACAGTGGCTCGAAGAAAATTGTCGCTGAAACTGCCCGCTTTATAAAGCACCTCAAGGCCGTCTTCTACCGGAAATATCGTCGTTGTTTCGTTCATCGGCTCATTATAAAACACTACCGCAAGATAGCCGTCGCTCGCAACCGCATCGGCAGGAACCTCAAATTCATGCCGTGATTCAATCGTATCTTTGCGGGGAATACCATATATTGGCGTCTTCATTTTTTGCTGGCCGGATTCTATCTGTCGATAATCTCCCACATACCAGACCCCGTAAATATTCTTGTCAGGCGGCTCCTGCGAAGCGTTAAACTTAAAACGCACAAAAATGTTGGCGTCAACTTGCATAGGTTTAACGTTTTCAAACTCCCAGAAAACCGTCCCGCCTGGTTCCGCCGAATGCCTGCTGAACTTTTCAGCATCTCGTAATTCTTTAAGCACTCCTTCTTTGGTGCGTCCTTCGCCGAGCTGGCCGGTCTTTACAAGCTCGTTATATGCTTCCTGGACTCGATTCTCCACTTTTTGCTCGTCAATATGTATTTTAAGAGCGGCCCTGGCGGTAAAAAATTCGTTATCAAGTCGAGCTTTTTCATCCTCATCTGTTTTCACAAAACGCGGCATTTGCAAAGTAAGTGAATAAATAATCGACGAAAACACAACCAGCAGCAGCAAATCAAGAAGCACAACCCCAAGAACCTTCCCGATAATAAGTTCAAAACGCCTGATGGGCTTTGTAATAACAGTATAAATCTGTTTATGTTTTATATCGCTGCTGAGAGTGTAACAGGACACTATAATAGTGAGAACCGAAAGCAGAAACGCCACAAGGCCAAGTCCATAGCTTATAAAACTCTGAACGCGTCCTATGGCGGTGCCGTCGCCGGTGCTTGTCAAACTCAATACCGGCAAAAGCACTACCAATAGGAACATAAAAACTATCGCTATTCTCATCCTCATTGAAGAGACAAAGGTATTTTTGGCAACCGCCCAGATTCTACCCATTTTTATCGTCCCCCGGCTTGTCATCAACGAGTTTATCAAGGAGGTCTTTTTTAATATCGCCCTGTTTTGCTGATTCGTCCTGCTCCTGCCTGATTACAGGTTCGGTTTCGATTTTTTTCTCTGTTTCCTGTGTTAATTTACCCAAAACATCTTCATCCTGCTTTAATTTTATTGTCTCCACCGGTTTTTGCGGCTCTGCCGATTTAGCGGATTCGACTTTAGCGGCAACGAGCCTGTCAAGCACATTCGATACAGCCGCAACCCTTTCGGCTTCCGATGCTTCTATTCTGTTCAATGCTCCGCTTGTCGGTCTTTTTGCCTGCTGGGCCTGTTTGATTATATCTATAAAAAACGATTCAAGCCCCTGCATTGGCGCCTTGACATCAAATTCGCCGCCTTCTTTTCCAATAATTCTTCTTATCTGTTCTATGGTTCGTTCGCTGAGGGCATCGGTAATAATCTGTGTTTTATCTCTCATTTCGAGTAATTCAGCGATTTTCCCTTCTCTTTGCACCAGGCCGCCATAAAGGATAGCAACATTATCGCAGACTTCCTCGGCATCCGCTAAAAGATGACTGCACATAAGAACTGTCTTGCCGCGTCTTGCAAGCTCGACAATCAGGTCTTTAATTTGTCTTGTGCCGATTGGGTCAAGTCCGCTTGTCGGCTCATCGAGTATTAGAAGTTCAGGGTCGTTTATCAATGCCTGGGCAAGACCTATTCTCCGGGCCATTCCTTTTGAAAATGTGCCGATAGGCCGATTTGCCATTCCTGAAAGGCCGACCATATCCAATAACGCATCAATTCTCGAAGCCCGGACTCTTGAATTTAATCCGAATAATCTGCCGTAAAAATCCAGTGTTTCACGGGCGTTCAAATAAGGATATAAATACGACTCTTCAGGCAGGAAACCAATTTTTGCGCTCACTTTCGGATTTCTGCTGTCGCCGCCGAGAACCATCGCTTTACCCTTTGTCGGATGAAGCAGGCCGAGCAGCATTTTCAGGACGGTTGTTTTGCCTGAACCATTGGGGCCGAGAAGTCCGAATACCTCATTGCGCCTGACCTTGAGATTCAGATTATCGACCGCGACAACTCTGTTTCTGCCCCACCAGTCGCAAAAAATTTTCGTTAATGAAAACGTTTCAACCGCAAATTGACTATTTTCAGCAGTCACAAAATCCTCTCGAATATATTAGTAAAATGAGACATTGAATTGACTAATTATACGGCGCCGGATACTTGAATGTGCGGCTGAAGCTCTTCGCCAAATCGCACTAATCTTGCGCTATTGAAGACAACGACGAGCGAGCCGACAAAATGCAGCATAGCCGCGTAAATCAGCGGCAGCCAGCCTGCTGCCGATGCCGAAACGCCAAGAATTATAAACAAGACGCCGAAAAGAAGGTTTTGATTGATGATGCCTCTTGTTTTTCGCGACAGCCTGACCAAAAACGGCAGCCTTCTCAAATCGCTGCTCATCAGAGCGACAGAAGCCGAATTTATCGCCACATCGCTGCCAGCCGCTCCCATCGCAATTCCCAAATCGCCGCTTGCCAATGCGGGAGCGTCATTTATGCCGTCGCCGACGACAGCCACAGTATGGCCGTCCTTTTTCATACGTTCAACTATTGCAAGTTTGTCCTGCGGCAGACATTTGGCCTTAACATCAGTGCAGCCAAGCTCCGCCGCGACACGTCTGGCAACCTCTTCCCTGTCGCCAGTCAGCATTGTCAGACGTTTAACATTTATTCTAAGCAATTCTTCAACAGCCTGTCTTGCTTCCGGACGAGTCCTGTCCTGTAATCCTATCCAGCCGATACATCTTGAATCGGCGGCGACATATAAAGTGCTGAAACCCTGTTCCTCGTGCAGCGAAGGGTCTGGAACAGATGAAGTATCAATACCTTTCTCATGCAAAAAGGTATCCCTGCCGACAAAAACTTTTTGGCCGTTGACTTTCGCATAAACGCCTTTGCCCGGCGTCTCAGCAAAATCATCAGTGCCGGAAAGCACAAGGTTTGCTTCTTTCGCAACGGTCTGCAAAGCCCTTGCGGCAGGATGCTTGCTCATTTGTTCTGCCGATGCGGCAAGTTTTAAAAGCTCAGCCGGCTCTATTCCTTTTGCGGGCGTAAGTTTAGTTACACAGAGCTGACCCGTAGTAAGCGTTCCTGTTTTGTCGAATACCATAGCCGTTATCCTGCCGGCAAGCTCAAGGTCGGACACTTTCTTTATCAGAATTCCAAGTCTTGCTGAAGCGGATAACGCGGCTACCATAGCAGTAGGAGTAGCAAGAATTAAAGCACAGGGACAGGAAACAACAATAGCGCCTATCGCCCGGTTTATATCAAGAGTAAAAAACCATATTATAGCTGAAATCATCAGAATGGTCGGTATATACCATTTTACGTATCTGTCGATAATCCTCATTATCGGTATTCTTGTTTGCTCAGCCTGCAATATAAGCGACTGAACCTTGCCAAGAGTTGTGTCTTCGCCGATGCGGGTTACCTTAATATCGAGAGCGCCGGTAAGATTGCTTGTGCCGGCAAAGACCTTCATTCCGGGCACTTTGTCAACAGGCAGGGATTCGCCTGTTATCGTCGCCTCGTTAACGGAGCTTAAACCTGTCATAACTTCGCCGTCGGCTGCAATATTGTCGCCGGGCCGGACTCGAATTATATTACCCTCGTTTAAAAATCCGACTTCAATTTCTTTCTCACTGCCATTTGGTTCGACAAGATTAGCCTTTGTAGGAGTAAGTTTTATCAGTGATTCGATAGAGGCCCTGGCACCGAGAGCCGTTCTTGTTTCGACAAGCTCGCTAAGCAGCAGGAAAAAAGCCACAACACTGGCCGCGATATAATCGCCGGTAGCGAAGGCCGCGATTATAGCCAGAGCGACCAGCTCGTCCATATGCATATCGCCCTGCAGAACGCATTTTATCGAATGAATAACAACCGGGGCGCCAAGTAATATCGCGGCAAGCATCGCCAGCACATCTTTGACTGCCGCGCCCCTGCCATAAAAAAGCGGCGCAATCAAACTATTTATAAGAAGCGTTCCGCCCAGCAGCGTTCCTGCCAATGCAAGACCAACCGTAATCTGCTTTCGGTGCGTTTTTTCAACATCGACCTCGTAAGCCGTCAAACTTAATGCTCTGTGAGCCATATCTTTTAGTCTTTCTTTTCCTGTTTTTTCTCTTTATTGATTGCAGGGTCTCTGTTTATCATAACCCTGAACTCTTTGCTTTTAACGCCGGCGCTTGACTGGGTTATTATTGTTTCCTGAGTATTGCTCAGAACCTCTTCCATCGCTTCCTGATAAATACGTTCAAGCACCAGCTTTGGTCTTTTACGGTATTCAGGCAAAAGTTTAGCGAGATATTCGGCATTTGCTTTTGCGGATTCAACCACTTTTGTTCGATATGCTTTTGCCTCCGAAATTGTCTGGCGGACCTGCCCGGAAGAATTCGCAAGGAAATTGTCTAATTGCTCTTGCGTAACATTGGGGTCGAACAGAGCTTTTATTATTTCCGGACCGCCTGCTTCATTGATTTTGCTTTCAGAATACCCACGGGCATCGCGGATAGTTTTATCAGCCTCGTTGCTGGCCTTTATCGACGCAACAAAGGCGTCTTCAACCTGCCGAGGCCAGATAATCTGTGTTATCTGCATCGAATCGACTTCAATGCCGCTTTCGAGGGCATCGAGTTTTTCCTGCAGGAGTTTTTCAGCCTGCCGGCCTATCTGGGCATCGCTCTTTATTGCCTCATCGATACTGAATTGCACCATTGTGGCGACAATCGCATCGCAGGCCAGAGACTTCAAAAAAGGTTCGACGCTTTCCGGTAAGACATCTAAATAATTTTGTCCTGCCGGCGCCGTTTGGACATAAACATTTTTGAAAAACAGCTCGCAATCTGAAATTTTGTAAGTCAAAAGCCATTTCGAATGGACAATGTTATAATCATCGCCGGTTTTCAGGTCCGCTACGGTATCATTCCTTGTTATGCAATAACCGTCCATCACAGGGTCGAGCGTCGGAGGAGCGTTTTTCTTTGTTTCATCATACCAAAATGCGTCTATCGCGGTCCGCAGAACGGTATTTTTGCCGGGAAATTTTATCACTTCTTCAATCGGATAAGGAATAACCCAGTGCAGACCGGGCTCAAGGACCCTGTCCTGAGTTGTTTGGCCGGTTATTCGGCCAAAACGCAAAACCATCGCCCTTTCGTCAGGCCCAATCGTAAAAACGCCTGAACCGAAAAACAATATAACAAGCACAACCATTATAATCTTCAAAACGAAGAAACTAATACGCAGGGCGTCGGAAAGACTTTTACTGCCGGCGTCCATTTCGCCGACCGGAATATCGGCCTGCAATTCTTCTTCGTCGTGCTTGTGATTATGATAATGATTATGGGTATCGTTCATTGTTATTTCCAACGCCGGTTATTGTTTAGGTTCGATCTGCGGCGACTGCTTTAGCAGCCTAAAAGGCTCTGCATCCGCAGGCAGCACTACTGTCGCACGCTCTTTGAGCGTCTTTTTCAGCGTTTCAATCTCACGTAAAAACATTGCAAATTCCGGGTCAGCCTCAAGCATCTTATAATACTGGGCGGCCTCGGCGTCGCCGGACCCGCGTATCGCTTTTGCTCTTGCCTCGGCTGCGGCCATAAGCTCGGTAACCTTTGAATCGGCATCGCTTTTAATTCGCGTGGCCTCAGCATTGCCCTGCGCCAGCGTCGCGTCGGTTTTACGTTTCCTGTCGGCTCTCATTCTCGCAAATACATCTTCAGTAACTTTTTCGCTGACCTTGAGCATCTTTATGCCGACAGAATCCACCTCTATACCGTAAGCCTGCCGGACAGGCTCATCAATGACCGAAGCCATTTCATTTTCAATGTCGCCGAATTTTATCTGCGAACGGTCGGTATTGACAAACTCACTGAAATAATGCTTGCCGATAACCCTGTTCTGAGCGTCCCGGAGCCTGCTTTTAAGAAGTTTCTCGGCGCCGTCTTTGTCTCGGACAGATTCACGGAATTGTTTTGCGTCGGCAATTCGCCAGATAACGTAAGTCTGCACAATTATCGGCTCGCCGCCTTTTGTCGTCGTTTCTTCCTCGACGCCTTCAAATAATGACGGTCTTGTGTCATATACGACCAGCGTTTGAATCGGGGCAGGCCATTTCCAATTCCAGCCCGGCTTTTGTATCTGGCCTGTTGTTTTTCCAAACGTCAAAATCAGCACTGATTCGGTCTGGCGAACCTGAAACGAGACAAGATAAAGCAGCATAACCGCCACTATTAATACGACAAGAATTACAACCGCAATATTTTTCATATCTTTTTACCCTTTTACTTTTTATTTTCCTTTTAAAGACTCAATATCAAACAAATCAGGCATAAGTTTTTCCTGAAGGTCTATTATCATTACCTGCTTATCGCCTTCAGCCACAACGATATATTTTCTGATTTTCTCAAGGGCCTCTTCCAGCATTTCCATTCTCAATTCGTGTCTATAAATCTGCTTCGACGCCCTGTAAGCCTCAAGCTGTTTGCTGAATCTCTTGCCTGTCGCCTCGGCAATCGTGGCTCTTTCATAAGCGTAACTCTGTGCCTGGCGAAGCTTGGCGTATAATTCGCCGCTTGCCTGAGAAAAAGCGTCATCAAGCTCTATTTTGATTTTACTCGTCTCTTTTTGTTCGCCGCTCTGTTCTGCCTGCATATATTTATCCGCAAGATTATACAAAGCCTCTGCCTGTTTGACGGAACCTACATTTACAGTAAAGAGTTTGTCCCGCTGGGCGATGGCTTCAAGAATAGCGGCCTGTTTCTTTTGAACGGAGCCTATAACAGCCTGAAAATCCGGCGCAACCTGAGGCGGCGGATGAAATCCCTCCAGACCCATAAAAACTATCTCGACGCCGAGGCCCATACTATCAGATTCCTGCTGAATTATCCTGACAAGCTCCGAAGCGGCCTGCCCCCTGCCGGCGCCAAGCAGACTCGCCTGGCCGGCTGAATCAGAATCCGACTCGATTCGGGAACCTGCGGCAAATTTTATTAATTCACGATAACATAACGCTTCGAGGACTTTTTGGCTGTCGCCGTGCCCATAAAGATATTTATATAAATCCACAACACGATACTGAACGGGAACGGCAGCCCTGATAATACTTACAGGAACAGCGCCTTTTTCCTGTGAATTGATACTGTCTGTAGCAACTAATAGATTATATTCTGCTTTATAATGTTCCCTGCCCCAGAGCAGCGGTGCTTTATTTTTTTGGGGGTCTTCCTCAGGCACATAACCTATATGTATCTCCTGAATCGCCTTTGTTGAAAATTCCCTTGCAACATCGAAAGGCCAGGGCAATTTAAAAGATAATCCTGATTCGATAAGCCGGACATTGCCCTGCGAATCATAAGCTGAGCCGAATCGCTCAATTATCGCCTGCGACTCAGGGCTGATAATGATAATGCAGCTTAAAAGATATAGTATTACCGCAGAGACAATAATCAACGGCACTACCGCCTGCTCTATAATTTTGTAAAACCAGGTTTGTGATACTTTGAAGCCGAATTGATAATCGATCGCGCCTGCGGCAGTCTGTAAAATATTCCCCGGCGATGCGAGCATCGCAAGCAATCTGCTGTCGAATGCCGTGATGCCGTATTGACCTTCCAGGCGAGGCCGGTATATATCCAATATAAAATTAAGTGCGGTTTCAACGCCGGGAATGAAAATTATTATCGGCACAACCCAGTCAATGACCGCCAGAACAATCGGCACCTTGAACTGAGCAAAGGCCATTCCCACAGCAATCGCAAATGATAAAATCGCGGTAATAAGTAAATAGCTTCCACCAGCCCTCAAAGGCCGCCATTGCTGCTGACGCGACAGGCCCGTTGCGAAAAGCGAAAAGAGGAAACACAAAAAAGCGATTGAAACCGTAAGCACGGCGCCGACAAGCAAATGACTCTGCTCCGGACTTTCCTGACGCTTCAAAAGATACCTGATTAATATCGCGCCTATTGCGATTTGATATATGGCTAAAAGAACGGAAAAGACAGGCAGAATCCACTTTTCGAATATTCTTAACCTGTTCTGTGCGACGGCAAAAAGCTCACTATGACTTTTCTGCGCCTCGAATATCGTATCGCCGCTGCTTTGCCCAAGCGCGGCCATATCGAGTTTTTCCTGCTGAGCCAGCGCCCTCTGATAAAACTGAAGGGCAAGAACCGCCCAGATTATTACCGCTGCCAATATCTGCCAGCTTAGCGCATATATTGCAAAAACTCCCGTCAGCCTTCCTAAAATATAACTGGCGAGAGAAAATACCGCGATTAAAACCAGCGCCGCAAGACAAACGAAACCAGCCTTTTTTGCCTCTGCCTGCATCATTGCTTCAATTATTCCTTAATATAGTCATTTAAAGGCGATTGTATTTTGAACTTTCACTGGATTACAAAGTATATAAAAAAGTCGCTTTACTACAAGCATAAAAAAGGGTAATATAATCGACAAATTCTTTATAACAATACTTTTACAGCTTAACAATGTTCTATAAACTATTTTCAATAGCGAAAAACACCTTTATTGAAACAATTCGACAGCCGGTTTACGCGGTCATTGTTACCGCTGCTGTGTTCCTGTTTTTCATCAGTCCGTCATTGACAATGTATTCGCTGTCCGATGACAACAAGTTATTGAGAGAATTAGGCTTATCTACGTTGTTTATCGCAGGATTGTTCATAGCAACTTTTGCCGCATCTGCAGCTATTACCGAAGAAATTGAAACAAAAACCATCCTGACCACCCTCTCAAAACCCATCCCGCGATACCTTTTTATCCTCGGAAAATTTATAGGCTCAATCGCTGCTGTTGCCCTGGCTCATTATATCCTCACAATCGCTATGTTAATGACCATCCGCCATGGCGTTTTGTCAACGGTCAACGACACCCACGATATGACAGTTATCGCCTCAATGGTCTTCATAATTGGTTTGACATTATTCATAACTGCTTTTCTAAACTATTCTTATGATTGGAAATTCACTTCAACGGCTATCGTTTTAGCGGCAATTTTTGCGACAATTTGTATCGTGTTTCTTTCCTTTATTGACAGGAACTGGAAATTTAATCCTGCCGGAAATGGAATCAATGGTTTTGATGTATGCGGCTCTATATTGCTTTTGATTGCTCTTTTTATTTTAACGGCTGCGGCACTGATGTTCTCGGCACGCTTCAATGTTGTCATAACTTTGAGCTTGTGCGTGGGGTTATTCCTTTTGGGCCTTGTCAGCGATTATGTTTTTGGCAGGTTTGCCGAGGCTCATTTGTGGGCTAAAATAGGTAAAATAATAGTTCCAAGTCTTCAGGTTTTCTGGGTTAGCGACGCTATTTATGAGGAAAGCAGCCATATAAACATCAGCTACATAACATCCTGTGGCATTTACGGCTTTGTTTACACTGCGGCTTTTCTTTTGATTGCGATAGCCCTCTTCCAAAGAAGACAAGTCGGGTAGTGATTACGTTCAACATTACCCCAATATTTTTTCCACCGCTGTTTCGTCACAGTTTTCCTGTTTGGGACAACGGGCACAATCACTCCAGACCTTCATAGGGAGCGTCTTTTTATCCACAATTGAAAAACCATACTTTTCAAAAAATGCCGGTTCAAGGGTCAGTGCAAAAACCTTTTCAACTCCGAGGGTTTTGGCTTGCTGGAGAACTTTATCAACCAATGCTTTGCCGATGCCTTTCTTTTGATAATCCTCTGCCACTGCAAGCGATTTCAGCTCAGCAAGGTCAGACCATATAACAGCAAGAGCGCAGCAGCCGACAACCTTGCCGTCAACTTCGGCAACGCTGAACATCTGCAGATTGTCGAAGATATAGGCCTTTGACCTGAAAAGCATTTTATCGAGCTGGGCATATTGGCTGATTAGCGAATAAATCGCTTCAACATCTTTAACCGTAGCATTTCTGATATTCATAGTGTGAAATATAACCCCCTAATGTTTTTTTTCAATAAAAACTCTACTCAATCAGTTTTGAGCCAGTTTTCGACAAAAGCCGCAAAGTCAAGCATATTGACTACGCCGTCACCGCCGGCAGGAGCAATGTCTGCATTATATGCGCTTGATTTGAGCCATTGAGACATAAATTGCGACAACTGAATCCTATCGCCCTGCCAATTGTCGGCGAAAACAGCGAAATCTAAAAAGTTCACAATTCCATCGCCGCCATCAGGAGCAATATCGAAAGATAATTTGTCAAGTTTCCATTGTTTTGCCAATACAGCATAATCAATAAAGTCAACGCCGTCCGGACATACAAAATCGCCTAACGGAAATTGCCAGGAAAGTTTTGGATAGTTCAGGCCATCAACGCACATCCGCCAGGTATCTAAATATCCATTGGCAGTCTCGCCGACAAAATCCCAGCCTGCAGATGTGAATGTTAAAAGTGTTTGTATTTCCACTGTGGACTTGCCTTCTCCGCCATCGCTGGTTGTTTGGCCGGAAGTATTCACATCCCAGAAACTGCCGGCAACACTGCCGCCATAGTTGTATCCCACCAGACCGCCTACGGTAACAGTCCCGCTGACCGCTCCCGTTGAATAACAATTGCTGATGCTGCCGCTGTAGTTGTCTCCCACCAGACCGCCGACTATCCAGGAATTAGAAGGACTGATAACCGCGTCCGTTGAATAACAGTTGCTGATGCTGCCGCTGTCATTGCTTCCTGCCAGACCGCCGATGCCACTCCAGCAGCCGCTTACGGTGCCTGTTGAATAGCAGCCGCTGATACTTCCTTTATCATTGTATCCAACCAAACCGCCGACATTTTGGGCTTCCTCTGAACCACTGACGGCAGCCATTGAACAGCAGTTGCTTATATTGCCTCTGTTATTGTATCCCACCAGTCCGCCGATATAATTACCGCCTCCATAAACTATACCTGTAACATAACAGTTGGTGATGCTGCCATAACTCGCTCCTGCCAGTCCGCCGACGTAATTGCTTCCGATTACATTTATACCTTCTATACGCAAATTTTGGACCTTGCCGCCGGAGCTAATGGAAGCGAACAATCCGATATTATCACTTCCAGAAATATTCACGTTGCGAATAATATGACTGTTGCCATCGAAAACGCCGGTAAAAGGATTGGCTGTGCTGCCTATGATTTTAAATTCAGTCCCTGTAAAACCCGACAAGTCGATGTCCGCAATCACCTTAAAATATCTTCCCCAGTCCTCCAAATGTCCGCCGATGGAGTTCATATCCTCTGCTGTGGCTATTAAATACGGATTGCCCTCTGTCCCGATTCCGCCGCTATATGCATAGTGAGCGTTGAAATCCTGAACCTGGTTGGTTGTTACGTTTGTGAACGTTTGATGCTCACTGAAAACATACCCTTGTTTTTGGGCATTAACATAACCTGTCCACGGACTTGGAACTTCAATCTCATAATAGCCATTGGAATCCGATATATCCGTAAGGCCGGTAGGCGTGCTGCCGTTATATACTTCCAGCAATACCCCTGCCAGCGGGCTGCCGTTACCTAAAAGTGTAATATGTCCGCTCACCTTTAAAGTTGGCTGGGAAGCGGAAACATTAATCGTATAATCTTCTACTTCGCCGTAAGACGCCGTCCCGCAGGGCAACGGGGCGCCATAGTCTGTATCGACAATTCTCACCCGCATACGAGTATTACCAGTCAGAGCGCCGGCAGGCGGAATAATTGTCGCGGTGTATGGACCGACACCCGGAGTGCCGGAAACGCTTATAGTCTCGCCGGCATCGTCAAAATCTTTGTCATGATTCCAATCGACCCAGATACAGCAGCCGTCGGTCGAATACGGATTGCCGTTATTTACCGTAATCGGATAACCTGTGCCGATGTTCATTGTTGTTGAAAGACTTGTATAATCCGCATAACCGCTCGAACCGGTAGAATTGTTGATAGAACCGACTAAAACTCTGCTGATATATTCATAAGCCGTGTATGTTGTAGTCGCATAGCAATAGTCCGAGCCGGAATTGTAATAAATTTTAATCCACCAGTAATCTATGAAGCCGCCGCCTGAGGAATAATACTCTGCTGCCCATAAGACCCATACCCTATTAAGGCTCATACCGTTAAATGCCGTAATGCCTGTTTTCGTCTGACTGATCGAACCATTTACGCCATCAACGAGAGAATATGTTCTGGTTTCCGGATAATCGCTTAACTCGGCATAAACATAACCAGTCCAGGAAGATTCGATTTCATAGTGAACATCGACACTGGTTATTATTTTGGCAGGGGATGCGGTAAAGTCAATTCCGCTGCCTGCAAAACTGCCGTCTTCCGGAATATCGACATCTTCATCGCTTTCGCCATACTCGTAACCTATTGAAGTGAGCATTGTATTGCCCGCGGGCGTTACCAGCAGGAAATTTCTCACAGATTTTATCTGGGCGCCTTTATCCGTCATCGCTTGTATTTCGTCAACAGGTATCTGGACAAGAACCGCACCGTTATCAAGCGTTTCAATACTGCTGCCGGGAGCTTTAGGCAGGGCTTCAATATCAGAAATACTCAATGCAGCATTTGGAATGATTTCTACCTCTGCGAACTCCTGATATTTTACTTTCTCCTGCGCAAATAGAAATGAACAACAAAAAAGAATGGTTACAGCCGCCGCACCAATACATAAACTTCTCATTTTCCTTTCTCCTAAAATATTCCAATATTATACAAATTACCTCTTTTTATGTCCATAAAAATAAGGTTGTTGTATCTCAGATTGTCAAAAAAATGCTGGAAAATCAGAATTAAATCACTAAAATGTGGCGGATTATGAAATTCCAACTTGTTGATAAGATAGTTAAGATAGTGCCGGGTAAAGAGATACAAACTGTCAAGAATGTATCCCTTTCTGAAGAGTATCTGGCAGACCATTTCCCGACTTTTCCGGTCCTGCCGGGCGTTTTTATGCTGCAAGGCCTGGTAGAATCGGCCTGCTGGCTTGTCAGGGAAACTGAAAATTTTGCCCATAGTATGGTGTTGCTTGCTCAGGCAAAAAATGTAAAATACAAAAGTTTTGCAGCTCCCGGCTCGAATATTCAATACACCGTAACTGTAAAAGATATTGAAGAAACTATAAGCTCGTTTTCAGGCATTGGCTCCTGCAACGGAGAATCTATCGTCGAAGCAAGGTTCAGTTTAAGGCACTTTAACCTCGCCGAGAAGGATTCGAAACTTGCCGCTGAAGATGCCTATATCATTAAAAAATTAAAAGAACGTTGGAAACTACTAAACGGATTATAATTTAAACATAACCGGAGGTTTTATTTATGGCTATGACGCGAGAGCAGATTTTACAGGAAGTTCAGGGCGTGCTTGTCGATGCACTTGGGGTTGATGATGATGAGGTTAAGCCGGATGCGACTTTGATGGCGGACCTCGGCGCTGAAAGCATAGACTTTCTCGATATCGTTTTTCGTATGGAAAAGGCTTTCGGAATAAAAATCCCGCGCGAAGAACTATTCCCCGCTGAAAATCTGTTAAGCAATAAAGAATATATCAGCAACGGAAAACTGACTCCAAAAGGTCTGGAAGAGCTTAAAAAACGTATGCCGCATACCGACCTTTCTGAATTTGCCGCCGACCCGAACGTTAATAAAATCGGCGATTTATTCACCGTTGATACTTTGGTCAACTACGTAGATTCGAAACTTAATGGTTGAAAAACCCCCATCTCAGAGATGGGGCTAATCCTGAATAAAAAATGCGTTGGATATGGATTGATAAATTTATCGAGTTTAACAGCGGCAAAAATGCCGTAGCCATAAAAAATGTAACTATGGCCGAGGAGCATCTGCACGATAATTTTCCCGGCTTTCCCATTATGCCGGAATGCCTGATGATTGAGTCGATGGCTCAGACTGCCGGCATTCTCGTCGGACAGGCCCGGAATTATAAGGAAAAGGTCATCCTTGCAAAAATCAACAAGGCAGTTTTTTTCAATTTCGTCCGCCCCGGCGACACAATCAAAATCCACGCTAAAATCGAATCAATCACCGATGAGGCCGCTTCGACCAGCGGCAAAATCACCCGCAACGACGAAACAATCGCTGAAGTTGATTTGATGTTCAGCCATATAGACCAGAATTTAGCGGGCAAGCAGTTTCCAAAGGAAAATTTCGTATTTACCGATTTGTTCGGCGTTGTTTTACGGGCTTCCGGCATTGACGCTCCTGCACCGGAGATGACGCAATGACGCCAATTACGGGACTTGGGGCAATCACACCTCTGGGATTAAGCTATAAAGATTTATGGTCCGGCCTTTGTCAGGGCAAATGCGGCATTAACAGAATCACCGCTTTCGACCCTTCTGGTTTTACTTGTCAAATTGTTGGACAGGCGCCGGAATACAATATCCGCGATTATGTCCCCAAATCAATGCGCAAGACAACCAAGCTGATGTCTCGTGATATTGAGCTTGCAGTTGTTGCAGCCAATGAAGCGTTCAAAGACGCAGGATTAACGACAAAGGCATTCGACGAGCAGAATGTAACTATAAATCCCCAGCGAACAGCAATAATTCTCGGCGCCGGTCTTATCAGCTGCGACCTTGTCGAGCTTGCCCCTGCTGTTGCAAAAAGTATAACAGATGAAAAATTCGATATAAAAAAATGGGGCTTGCAGGGCATCGAGCAGCTTACGCCTTTGTGGCTGTTGAAATATCTGCCTAATATGCTTGCCTGCCACGTCGGTATAATCCACGATATTCAGGGGCCGAGCAATTCGATAACCTGCGCAGAGGCCGCCGGCCATTTGGCAATCGGCGAAGCGATGCAGATAATCGCACGCGGTGATGCGGATGTCGCGATTGCCGGTGGCGGAGAGGCAAAGGTAAATCCAATTGTTCTTTTGAGACAATGTCTGCTAAAAAGAGCAACGGTAGATTACAACGATAATCCAAAGGACGCCTGTCGGCCGTTTGACGCAGATGCGAAAGGTTCGGTTTTCGGTGAAGCGGCTGCCTGTATAATTCTTGAAAGCCCGGAAAACGCCAAAAAACGCGGAGCGAAAGTTTACGCCCAAATCGCTGGCTTCGGCCAAAGCTGCAGTATAAATTCAAAATACGAATCTCTCGAGCCGGATGGCCGTGGCGTTCAATACGCAATCGAATCGGCTCTTGAAGAAGCGAAGATTAAACCTGACCGGCTCGATTTGATTATCCCGCACGGAACTGCCGTTTTCTCTGACGACATCGCGGAAGCAAAAGGAATCGCAAATGCTCTCGGCTGTGCCGCGGGCAGGATACCCGTATTTCCGACAAAGAGTATGACCAGCAATACCGGAGCCGCGGCTGGAGCTGTCGATATTGTCGCCGCCTGCTGTGCTATAAAAGATGGAATTATTCCTGCTGCTGTAAATTTCAAAAACATCAGCAGGGATTGCAGATTGAATATTGCAAAGGAACAAATAAAAAAGAAAATAACTTATGTCCTCTGTTGCAGTTATACCTACGGCGGTCAGACAGCAGCATTGGTGCTTAAAAATAATGAATGAGAAATCTAAAAATCGTGTTGTAATAACCGGTCTTGGAATCGTTTGCCCGCTCGGCAATGATGTCAAAACGATGTGGGACAATATCCTCAATTGCCGTAATGGCATCGGCACAACCACGATTTTTGACGCATCCGGTTTCCCAACAAAATTTTGTGCGGAAGTCAAAAATTACGACTTTGCGAAATATACAAAAAATCCGCAGCTTCATAAAAACGGCAATCGCCACAGCAAATTTGCAATAGTCGCTGCCGTCGAGGCCTGCAAGCAGGCAAAAATTGAAATCGAAACAGAAAATCCCAATGACGGCGTAAACCGCAGAAGGATGGGCATATATCTGGGCGCCGGCGAAGGCTCTGTTGACAATGAAAATTTCTTTAACGCGATTGTTCAGGGATGGGGCGAAAACGGAACGCAGATGGACTGGAAGAAATGGGCTGCTGTTGCTTTTGGCAAAATGCAGTCTTACCGCGAACTTGAGCAGGAGCCGAATATGCCTGCAGCGCACGTTTCGATGCTGACCGGCGCTCGCGGCCCAATTAGGAGCTGCCTTACCGCCTGTGCCGCAAGCACGCAGGCAGTCGGCGAAGCGTTTAAAATCCTGCAATCCGGCCGGGCAGACGTTATGATTGCCGGCGGTGCTCATTGTATGATTCATCCGTTAGGCGTTACAGGCTTCAATCGTCTTACCGCCCTTTCGACAAGAAACGATAGTCCCCAAACCGCTTCACGTCCGTTTACCGCAAGCAGAGACGGCTTTGTCATCGGCGAAGGCGCTGCGATAGTCATTCTTGAAACGCTCGAATCCGCAAAAAATAGAGGTGTTGAAATCCTCGCTGAAATCATCGGCTACGGCAGCAGCAACGATGCCTTCCGCGTTACCGATATGCATGAAGAAGCCCGCGGCGCGGTGCAGGCAATGGAGGCCGCACTGAAAGATGCGAAATTATCTTATAAATATATAAACTATGTCAGCACCCACGGAACAAGCACTGCTGAAAACGATAAGATTGAGACTCTCGCATTGAAAAAGGTTTTCAAAGAAGAAGCGAAAAACATTCCTGCAAGCAGCGTCAAGAGTATGATGGGGCATTTAATCGGAGCAGCGGGAGCGGCGGAATTGATTACCTGTATCCTTGCGATTCGTGATAATATATTGCCGCCGACGATAAATCTTAACGACCCCGACCCGGCCCTTGATTTGGACTATGTGCCGAACAGGCCCCGAAAGGCGCAGGTCGATACCGTTATGAAGGAATCTTTCGGCTTCGGCGGCCAGAATAATGTTGTGATAGTAAAAAGATTTAAGCAATGATTGACATAAAACAAATTCGCGAAAATCCCGAATTGTTCAAAACCGCCTGCAAGGCGAAGAATTTTTATGTCGATATTGACAACCTGCTTGAGCTTGATTCAAAGTTGCGCCAGGCAAAAACCCGCCTGCAGGAAATAACAACCGAAAAAAATTCGCTTGGAAAAACAATTGCCAAACTTTCCGGCGATGAAAAACAGAAAATGATAAACAGGCTTGGCGAATTTAAAAACGAGGAATCATCCATCAACGAGCAGATTAAAAAACTCCAGCCCCAGCTTGACGAATTGATGCTTGCCGTTCCGCAGCCTGCCGATGAAGATGTGCCGTTCGGCAAAGACGATACGGAAAATGTCGAGATTGCCCGCTGGGGCGAGATTCCCAAATTCGATTTTGAGCCGAAAGACCACGTCCAGCTCGGCCTTGCCCTTGATATAATTGATATTGAAAGAGCCGTCAGGCTTGCCGGCACGAGAAATTATTTTCTCAAAGGCGCAGGCGCCCTGCTGCACTGGGCGGTTCTCCGCTTTGCGATGGATTTTATGATTAAAAAAGGCTACGTTCCTTTTTCCGTCCCGATGCTTATGAAAAACGAGGCGATGTCCGGCACAGGTTATTACCCCGGCTCTGAAGAGCAAACTTACAGAATGGAGCGCGACGAATTAAATCTTGCCGGCACCGCTGAAGTGCCTTTGACAGCATATTTCTCAGGCGAAATCCTCCTGCAGGAAATCCTGCCGCAAAAATTCATCGGCCTTAGCACTTGCTACCGCAGAGAGGCAGGCGCAGCAGGTAAAGACACTTACGGCCTTTACAGAATTCATCAGTTCGACAAAGTCGAGCAGGTTATTATTTGCGAAAATGACGCCGAGCAAAGCGCAAAGTTTCACGAGGAAATCCGCGCCAACTCCGAGGGCGTTATGCAGGCGTTTGGCATTCCCTATCGCGTCGTAAAGGTCTGCACAGGCGACCTCGGCAGAGGCCAGGCGAAAAAATACGACATCGAGGCCTGGATGCCGTCCCGCAACGGCTTCGGCGAAACGCACAGCGCAAGCAAATTTTATGATTTCCAGGCAAGAAGACTGAATCTTCGCTATAAAGACAGCAAAACAAAAAAGAATTTATTCTGTCACACACTGAATAACACCGTGATTGCTTCGCCGAGAATTTTAATACCGATTCTCGAACTCAATCAGAACAAAGACGGTTCGATAAACATCCCGAAGGTTCTGCAGCCCTATATGAATGGAATGGAAAGAATTACGAAATAATTTTTAAATTCACTTGGACGAAATACAGCAAAAAATTGAGGATTTTCAAAAGCAGCTTCTTCCACGCCAATCCCTCTTAAAACAAACCCTGTTTTCCTGCCCTGCCGTTTTGCCCGCTGTTGGCTTCAGTCTCGGCCTTGTTGTGCAATACTATTTTCATCTGCCGCTGTTTATCTGGCTTGTCGTTTTAATCCTATGCGCAATTTTGTGTTTTTCGCAGATTTTTTTCAAAAAAATCTTCGCAAATATTTTGTTTATCATTATTTTTCTATGTTTTGCCTGTCTTGGCGGCATAAGATTATTAAATTACGACATTCCGACCGCAAATGATATTCGAAACGTAAATTTTGAAGATTTCACCTTCGCACACATTAAAGCTCAAATCATTTCCGAACCTCGTATCATAATCGCAGATGAAAACGACTGGCTCTTTTCAAAATTTTCTCAAGCCTACCCCTACACAACCTTTTATGCAAAAGTTATAGAGATAAAAACCGATACCGGCTGGAAAAAAGCAACAGGCACAATAAAATTTTATATCTCAGAAGATGCAAATTACCTCATCGCAGGTGATACTTTTCAAACCTTTTGCCGGCTTGATAAATTTTCTCCCGCCGATAACCCCGGCCAGTTCGATACCGCTCGTTTTATGAACCGCAACAATGTCTTTCTTTCAGCGTCAGTCAAATCCGCAAATGCTGTAACAATTCTCGGCACTGAAAAACTAAAATCACCGTTTAACATAAAAGCGAAATTTCGCCAATATGCAATTGCCGCCCTGCTTGACAATACCGAATCCTACAACGATATGCGCCTCGTTGAAGCGCTTGTATTAGGCAGCAGGACAAAAATCGACAGAAAACTTTATAACGACTTTATAATAACAGGCCTTGTTCATTTGGTTGCCCTCTCCGGCTTGAATGTCGGAATCCTTGCAGGCTTTTTCTGGTGGCTTTCAAAAAAATTCGGCTTGCTGCATAAAGGCCGTTCTATTGCCTGTATTATCGCAACGATTATTTTTCTTCTCGCCGTTCCTGCCACATCATCGACCCTCCGCGCCGGCATAATGTTTATCATCTTTTGCCTAGGGCGATTATTTGATCGCCGCTCAAGCGGTTTAAATAGTCTGGCCATAGCAGCAATTTTTCTTCTGCTTGTCAGGCCGATAGATTTTCTGGATGCCGGCTTTCAATTATCATTTGCAGCAGTGCTCGGGATTTTGTTGTTTTATGAGCCGATTCGCAATTTTCTTCTTTTGCCTGTCGAACCTCTGCGAGAAACTCCCTTTTATCCGCCTTTGCGAATGCCTCTCGATCTACTGGCGGTAGGTCTTGCCGCCTGGCTGGCCATCGCACCTATAATCGCGTTTCACTTTCATCAATTTCAACTGCTTACCGCAATATGGACCGTCCCCGCCTCTGTTCCTGTGGCAGTTATTCTCATCATCGGCACATTTAAAATTCTTTTAAATCCCCTCCTGCCGACTTTGGCTTATGGTTTAGGATTTGTAGTTGATTTTTCAGCGAAAATCCTTTCGTTCCTTGTTACAATCTTCGCCAAAGTCCCGCTTTCCCACATAATCATCGGCAAAGTTTCAATTTATTTTGTCCTTTTTTGTTATCTGCTGATTTTCCTGTGGAAATTTTTCCCGTTTCGCAGAAAACCAGCCTTAAATTTCGCTTATCCATCAATGATAACTCTTTTATTTATCGCAGCTTTCTCTATAAACAAATTTAACAGCCGCAATAATCTTCAATTGACCGTTCTTTCCATCGGCCACGGCCAGGCCGCTTATATTAAAACGTCTGAAAATAAAAATTTCATTCTCGACGCAGGCTCAATGTCTAAAAATAATATCGGCGATACTATAGTAAATCCTTTTCTTGCTTTATTAGCCGCTGACAAAATCGACTCCGTATTTATCAGCCACGATGATATTGACCATTACAATGGCCTGCCTGAAATTCTTAATAATCACATTGCAAAAAATATTTATACGACCCCGCAATTTATCCAAAACGCCGCAGCTTCAAAAACTGATGCGATGTTAGGCGAGTTCGTCCGGTCAAAAGGTTTATTACTTTGTATTGCGCCTGAAAAAATCCCGCTTGGCAAAACCACGATTACCCGCTTATGGCCGCTGGACACACCGGACGAAAATGTGATGACTGATAATGAATCTTCTCTTGTGTTATTGTTCGAATACGCCGGCAGAAAAATTTTATTCTGTTCCGACATAACCAAAGACGTCCAGTTCAAGTTGATGAATTTATATCCGGCTTTGGATGTCGATATCATTATCACTCCTCATCACGGCTCAGGCAGAACTACCGACCCTGCCTTTATAAATTATTTTAAACCGGAATATCTCATCACAAGCTGCACAGATACCCGCCTTTCCTCTGTCTGTCCGCAGATTTTAGAGCATCCTCAAAGCTATTTTACCTGCAACAACGGCTCTATAACGGCTGTAATAAATCCTCAGGGCAAAATAAGTCTCAAAACCTTCAAATAGTGTTTTGTCTTTCAACACGAAACACGATAAACAGCAACGAATAACTTGACGTTACCGATATTTATCCGCCTCTGGCGGACCTATACCGACACCCAAAAAATGGATTTCCGCCTTTCCAGACTTTTTTTACCGTCCAGGCAAGCAAGAATCTTTCCCGCAATGTAGAGTCAAATTGTCGCATATTGGTCGAAAACGCGCAAGAAAAAACTTGCGCGCTTAAAAAAAATAATAAAATTTTTCTCCTTATTCCACAAGCACTTACAAAATCGCGTTGGTCGATTTTTGGTCGAAATTTGCCCAAAACGCGCAAGTTTTCAGGTAATATGGAGGGACTATGTTGCTGAAAGGCGACATAAATAATCGAAAATCTATAATGGAAAGTAGAAAGGTTTCGGTTTCGGGTTTGGGCAACGTCACCAAAAACCGACAACGGTCGACGCGACGTTACCGATACCGATACCGATACCGATAACCAAAACTTATTTACCGAGAGAGTAATTTATGCAAAAAACCTATTTACAAATTCCGGTTCCTGATTCAATTACGCGCCTTGGCGTCGCCATTCTTCTTGAATACAGGCTTCGCCATTATGGCTTTGCCTTTAGATTAATCCCGCTTACGCAGGGCAAATTCGCCAAAGTTGACCCTGAGGATTTTGATTATTTAAACCAATTTAAATGGTTTGCAAAAAAACATCACAATACTTTTTACGCCGTGCGGGCTGTCCGTGAAAACGGCATACGCCGAACGGTAATTATGCACAGGGTAGTCTTGCAGGTTCCCGATGGCAAATTCGTTGACCACAAAAATCGCAATGGCCTTGACAATCGAAAGGCAAACCTCAGGCCTGCTACTCCCGCCGAAAATAGTTGGAACAGGGTGAACATTCACATAACAAAAAGGCATTCTAAATACATAGGCGTAATTCGTCAGGGTCGCAAGTATCGTGTTAAAATAACTCACAATTGTGTATGTGAAAATCTTGGCACTTTTGACAATGAACTCGACGCCGCTCTTGCCTATGACAAGGCCGCTATGTTGTATCATGGTGAGTTTGCGGTGCTTAATTTCCCACCAACCTAAAGCCCCCAACTTTATGTTAGGGGTTCGTTTTCATTCCGCCGTTTCACGGCGGGTTTGTTTAGCCCTTGCCTCATTTTCTGTTAGACGCCCTACGTCAATAGACGCCATTTCGCTTAACTTGCTAAATTTTGGCGGTATGTGTTTCATAGTAAACCCTTTATTTGTTTTTTTCTTGGTAACTTATAATTTCATAATGAATAATAATTTTTGTTACATCAGAATAAGTTGCAAGTGAATCATTAACTGCTATTTCATAAGTGCAGTCTCTGATGGGAAGCTGAGATGTTTGATAAATATCTTCTATTGCACTCTTCATTGGTATTGGATCAGCTTCCCCTCGCACTAATATCCCTTCAAATTTTATTCGATATGGGGGTTTTATATCAATCGGAATAGGAAAACTTTCCCCTCTTTTCACGCTATATGTTGTCAATACGGAATCTGTGGGATAAGAATATCTCCGTTCATTTATAATTGGAATGATACGAAAAGGAGTTCCTATAGGATTGCCGTCTTTGTCTTCGGTTGGGACAAAATCATTTCCGCTAATTTTTAGATACCATTGAGTTTGGTCTATTTGCGGTTGCGGCAAGTATTTCTGCAAGATTAAAAAAGTTATAACACAAATCACGATTGGTAAACAACGAAATACAATCGATTTCTCTGAGTGCTTTTTCAGCATCATTGAAAGTCCAAAATATAAAAACATTAACGCAATGGGAATCGCAGCAGTTTTGAAGAAGGGGATTATTATACCAATTGCCATCATCGCAATTCCCATTCCAATTTCAAAATGATTATGTTCATTCCGCATACCCTCATAATAATATCTCTTATTGCTTTGTAAAGTGCATAATTCCGTTTATTTTTCAATTACATAGATCGTAAACTGTGAAAAGTAAAATTGTCTTTATCAGAAAATTTGCAATCTCATCTTTAATCCCGCATCCCCCAACCTTCAAAAAAGCAACCCCGCCGAAGTTTACCCGCCGCAGGCGGGGCGGATTCCTCAACTCAAAACTAAGAACTAAAAACTCAACACTAAACTTTGTGTCTTAGTGGCTTGGTGGCTATAGATCCGTGTAATCCGCTTGCCCTGTGAGATGCCGCAGCTATCTCATCAGGGGCTATCTCATCGGGGCGGTTAAAAAACGGTCTTATTCTTCGCCGATAGCTTCAATATCCGCTAAATCTTTTTTTCTGCCGGTTGCTTTTTTGTTTGCGATAAATTCCTTTTTACCGAGATAATAGACCGGCACACCGCCGTAATCTCCTGCGACCTTATTGGCCTGAATTCTTTCCCAGTCAACACCTGTTATTGATGTCATAATATCAATTCGGACAGGTGGAACGCCAAGCTGAACAACCTGTCCTATTTGAGCAAAATCAGATTCAGCAAAATTAAATGAGCCGAAACCAAAGTCTTTAATCGCGGCAAGAACCAGCTTTGCGTTCTCGATATCCGGTTTTACCAATATGTCGATATCACCGGTATAGCGCGGGGCCCCGTGAAAAGCCAGTGCAAAACCGCCGACAATTACATATTCAACCTTGCGGACGTTGAACAACTCGAGCAGTTCTTTGAAGTCTTTTTCTATCTCCATATTTCTTCCTTCTTAAAATATTGACAGCCTCTATTCGCTGGGCCGGCGTTTTGCCAAGCCAGTATTTGAGATTTTCTTTTATCTCTGAATATTCGCCTAAACGTTTTTTGGCCGCTGTCTTTTTTATCATAATATTATTATACCTGAATATACTTTTTATGCTAACAAAAAAGTCCGCTGTAAAACGGGCGACTGTCTAAAATTCGTGCCTGCCCCGTGAGATTTACCCCGTTATATGTGTCAGTTCTCTGCTTGATGATGCTTAAACTATCTAACTTGGGGTGTTTTCTTTGAAAACTATCTCATCGGGATTGGAAGTTAAAACCGTTTAACCATCTTTTACCTTTACCCACAACGCGACATTACCGATACCCATACCGATACCAAAATTCCAAAATTTTCAATCTTAAATTTTAAATGTTAAATTTCTTTCCCCTGCTTCCCTGCTCCACTATTCACCTGTTCCACTTACTTCTTATATTCCTTTGCGTGCTCCTCGCACAGCCACAGGTAATGTCCTTCCGGCGTCAATATCTTCTTTAATCCTCCCCATTCCTGCGACCTGTCTTCCTCATCCAATAGTTTTCGCACTAATATCTCTCATGTGGGCGTTTGAGTTCACTAAAGCGACTGCGCAAATGAGCGTGTTGCTCACGACAACGCGGCAGCCAGAAACTTGGGGTTAGCAGCGTCATATCTACCCTGGGACATGCTTCTCGCAGTTTCTTCTCCTGCGGGCCGGTGATGTCCACGTTGGAGCATATGTAAAACTTCTTCCATCCTGTCTCTTTGCGTTTAGCCAGCGCTGCCTTGACCGATTCCACCGCCTTGCTTACGTCAAACCGATTGGTAGCCGGATCAATAACCGACTTGCACTGGTATGCTTGCTTCTTCTCTCGCCACAGCAGATCGACTCCGCCTTCCGGCGCCTTGCGACGGATAATCTCCGTAGTTTTTTCGTGTCGATTTAGCACATCGCAGCAGAATATCTCCCATGCATCAGCGAATGAATCCTCACCCGGCAATATCTCGAAGAATGGCGGATATAGTTGAAATCGCCCAAATTCACGGTCTAGCGGGTCTTCGATTCCACTCAGCAGTTCTACAACGGAATACCCCTTTCTCAGCTCTCCCACGAATTTCTCCGAACGTTTCTCAAGATAGTGTCCGAGCAAGTCATTGTATTTCACAGCGTAGTCTGGCTCATCCGGCAGTGGTACCCATTCTTTAACATCGAGTTTCTCGAAACTGTTATTGATTTCCTGAATAGTATTTCGAATTGTAGCAAGGTAATCTCGAGACTGGCTGCCGGTAACATCAATATGAATTCTTCTGAGGTAATTATCCCGTTTGACAACGGCTACCGTTTTGAACAATTCGCTCTTTAAGACAGCCCCGCTGCGCCAGCACAATTTATCATCTAAATCGACTTGACTTTTCACCATAAATCGAGGCATTATCACAGCAGGCAGAAAATCGTATTCAAAATAAAACCGTAAATCCGCCTTTTTCGGTAAAGCCTCTGTCGGCTCCTGTTCATCTAATAAATCTGGCACCAATATCGTGCCGTTATTTAACTCATAGCAAAGCTCGAATTTCTTCATTAGTTCAATGATATATGTTTGCTCCTCTATGCTGTAATGCACAGGTTCCTCGTCGCCTTGGTCTGGCAGCTTCTCTTCGTTCAATACATATTCCAATTTGTTGCCAGGCAGTTTGCCCTTACATTTTTTAAGCTCTTGCGAATTAATAATTTTGTATATTCCCTCTGTCGCCCATTCTGGGTTAAGAACCTCTAAATGCCTATTTGGAAAATACAGCAGCACGCCGAGGTCATTCAGTATCCCAATCAAACTTTGCCTGGCTTCTTGCGCCACCCCTTCTTGTTCGCAAATAGTCTCATACTTCGAATATGTAATATAATTCTCTTTAATCTGTTCAAGTCGCTCCCTTACCTTTGCCCATAGCATCGGCCATTTTATTGTCCTCATCTCAATCTCTGCAACGTGCTTTTGCAGGTCTCTTTTAAACGATATTATTCCATCACCGCTCTCGCACGATAAATGGTAGAAACCTTCGATGTTCGTGTATCTTCTTTTAAGCTCCGGCTCATTCAGACCAAATACGTTTTCATCTATCTTGTTGATTACCACCAGCACGGGTGATTTTCCACCTATACTCTCGATATTCTTCAGCCATTCCTCTGGGTCTGACTCTTGCCTGGCGTCGATAACCAGAACGTATAAACTGCGATGCGAAAAGAACATCCGGTGCGTCGCCTGCATAATTCCCTGACCGCCGTAATCCCAGAAATGAACCATTATATCTTCGCCATCCACTCTGATTTTCCAGTTTGTTATCCTCACCCCGTGAGTCTTTGTCTCGTCTTTATCGAATTCGTCTTTCGTCAATCGTCGAACCAAGGATGTCTTGCCCGCCCCGCCGTAGCCTACAAGTAGAACCTTGACCTCATTAAGCGATTTTTCTCCTTTCTTAAGTGCCTCAAACCACTGCTTTACCGCTTCTTTGCCGCGTTTTATTGTTTCAGCAGGCGGCCGCTCCCAAGGATTATTAGCCGGAAAGATGCCCCTTTCTTCTGATTTCCACTCCCACTTTATATCTATATTCAGCTTAAGTATCTCTACAGGTAGTTCGCTAAGTTGATTGTCGGAAAGATCAAGCTGTGTTAGGTTCGTTAGTTGCCCAATCTCTACAGGCAGTGAGCTAAGTTGATTTTTGTAGAGATAAAGTCTTTTTAGATTCTTTAGTTGCCCAATTCCTGCAGGCAACCAGCTAAATTGATTACTCCCAAGCCAAAGCGTCGTCAGGTTCGTTTGTTTCCAAATCTCTGCGGGCAGCGAGCTAAGTCGGTTACCCCAAAGATAAAGCACCGTCAGGTTCGTAAGTTTCCCAATCTCTGCGGGTATTTCGCTAAGGTGATTACTGCCAAGATCAAGGTGTGTTAGATTCTTTAGTTGCCCAATCTCTGCAGGCAGAGAGCTAAGTTGATTTCCAGAAATATTAATCTTTGTTAGGTTCGTTAGTTGCCCAATCTCTGTAGGCAGTGAGCTAAGTTGATTATTGTAAAGATAAAGCACCGTCAGGTTTGTCAATTGTCCAATCTCTGCAGGTAGCCAACTCAGTTGATTATTGGAAAGATTAAGCTCCGTTAATTTCGTCAGTTGCCATATCTCTGCAGGCAGTTCCTTTATATCATTGTGGGACAAATCAAGTGTTGTTGCCCCTTCTTTTGCCGCCTTTTCTATACGTGCAAGTAATTTCTTCTCATCCATTTTTTCCTCACCGCATTTTTCTTTTCAATTTTGTCCGCCTTTGGCGGATTATACTTAACCGTTCAACGTTAGACGATTCGAGCAGCGCACCTGTCCTTCGTAGCTTTAGCGAAGGAGGAACCGCAACCTTTTACCGTTTTCATACTATCTCTTTTTCTCCCCAAACTCAACGACAAAATTTTATGGTTTTGGTTAGCCCTGCCATCACTATGGCAGGGTTTAGTCGCCCTCTGGGCGGCCTTTTTTCTAAAATCTCAAATTTCTAATTCCCGCCTCTCTCCCTCACGTTGATTGATAATTATCAACTATCAATTTTCACTCTAAAATCCTCAATTAAAAATCCCTGAATCTCTATGCTTGTATGCAGTATACTGCATACAAGCATAGTGACAGGCGACTAACAACTGACGGTTTTTTTGCTTTAAGCCCACTCCTGGAGAGTTTACCCCGTTAGATGCGTTAGTTAGCTGCTTGGTGATGCTTTAGCTATCTAACTGGGGTGTTTTGTTTCAACAAAGCCCGCCCTCGACCGCGATCGGGGGGCTGATTTTGTCAGCCTGTGGACAAAGCAAAATGGCTGACGCAAAAATCAATTTTGAGTAAAGCCTTTGCTTTGAGCGCAAAGTTATTCGCAGAATAACTTGCTGAAACAAAAAACTCTGTGTTGCTCTGGGAACTCTGTGGTAAAAAACAATTCGTGTATATTAGTGTTAATTCGTGGTTGAATAAAATCAACGAAATCAGCGTAATCTGCGATTAAAAAAATTTAGTGCCTTAGTGTCGGAGCTTGTCCGCCGTAGTCTCTTAGGGACGAAGGCAGGTCTGTGGCTAAAAATCCTCAATTAAAAATTCCTGAGTCACTATACTCGTATGCAGTATACTGCATACGAGTATAGTTAAAAACAACTAACAACCAGTAACTTTTCTGCTTTAAATCTGCTTCTGTAGATGTGGAAATAACCGTGTTTTGTTTCAACTCCCTTAGGAGTCCATAGGACAAAGGCTCAATAAAAAGGCTAAGGCCGTTGATATATTTGCTCTAAGATATTCCTGCAAAGCAGGAAAATTCAAAGCGATGTGCCGACGGCACGCTCGCTTGCAAGTAAGGCACGCGGTTTGAATTTAATAGTGTTTGAAAAACACTGTCTTAAAGCAATCTTGGCCGTGCAAATCAGTGTTAATCCGTGTCTAATTTCCCTTCGTGTTCTTCGTGGTGAATAAAAATTCGTGTTAATTTGTGTTCATTCGTGGTTAATTCTTCGTGCCTTACTGCCTTGGTGGCTACAATTCTTTCTCAATTTCTTCGAGTATAACTTTTTTCGCCTGCTCGTAATTGAATTTAAGGTTCACGCCTGCCGCGACTTTATGGCCGCCGCCGCCGAATTTTTGCGCGATTTTACGGACATCGATGCTACCGTCGCTGCGCAGTGAGCAGCGGACCCCGCCATCTTTCAATTCCACAAACAATGCTGATGCTTTGACAGAACTGATTCGTTGCGATTCGTTGACAAATTCTTCGGTATCGGGGCCTGAAGCACCGGTTGAATCGAAATCGCTCCGCATAATATGCATTATTGCTATTTTGTTATCATGATGGAGTTCGAGGTTTTCGAACATTTTGCCTAAGAGTTTGAGTCTGGCGAGCGAATAATTCTGATACATTTTGCGGTAAATTTCAGTTGGTTTTGCTCCCTGTTCGATAAGTATTGATGCGTTTCGCATAACTCTGGCGTCTGTATTATCGAATCTAAACCACCCTGTATCGGTTGAGATAGCGATATAGAGCGCTTCGGCGATTGCCGGCGTGATTTTCCATTTTGCTGATTTGAGCAGGTCGAGGACTATTTCGCCGGTTGCTGCTGCTGTTGGGTCAACGATTTCGACGGTTCCCAAACCATCTCCTGTCAGGTGGTGGTCGATAACGAGGACGGGGACTTTTGAAGTTTTTAGCCACTTGTCAAGGTCGGCAAGCTGAACATAACTATTTGTATCTACAATCACTACAAGGTCGAATTTGCCGAATTTTCCGGATTGTATATCTTCAATTTTTATATCATTTCCCAGCACTGGCACTGGCGTATTGAAGATAAATTTATACCACTCTGCCGGCGGCGAAAGCAGCAGCGGCTTTGCCTCTTTGCCAAGCTGTGCCGCAATCTCGCACATACATTTCGTCGAACCGACGGAATCCCCATCAGGCCTCGTGTGAGAGGTTACGAGCCAGCTTGTTGTTTTTTTAAGTAAATCTATCGCCTTCTTAAAATCGTCAGTTGCTGTCATCTAATTCTTTCCTAAAAATCACAGATTATACAAATTAAGAGTAAATAGATATTAAAAGTTAAAAAGAAAAAATACAAATCAAAATTCTAACAATATTACCACCAAAATCAGCTATTCTGAGATTTAAACTTCTCCAAACCACAACTGCGAATAAGCTCAAGATTGCCGAGCCTGTCAGTCCTGAATATTAACTTGAAAACCTTACTGATAAAATTGTTCAACTTTGGACATTGCTTCAAATCCCTAAATTCTACACAACCAGCACAAGTAGTAATATTCCTGTCCATCGCACATTTTTTCACCTTGCAACCCTTAAACATAGGCTTCTCACTGTGACACCCCTCGCATTTGTGCCGTTTAAATTGGCCGCATTCAGAACAAACCAGACCACAATAAGCTATTATCGCTTCGCCAGTCATTATCGCATCCTTTCTTTTAACCGCGGATTACACGGATTACGCGGATTTATCTGATTGAAAATTATCGCGGTTAGTTTAATTGGTTTCATTGGTTATCTCTTAAAATTATTCCAATTTAAGTTTCGTATATACAATGCCTTCGGCTGTTGGATAAACAGCATGTAAATTATCTTCTTTGTCAAATTCCGCAGCGAAAAACTTTGTATATAGAATTGCTTCAGGCTTGTCTTGATTATCATCTATAACAGAATATTTTGTATAAATGATAGGCTTAGCATTGATGCCTTTTAAAATTATTTCTTCATTGCTCCATTTGTCATCTTTTTTGACCTTCTGAACAATGTTTCCGCTGCGGTCAATCCAAAAGACGTGAACAATTCCAAACCGGTTAACTCGCACAAGAGGACAAAAACCTTCTGCTATTTTTTCGGCTTTGCCGTAAGATTTATCGTTGCATTGCCAAAAATAAATACTCGAATTGACATCATTTAGGTTAAAACCCTCTTTATGCTGCAGGCCTTTATATTCTACCATGGTAGAACCCGCGCGGTGTCTTTGCCATTTAACCCATGAAAAAACAGCAAAAACATCATCATCTCTGGTGTCTGTCGATAAAACTCCATAATCACAGTAGGTATCTGTTCTTTCATTATAGCCGGGAGTATTTTCGTATATTTTACAGTTTCTAGTGTTTTTCTCTTTTTTCAAATTATAATCTGAATAATATAGCATTATTGATTGTGTAATATCTCTATCTGTATAATAATCTCCCGTATCAAAAGTATATCTCTTATGATTGTAGCCACTTCTGCCGGGTTCAACGAGTTTTATTGGCGCCCTGCGCCCATTATCCATAAATGGCACATCTATATTCCTGAAACCAAAGAAATGAATTGAATCTTTCCCGCCCATTGCCTCCTCGACCACATAAGACTCATCTCTTTTGCCGCCATAATCAAGTTTTATACAACGCACAATTTTATTATCCTGAATCTTTGCCAATAATGGTTTTTTAAATCTAACATTACCGGCAGATACAATCCTTTCAAGACTATCAAAAGGACCAAACGCAACCAAATTGTAATGACCAAATAAATAATAACAATTACTCTGCTCATGAAGCAAAACAACTCTATGATAATGGTGATATTCTGAAATGACCGGCTTGATATAACTTTCAAGCTCAAGTTGCTTTTGAACCCTGTAAACATCAACAGTATTTATGTCATCAAGGACAATATAAAACTGGTTGTCTTTCAAATAGCCACCCAAAATGTCGCAGTATTTTTTCAGATTATCTGTCCTTATCAAGTTATTGTTTGTGTAGAGAAGGCGTCTCATAGTTATCAGTGCATTATCGTTGTTAAAAAGAAATTTAGCCCAATGCATATCACAATCGGTTATCTTTTCGGCAATTATCTTTTGTTCTAAAATTTGAGCACAATCGGCATTTTGGCAATGGATAAATAATATTAAACATGCAAACAATATAATTTTTTCTTTATTTATATAAATCTCCACTCTGCTGTCCAGTCTTGGACTTGACATAATTTTCCTTTCAAAATTACTACGGTAATCCAAGAAGTCTATTTAAACTCATTTTTCCGGCCTTGGCCTTAAAATAAAACATCCTCAAACGCTCCGTATCAGATGTCATAATCGCCTGGCCATCACGAATTGTCCAATCGGGCAAAAGCCAGCCGGAGATATAAATATAGCCTTCGATTTTATCCGTTTTATTGGTTTCATAATTGTAATCGACCAATAGGAAACGACCTTTTGCAAGAAAATAAACATTGTTCGGCTCATTGGTTTTTTCAATATCCGCATAAGTCTCATCAGGTATTAGAAAACCTTTAATTGAACAGTCGGACAGCTCAAATTCCCTGCTTTTGTTCGGGTCAATATAGAATTTGTCCAGCCAAGTCCCTTCAATAGATAAATCGGGATTAAACCTTAACACAATCGTTCCTCTGCCTCTTTTATTTTCGAAAAGCTCCGTTTTCAGCATCATAACTTCTGTAATTTGCGGCTGCTGCGGGTCCGGCGTCCCCAAACCGCCTTGAGTCAATTGTTTCTGGATTTTCTCCCACTGCTGCCAGGGAGGATTATTTATATCCTGAACAAATTCTTCCTTCACCTTCCTGGGTTTAATAACAAACCACATTCCAATCAAAACAAAAATCAAAAGCAACAATAATAAAATATAACCGGCATTTTTATGATTTCGTTTTATCCTCATTTCATCATCCATTTTTTCTCATCTCCGCCAAAGCAAATGTGAATATTTTTCACTTGAGGCGTTTTTCGACAGAATCAAAAATCCGTTCTGCAATTTCAAGACACTTTTTGCATATTTCCTCGTCCGGCTCAAAATCCGGCAAAACCCCGCCCAAAGGATATTTTGAAGGCAAATATATCGAATCCAGCAGGTCGCAATCCTCCGGCGTAATATTGATATTTTTGCCATTGTTTTCCAATAGGCTTACTAATTCGGCAATACTATGAGTTTTAAGAAATTTAATGTCAAATTCTATAAGTAACGCTTTTAAAACTTTTTCCACCGCCTGCTGGACATTTTGCAGGCAGGGATTAAATAAACTGCCAGCAAGCAATTGTGCGGATTGCAGGTTTTCATTGGCATATTCAAGCCATTTTATTGTCTCATCTTTCATATATGACCCGCCCTTTTGAGATTTCATCCATAAAAAAACTTTTTCCCGCATCCGACCTTAGAGGAAATATATCAAGCGGTATTTTCTGGGCGATAGAACGTGTTTTCCTTCGATACTTCAGGGCAAGCGGGAGATATTTTTCACTGCTATCCTGAAAGACAGCTACATCAAGGTCGTGCGGATTGGGAGAGGTCAGAAATGAGCCAAAGATTACAATCCGGCGGACTTCAGGCTCATCTGTCAGAAAACTGATTAAATTGCTTATTATTATTTTTTTATCAATCTTTCCCATAATTCTTCCTAAAAAACATAAACCTTATTTTATAAAATAATAGCCTTAAAGAAAAGATAATTTTGTTTTTTCAATTTCCTAATATATCCTTTGCTTTTTGGCAATCTTTTGCGATTTGTTCCTTTAGTTCCTTTTCCGATTCAAAACGCTGCTGATGACGGATAAAGTCGATAAAGTCCATCGCAAGATACTTACCATACAAATCCTCAACACTGCCGGCGAGGATATGAGCCTCTATAAGCAAAGGATGGTCGGAAATAAAGGTCTTAGCCCTGCCGAGACTGAAAACAGCGGGAACCTTCTGATTGAGCAAACAGAGTCCTTCAATATTGTCGGCAACGGAAACAAACCCTGCGTAAACGCCTTCGGCGGGAATAATCTGCTCGTGGGGTTCGATATTCGCTGTCGGAAAACCAAGCTGAGAACCTATGCCTCTGCCTTTAGAAACCATCCCCATAAGACGATAGGCTCTGCCGAGGGCTTTTGCGGCATCAGCGACATTGCCGGTATGCAACAAATGACGGATAAGCGTGCTTGAAACCCTTGATAAACAATCACCAATTTTTATTTCTTCAGGCTCAACAATGATAACATCAAAGCCAAGCTGTTTTCCGAGCTGCCGGAGAATTTGAGCGTTGCCGCTTCGGCCATAGCCGAAATGAAAATCATCACCCTCAATTACGGCCTTCGGCGCGATAGTATCTTTTAAAAAATCATCGACAAAATCGGCAGGCGAAAGCGTCAAAAGCGAGTAACTATCCCTGAGAACAATCAGATAATCAATGCCGGCCGATTCGAGCAGGGCCTTTTTTAAAGGCAGAGGCGTTAAGACCTGCGTTTGTTTTTCGGGGTGCAGGATAGCTGCCGGATGAGGGTCAAAGACAATAGCGGCAACGGGACAATCGCCGAATTTCGCACTGGTCTGCCGGGCAGCGGCAATAATCTTTTTATGGCCAAGATGGACGCCGTCAAAGTTGCCGATTGTCAGACAGCAGCCTTTGAGTTCGTTATCGATTTTTTCAATTGTGTTTATAATCTGCATTTTAGACTCGGATTAACACCGTTTTTATTAGACACGGATTTACACGGATTAACACTGTATTAAAAAAAACCGCGTGGGCTTCCGTCTTCGCTAAAAGCTACGACGGACGGGAAAGCCCACCCTACAAATATAAGTCCATTTTACGGCTGAAAAGCAATGGGGGCAAGAAATTTAAGGGTAACAAAAGCCGGTATTTTTTAGTCGCAATTACGGATTTTTTCTGATAAACTATACGTAAATTTGGGATTTCAAGGATGGTATTGCAGAATCCAGATAATCCGGTATTTGACGGCAGTAACCCGCCAGTCCGCGAAGTCGTTCACGCGCAGATTGCAGCGATGGGCAGAGAGCTTACGGAAAAACAATTCGACCAGGCATATCAGCGGATTAGCGACCTCTACGAACTAAAGGCGATAATTTTCGCCGAGGAAATTGCGGCGATTGCCGAGGAAATTCATATCCAGCCTGAAAAAGGATGGGACCTCATATCGCTTAAAATAACTATCGGGCCAAAGATTCTGCCCGCAGCGACAGTTTCGCTCAAAACGCCTGACGGCAAAAAAATAACATCCAAATCGGAAGGCTACAGCTCTACCGACGCGATATTTTCGGCAATAGGACAGGTGACAGATATAAGGGTCTTTCTGAAGGATTTTAACTTCAGTATGATAAGCGGCGGGACAAATTCGCTCGGACAGGCAAGTATGACAATCGATTATCATAATCAACAGGTCCGAGCTACAGCCTGCTCGATAGATATGCTCGAAGCGGCGGCAAAAGCGTATCTTATAGGGATAAATATCGTAATGGATAGAATAAAAGAGCAACTGGAATAAAAAGGTTTGAGTTTTTAGTTAAAATATTATGACATATCTTGCGGTTCCAATATCAGGAAAAGATTTTAAAAGCTGCAAAGAGCAGATAACATCGGCAGTAAAAGCCGGGGCCGAAATGCTCGAATTGCGGACTGATTACATTGAAGAACTTAATACTGATAAGCTGCGTGAAATATTCAAATCCGCAAAGCAAACCGCCCTGCCTATAATTGTTACGTGCAGAGATTCTGCCCAGGGCGGACAAAATAATTTACCCCCCGATATTCATAAACAGATTTTGAACGAAGCGATAAAACTCGGCGCTGATTTAATAGACTGCGAATACGCGAATTTCATAAAAGACTTCGGCGAACCAATTAAAAAAGCACTTGCTGAAAGCAAAAAAACCAAACTCATACTCTCGGCACATAATTTTAACGGAACATTCGAAGATTTAAACGATATATATGAAAATATGTTCTCCGCGTATCCGGCGGCAATTGCCAAGACCGCATATAAGGCTAATCATATAAACGATTGCTTCGCGGCATTTGACATTCTTAAAAAATACAGCGACAAGGCAATTGCGATATGTATGGGGCAGGCTGGAATCATCAGCAGGATAATCGCAAGGAAACTTGACGCGTTTTTGACTTTCGCAAGTGCCGGCGAAAATCAGGAAACGGCAGCGGGACAATTGACCATTGAAAAAATGAAAAAACAGTTCCGGTTCGGGACGGAAACTTGCGAAACTGAATTTTTCGGCGTTATCGGCGACCCTGTGGAACATTCGATAGGGCCTGTTACCCACAACGCCTGCTTTGCTACGGAAAAAATGAACAAGATTTATCTGCCTTTGCTTGTTTCCGGAAGCCAGAGGGAATTTAATGAATTTTTAGATAATATAACTGCAAGGCCGTGGCTTGACTTTAGGGGATTCAGCATAACGCTGCCGCACAAAACGAGCGCACTCGAATACGCTCAGGCAAAAGGAGAATACATCGAGCCGCTGGCGGTGAAAATCGGCGCAGTCAATACGCTGATAGTCGGATTGAATGAAAGAATAACCGGCTACAATACCGATTATGCCGGTGCTATGGACGCGTTGACATACGCTTTGGGCATAAAAAGAAAACAGCTCCAGAACAAAGTCGCGGCTGTTATCGGCGCAGGCGGCGCAGCAAGGGCGATTATCGCAGGTCTGACTGACGCAGGCGCAATAATTACGATATATAACCGCACAGTATCGAAGGCACACGACCTTGCTTCGGAATTCGGCTGTCACTGGTCCGACTTAAAGGAAATCGAAAAACTCGATGCTCAGATTGTTATAAACTGCACAAGTATCGGAATGAATCCGAAAATTGACGCAAGTCCCATACCTGCAAAATGTATCAGAAAGGATATGGTCGTATTCGATACGGTTTATAATCCTCTTGAAACACTGCTTTTAAAACAGGCTAAACAGGCCGGCGCTAAAACTGTCAGCGGGGCCGAGATGTTTATCAACCAGGCCGCCGAGCAGTTTAAGCTTTTTACTCATAAAGACTGCCCGATGGAAATCCTGCGTCAGACAACATTTAAGGCGCTTGGGGAAAAATAATCTGGATTCTGTTCCTCGGCGAATCGGGGCGAGAGGATTTGAACCTCCGACCTCTTGGTCCCGAACCAAGCGCTCTAATCCAAGCTGAGCTACGCCCCGGGAAAAATGTTATTCTACAAAATTTTATTTCCTTTTGCAACCTATAATAAATTCACCGGGTCAACGTCAACCTGAACCTGCACGGCAGAATTTGGCGGTTTTAACCGGCGAAATGTTTCAAAAAGCTGAGTAAAGTTATTAGGATTGGCCGTCCGCAGGATAATCTGCATTCTGTAAAAACGCTGAATACGACTAATAACAGCAGGCATCGGGCCGGTAAGTTTTATATCCAGAGCGAGCAAAGAAATAATATTATTCAACTGCTCCGCGAAAATGGCGGCAGAGGTGCTTAGCCGGTCATATTTTGTATCTCTCAATCGCACTAAAGCCACCCTGCCGAACGGCGGTAAAAGACAAGCCTGGCGGTGTTTTAATTCCTCTTTTATGAAGCCTTCAAAATCGTCCTGCACGGCAAATTTAATCGCGGGCTGGTTAGGCAAAAATGTCTGAATGTAAACAATCCCGCCTTTAGCGCTTCTGCCTGTCCTGCCTGCGACGTGACAGATAAGCTGATATGTTCGCTCATTGGCCCGGAAATCCGGAAGCTGCAAAGAGGTATCTGCGCTTATAATTCCGACGAGCGTAACGTTAGGGAAATGAAGTCCCTTTGCAAGAATCTGCGTGCCGGCAAGAATATCGATTTTGCCCGAATCGAAATCGCTAAGCAGGCGGTAATAATCGTGATGCTGCATCGAATCGCTGTCAACCCTGACTACGCGCGCATCGGGCAATTTTGTTTTAAGCTCGTCTTCGAGCCGCTGCGAGCCGATACCAATCATCGTAACCGCTTTGCCGCAGAGCGGACAATTTCTCGACACAAGCGTTTGTGAAAGGCAATAATGACATATCGCAAAACCGCCTTTAAGTTTGTTTTTCAGCTCCGGCGACTGCTGCGGTTTTTCGGATTTGTGAAAAGTCAAAGTAACATCGCAGTTTTTGCACTTGAGCGTATATTTGCAGCTTGGGCAGAAAATAAAATTGCTGTAGCCTCTGCGATTCAAAAGAAGAATTGCCTGCTCTTTTTTCTGCAGCGTCTGCGTCAGCGCCGCAAGAAGCTCAGAGCTGATTAAATTTACGCCGTGAGTTTCAAAACGTTGCTGCGTCATATCAATAATTTTCATCAAGGGTTTAGGAAGGCTCATAACGCGATTTGGCAAAGAAAGACGTGTAAAATGTTTTTTTGTCTTACAGTTATAAAGCGTTTCAAGCGAAGGAGTTGCGCTTCCCAGCACACAGACGGCGTTTGTCATTTGCGATAATTTAATAGCGGCATCTTTGCCGTTATATCTCGGAACGGTATCCTGTTTATAGCTTGGCTCGTGTTCTTCATCGACTACTATTATTCCGGGGTTTGAAACCGGGGCGAAAATTGCGCTTCTTGCGCCGATAACGACTATCGGCGATGTGGTTTTTATTTTCTGCCACTGGGCATTTCGCTGCGAGGCGTTAAGCTGGGAATGCATCACAGCGATATTTTTAAATCTGCTGCTGAACCGCTGAACAGTCTGAGCGGTCAGAGCAATTTCCGGCAAAAGCACAATTGCGCTTTTTCCTTTTTCGACAGCCCTTTCAATCGCCCTGATATATACCTCGGTTTTCCCGCTGTCTGTTACGCCGTGCAGAAGAACGACAGAAAAAGTATTGGAATTCATTCTTTCTTCTATTTCAGCAAGCGCTTTCTGCTGGTCATCATTTAAAATCACTTCGGGCGTTTTTAATAATAAACCTTTGGGAATTACCGGTAAATCTTTTGTAAATGCCCGGCTTGTAAGTTTTACAACTCCTGCACGGACAAGTTTATTCAAAGGGGAAATGCCGATTTTTAACTCCTCCAGAAAACTTTTCAATCCAACGGCTGATTCAGCGTTAAAGGCTTTAGCATCCTTTAATGCCTGGACAATCTGCTTTTGTTTTTTACTATGAATTTCATCCTTTTTTTCTTCCTCAACAGTAAGATATACCTGCTTGATTTTTTGGACGCCTGTGCTTTTTTTGACGGCGGCAGGAATCATAGCGCTTAAGACCTGGCCAAGCGGACAAACATAGAAATCGCTTATCCATTTGCCGAACGCAAGCTGTCTTTCGTCAAGCAATGGCTGAGCATCGAGTATTTTTTTTACGAATTTCAGTTTCCTTTTCGATATTTGGCTTGTTTCGACATTCTTCATCTCTATACAGAACGCCGCTATCCGTTTATTCGCCCTGCCGAAAGGGACTTCAACACGCCGGCCCGGCTGAACATCGCTAAATTTGTCCGGCAAAAGATAATCAAAAACATTATCAACGCCTGTATCGGGAGCAACCGTTATGATTTTGCTGCAGGAAACATCTTTGTTTTCAGAAATGTCGAACAGGCTGTCCGTATCAGATAATATCATTACGATTCATCAGCTCTGATAATCGGCAGGTCAAGCCAGAATACGGCGCCTTCGCCGAGCGTGCTTTCGAGTCCGATTGTGCCGGAAAGCAGCTTGGCAAGCTCCATACTTATCGCAAGGCCAAGACCCGTGCCGCTCTGGTTTCTTGTCAATGAGCCGTCAAGCTGGCGGAATTTTTCAAAAATTTTCTCCTTGTCGGTCTCTGCAATTCCCGGCCCGGTATCTGAAACGGAAATTCTTACAGTCTGGTCATTAGGCATAAAAGCCTGTATTTCGATTTTGCCGTTTTCGGGCGTGAACTTTACCGCATTGCTGAGCAGGTTATAAAGAATCTGCTGCGCTTTGCCCGCATCGGTTTTTATCAGGGGAATACTTTCATCAATATTCAAACGCACTTTAAGTTTTTGTTTTTCAGTCAGGGGGGAAAAGAAAGCCAGCGATCCGCGGCAGAGTTCCGGAATGCTCGTTTTTTCGATATGCAATTCTATCTTGCCGGCCTCGGCCTTTGCAAGCTCAAGCAGGTCATTAATCATATTAAGAAGACTTTTGCCGCTGGTAATGATGTTCTCGGCATAACGTTTGCTTTTAGCGGCATCCTCGGCGCCCTTTTCACGCAGAATCTCGGCAAAGCCCAGGATAGCGTTTAAAGGCGTTCTAAACTCATGCGACATATTGGCGAGAAATTCGCCTTTGAGCTTGTTTGCCTTGAAAAGCTCGATATTTTTGTTGGAAAGCTCGGTAATTTTGGCGTCGAGCTGTTTGTTTGCCTGCCGGAGCTTTTCCTGCCCTTCAACCAGATTATCAAGCATTGTATTTAGCGCATCGCCGAGCTTTTCGAATTCATCCTGCGTTTTAACACCGCTGCGAACATCGAGATTTCCCTGTGAAACATTATCAACAATAGCCCGAAGCTGTCTGATTGGACTTAGAATTATCCGCTGCGCGATTATATAAAACGCGACAATCGCACCGGCGCCGGCAAAAAGGCCGGCGGTAATAACACATATCCAGTTTAAAAGCAGCGTTTTGCTGGTTTCCCTGCCGGGCATCTGAACGAGAATTGCTCCTATCGGCTCATCGAGACTGAAAACAGGAGCAGAGCCTTCAGAGCTGTGGCAGGAAAGACATTTTTTATTCGAATGAACAATGTCTATGTAAGTCGTTTCGTCATTGCCGCCTACTTTTCCTGCCCAGGCAATCTCGTCGATTTTGCCCTCCTTAACCATTTGTTCGATTGTTTCGTTTTGTCTCTTTGAAAGATGTTTTTTCCACTCCTGCTGCGATTTGTCGAACCTGAGCCATTTTACTCTGCTTGATTTTGCCTCTCTTCTTGCCCCGCTTTCTTCAAGCATAATTATATCATTGCTGTCTTTGGCCCCGAGTTTGAAATGCCTCTCATAAACTGTATTCACAACTGCTCTGCCGGCATCCAGAACGGCTTTCTCCGTCAGTTTGCCCATCCAGAAATACGGCATCAGCAGGGCAATAAACAAAACGAGAAGAATAGCTGCGCCGAAAAGGAGTCTGCATTTGCCGGCAAGAGAAACAGGCTGCAAATGCAGCGTTTTTAAAAATCGCTGGAATTTTTCTGCTATCTCGCTCATCGCTCAATAATTATACAACAGAAAGCCGCGAAAATACAGTTTTTAATGATGAGTCTGAACTCTTAAATTCAGCTCATCAAGCTGGGCCTGCTCGACCCCGCTTGGGGCCTCAGTCAAAAGACATTGGCCTTTTTGAGTTTTTGGAAATGCAATAACATCACGGATATTATCTGTTTTTGTCAGCAGCATAACCAGCCTGTCAAGTCCGAAGGCAATCCCGCCGTGCGGCGGAGCGCCATACTTTAGAGCCTGAAGGAAAAATCCGAACCTGTCTTGCGCCTGTTTGCGCGTAATTTTCAGCAGGTCAAAAACCTTTGCCTGAATCTGAGGCTGATGAATACGAACGCTTCCGCCTCCGATTTCCGAGCCGTTGACTACTATATCATAAGCCTGAGACCTGATTGAACCGGGGTCAGTATCAAGTTTTTCAATATCTTCCGGCACGGGAGCCGTAAACGGATGATGAAGAGAATCAAACCTGTTTTCCTGCGGATTCCACTCAAAAAGCGGAAAATCCACTACCCAGACAAACTCATAGCGATTGTCGTCAATCAACCCAAGCTCCCTGCCCAGCTTAATTCGCAGCGGAGCAAGAGCCTTATTCGCCGCTGCGGGCGTATCGGCAACAAACAGAAGCAAATCGTCCGGCTTTGCGCCGAATTTTTCTATTATCTGCTGCCTCTGCTGAGGCGTGAAAAACTTCGCGATGCTGCTTGATAAATCCGCCTTTTTGGTTTTCTCATCCACAACAACCTTAAACCAGGCAAGACCTTTTGCGCCGAAGTCGGTAACCAGCGTTGTAAAAGTTTTATCTATATCGCTGCGTGAAAATTTCGCCCCGCCCCCGACCGCGCAAATACCCTTTACAACGCCGCCTTTGGCAATCGTATCTGCAAAAACTTTAAATTGACTCTGTGCCGCAATATCGGAAATGTCCTTCAGCTTCATCTCGAAACGCATATCAGGCCTGTCAACGCCGTATTCATCAATAGCCTGCTTATAGTCCATTCTTCTTATCGGCACCGTAACGTCAATACCAAGTATTTCCTTGAATACTTTGGCAACAAGCCGTTCGTTAACGCTAATCACATCATCGCTTTGAACAAAGCTCATCTCGACATCAATCTGAGTAAATTCCGCCTGCCTGTCTGCCCTGGGGTCTTCATCTCTGAAGCACCGGACAATCTGAAAATATTTGTCCATACCGCTGACCATCAGCACCTGCTTAAAAAGCTGCGGCGACTGCGGCAGCGCATAAAACATTCCGCTGCAAAGTCTGCTCGGCACAAGAAAATCTCTTGCCCCTTCAGGTGTGCTTTTGCCAAGAAAAGGCGTCTCAATCTCCCAGAAACCTTCGCTGTCATAAAAATCACGGGCTATTTTTGTAACCTTATGGCGAATCCTGAACCGCTCCTGCATTTCAGGACGTCTAAGGTCGATATAGCGGTATTTTAGCCTTAATTCTTCATCCACGTTTTGCGCATTGAAAATCTCGAAAGGCGGAGTTTCGGCAGTATTAAGGATTTCAAGTTTATCAATCAGGATTTCTATTTCGCCTGTCGCCAGTTTCGGATTTGTTAGTCCCTCGCCTCTCATTCGAACTGTGCCGCTTGCGGCTATCACCCATTCGCATCGCAGCTGACGTGAAAGTTTGTGCATTTCAGGCTGTGCCTCGGGATTAAATACGAGCTGTGTTATGCCGTATCTGTCGCGCAAATCTATAAAAACAAGATTGCCATGGTCGCGATAAGAATCGACCCAGCCGCAAAGAATAACATTAGTTCCTGTATCGCCGGCACGAAGCCGGCCGCAATTATGAGTTCTTTTGAGCATAGAAATTCCCTGAAGTATCTTTTAATGTTGGTTTCGCCTCGCCGAAATGGCGGCGGGGTTCATTACTTAAGTAATTCATCAATCGCATCGGTGATATCGGTTTTTTTTACCAGACCCACCCACTTCTTCGTTATCTGGCCTCCATCAAACAGGATTACGGTAGGAATAGCGCTGATACCAAATTCAACTGCCGCCTCGTGATGTTCATCGGTATTTAATTTGCAGATTTTTGCCTTACCTGCGTATTTAACGGCAATCTCCCCAATGACAGGCGCCAGCATCTTGCACGGCCCGCACCACGGAGCCCAGAAATCCACCAGCACAGGTTCAGAACTGTTATGCACAACTTCGTCGAATTCCGCATCAGTCAGTTCGTTTATATTCGCTGCCATTTTCATTCCTTTCCGCTAATATATTTTTCCTGCCGTCTAAACAAGGATTTTATTTGAATTCCCCGCAAATGTCAAATTATTTAACCGTTGTCTCTATCAGGCGAATTACCTGAACTATTGTCATTAAGTCCCTGCTGCTGCTCGACTTGCAAAGGGGCATCGACAACAGGCTCCGGCTCAATTTCTTTTATAGGCACTGTTGGTTTCCCAGTCGTTTGTTTATCCTCCACAGTCTTTATAGGAATCGCAGGAATTGCGTTTTTCTGTTCCTGAATATTTAACTGCTGCTCCGTTTGAGCAAGGATTGCGTTCTGAACAGCCTGCTCAGCAGGCACATCAGTCAGCGCACGCAGATAAATCGGCATACCTGTTTTAGCCTGTTCTGCGGTTATGAGTTTTTCCCTGACAAGCTCAAGCACAGCAAGAAACAAGCCAACTAAAACTATCCTGTTTTTCTTGTCCGCAAAAATCCTTTCAAAATTCATCGCTCCTTCCGTCTGCAGGCGATGAAGTATCTCAATTTGATAAAGGTCGATTGGAGTATCATCTATAATATGGCTGATGTCCATCATTCCGCCGGTTGCCTTCATCATCGTATCGAACGCACCGAGCAAATCCCAGATGTTCAGCTGGTCAATATCAAGCTCCGGCTCGGCATCAGACTTTAAGCCGGCAATAATATTATCGCTGCGCGGAAATTTCTGCTCCTGATTCTCAGCGGAAATTTTTAAAAGGTTAGCTGCATCCTTGAATTTCTTATACTCAAGCAACTGCCTGATAAGCTCGGCCCGCGGGTCGCTCTGCTCATCCGCCAGGGCGTCAAGCTCATCGGCAGGAAGAAGCATCGCGGATTTTATCTCCATCAGGGTCGCCGCCATCACAAGAAACTCTCCTGCCAGCTCCACATCGAACATTTTTATCATTTCGACATAGTGGATGAACTCTTCGGTAATCCGCGATATGGGAATATCATAAATATCGACCTCTTCCCTGCGAACCAGATACAGCAGTAAATCAAGAGGGCCTGAAAATATATCAAGATTTATCCTGTATTCAGACATCTTAATCTATTCCAACTGCTTTCCGAGCTCTTTCGAGGGTTTTTTGAGCCACCGCTTTGGCTTTTTGGGCGCCTTCTCGCAAAACTTTCCGCACGTAATCGACGTTTTGCTCAAGCTCAACTCTTTTTTGCCTGTAAGGTTTGAAATATTCGATTAAAAGCTCGGCAAGACGTTTCTTGGTTTGTCCGTAACCGACGCCGCCCTGCCGATATTTCTTTTCCCAGTCGGCCAATTCTTCTTTCGACGCAACAAGTTTTAGCATCGCGAAAACATTGCATTTGTCCGGGTCTTTCGGCGATTCGACAAGAGTAGAATCCGTAACAATGCTCATTACTTTTTTCTTTACAGACTGCTCAGGCTCAAAAATCTCGATAGTGTTGTTATAGCTTTTGCTCATTTTCCTGCCGTCGATGCCCGGCACAACCGCAACGGATTCGAGAATATATGGTTTTGGAAGAACGAATGTCTCGCCGTAAGTATTATTAAAATATCCTGCAATATCTCTCGTAACCTCTATATGCTGTTTCTGGTCTGCGCCTACGGGAACAAGATTGCTATCGAAAATCAGAATATCGGCAGCCTGCAGGACCGGATATGCAAACAGGCCGTGATTTGCACTTACGCCCTGTGCAACTTTTTCTTTGTAGTTGACGCATCTTTGCAAAAGGCCCATCGGCGTTATGCAGGAAAGTATCCAGGTTAATTCAGTAACTTCCGGCAAATCCGACTGGCACCAAAAAACTGTCTTTTTCGTATCTAAGCCGAGCGCAAGATAATCCATCGCAACCGCTAATTTATTTTGTCTTAAATCCGCAGGTTTCGGCCCGCTGGTCAGGGCGTGGTAATCAGCGATAAAATAGAACCCCTCATTTTCAGCCTGGAGCGCCAGGTGCTGGCGCATAGCGCCGAAGTAATTGCCGATATGCAATTTCCCCGAAGGCTGAATTCCTGATAATACTCTCATTCTTAAAAATCTTTCTTATTTAATACTGTATTGCTGCTTTGCAAACGCTTTAAGTCCGTGTCCGTCAGTGTCTGCAAATAGTTACAAATTAAAGACATAAAGCTAACAATTCTCGCCCCTAATGTCAAGATATTCCTAAAGATATGCTAAATAAGATGATACGCAAAAAGAAAGGCCGAGTCAAAAACTCGGCCTTATTTGAATGGATTGATTTTTATCTGCGAGATTTTCGCAAAACCCGTCCTGAGCGAAGCCGAAGGGCCAAACCACCCAAGCTGAACAGTAAAAGCGTTGTGGGTTCGGGAATGGAAAGACGAACAGCTTCATCTACTCCGGTGAAGCAAACGTGAGAAAATGCAGGATTACTGTAATTCGATAAACATGCGACAGACAATCCTGAAGTAAATCCGTTGTATGATTCCTGAATTTTGTCTACATATTCATTTACACCTACTGACCTCATATATCCGACGAAGTAGCTTTTACCCCCGACCATTTCAAAAGAAAAAGTATTTGATTGTTTCCAGGTAGTCGTTGTCTCGGCACTAAACTGCTTCGATTCTGATACATACAGAAAATTATGACTCCCTCCATCAATTATTACAAATTTGAGCTCACCTTGTGACAGCATTTGATTTAGAATGGATATTCCGGTAATTTCCGTGTTACTGTTAACCGCAATTAGTGTGGCAACGCCCGAGTTTGGACTCGAGAAACCACCCCATACATAAGGCGGAGTAAAGGTATCAAATACTGTCGTCGCCTGTGCATGGTGCAAACCGAGGCAAAGAACTATCAAGACCATTTCCACCAACCAGATTGTAATTTTTCTACTTTTCATTTTCTCATCCTTCCCAAAAGTTAATTTTTTTATAAGCGCAGCGATACCACTGATTTATTTGCAAATGGAAAATCCTCAATAATCTCATTTTCTTCCTACTCCGTTAATAACCGCACTATTATAGGATATTTCCTGCTGACCGTCAAGGGAAAATTAGAGTAAACGTTAATCAGAATAATTCGTGAAAATTCATGTCGGAGCCTGTCCGCCGAAGCCTTGGCGACGGCGGATGCCTTAGTGGCTACCGTCCCCGGCGGGACTCGAACCTGCAACCTTTGGCTTCGGAGGCCAACGCTCTATCCAATTGAGCTACGGGGACTTACTGGCGTAATTTATCCGCCTATGGCGGATTATCTCCGGCCGAACTCCAATTGTCCAGAAATTCTCCTTTAATACGGCCACTTCCAATTACGGATTTCCGGTATATCTTCGCCGTGTTCTGTAATGTAATGTTTATGCTCTATCAGTTTATTATGCAGCCATTCTTTTACATAAGCGGCGCGGTTTTGCAATTGCGGCAGACGGTCAATCGCATCATCCGCCAGGTTGAAACGGTCAAGCTCATTTAACACGGTCATATCGAACGGCGTAGTAGTTGTGCCTTCTTCTTTATAGCCGCGGACGTGAAGATGATTATGATTGTTCCTGCGATAAGCCAAACGGTGTATCAGCCAGGGATAACCATGAAAAGCGAAGATTACCGGCTTATCAGTAGTAAATAGACTGTCATAATCCTTATCTGAAAGTCCGTGCGGATGTTCGTTCTGCGGCTGAAGCGTCATTAAATCGACAATATTTATCACCCGAATTTTCAAATCCGGAAAATGCTGCTTTAAAATATCCACCGCCGCCAAAGTTTCCAGCGTCGGCACATCGCCGCAGCAGGCCATTACCACATCCGGCTCAGAACCTTTGTCATTGCTTGCCCATTCCCAGATGCCGATGCCTTTTGTGCAATGCTCAACAGCAGCGTCCATATCCAGATACTGCAGGGCCGGCTGTTTGCCCGCGATAATAACATTTACATAATGCCTGCTGCGAAGGCAATGGTCGGTTACGGACAGAAGACAATTCGCGTCGGGCGGCAAATAAACGCGGATAATCTCCGCCTTTTTATTCACCACGTGGTCGATAAAGCCGGGGTCTTGATGCGAAAATCCATTATGGTCCTGCCGCCAGACGTGCGAAGTCAAAAGATAATTCAGCGATGCGATTGGCCGCCGCCACGGGATATGCTTTGTAACTTTCAGCCACTTTGCGTGCTGATTGAACATCGAATCGATAATATGAATAAACGCTTCATAACAGGAAAACAGCCCGTGCCGCCCCGTCAGAAGATAGCCTTCCAGCCAGCCCTGGCAGGTATGCTCGCTCAAAATTTCCATCACCCGCCCATCCTGTGCAAGATGGTCGTCCTCCGGCAAAATTTTCGCCATCCAGGTTCGATTGGTAACATCCAATATCGCATCCAGCCGATTTGAAGTCGTCTCGTCAGGCCCGAAAACGCGAAAGTTTCGGCTTCTTTCGTTCATCTTCATAACATCGCGCAGAAAATATCCCATTACGCGCGTCGCTTCCGATTCATTTACACCGGGCTTATCGACCTTTATCGCGTATTTGCGGAAATCAGGCAGTTTCAAATCCTGCAGCAGCAGTCCGCCGTTGGCGTGCGGATTATCGCTCATTCGCTGCTTTCCTTTTGGCGCAAGACCTGCCAATTCACTTATAAGTTTTCCCTTTTTATCAAATAATTCCTGGGGCTTATAACTTTTCATCCACTGCTCAAGAGCCTTGATATGCTCCGGCTTTTCCGCCATTTCGGAAAGAGGGACCTGATGCGACCGCCAGGACCCTTCCGTCTTTAATCCGTCAACGCTTTTCGGCCCCGTCCAGCCTTTCGGCGTTATTAATATAATCATCGGCCATTGAGGCCGAATTTGAGATTTCAAATTTGAGATTTGAGATTTGTTTTTCCGTGCCTTTTCCTGAATATCTTTTATCTCGCAAATGACCGTATCGAGCGTTTCAGCCATAAGCTGATGCATCGTTTTGGGGTCAGAACCTTCGACAAAATAAGGTTTGTAGCCGTAACCGACAAAAAGCTGCCGCAGCTCATCTTTATCAATTCGCGCCGGTATTGTGGGATTAGCAATTTTATATCCGTTCAGGTGCAGAATCGGCAGCACCGCGCCGTCATACCGGGGATTTAAGAATTTATTCGAATGCCACGATGCCGCCAAAGGCCCCGTTTCCGATTCGCCGTCGCCGACAACGCAGGCAACAATCAACTCCGGATTATCGAACGCCGCTCCGAACGCGTGCGAGACCGAATAGCCCAACTCGCCGCCTTCATGTATCGAGCCGGGCGTTTCAGGACTGACGTGGCTTGGAATTCCGCCCGGAAATGAAAATTGCCTGAATAATTTTCTCATACCCTCTTCGTCTCTGGAAATATCCAGGTATCGCTCGGTATAAGTCCCTTCAAGCCAGGTGTTGGCGACTAATGCCGGCCCGCCGTGTCCCGGCCCAGTAATATAAATCATATTCAGGTCATATTGTTTAATAATGCGGTTAAGATGAACATAAATAAAATTCAGCCCCGGCGATGTCCCCCAATGTCCCAAAAGCCGCGGCTTGATATGTGCCAGAGTTAATGGCTCTTTAAGCAGCGGATTATCCAAAAGATAAATCTGGCCTACAGAAAGGTAATTCGCCGCCCGCCAGTAGGCGTCTATTTTTTCTATTTCCGATGCGCCTAATCCTTTTATTTTCGCCTGTTTCATAAAATCATTTCCCATTTTGGGATAATTATAGCCCGGACCGGCAAAAAAGACATAAGGAAAAGAAGACCCCATATCAGGGAATTTCCTTGTTTCCTCTATATTTATCCATTATATAACATAACCAATTGTGTTGTTTAAATTTATACCTGGAAGAAAGGGGTATTGCTATGGGCGATATTAATAAAGAATTAGTTTGTATGCTCAATAAAGCGCTGGAATTGGAACACGCGGCAAGAATTCAGTATCTTGCTCACGCCGAGTTAATCAAAGGCATTAACGCCGAGAAGATTATCGAACGGCTGAAAGAAATTGCCTCTGATGAGCTTAAGCACGAGGGAATGTTTCGCGAGCTGATTGGCGGTTATCTCAATGGAGAGCCGTCAATGGGTCTTGCCGAGACGCACAAGGCCAATGAAGTTAATCAAATCCTTCAGGTAAATCTCAAGGGCGAAAAGGACGCGATTGACTTTTACAAGCAAATTTATCACAAGGTATTGGATAACAAGGATAAATTGCAATATACCTTTGAAGCCCTTGAGCACAGTATCCGTCACGTTATTATCGACGAAGAGGAGCACGTCTCCGAGCTTTGCCTTTTACTGGGTATTTAGCACATTTTATCAATAGCTCAGTTGGTTTATTCTTCTGAAGATAACGATGACAGTGCTACTTCTCGGACCTTAGACAACAGGTCGTCAATCTCGAACGGTTTATCAAAAATTGCCGCTGCGCCGAACCTTTTTGCTTGTGCGTGGGTCTCGCTGTCGCCGAATGCTGTGATTAAAATCACTGGAGGGAGCTCCTTGCGTTCGTGCAGCTCTTCAAGAATTTCAAGACCGGTTATGCCCGGCATGCGTATATCAGAGATAATAATATCAAAGTTTACAGGGCATTTTGTTGCTATAAACGGCTCGAGCTCCATCAAAAAATCTACCCCATTATGACATTCCGTTACTTCAAAACCGTCCATGGAAAGTGCCTCTGCCAGCAATCTCCGCATTTCGTCATCGTCCTCCGCAATCAAAACGGCAAAATGATGCACCTTATTAAATGAAAAACGTGATTCTTTGGTCTTACATTCATAATTTGTCTTTTTCTGGTTCATATTAATATTCCTTTACAAATCGGTATTTTTGCCTTTCTTGTATTTATACGTTAATAGCTCAAAACTTGTTTTTTCTTTATTATGTCCTGTAAATTTTAATCCAATACATACATTGGGTGTATAATTTGCAGGTTTATCAACTAATTTCATATACTTTTTTAATTTGTCTGCGCGATATACCTGCTATGTTATGACAGACGCTCTTAAAAGATAAAATATTGCAGAAATATAGAAAATTCCTGAATACACGGACGATGTGAAACCTACAGAGAAACAAGTATTTCTGTTCAACCATTCTCCTGCGGCAAATAGATAAAAAAGCAGCTGCCTTTTTCACATTCGCTCTTAACATCAATCCAGCCGCCATGCTCCTGAACAATCCCGGTAGCAATCGAAAGGCCGAGTCCGGTGCCTTCTCCGGTGTCTTTAGTGGTAAAAAACGGTTCAAAAATGTGAAGCATATCTTCTTTTGAAATACCTTTCCCTTCGTCCAGAACATAGATACAGAAGTAGTTGCCTTCCGAACCCCCACGCTCTTTGGGAGGCCGGATGCGTTCGCGGCGAATGCCTACTTCCACCTTACCGCCCTGCGGCATTGCCTGCAGAGCGTTAGTGATAATATTCAGGAGGACTTGCTGAATCTGCTCGGCGTCCACCTTTGCCATTATTGGAGCCTCTTCAGCGACAAGGCGAAGGTCTGCTTTCTGCTTGTAACCGAGCGGGGACATAAGGTTCACGGCCTGCTGCGCTATTTGTCGAAGGTCCACTAAAGCTCTCTGGGTGCTGCGCCGCCGGGCAAAATCAAGGAGTTGACGCACCATAATTGTTATACGTTCGCTTTGTGTCTTGATAATATTGGCGCTATCTATTATCTCTTCCATCGACAGGTTCCCTTTAGCTATCATCCCGGCCCTTCCTGAAATAACATTTAAAGGTGTCCCAAGCTCGTGAGTTATTCCAGATGCAAGTCTGCCGACTGTTGTGAGACGGTCTTTATGCCGCAGTTGTTCTAAAGCTTTTATCCGGGCCTGTGTTTCAATGCGGACATTCTCCATAGCTTCCTGAAGTTGTTCGCACATCGTATTCAACCCGGCGGCAAGCTCCCTGAGCTCATCGTGTCTTTGAAGCCGCAGCGGCACGGAAAAGTCGCCAATGCCCGCACGTCGCATTTTATCGACTATCAGGCTCAGCGGCTGCCCGACCATTTCCACGCCAAGAATTGGCACAGCGAATATGCTTAGCAGCACCAACATAACCGTTAAGACAGATATCCTGATAAAAGCGGCGCGGGCATACACATCCCGCCAGGACAATGATTCGGAAAGTTCGAGAGCCCCGGGCCGGTTCTTATCAACTGCGATGGGGATATAGGAAAAGAAATATTTATCGCCGCTTTCGCTCTCGCCTTTGAATGTCGCAGTCTGCCCGCGCATAACAGAGTCAAGCTTTTCCAGAGATGCCTTGGGGGCATAGATATCGTTCTGCGGCGCATCCAGCCAAACCCAGCGGATGCGAACTTTATGCCCTCCTTTATTTGTTTCTTCAATAACATCAAGGGCACGCTGCTGACCGTCCAAATGCCATACGACGGCAACTAGCTCTTTCATTGCCAGGCCGATGGAACGAGTATCAAGCTGCATATCTGCTTCGAATAATTTAATCTCACGCCGGTATGAAATATAACCATCGACCACAAGTATGACAATAATCCCCAAAATAATAATAGAAACAAGTTTTGCTGCAAGTTTCATTCGAAACCCCTTTTCTTACTGTTATAACTTGTCATTGTTCAACCCTTTGAGATATCTCATCGGGCCTGATGTCCGTAAAAAGTATATATTCAAAAAATTTTAAACTCAACCGAAATCGGGGAGCGGAGTCCCGACTTTGTCGGAACGGAGTCGAGAAATCCGAGGTTAAAAATTATGTTGATATTACGGAGAAAATCGGGCACAATACTCAAAAACTTATAAACGGAGTCCAAATGGAAAATCATCGGATTAGTAAGATTAAGAAGAAACGCAAAAGCGGCTTTTTGGCAAGAATGCGGACCAAAGGCGGCAGAAATATCTTCAGCAGAAAAAGACGAAGAGGAACATCGTTAAAGCTGCGTAAAACCTGAGCCACTAAATAAAAGATATATATAGATAAAAAACTTGGTGTCTTCGCTTGTCAGCCATAGCATTGGCGACGGCGGATGCCTGTTCGTATTTGAAGGACTGCGTCCCGCACCTATTTGCACAATTTGAGCAGAAGATATAGAACGTTTTGAAGATACTAATATTCCTGAATTTTCCATTCGTTGCCGCAATGCAAATAGATGCGGGACTCCGTTTTTCGCCTTTTGGCGAAAAACTGCGCCCGACAGGATTCGAACCTGTGACCTTTGGTTTAGGAAACCAACGCTCTATCCAACTGAGCTACGAGCGCGATTAAACTCAAAACTTAAAACTAAGAACTTAGAGCTTTATTTTATAACAATTTCCTGTTTTTTCAAGAAATTTAAATCTCGCTTAGTCCCCGGACCTGTGCCGGGGGGCGGGCCCTACTTGCTAAGGTCTTCTTGGTAAGAACTCATTATCAAATCGCATGCTTTATTTATCAAAGTTCCAGATTTTATTAAAAAGATAGACGGAAAACTTTCTGCCCATTTGTTGGAAGATGGAGTTTGTTGGAGGGAGCCATCAAAAGATAGGTCTAATGTCGTAAATAACCTTATTTGACCTTTCTGTGGATGTAAGTAAACTATATTCCTTTTTGTTTCAGAACTTTTAAATGAAGCCCAATATTTGCACTCATCATATATTAACGATGGGATTTTCCCCTCAATCTTAGACTTAATAATACTTAGCCATTCCAAAGTCGTAGGCGAGGATGTTACTAGTTTATCCATTTTATCTCAATTCTTTTCCTTCACGAAACCAGTGTAATGATAAGTCTGGAACAAAAGATAATGCAAGGCCATATTGGTATTGAAAAGGTCGCTCCTGGTCAGGCTCAGGCTTACTGGTAAAGTCTTTCAACTTCTCGAAATCATTACTGCTGTTAGCTGTTTTCACTTCAATTACTAAGAGATTATGTTCAATTTCGACCTTACCTCTGTGATGAACAACTATATCTGGTCGTTTATTTTCCCCTTCTGCATTCTGCTTAATACTACCGTCTTGACGTGTACGATTGTATTCACAATCAACATCCCAATCTGTTAACGCCATTTCAAGATATACTGCTATCCTGTGTGCAATAGACCATTCAGAAACCGAGATGCCTAAAAGAAATGAATCATTTATATAGAATTGATTTATAACTTGCTCAACTACACTCACTAGTTCATCGTGATTCATAACATACGTTTCCTAACATAACTATATCCATCACGCTTTCTACCAATTTTATCCTGCCTTTATCCTAATATCAACAACGGTTTTTAGGTTTTTCATCTTCAGTTGATAATTTAAAAAATTCATTATAAAAAGATTTATAGGAAATTTCTATATCCCCTCGATTTAATGTATGCTCTACAAACTCACGAGTTGGGAAAGGTGGATTTGTAAATTGAACTGCAACGATAGTACATTTATCTTTTGCAGGCATTGAATAGCCTTTTGAAACGAAAGATTGTTCGGAATTGTAATTATGATTCGGAAGTAAAATTTTTAGTGCCTTTTCTACCGGTTCAGTTCCCACTCCAGGAATAATTTCCCCATCCACTTTTAATACAAAATTTTCTATCAATGCCGGGCCTAATCCATTATTCATTAACTCCACTGAATAAAAGCCGTTATCCGCATTTCTTGTTGTCCATGTTGTGAGATGTGGTCTATATGAAAGTTTGTTGTGTTTTCGAACTTGAAATCCCTGCCAAATCGTAAAGACCAAAGCACATAAAGCAATAATACTACTCGAAATTCCGATTATGACTGGCCAATCCATTTTCTATGTTCCTCAAATCAAATAACCTAAGCCAATTATTAGAACATAATAATCTACCACACTTTTTGCCTAAGTATTTTAGTCCACCGGCAATAAAATATCAACATTTTCAAAAGGCAATCAATTTTCTCAGCTTAAATAAATCAGAGCAATCTGCGTAATCTGCGATTAAAAAATTCTACCATTCTTCTTTCCAAACTCAACCCCGCACCTTCAGTTTATTCAAATTCGAATATTCGAAGGTGCGGGGTCAACCGCAAAAACCGACAACAAATAACCGAATTTCTGATAACCGATAACCGATAACCAGTTATTTTTATTTTTTTTGTTACTTCACAGCCGCCTTTTCCACTAATTAACTGGAAGATAGACCGCAAATGATGGACAAACGCTTATTTACATCCAAATAAAATCGGTGAAATCCGCGAAATCCGCGGTTATAATAGCTCTGTGGAAAATTTAGATTGGGATGATATTCAGGCTTCTTTGCACGGCGATTCAGCCGCGTTTGAACGGCTTGTCCGGCGCTATCAGCAGCAAATAGCCCAACTTTGCTGGCGATTCAGCAGAGACCCTGCTGTTTGCGAAAGGCTCGTTCAGGACACCTTTGTTGAGGCTTATTTGAGCCTGAAAAGCTACAAGGCAAAAGCCCCATTTATTCACTGGCTCAAAAAAATCGCGACCCGAACAGGATACCGATTCTGGAAAGAACAGGACAGGGAAAAGCGGTTTTTATCGCTGTCCGCTTTTAGCGAGACCTCGCCTACAGGCTGGGAAGAACTCGACTTTCCAGCGCCGGAAAACAGGCAGGAAATCGAGCCGGAAAAGGCAGCCCAGATTCTAAACGCCCTGCTTGAGAAATTAGAGACAAGCGAAAGGTTAGTTTTGACTCTGATGTATCTTGAGGACTGCTCGATAAAGGATATTGCTGAAAGAATGGGATGGACAACCGCGGGAACGAAAATGAGAGCTATGCGAGCCAGAAATAAACTAAGGAAAATAGCGGAAAAAGAAAAAATTTTGGAGAAATTAGAATGGATGCAATAAACATTATCGAAAAATTAGCCAAAACGGCACAAAAAGAGCAAATGCCGGAAATTGACGTTTCAAGAGCTGTAATGCTCGAAATAGGCCTTTTGCGGCGGGAAAAAACGAGCGTGATTCCATTCGAATGGTTTGCCGGGATTTCGGCTGTCGCGGCATCAATTTTAATCCTGCTGTCGCTTGGCGCCTGGCAATATATGGTTAGTCCATTCGCCCAGTTATTAGCTCCGTTTCAGGAGGGCTTGCTATGGTAGCAGAATCCCAAGACAAAATTTTAAAATATTACAAGCATAAACAAATATTTCTGCGGATTATAACAGCAGCGATAATTCTAATTTCCGGAATCCTCATCGGAGCGGGCGGGACAATCCTGCTGGCAAAGAATAACATAATCTGGATAAGCCATAAGCACAAAGACCCTGCCGGCATTACAAAAGAAATAACCGAAAAATACGGGCTGACCCAGCAGCAAACAAAACGAGTAGAGGAGATTATAAATAAGGCTTTTGAACAGAGAAAATCAGACGATGAAGAAATGGACAAAAAACACGATATTTACTTTCAAATCGTAATTGCGGAGATGAAAGAGGTTCTTACTCCTGAACAATTTGAACGCTGGAACACAGATTTTCAGACTATGAGGGAAAAATTTAAGAAAAGAGCCGACAAAAAGTAATAAAACACATCTTATAAAAATCCGATAAAATATAGGAATAATCAGTTTTTTCGGGTTACCAAACCCTTTTTATGAACACTATTAAAGTAACTGGAAGTTACTATATCCAAAATGGAAGAAGATGAAAAATAGCGTTTATAAGTTGCTTGAAACAAAAAGGTTAAGAAAAATTTATCTTTTTGTTTTAGTTATGTTTTTATCCACTTTAACATTTCAAACAGGATGCAGTCCGGCACAGTATCATAAAGATATGGACAAAACCGCCGCGAAAATTATCTCTCAAAAACAAATCGAAGCCGTTGGAAAAACAAGCCCATTCAGCATCGAAAGACCCAGCGATATTCTAAGAAGAAGACTCCTTTTAGACCAAAATCTGCCTGTTTCAACTCCAGAATCTCTGGGGCCGGACAGGTTAAAAAAAATAAAACATTGGCCTGAGAAAGATTATCCGAAAGAAATTACCGGAGGAAATGCCGCTGAAATAAATGATGTTAATAAATCATTGACTATTACTCTTATCCAGTCATTACAAATAGGTGCACGCAACAGCTTCGATTACCAGACACAGAAAGAAACAGTTTTTCAATCTGCGCTGGCTCTTGAGCTGGAGCGCTACGCATTTAGAAATATATTTGTCGCGCAAGTGCAGAATCTTCTCAGCACAGATACGACGGGCGACAGAGCTGTAAGCGGCACTGTAACGAGCGGCAGCGTCGGCGTCAGCCGAAAATTTGAGAACGGAGCCCAGATTAGTACAGCCCTTGCAATTGACCTGGCTAATCTGCTTACACTCGGTGGAGCTTCGTCCACAGGGCTGGCAGGCGATGCGAGTATTTCGATACCATTGCTAAGAGGCTCCGGCAGCTATATCGTTGCAGAGCCTCTGACGCAGGCTGAAAGAAATACGGTTTACGCGATTTGGAAATTTGAAAAATATAAAAAAGATTTTGCCGTAAATACCGCAAGCAAATATCTGTCGGTTCTTCAGCAGCTGGACTCAATCAAGAACAGCGAAGCAGACTATCGCAGCAGGATAGCATCAGCAAAAAGAAGCAGAAGACAGGCCGATGCAGGCAGAATCAAGGAAATCGAGGTCGACCAGGCTGTCCAGGATGAATTAAACGCCCGACAAAGATGGATATCTGCAACGCAATTATACAAACAGCAGCTCGATTCATTTAAGGTTTTTTTAGGTTTGCCGCCGGATGCCGCTGTAGAGCTAGACCCAAATGAGCTAACAGCCCTGGCGGAATCGATGGGCAAGCTGATTGGCGAAAGCAAACAAGTAGATGAATTATTGGATGTCAATCAGACGCCGGGAGATAATAATGAACTCATTAAAATAGCCGAACCGGACTATGAAAACGGAGGGCCTTATGAAATGCAGGAGGCAGTGGCGGTTAAACTTGCCTTTGCAAACCGATATGATTTAAAAGTCGCAGACGGCGGAGCTTATGATTCGCAAAGAGCCGTTGTCGTCGCCGCGGATGCATTAAGGGCGGAATTGACTTTCTTAGGTTCGGCAAATATCGGCTCAAGAAGAAATTCAGTTGCAAGCGCAACTTCTGATAATTCGAGATTCGTAGCTGATAAGGGACTGTTCTCATCGTTAATAACTCTCAACCTGCCGCTTGACAGAACGAAAGAAAGCATCAATTATAGAAATAGTATTATTGCTTTCGAACAAGCCGTCAGAAACGTCCAGACAACGGAAGATACTGTAAAAACAGACATTAGAAACGACCTGCGGGATTTGCTCGCAGCAAGAGAAAATATGTATATTCAGGCAAAGGCAGTTTCGGTAGCACAAAAACGGGTCAGAAGCGTTAATATGTTCCTTGAAGCAGGCAGGGCGCAGATACGAGACCTGCTCGAAGCACAGGATGCCCTGCTTTCGGCGCAGAATGCTCTAACTGCTGCGGTCGTTAGTTACAGGATAGCGGAATTGGCTATTCAGCGTGATACAAGTATATTGGAGATAGACGAAAAAGGGTTGTGGAAAGAATATATTCCCGGAGGTGAGCAAAATGACAAAGAATAAGATTTATACGATAACAAGCCTGGCCGTTGTCATACCGGCAATAATCCTTCTTTCAGGACAATTTCTGAAGAACAAAAACGGCCAGCAAGACGGCCCGACATACCAGGTTAAACGCGGACCGCTGACTATAAGTTTTGTCGAATCGGGAACCATAAAGGCCAGGGAACAAACCATTATTAAAAACGAAGTCGAAGGTAAAACTTCCATCGTATCCATCATACCTGAAGGAACGCGGGTTAAAAAAGGCGATTTGCTTATCGAACTTGACGCCAGCACATTGAAAGACCAGAAAATCGACCAGGAAATAAGCGTTCAAAATACTGAAGCGGCATATATAAGCGCAAAAGAGAATCTGGCAGTTGTCGAAAACCAGGCAAAAAGCGATATTGACCTGGCAAAACTTACTCTTGAATTTGCCAAACAGGACCTTGAGAAATATATCAAAGGCGAATATCTGTATAACCTCCAAAAGGCGGAAGCCGATATTACGCTCGCAGAGGAAGAATTGATCAGGGCAGATGATACATTGAGCTGGTCTAACAAACTCTACGCGGAAAAATATATTCCCGAAACAGAACTGAAAGGCGATGAGCTTGCAAAAAAGAAATGCGAGCTGAATACCGAACTGGCCAAAAAAAGCAAAGACCTGCTTACCGATTATACTTATAAGCGAGACCTTGCAAAACTCCAAAGCGATGTCAATCAGGCCGAAATGGCAATGGAGCGGACACAGCGCAAGGCCAACGCCAGTATTATTCAGGCACAGGCGGAACTAAAAGCAAGACAATCTGAATTTGAACGCCAAAAGGATAAACTGACGAAAGTAGAAGACCAGATAAAGAAAACAAAAATCTACGCTCCGACAGACGGGCTTGTCATATACGCAACCAGCGCAAAACGTCAGTGGTGGGACGCCGAGCCGCTGGACGTCGGCAGAATGGTGCAGGAAAGAGAAGAGCTGATATATCTGCCGGCAGGCGATTCATCGAGTGCTGAAGTTATGGTTCACGAATCATACCTCAAAAAAATTACCCTCGGTATGCCGGCAATTATCACAGTGGATGCTATACCCGGCAAGACCTTTTACGGCACAATCCGAAAAATCGCGCCCCTGCCGGACGCCCAAAGCAAATGGATGAACCCCGATCTGAAAGTCTATACCTCTGAAATTTATATTGACGGCAATGACACGACGCTCAGAACCGGAATGGGCTGCCAGGCGGAAATAATCGTTCAGCAGTATAAAGATGCCGTTTATATCCCTCTGCAGGCGGTTATACGAGTCGGCGATGAGCCTACTATTTATGTCAAAAACGGAAACACTGCTCAACCAAGACAGATTAAAGTCGGCCTTGATAACAATAAGGTTATCCATATTATCGAAGGCCTTAAGGAAGGTGAAACTATCCTGCTGAATCCGCCTTTAAAATCCGCTGCGGCTTATTCACAATCTCAAAAAAACACGGAAGAATATGGAGACGGAATGCAGGCAAAAATTGCTGACGGACTGAAAAAAGTAGAATTAAACCGGATATCAGCAGAGCCCAATCGACAACAAAATATCGAATCCGCTGAGACAGAAAAACAAAAAGAGCGGTTTAAAAACCTTACCCCTCAGCAGCGAGAGGAAATGCGAAAGAAATTTGAGCAAATGACGCTGGCAGAAAAGGAAAAATTACGTCAAACGCACGACGGAAACAGGCCGCAAGGCTCAGGAAGACAAAACGCAGGAGAGCAAAAACAATAAACAATGGATATCGTCCGATTCAACAATATTCACAAAATATACAAAATGGGCTCTCAGGAAGTAAAAGCCCTTAACGGCATAAGTGTGTCATTCAAGAAGGGAAGTTTCTGGGCAATTATGGGGCCCAGCGGCTCAGGCAAAAGCACGATGATGAATATACTCGGCTGCCTTGACCGCCCTACAGCCGGGCAATACTTTCTTGAAGATAAAGATGTAAGCACACTAAACGACGACGCTTTAAGCGATATCAGGCTCAGATACATAGGTTTTGTTTTCCAGAGCTTCAACCTGATTCCGCAGCTGACCGTCCAGAAAAATATCGAACTGCCGCTATATTATCTCGGCTGGGAGGCGCAAAAAAGTGCTGAAAGAGCTGCGGAACTGGCGGCAAAGGTCGGATTGGAGGAAAGGCTTAATCACAGGCCCAGCGAGCTTTCCGGCGGACAAATGCAAAGAGTAGCAGTTGCCCGCTCTTTGGCCGCGGACCCGCATATTATTCTCGCCGACGAGCCGACCGGCAATTTGGACAGTCATACCGGAAACCAGATTATGGAATTGCTTGCGAAACTCAACAGCGAAGGAACAACTATTCTTATGGTAACACACGAGTCGGATATCGCCGCATTCGCTCAAAATCGGCTGCATATGAAAGACGGACTCGCCGAAAGAATCGAAGGAAATTAAGAATTATGCATCAGTCAAGATTTATCAGAAACATAACGCTCGGCATTGAAAATCTTCTGCTGCACAAGCTCCGTTCGTTTTTAACAATGCTCGGCGTAGTCTTCGGCGTCGGAAGCGTCGTGGCTATGCTGGCGGTCGGCGAAGGAGCAAGCAAAGAAGCCCTGACACAGATACAAAAGCTCGGCAGTAATAATATTATCATCAATTCGGTCAAATCAATCGATGAAGAAGCCACGTCCACACAACGGTCTTTTATGAGTATGTATGGATTGACTTACCTCGATTATGAAAGAATTATTGCAGGCTTTCCAAATGTTAATAAGGTAGCGCCGGCCAAACTCATACGCAAGCCGTCCAGCGTCGGCTCAAACACACTGGAGCTGAGGATAGTCGGCACTACAAACGAATGGTTTGAACTTGTGCCGCGGCAGGTGCTTGCCGGCAGAGTCTTCGATAAAAAAGACGTCGATAATTTTTCCGCGGCGGCAATATTAACCGAATACGGGGCAAGGAGACTGCTGGCAAATAAAAATATCATAGGACAGGCCATCAAGATAGGCGGAGATTCTTTCGAGGTCATTGGTATAGTAAAAAATGAGGAAGGCGCTGCCGGCAGTATCCAGATACCCGACCAGCAGGTTGACGCTTATATTCCGCTAAGCACGGTTAAAAAATACTTCGGAGACATATTTATCAAAAGGGCAAGCGGCTCACGAACGCAGGAACTTGTTGAACTGCATCAAATTATCGTGGAGGCAAATGGCATAGCAAATGTTGAAGCAACAGCGGCGGGAATCGAACGGATGCTCCAGAACTTTCATAAGAAAAAGGATTATGAGATAAGCGTTCCTCTGGCGTTATTAAGAGAAGCCGAAGCGACCAAACGAAGATTCAATATCGTGCTCGGCTCAATCGCGAGCATAAGCCTGCTTGTCGGCGGCATCGGTATTATGAATATTATGCTTGCGTCGGTTACTGAAAGAACCCGTGAAATCGGAATCCGCAGGGCCATCGGGGCAAAACGGAGACAAATTATTATGCAGTTCCTTATAGAAACTGTAGTGCTTTCTACAATTGGAGGTATAGTAGGTCTTATTTTTGGTATCGTTATCCCTTCGATTATTACATATTTCTCCAATATGCCGACCGTGATAACAATGAGCAGCATCATCCTGCCATTACTCATCAGCGTCAGTATCGGAATAATCTTCGGCCTATATCCGGCAGCCCGTGCAGCTAATGTTGACCCCATTATTGCCCTAAGACACGAATAAACAAGCAATTGCGACTCAATTATTAAGTAAATTCCTTATGTTTTCCCGATATATAATAGATATAATTTGATTTTATCTAAAACATCTTCTGGATACTAAGCGTAATACAAAATTGTAACAATGACGAAGTATTACTATGGAGTAGATATGAAACGTCAATTACTGATGGGTTTCATAACATTGGCCGTCCTGTGTCAAATCTGTTCAGCCGACGTCAATTCCCCTGATTCGAACAATCTCAGAACTCTCGATGATTATTTGGATTTTGCCTCTTCCAACAACGCTGAATTAAAAGCCAGCTTCGAGGAATGGACAGCCGCATTAGAACAAATTCCGCAGGCAAAGGCGCTGCCCGACCCCGTGATAAATTACGGTAAATACGTGCGAGAGTCAGATATGCAGATGGGTCAGGCGGCAGGCTTGATGCAGACGTTTCCGTGGCTTGGCAAAATTGAGGCACAAACGGATGCGGCAAGCGCAAACGCAAAAGCAGCGAGACAAAGATTCGAAGCGGCAAAACTAAGTCTCTACCGGCAGGTAAAAAAAGAATTCTATGAATTTTTATACCTCAAAGAAGCTATCGATATTGCCCGGCAAAATCTTGAGCTGATAAAGCATTTCGAACAGGTCGCACTGACAAAATATACCACCGCAACAGGAACACATCCGGATATTATCAGGGCGCAAATTGAGCTTGCCAAACTCGATGAAATACTTGTCAGCCTTAAAGAACTTAAAAAGCCGCAGGTTGCCAGATTAAATGCCATACTCAACCGCCCTGCCGAAGCCAATTTAGACTGGCCGCAGAAACCTGCGATTTCTAAACTCGCGATGAACTTTAATCAGCTTATAAATTTACTCAGGGAAAAAAATCCGCAGCTTGCCGAGCTGGACTGGATGATTGAGTCGGCAAGGAATGAGGTTAAATTAGCTCAAAAGAAATTTTATCCGGATATAGGCGTGGGAGTCGAATGGTCGCAATTCGATAAAAGCGGCGGAAACAGCGGCCAGGATTCCGTCGCCCTTGTATTCCAGATGAACATCCCTTTGTGGCGGGACAGTTACAAAGCAGCGGAACAGCAGGCAAAAGCAAATGTCCGGAAAGCAACGCAACAAAAAATCGAGGCTGAGAACAGCCTGGCATCGCAGGTTGCAGGCGTTCTATATGAAATAGAAGAAAGCCAAAGACAAATGCACCTGCACGGCGACATTTTAGTCCCGAAAGCCGGCCAGCTTGTAAACGCATCGGAAACGGCGTATAAGGCAGGAACAATCGATTTTCTTTCGCTTATAGATGCGCAAAGAATGCTGCTGGAACATAATCTGGATTATCAGAGGGCAATTACCGATAACCAGCAGAAATTAGCAGAGCTTGAAATGCTTATTGGAATGAAAGTATCAACTATTAAAGGGGAAATAAAATGAATTATAAAAAAATATTTTTGCTGACAGCGACGATAATATGTCTGCTTGTAATAGTTGGATGCCAAAAGAAGACAAAACCTGCCGCACCGCCGCCAGCAACAGAAGCCAACGCAACTGCCGCGGCTGAAATTGAACAAAAAATCTGTCCCGTGATGGAATTGCCAATAGATAAAAATGTATTCACCGTATATCAGGGCAAAAAAGTTTACTTCTGCTGCACCGACTGCAAGGCAGCATTTGAGAAAAATCCGGAAAAATATTTAAGCAAACTGCCTCAATTTAAAAAATAAAAGAGTGTTCTTATGAAGATTAAAAAAATTGCAATCGCTGCGGCTTTAATAATCATCGCAGGTATAGTTATAATGCGGCCATTCGGCAGGCCTCCTGCAGGCGGAGCTAAAGATTTATATTACTGCCCGATGCATCCGAACTTTACATCCGATAAGCCCGGAGATTGCGCAATCTGCGGTATGAGCCTTGTAAAGAGACAGACTAAAAATCAGCCTTCTACCGGCCAAACAGCCGAAAAAGGAAAAAAGAAAATTTTGTATTACCGCAATCCTATGAACCCCTCTGTTACATCGCCTGTTCCTATGAAAGACGAGATGGGAATGGATTATGTGCCGGTTTATGAAGGACAGCAGCAGGAGACTGCCGGGGCCGTTAATATTAATCCTCAAAAGCAGCAGCTAATTGGCGTCAAGAAAGAAAAAATCGTAAAACGCAGATTGACCGGCCAAATTTCAACTGTCGGCATTGTGGCATTTGACCCGGATTTGTATGTTGCCCAGGAGGAATATCTTCAAACAATTCAGGCAGGCAACCTTACTAAAGAACCATCAAATCCGTTTCTTAAGGCCGCCAGGCGTAAACTGCTTTTGCTGGGAATGGGCAAAAAAGACATTGAAGAACTTGAAAAACAGGGGAAGCCGCAGCAGGATTTATACCTTCCTGAAGATGGAAATGTGTGGGTTTATATAACTATTTATGAATATGAAATAGATTTGGTCAAAGAAAATCAGCCTGTGCAAATCGAAACATCAGCATATCCCGGCCGGATTTTTGAGGGCAATATCATTTCTGTCGCGCCAATTTTAGACAAAACCGTCCGAACCCTCAAAGTCAGGGCTCTTGTTAAAGACCCTGAAAGTAAACTTAAACCTGAAATGTATGTCGATGTAAAAATACTTTATGACCTTGGCGAAAAATTAGCCGTTCCAGAGCAGGCGGTTATGGACAGCGGCACGAAAAAAATTGTGTATATCACAGAACAGGACGGTTATTTCAAACCGGCACAGGTCATTCTGGGGCCAAAAGCACAAGGATATTATGAAGTATTAGACGGTTTGAGCGAAAACCAGACAGTTGTAACTTCGGGCAATTTTCTGATTGATTCCGAATCAAAGCTTAACGCTGTTCTGACGCAGATACAAGAGCCAAATCAATAAACAGGATTTCTGATGATCGGCAAAATAATAGAGTTTTCAGGACGTAATAAGTTTATAGTCATATTTTTGGCAATCGCCGCTCTTATCGGTGCTGTTTACTGCATAAAAAATATGCCTCTTGACGCTATCCCCGATTTATCCGACACACAGGTTATAATTTATTCACAATGGGACAGAAGCCCTGATATTATAGAGGCTCAGGTTACTTATCCGATTGTTACCGCAATGCTCGGAGCGCCAAAAGTTAAAGCTATTCGCGGTTTTTCAGATTTCGGCTTCTCTTATGTTTACGTCATATTCCAGGACGGCACCGACATTTATTGGGCAAGAAGCCGAACGCTTGAATACTTGAGCAAAATCATTCCCAAACTGCCTCAGGGCGTTCAAACTGAAATGGGGCCGGACGCCACAAGCGTAGGATGGGTTTATCAATATGCTCTTGTTGACAAAACCGGCAATAATAGTCTTGCAGACCTTCGGAGTTTCCAGGACTGGTATCTTCGATACTGGCTTCAAAGTGTGCCGGGAGTTGCGGAGGTCGCTGCCGTCGGCGGTTTTCAGAAACAGTATCAGGTAAACATCAACCCTAACGCCCTGTTGGCTTATAATATACCCCTTACAAAAGTTGTCGAGGCTATAAAACAAAGCAATAACGACATCGGCGCCAGGCTGCTTGAAATGTCCGGCACTGAATATATGATTCGCGCAAAAGGCTACATTAAATCTCCGGAAGACCTTGAAAATACTGTTATCGGCACAAATGACACAGGCGTTCCAGTCCTTGTTAAAAATGTCGCAAGCGTCGTTCTCGGACCCGATATAAGAAGAGGTGTTGCCGATTTGGACGGCCAGGGCGACACGGTCGGCGGAATTGTTATTATGCGGCAAGGTGAAAATGCTCTTAATCTGATTGGCCGGGTAAAAGCCAAAATCGAAGAAATCAAGCCGTCTTTGCCAAAAGGCGTCGAAATTGTTACCACTTATGACCGCTCCGACCTTATCAGAGGCGCAATCGATAATCTCAAACATAAGCTTATTGAGGAAATAATTATCGTTAGTATCGTTATTCTTATTTTCCTCTGGCATTTCCCATCGGCAATAATTCCGATAGTAACAATTCCAATCGCCGTCGTTTTATCCTTCATTCCTATGTATGGCATCAAGCTGACATCAAATATTATGTCGCTTTCAGGCATCGCGATTTCAATCGGCGTTCTTGTCGATGGCGCGATTGTCGAGGTTGAAAACGCCTATAAAAAATTGCAGCTCTGGGACGCCGGCGGCAGAATAGGCGATTTTCACCAGATTCGGCTTAATGCTCTGAAAGAAGTCGGGCCATCGGTTTTCTTTTCGCTGCTGGTTATCGCAGTGGCATTTCTGCCCGTATTTACTCTTGTTGACCAGGAAGGCAGGCTGTTCAAACCTCTCGCTTTCAGCAAAAATTTTGCGATGGCCATCGCTGCCATACTTGCCATTACTCTTGACCCCGCATTTAGAATGCTTTTTACGCGAATGGACTATCGCCACTTCAAACCAAAGTGGCTATCCAATTTGTATAATTCCATAACTGTCGGAAAATATTATCCGGAAGAAAAGCATCCTGTAAGCAAATTTTTATTCGCGATTTACGAGCCTGCCTGCAATTTCGTTCTTGAACATCGCAAACTCACCATTGCATTAGCTCTTATTCTTTTGGTTATTACCGTGCCGGTGTATCTTAAGCTCGGCTCTGAATTTATGCCGCCGCTTAACGAGGGAACAATTCTTTATATGCCGACAACACTGCCCGGCATATCGGTAACTGAAGCGGCAAACCTCCTGCAGATTCAAGACAAAATTTTGATGACATTTCCTGAAGTCGAGCGTGTTTTCGGCAAAGCCGGCAGAGCCAATACCTCAACAGACCCTGCCCCATTTTCAATGATGGAGACTACCGTCATCCTTAAAGCCAAAAAATATTGGCGCCGCGGTATGACGTGGGAAAAACTCATTGACGAAATGAACCAGAAAATGCAAATTCCCGGCACAACAAACGCCTGGACTATGCCCATCAAGGCAAGAATCGATATGCTCTCTACGGGAGTCAGGACGCCAGTTGGGATAAAAATTTATGGGCCTGACCTTAACCAAATTGAAAAAATCGGAACACAAATCGAGCAGATAATAAAACCGCTGCCCGGCACACGCAGCGTTTATGCCGAACGCGTTTCAGGCGGGTATTTTGTTGATTTTACGCTTAAAAGAGAGCCGCTTGCACGTTACGGCCTGACTATACAGGATGCTGAAGAAATTATAATGTCGGCGGTCGGCGGCGAAACAATAACAACTACAATTGAAGGAGTTGAACGTTACAGCGTCAATGTCCGGTATGCCCGCGATTTTCGGGACGATATTCAAAAACTTCAGCGAGTTCTCGTTCCGACGAAAACAGGCGCTCAAATTCCGCTGGCACAGCTTGCTGATATAAAAATAACTCTCGGCCCATCTATGATTCGCGATGAAAATGGTATGCTTGCCGGCTATGTTTATGTCGATACCGGCGATTCAGATATTGGCGGTTTTGTTAATCGAGCAAAAAATGCGGTATCTCAGAACCTCCAATTGCCTGCCGGTTATTCTCTGCAATGGAGCGGCCAATTTGAAAATATGCTCCGCGTCAGAGAACGTCTGAAAATCATTGTTCCGCTGACTATCCTTATAATTTTTATTCTGCTGTATATGAATACCAAAAGCGTTGTTAAAACCTGCATCGTTATGCTTGCGGTGCCGTTTTCTTTGATTGGTGCGATTTGGCTGCTTTACATTCTCCATTACAATATTTCAATCGCTGTGTGGGTCGGGATGATTGCCCTTATGGGGCTTGATGCCGAGACCGGCGTTTTTATGCTGCTTTTTCTCGACCTTTCATACAATGATATGGTTTCTGCGGGCAGGATGAAAACATTCGCCGACCTTAAGGAAGCAATCATTCACGGCGCCGTCAAACGAATCCGTCCAAAGATGATGACTGTGATGGCTATGTTTATGGGTCTGATTCCGATTATGTGGTCGATGGGCACAGGGGCCGATATGATGAAACGCATCGCCGCTCCTATGATAGGCGGCATTTTTACAAGCTTCATTCTCGAATTGCTTGTCTATCCGCCGATTTACGCTATCTGGAAATGGTGTTATGAAATGAAACACGGCACAGTCGATGTCTCAAAAAAGACATAAGCAGTCAGAAACCTATTCGTTGTCATATTTTATAACATCCTGTAGAACAAGGAGTTAGAAGTGAAAAAAAACATACTGCCATTGGGAATCTGTTTACTCGTATTTGCCTGTTGCTTTGCAAAAACAGATACAAAGGAAATCATAATGATTAAAAATCCAATATTGCCCGGCTTTAATCCCGACCCATCCATCGTCAGAGTCAATGAAGATTATTACATTGCAAACTCAACCTTTGAATGGTTTCCAGGCGTAGCGATTCATCATTCGAAAGACCTTATCAACTGGGAGCTTATCGGTTATGGACTTAATTCCACAAAATATATCGACCTCCTCGGTGAACCAACCTCCGGCGGAGTATGGGCGCCCTGCCTGAGTTATTCTGATGGGCTGTTCTACCTTGTCTATTCCGATGTAAAAACTATGAAAGGACCTTACAAGGATGTGCATAATTATCTTATAACCGCTAAGAATATCAAAGGGCCGTGGTCAGAGCCGGTTTATCTTAACAGCTCCGGTTTCGATGCCTCAATGTTTCACGACGATGACGGCAGAAAATGGCTGCTCAACGAACTGCACGACCACCGCGACCGCGAGAAACGGTTTGCCGGAATTATCATTCAGGAATACGACCCGAAAAAGAAAAAGCTTGTCGGGCCAATCAAAAACATCTTCAAAGGCGCCGAACTCGGCAAGACAGAAGGGCCGCATTTATACAAGCATAACGGCTGGTATTATCTTATGACTGCCGAAGGCGGCACTGGTTATAACCACGCTGTAACTCTGGCAAGGTCAAAAAACCTTTTCGGCCCCTACGAAGTTCAGCCGGACAATCCGATTCTAACCTCCAAAGATAACCCGAAACTTGAACTGCAAAAGGCAGGTCACGCCTCGCTTGTTGAGACTCAAAACGGTCAATGGTATATAGTTCATCTTTGCGGCAGGCCGGTAATGCCGCAAAAAAGATGCGTTCTCGGCAGGGAAACGGCTATTCAAAAAGTCAAATGGGACAGCGACGGCTGGTTAAGATTAGAAACAGGCGGAAATAATCCGCAAATAGATGTTCCGGCTCCGGGTTTGCCGCCCTGCCCGTTCAAGCCAGAGCCTGTAAGAGACGATTTCGACAGTAAAATTCTAAATATTAATTTTAACACATTGCGTGTTTTACCTGATAAAAGCTGGCTCTCTCTATCTGAGAGGCCGGGCTGGCTGAGACTGTATGGACGTGAATCGCTCGGCTCAAAATTCCGGCAAAGCCTGGTTGCAAGAAGAATCACCAGTCTTAACTGCACGGCTCAAACCTATGTTGAATTCGAGCCTGAAACCTTCCAGCAGGCCGCGGGTATAATCTGCTTTTACGATACGCAAAATTACTACTATCTCAAAATAACCCGCGATGAAAATATCGGTAAATGCATTACCGTCTGTTACAGCCAAAATGACAATTATAAGGAGCTTGTCTCACAGGCATTCCCCCTCGCTCAAAAGGGCTGCCATCTGAAAGCAGAAATCAAATATGATAAGCTGTATTTTTCATATTCTCTTGACGGAAAACAGTGGCACAAAATCGACGAAGCTTTTGATATAACGACGCTAAGCGATGAGTTTTGTGAGGAAGGCCATTTTACAGGCACATTTGTGGGAATCTGTGCTCAAGACCTGGCCGGCACGCAGACAAAAGCTGATTTCGATTACTTCGAATACCGCGCAGAATAATCAATAGATTCCAGTTGTCCATTACAATGACAAATCTCACCTTTGCCGGTTTTCGTTTCGACTATTTTATCACCATAACGCACCTTTAGCCGGCTGCCGGCAAGTGATTTGATTTCCACCCTGTCCAGCACACTATTTTTCCACTCGATATTAACTTCAAACCCGCCGCGTGCGCGAAGCCCTTTTACAGAACCGTTAGGCCAGGCCTTAGGCAGAGCCGGCAAAAGAATAATCTGGCCGGAAAGTTTCTTGTCCTCTATTTTGGAATAAGACTGCATCAGCATTTCGCAAATGCCGCTGGTGCCGCCGAAATTGCCGTCAATCTGAAACGGCGGATGAGCATCAAACATATTTGGATATGTGCCGGTTGAAATAAGACTCGTAAGCATTTTATAGGCGTGGTCGCCATCTTGCAATCTCGCCCAAAGATTTATCTTCCACGCCTTTGACCAGCCTGTTCCGCCGTCGCCGCGAAGCTCAAGCGATTTACGTGCCGCCACAAAAAGTTCAGGAGTATCATATTTATTTATCTGACTGCTCGGGAAAAGACCATACAAATGCGAAACGTGACGATGTTCTCTCTCCGGCGCATTAAAATCATTATCATCCAGCCATTCCTGTAACTGGCCGGCACTTCCGATTTGCATCGGCGCAAGACGAGAAACTTTCTGCTGCAAAATTTTTCGGAAATCTCTATCAACACCGAGTATTTCCGATGAAACAATGCAATGATTAAATAAATCACGAATTATCTGCATATCCATTGTCGGTCCCGCACAGATACTTACCTTGTCAAACCTTGCATTTTCAGGCGACATAGACGGACAAGTTACAAGCCAGCCGTATTTCGGATGCTCAACAAGCGTATCGACAAAAAACTGTGCCGCACCTTTCATTATCGGATATGCCATTTCAAGAAAAGCCTTATCGCCCGTGTATTCATAGCGATACCACAAATGCTGGCACAGCCACGCTCCGCCGCTCGGCCAGAAACCATAAAAGGCATTATCAATCGAAGCGGTCGCACGCCAGATGTCCGTGTTATGATGGCAAACCCAGCCGGAGGCGCCATAATTTACTTTCGCGGTTCTTTGACCTGTTACCGATATATCCTTAATCATATCGAATAAAGGTTCGTGACATTCGGACAAATTCGTCGATTCGGCCGGCCAATAATTCATTTCCGTGTTAATATTAATTGTCCATTTGCTCGCCCACGGCGGATCTATGCTGTCATTCCACAAACCCTGCAGATTGGCAGGCTGACCGCCCGGCCTTGAACAGGAAATCAGCAGATAACGGCCGAATTGAAAATACAATGTGACAAGCTGAGGGTCATTATTTCCCGTAAATTTTTTTATTCTTACATCTGTCGGCAATTTCGAAGCCTCCGTAGTGCCTAAATCAAGCCGGACACGATTAAAAAGTTTCTGATAAGCTTCGATATGGTCAGACAACAATTTCTCAAAAGATTTTTTTGAAGCTGCGTCAATCTGCTTTTTTACCATTTTTTCAGGATTGCCGCTGAAATCCTTATAATTGATATAATTAGTAGCCGAAGCCAATAACAAAACGGCCCAATCTGCTCCTTTGACGGACAATTTATTGCCTTCGAGCCTGACTTTGCCTTTTTGGGTAATAACTTTCACTCTTGAGTGGCACTTTAAGACGCTGTTGTCCTTGCCATAAACTTCAAGGGCAAGTGTATCATCGCATAAGCCTTCAATTTTCTTTTTGTCCTGAATGGCATTAAAATCGGCAACGAAATTTATCATACCGTTCTTATCTGCAGTAAGGCAAATAACAATAACCTGGTCAATCGACGTGCTGAATATCCAGCGTTTAAAGGTTACATTGCCCACTTTGTATTCAACCGTTGCTACCGCAGTGCTTAAATCAAGCTGACGGCGGTAATTGGTCGCCTGCCGGTGTCCTTCAAAAACCAGATTCAACAGTCCTGCCGGCTGATATTCAGCCTGCCACGATGGAACGCCCATCATTTTTTGGTCAATCAAGTCCTGAGCTTCTTTTGCTTTGCCTTCAAAGACCAACTGCCTTGCTTTTGGTAATGCGGCAAGCGCCTGTGGATTTACAGGGTCATAAGGACCTTTTGTCCAGAAAGTATCCTCGTTAAACTGAATCAATTCATTGTCCGGCCGGCCAAAAACCATTGCTCCTATTCGACCGTTACCGATTGGTATCGCCTCAACCCATTGCGACGCAGGCTTGTCATAAAATAATATCATCGAATTATCCCGGCCATCTGCTGCGAAAACAAAACCGGCAGTCATAATCACCAGCGATAAAACACATACCAGATATTTCATTTGTCCAATCCTCAAACAATATATATCTTTTAATCCTTGGCTTGAGACTCGATACTTGCCGCTGTTTGCAGGCCGGCGGCAACCTCTGGAATAATACCCTTCCGGACATATATAGGATGAATCAGCCGGCGTATATGAGGCAGTTTCTTTGCGAAAAGGGACATAACCACAATAGTCAAACATCCGCTTAGCAGCAAAGTCCCGGGTGCGCCAAGATGTTCAGCGGCAAATCCTGCCAGCAAACTGCCAAACGGCGCAATACCTATAAATGCCGTTACGTGCAGGCTCATTACTCTGCCGCGCTTGTCATCGTCAACTATCGTCTGGAGAATCGTATTTATCGAGGCCATCTGAACCATTACTCCAAAACCCGGCAAAGCTATCAGCAAAAGCGACAGCCATAGATTTCGTGAAAAAGAAAAACCAATAACTCCCGCGGCAAAAACTCCCGCCGCGACAATCACGACCTTTTCAAGACCCTGCACACTTTTTCGTCTGGCAAGATAAATCGCGCCTATAAACGCACCTAATCCGCTTGAACCCATAAGAAAGCCCAATGTTCTTGAATCGCCGTGCAAAATATCCTTCGCAAAAACAGGCATCAAAACTGCATACGACACTGCAACAAGACTCATCATCGCCGTGTATATAAGTATTGACCTTATAGGCACAAAACCGAAAGCATATCTCAGGCCGTCTTTTATTCCGGCAAACATCGTGCCGTTGTGTTTAGTCCCGCCACTGCGAGTCAGCCTCATAGCCGCAAGAGAGTAAATAACAGCAAGGAAACTTACGCCATTGAGAAAGAAACAGGCAGATTCACCAACAGGTCCTATCAAAAAACCCGCCAGCAGAGGACCTATCTGCCTTGCCAGATTGAATATCATCGAATTAAGCGCAATGGCATTCGGTAAATCTTCTTCGTTATCCACCATTTCGGAAACAAAGGCTTGCCGGGTCGGCATATCGAATGCGTTAATCACCCCCATAAAAAGGCTGAGCAGAATAATTCGCATCATCGTTATGCCGTCAAGGGCAACCATCGCGGTCAGCAGAAACGCCTGTATCATCGCCAGTATCTGCGTGATTATAACTATTCTGCGCCGCGGCCAGCGGTCGGCAAAATCGCCCCCAATCAGAGAACCAAACAACACCGGCATCTGACTGCAAAATGAGACCAGCCCCAGATAAAATGACGAGCCTGTCAGTCTATAGACCAGCCAGCCTATCGCGGCCTGCTGCATCCAGGTGCCGATAAGCGATGTGCCCTGGCCGAAAAAGAAAAGCCTGTAATTCCTATATTTTAATGCCCGCAGCATCAATCCTAAATTGCTTTTTTGCTGCGAGCCGTTACTATTTGCTGCCATTTTAATCCAATCTTGCTCGATTAAACAAATGAAACGAATAATTATAGCAGACTTATAACGCTTAACAAGCACAAACGCCTCAAATCAGGCTGTGTGAGATTTAAGAAAAGAATTTGACATCGTCAGGCAAAAGATTAAAATTAATCTGGATTTTTCGATACGACAATAACGTTATTTTGGCGCTTGGTTTTTATAAATGGCAACCGGTTTAGCGAAAAAACTTCAAAACCTGTTAGGCAGACAGCAATCAGGTCTGGTCATCGTAATCCTGCTGTTAGTAGTAATCCTGACTTCACTGGCTGGTTCGCATATCGACAGGACAACCGGCAAAACCGTAAATAACTTCTTGAATTTTCATACCCTTATGCAGACCGCCACCGATGCAAGTTTCTTCGCCGTTATGGCTGTCGGGGCAACAATGGTAATCATTTTAGGCGGCATTGACTTAAGCGTCGGTTCTATCTATGCCATTTGCGGCGTGCTTACTGCGATGATGCTCAGACATCTTAACATTGATTCGCCAACGGCTGTTATACTGGGCATTCTCGCATCTGTCGGACTCGGCACAGTCTGTGGAACGTTTAACGGCCTGATGGTTGTCGGCCTTGAAGTGCATCCGTTTATTATTACCCTCGGCACAATGTGGATATTCCGCGGAATCGCATTTGTTATGAGCAAGGCTGAAAGTATTCTTGTGCCGGGTGCGCTGATGGCATTTGCCAAAGCCAATCTGGGTTTGAGCGCAGCTCTATATCCCGTTGCAATGCTGATTATGATTGGCGTTACCGCTGCGGGCGCTTTTTACCTTGCCAAAACCGTTATGGGCAGGCACATTTACGCGGTCGGCGGCAATACCGAGGCAAGCAGATACGCAGGTCTGCACGTTAAAAGAATAACAATTTCAGTTTTCGCAATTTCCGGCCTTACAGCAGGCATTGCTGCATTTCTTGGAATCGCGTATTACGGCTCAGCCTGCTGCGGAGACGCGACCGGCTATGAACTTTACGTAATCGCTTCTGCGGTTGTAGGCGGGGCAAGCCTTTCAGGCGGCAAAGGCAGCGCCGTTAGTGCAATGTTAGGAGCTGTTTTGATTATTCTTATTCGACAATCAATCCGGACTTTGCACTTTAACCAGAATTATGAATGGATTATAATTGGTGCTGCGACAATCATCGCTGTGGTTCTGGATAAATTAAACGCCAGATTAACTCTTAAAAGAGCAATGAAATAAAATTTTAATTTAACATTATTTTGGAGAATGCTATGAAAAAGTTACTTATTTTTGGAGCGTTTTTAATCATTAGTCTGGTTCTTGTCAGCGGCGTTAAGTCCGAGCCGAACAAACCGGCAGCTGAGACGCAAAAAAAATCAATCACAATCACTATGCTTGGAAAGAGTTCCACAAACCCGGTTTTCCTTTCGGGCCGTATCGGCGCTGAGGACAAAGCTAAAGAGCTAAGTAAAAAACTCGGAATTGATATAAAAATTGACTGGCGAACTCCACCCGTTGAGGATGGTCAGTTGCAGGCTCAGCGAATTGCACAGGCTGTCAACGAAGGCACCGACGCAATACTACTGTCCTGCAGCGATGCGAGCAAAGTTACCGGAGCGATTAACGACGCGGTTGACCGTGGCATACCGGTTTTTGCTTTTGACAGCGATGCGCCAAATTCAAAGCGGTTTGCATTTTACGGCGTTGACGACATTGAAACAGGTCAAACGGTAATGAAAAATCTCGCCGAACTTGTCAAGGGCAAGGCCAATGTGGCAATTCTGAGCGGCAATCAGAATGCTCCAAATCTGCAAAAACGCGTTCAGGGAGCAAAAATGGAAGCGGCAAAGTATCCGAATATAAAAATTGTTGATACTTTCTATTGCTCGGAAATCCCGCAGGATGCTGCCGCAGAAGTTGTCAGGGTAATGAACGCTTATCCGGAAATTAATGCCTGGGCGATGATTGGCGGCTGGCCTCTGTTCACAACTACGCTGCTTACAGACCTCGACCCGAATAAAGTAACCATTGTTTCCGTCGATGCTCTGCCGGCAGAGCTTGCGTATGTTGAAAAGGGCATCGTGCCGATTTTGCTGGCACAGTCAACATATCTTTGGGGCTCTGTTTCCGTTGAATTAATAATCGACAAGATTTACCTGCACAAA
>Ga0187886_1000043_pt1 | contig 179109 bp, 185 predicted proteins | sample June2016WEW_20_1_FD_133001 | JGI IMG/M metagenome (GOLD analysis project Ga0187886, IMG submission 133001) | Peatland microbial communities from SPRUCE experiment site at the Marcell Experimental Forest, Minnesota, USA - June2016WEW_20_150 | ecosystem: Environmental > Terrestrial > Soil >...
GGTCTCATTGAGGTGTATCATTTCGATCAGCTTGTCCCTGATGTGGGCTGCCTTGGCCGCACCGTTGTAATCGGCAGCCAAAGCCGCCGCGCCGATGAGCACGTCGCCGACGCCGACCTTGCAGCCGCCATAACTCTGGCGGTGATACCCGGCAAACCTTTCCACCAAGGCGCCGCTGTATTCGTATTCGCCGCACATGAACACGTTTTCCCAGGGGACAAATAGATTGTCAAAGACCATCAGGGCCTCGTGGCCGCCGAATTCTTTATTGCCCACGTCGATTTCACCGCCTTCGAGTTTCCGCGTGTCGCAGGACTGGCGGCCGTAAATGTAAAATATGCCCTCGGCGTCGGCAGGCGCCACAAAGGAAAGGGCATAATCGCTGTCCTCCTTCGTCATGGTCATCGTCGGCATGACAAGAATCCAGTGGGAATTGAGGGCCCCCGTCTGGTGGGCCTTCGCGCCCCGGACGACAATGCCGTCTTTTCTTTTCTCGACCACGCGCGTGTAGAGGTCCGGATCGGCCTGCTTGCCTGGCGGGAGGCTGCGGTCACCTTTGGGGTCCGTCATGGCCCCATCCACCGTGAGGTCCTCTTCCTGCATCATCGAGAGGAACTTTATGAATCGCTCGTGGTATTTAGTGCCAAGTTTCTTATCCATCTCGAAGGCGACGCTGTCCACGGCATTGATGGCATCCATGCCCACGCAGCGCTGAAAACATGCCCCCGTTTTCTGCCCCAGGAGCCTCTGCATCTTCACCTTCTTTATCAGATCCTCGGTGTTCCGGTGTATGTGACAGAAGCGGTTAATCTTTTTTCCTGAGAGGTGCGATGTCGCCGTCATCAGGTCCTCATGCTGGGGATTCTGGGCCAGGGCGTATGTCATCTTTACAGAATTCATCGAAGGCCTGATAATCGGATGATCCACGGGATTTTCCACCCGCTCACCCATCAGGTAGATCTTAAAATTCATTTTACGCAGACTATCTTCATATTGTTCGGGTGTTTTTAGTGCCATATCAATTGCTCCTCATATTAGAAATATGCGTTATTTATGACTCTCAACGTAAGGGTAGTAGCTCTGGACTACGTCCAGCCTTCCCAATTGTCCGCCACCGAGCCAGATCTGGATAATCTTACTGTCCCTGAGATATTTTTCCACATGGTAATCGCGGGCATACCCGTATGAACCCATGAGTTCCATAGCCCTGTTACAGACCGTCTCGGTGACATCACAGGCGTACACCTTTGCTGCACTGGCGCGAGCCATCAGATAATCCTCACCGGGATTTCCGTATTTCTTTCGGTTGTTGAACATGGCTGCCACGGAGAGGTAAAAGGAGCGCGCTGATTCGATTCCGATGGCCATATCTGCAATCATGGCGGCCTGCAGGGAATGGTTGCGGACGGGCTTCCCTCCATAGAATCTATTCTTGGTATACTCTATAACAATCTCCAAAACGGCCTGGGCGTTTCCCAGCGTCATGGGAGCGCTCGTCAGTCTGCCCCAGCCTATGTTGGCCCTGAAAAGCTGCCAGTCAATGCCGGGTCCCCCGGCTCTATATTCTTTGGGTACCCTCACGTTATCGAAGTAGATAGCCGTATTCACGTCCGTCACCTTCATGCCCATTTTTTCTTCCGCTTTGCCAAAGGAAAGCCCGGGGGTATCCTTGGGGACATAGATGAGCGCCATGCCCTCTTCCTTCTGGTTGGGATCGGTTGTGCAGACGACACAGTAGAGGTCCGCAATGCTGGCGCCGCTGGGCCACATCTTTTCACCGTTAATCACCCATTCATTCCCGTCCAGTTTGGCCCTGGTTCGAATGGTAAGGCCATGTTCTGCCGCATCTTCGATATTACAGCCTCCGGCCGGTTCGGTAATAGCCAGACAGCCGCAGCGTGGCGTGTCCCCACAGAACATGGGAATGAACTTATCCATGAGGACTTTGTTGCGCGCGCCCATCGCTCCCGCCAGACACCAGGGTATGATAAGCGAATGAAGGGATACGCCGCTGTCCCCTCGGGATAATTCTTCAGTAATGGCACAGACCGTGGTTGCGGACCGGATTCCCAGACCTCCATATTCGGGAGAAAACCCCCGCTTCTGGATACCAAGCTTCACCAGGCCCTCATAGACTTTCTCAAAGACGGAATAATCTTCGTCCAACTTGAGACGAACCGGCATCATTTCGTTGTCAACATATTTCCGGATTACCGTCAGGAAAGCGAGATCTTCCTCGGATGTGATAAAATCTCCATACCGCTTCATACAGATTCCCTCCTCATGTCAAAAAAATCTACTGCCCCGGCGGTTCCTTATGCCTTGCAGAGACGCAGTACTTCTACAATGACCTCCCGTGTGTAATCTTTCAATCCCCACAGCTTGGCCAGCGCCGCTGAGTTTTCTGCTATTCTGTCTATATCAGATTCGGGTATGCCGGCCTCTTTCAAGGATGTGGGGCTGCCGATGGATGAAAACCAGCGTTTCAAACAATAGATCCCTTGAACAGCCGCCTTCATGTCATCGGTTTCAGTGATGCCAAAAATTTTTCTCCCCAGTCGCGCAAATTTTGCGGGGTTCTTCTTTACGGCATAGCCCATCCAGCCTGGGAGGATGACACCTAGCCCGGCGCCATGCGCGATATCATAGAGAGCGCTCAGCGAATGTTCCATCATGTGCGCAGGATAACCGATTAACCCCATGCCTGCCGTTGTCAGTCCGTTGAAGGCCAGCGTCGCCGACCACATGATGTTGGCCCTGGCGTTGTAGTTTTGAGGATCTTTGAGGATAACCTCCGTACTTTCCATAACGGTTTTCATAATGCCTTCGACCAGCCTGTCCTGAAGCGGGCTTTCCGGTTCCCTGTTGTTGAAGTATCCTTCCAGCAAATGTGCGACGATGTCCACGGCGCCGAAGGCGCTGCAGTCTGCGGTCAATGAATATAGGACCGTCGGATCAAGGACAGATGCCCTGGGCTGGATAAAAGGAGAACTGATCGTGTATTTCTGAGCCCCCTCTTCCTTTGTAATTACTGCTGTGGGATTCATCTCCGAGGCGCTGGCGGAAACAGTGACCACCGTCAAGACGGGAAGAGCGCTCCGTATCTTTTTCCTGAAGGTGAAGAACTCCCAGATTTCGTCCCCCGGATCTGCCTTTACGCCCACGGCGATCGTCTTTGCCGTATCCATCACACTGCCTCCCCCCACGGCAAGAACAACATCGACGACTTCGTTTCTGGCAAGCTCTATTCCTTTAAGGGCATAGGAGAGCACAGGATTCGATTTGACGCCGGGAAACTCCACGACATGCAGGCCCGCCTCCTTTAGAGACGAGATCACCTGATCATAAATTCCGTGTTTCTTGATGCTTCCCTGACCGTAGACAAGCAGTACTTTCTTACCGAAACGTCTGACTTCGTTGCCTATGCGGGCAATCATACCCTTGCCGAAAATGATCCTGGTCGGATTCTCCAAAGTGAAATTTTGCATCTCGTCACTCCTCTTGAAAAATAGATTCACCCGCGATCTTTATGAAAGCGGGCTTCCTTTACTAATCCATGGCAACCTTAATGCGGGTCATTTGCGATGAGAACAAAGGAACACAAAAAGAAAAATGAAACGGTAAATAGATGTTGCAGCTTGAGACTGGCATGGTTACAAAGCGCCGATTCTTTTACACCTTAAACTGACCATAGAACAACGAATATTGCAAGTGCAATCTGCCAATGACGGCACGTGAACTAGATGCAATTCAAATATTGCACTCATTTCGGATAGTGGTCTTCTTTAGTCATCTGATTTATTTCAGATGATGAGCGGAAAACGAATGTGAAGGTCGATTCACACGGTACAATATTAATCCTTGACAGAGACTTTTGCAAGGAGTAAATGAAAATGAAATCCATTAACAATTGGAGGAATGATTCATGAAGAGCAGACAGGAGCCGCCGCTGTTGCGTCGGAAACTTAAGGGATACGGCTACCGGATCACCCAGGGCCGTGAGGCCATCATGAATGTTCTGGCAGCGGCGAAGGATCATCTAAGCGCGGAAGATATCTATATCAAAGTTTATGCCGCCTATCCTGCTATTGGTTTGACATCCGTTTACAGAACTCTGGAGGTTCTTGTAAGTACCGGTCTGATCTATAAGTTTGATTTTGGCGATGGGAGGGCCCGATACGAGATATCCGAAGGTCCCCGGGGAGAGGCGCACCATCATCATCTGGTGTGCACGGGCTGCGGCCGTATCATTGATTATGCGGACTTTATCGATGAGGAGTTAGCCCTCTTGAGAAAGACGGAAGTTGGGTTATCGAAGAAGTATAATTTCACAATCATTAACCATCTCATCCAATTTTACGGGTTCTGCCATAAGTGCAAGAATAGGAAAAATGAGAAGTAGCCGTGCCGACAGAACCATGCAGGTTGCAGGGTTGATGAACCACTTTTGGCTTGTTCTTTTTTCGGAGGATAAACTCAGAAAAGCGGCAGGCCTGAGATACATCAGTCACATGGGGGATGAGCAGCCATACTGGTATCTCTGGTACACCGGACATACCGGGGTATATGAGCTGGAACTTCGCGGAGCGCAAGCTCTGGATGGCTACGACTGGCTGGCAGAATTCGTAATCAAATATTATCCAGATAAAGAGGAGACGTGGTACGAGGGATTGTCCTTTCTGGAAAAGCACTGCCGCGCAAGTGATGTCTTTCAAACCACGCCCTCGGCCGGAGGCGGCTGTCCCTGCCACAGCCTTTCCCACAGACATGAACAAGATCGATTCGCTGATCTTGCAGAGGACACAGGCGCGCCCTCCTATGCCTGCAGGTCCATCATGCCCGCCGATTTTTTCTACACCGGCCATCTTTACATCGCTTTCAAAGACGCTGTAGGCAGCATTATACGACTTAAAACGCAGACGAGCTGGCAGGTGGCCGTTACGAAGAACCACACCATCAGAAATGGAGATGGTCAACCTTTGACGTTTTTTAAAAAAGGTGCCGTCGACCGAAATTACCCCGGCTTCGCCATCAGCAATTTTATCTATCAGGCACTCGTAAGAAGCTGGGGCTCTTTTCATCAATACGGGGTTCATCGTGATGAGATTTGGCGGGGAGAAGGAGCCACATTTTTAAATGACGGGAGAGAAATTAAGACGGAACCTTCCCGTCATATAGAGAGGATTATCGCCCAGACACAATTGGCCTACCGACCCGAAGAGGTCCTGGCCTTTGTGCCTGACGGTGACATGAAAGGCATGCATTTGGAAAACTAAATAAAGGAGGTTTGATCAATGGAAGAAGATTTTAAAAAAGAGAAGGGCTGGGGAGGCGGTATCCTGGTGGGACTCTTGGTCGGCATCGTTCTTTTCATGCTGACCTACCAATTGCTGCTTATGGCTAAATAGCAAAGGAGGTTGCTAAAAATGGAAAAAGATTTTTCACGGCGTTCTTTTGTCAAGGGGATGGCCGTAGGCACCCTGGCGGGATATTTCGGCGCTGCGGGATTGTCATCCACCGTTTTCAAGAGCCAGCTTCTGCCGAAGGAAAAACTGAACCCTGTAGACATCGGCCAGATTAAGGGATTGAAGCTCAAAGTAATCTCGGAGACAAGCTGGTATGACAACAACGTCTGGCTGAATGACGTTAAGAAAGCGGGAGGACTCTTAGTCAATCAATATGAGATCCCCTGGACAAGGGAGGGTGTAAAGACCGGCTACCAGGGAGACAATCTGGGAGGTTTCTCCACGTATATCGAGGCGGAGCTCATGGATGGGAAGGTCATGAAAATTCTTCTGGATACGGGTTGGAATCCCCATTGGATGGACAAGAGATTCAAGGAAGAAGGGATTGCCGAAAAGCTCGCCAAAAAGGAGATAGATTTCCAGGTGATTTCCCATGAGCACATCGATCACTTCTTTGGCATTGAATCTACCATGCGGCATTACCCCGATATCCCCATGTATGTGCCCAAGGGATTCTATCAGGATGGCTTTGATCTTTTGAAGGGGAAGAGCTTCCCGAAAGCTAATGTAAAGAACGATCATCCCCATAAGGGGAAAGTCACCGTTCTCGATTCCAAGCAGGTCAATGTCCTCTATCCGGGGATTGCCCTTATGACCTTCGACGTGCCCATCATACTCCGGGTATTCGGCGAACAGGCCTTTGTCTTTAACGTGAAGGACAAGGGTATCGTATTGGTGACCGGCTGCTGTCACCAGGGTATAATCAGCTACATGGAGGAAGTGAGAAAGAAAATCCTTGGAGGAGAAAAGGTATACGCCGTGCAGGGTGGCCTTCACATCTCGCCTTTCGAGGACTGGGACCCCCAATACGACGATCTTATTCTGGCCTTCAACAAGTATGGCGTACAGAAAATCGGGTGCAATCACTGTACCGGCTTTATCACAGCCGAGAAAATGATCAAAGCCGGCCTCCCTGTCGTCAAGGGTACTGCCCGTCACATGACCAAGCGGGACATTTACCTGGGTAACGGGGACGAACTGGTCATCGCTTAATTATATCAGGGAGGTGATAAAATGAGTGCAAATGCTCTGGATACATTGTGGCTTGAGGAACGAAAATTAACCGATCTGATCAGGCAGCCTGTCATCAGAGGCATTCTGGATATACTACTGGCCTTTGCTGTTTTCATGGGCCTCTGGTGGGTTTTCATGGATCCCCGTGGAGTCCTCCGCTGGTATACGCCCCAGTATGGTTACATGTACATACGCTGGCTCCTCATCATCGCCATTTGGCAGGTCTATATCTTCAACTTCTGGCCTTTCAAACTGACATGGATGAAAAAAGCACACCCGCTTAAGAAAGGCCTGATTCTGATTGCGATCAATTTTGCGGTGACAGGACTCCTCGTCTGGGTATTCTACTACAACATTTTCGGGAGACTGGCGATCCCGTACTTTAGCTGGCCGGAGCTGAAAAAGGCGGGGATTTCTGATTTCTTCTCCCGCGAATACTCATCTCTTGCCATCTTGATGATGGCCGCGATTGCCTCGTGGCTGAGTCCAATCTGGCCTTCCGCCTTTGAAAATTATCCCTGGCACAAGCTGAAACAACCTGCCAAGGGATTAACGGTACTTGCCGTAACCTTTCTTCTCACTACCTATGCGTACCTCATCTTCATGCATCCACACTATCGCGTGCTCTTCTACCCCTGGCAGGAGTATACGGCGGCTTTCCCCTGGTGGTATGATTCCTTCCATACGCTGAGCGGGAATTTCAACGTGGGCTGGATCATGTGTGCCACCGTTTCGGTATGGTTGACGGAGACGATCCTGGAACGATATCCCTTCCGTCTTGTGAAATCACAGCCCTGGCGGGGCATTGCAGGTTTTGTATTTGTCCTGCTCCTTGCATTTATTCTCTTCTTCACCTTCGTTTTCTTTCAGGACATGGTCTGGGGTGTCTCTGTTGAGGGAGCAAAGCGCATTATGGCACCGGACTGGCGATATCTTCATACCGGGGAGCTTGGCGTTATCCTCCTTACGGTAGCCTTGGCCCTTTATTTCTACTTTGACAACTGGCCCCGAAAGTTCAGCACGGAAGTTAACCTGCTCATCCGCGTCGCCATTACAATCGTGGTGTCTGTCGGCTTGCACTGGGCTTATTATAAGTACAGCCCCCAGCTCCTCGGAACCCAGTCGGGCTACTCACATCCACAGCAGTTTCCTATGGCGCCGGTAATCCTCTTCATCAACGTCATGTTGTACCATAACTGGTTCATGGACGGCTGGCCGGGTAAGCGCATAAAACAGGATTTGAAGGTTGCGTAAAAAGGGTTATTTTCTTCCATATACATGGCGTATTCCCCTGCCCCGCTTTTGACGCGGGGTTGGGGATATTCATTTCTATGTTGAAAGTCTTCTCCCTGTATGGGATATAAGTTGTGACCGGGTTATCGAGGTAATGTAATGTCTGACAGAATTAGTCGTCGCGATATGTTTACAAGAGAAATTCTGAAATTATTTTTCAATCTTGCTTCAACTAAAACACTTAACGAAGAAGAGCTGCACCGTGAAAGTCTCGAGCGGTATTTCAAGTCACCGATTCATAGCTATCCACTCCTTCAAGAAATGCCCTGGGACCTTCTCGTTACCGAGGCAGAGATGCGCGGCATACCCATTGAAGGAAGGGACAAGAATGATATCGCCAGAGATCTTTTTCTAAAAGATAATAATTCAATAACTTAGAATAGTAACACGGTCTGCCAATTTGGCGTCCAAGTCAGATTAATAAGGAGAATTTATGTTTCACGAAGCTGCATGCGATTTCTGTGGAGAATGTCTCAATAGTTGCCAGTACCTGGATTTTGACCGGGAAAGTGGGGGCAGAGAGTTTAAGAAACTTGTGCAGGGTGAAAAGGTTGCCTGGCTGAAGGACTGCGTGACCTGTATCGCATGTAATGAGTACTGTCCAAATGGGGCCCGCCCTTTTGAGCTGATCCTGAAAAGGATGGAAGAAGACGGTAACTTCACCGACCCGGCTCTGAAGGCCCAGATGGCTGAAAGATTCAAGCCGGAAGGCGAACCGAGGCCGGTGGAGTCCAAAGACCGGGTGATGTCCATCTGCGTTATGCAGGGTAACATACCCTGGGCCATCCAGGGACAGCTCTTCGAGACGATGCCGCTGCTCAAGGGGAAACACTACTTCTGCAATGTCCTTTTCGCCCACATGGGGGACGAATCGATCATGGGTAATCGTCTGCAGGCCATGGTGGACAACCTGGCCAAGTCCGGGGCAAAGGAGATCGTCTTCGTGCACGACGACTGCTACGCCGTCCTTAAAGGTATTGCGCCTGAATACGGCATCAAGGTTCCCTTCCGGCCGGTTCACCTATTTGAATATCTCAGAGACTATCTCAAAGAAAATAAAAACAAAGTCAGGAAACTGAACATGAAAGTTGCCTACCAGCGTCCCTGCGCCTCCCGGTATACGCCTGAGAAGGATTACCTGGTGGACGAAATATTAGACCTGATCGGGGTGGAGCGGGTAAAACGGCAGTACGACGGCGTAAATGCCATATGCTGCGGCGTGGAGGTGGCGGGCCCGGGGCTGAAGCTCTTCCCGAGAGGAAAAAACTTCGAACCTTTTCGGGAGAAGAATATCAAGGATGCGAAGGATCACGGCGCCGAGGCGATGGTCTATCTTTGCCCCATGTGCTTTGCTACACTCAACAAGAAGGTGCGCGAGTCGGGAATGAAAAATTATATGATCACTGATATCTGCCGGCTTGCCCTGGGTGAGAGACTGCCTGACGATAGACCGCTGTAATCAAAATGTAAAAAAGACGCTGGATCGTTTTTAAAGGTATATATGAAAAAAATAACCGGGTCTAACATTACGAATCCACAGAGCCGTCAGATCGAAAAAAAATATCTCCGTCTGTTTGAAAAGCTCAGCAAATCGGAGCAGGAGAAAGCGGTCATTCTCGATGCCATGACGGAGCTCGTATTGTATCTCGACACGGATTTGAAAGTTATCTGGGCCAATAAGGCCATGCATGATGCATTTAATCTGTCGCACGGCCAATTGAACGGGAAGCACTGCTATCAAGGGCTTCATAATAGAAGTAAAGCGTGCCGTATTTGTCCGGCTGTGAAGACGCTCAAGACCGGAGAACCCAGCGAGGTAATTGATTTTTCATCTTACACGAAAAATTGGGTTTTGCGCAGCTATCCCGTACGGGATGAAAAGGGCTCCCTCACCGGTATTGTGGAGATAGTTACGGACATAACCGGGCGAAGAAAAGCTGAAGAGGCATCGAGGCAATCGGAGCAGAAGTACCGGGAGCTTTTTGAAAATGCCAATGACATAATTTTTATCCTGGATTTCGATGGCAATATTCTGTCGTGCAATGCATCCGCCTCCAAAACTTACGGGTACGACCCGACTCAGATGCTGGGACTTAATATAGAGAATCTTCTGGATCCGGATTATCTGCCTGTAGTGCGGGAGCTCATTCGAAACAGACTCGATGATCTGGATGTCCAGAACCCACAGGAATTTCTCACCTATACAAAAGACGGCGAAGCCGTGTGGGTAGAGGTTAATGCCCGGAGCATGGAAGAAAACGGCAGACGCGTCTCGATCCATGGCATTGCCCGTAATATTACCGAACGCAAGAAGATGGAAGAGGCTTTGAAAAAAAGAGAGCGGGAGCTGGAAGAGAAATCCCGGAATCTGGAAGATGCCAATACGGCCCTAACTGTCCTCCTTAAGCGCAGAGAGGAAGACAGAGCTGAACTGGAAGACAAAGTAACTTGCAACATGAGAGAACTCATCCTGCCGTATATCGAGAACCTGAAGATCACCCATATTGACAGCCATCAATCAAATCAACTGAAAATACTTGAAAGAAATATAAACGAGATCATTTCACCGTTTCTTCGCAACCTGTCCTCGAAATATCCCAATCTCACGCCAATGGAGATCAGGGTCATCACTTTTATAAAAGAAGGACGCACGACAAAGGAAATGGCAAAGCTGCTGAACGCGTCAGCAAGGACAGTCGAAGTGCACCGGGATCATATTAGAAGAAAGTTGAACCTGAACAAGAGGAAGGCAAATCTGAGATCTTATCTTTTGTCTTTGTAGTTTTAGCCACTCCCGATTTTATTGACTACTTAGAAAAAGTACGTATACTGTGCGTAGTTTTTCAGTATTGATATTTCAATGAATAAATGATGCTATTTTTTGACGTTGAATAAGCCTATGGGACGTGTAGACAGCTCCCACCGGGAGACCGCAATCGCGGAAGCATGCGGAGAGAAGTATCTTAACAAAAAAGTTCTTAAAAAAAGGAGGATAGATCAATGACAAAAGAGGAGAAAATCGAGGAAATCCGTCAGCGCGCGCGCAAGAATTTTTCTTTGGGGTATAATTGCGCGGAATGTGTCACCGAAGCGGTTCTAAGTCTGGTGGATACGGGACTGCCTCCGGCAGTCAAAAAAGTCGCAACGGGGTTTGGCGGCGGCATAGGGCTTTTCGGAGACACCTGCGGCGCCCTGGCAGGGGCGGTGATGGCAGTGAGCGCTGTCCACGGCAGGGATTCACTCCCTGAAGGAGCGGATCAGAAGGACGTGGCGATGAAGTCGAAAGCCCAGTTCTATGGGAAGCCTGGTGTTTACCGGATCTTCAATCTGGTTCCCAACCGCTTCAAGGCTAAATATGGAAAGACCTTGTGCAGGGAATTGACGGTGCCATGGCAGAGCACCTGGCTGTGCAAAGAACACGCGCTATACTGTCGTGAGATTATCACCGAAGTGGCCGGGATTGCGGCGGACCTTGTCCTGTCCGACAAGGATGAACTGGCTGCAAAGCCCTTCGGTGAAAACGTGGAAAACCTCAAGGATTGATGTAACCCAGAGAGATATGAACAGTCGTGATGCGATTGAAATGATAACTGGGGAGGTTATTCGATGAGTCAAAAACTAGTTATTGTGGGAGGCGGGGCGGCAGGCCCATCTACGGCTGCCGAGGCCAAAAGAAGAAACCCTTCTCTTGAAGTGACGATGATTGAGAAGGGTGACTTTGTTTCCTACGCGGCCTGACCGATGCCTTATTACATCGGTGATGTAATCAAAGAGTCAAAGAAGCTCGTTATCCGCACGCCGGAAGAATTCAAGAAAACGGGCATCGATGTAAAAATCAAGACCCGAGTGGATGGTGTCGATGCTGAAAAGGGTTCACTTTTTTTATCCGACGGCACGAGTCTTCCTTACGACCTCCTGGTCATGGCCACAGGGGCCGAAGCGACCCGCCTGGATATTCCGGGCAGAGACCTGGAAGGCGTCTTCGTCATCAGGGACTTGACCGACGCCTTGAAGATGAAATCCTACCTGAACGAACAGGGCTGTAAGAAGGCAGTTCTGATTGGGGCAGGCTATATCGGCATGGAGATGTGCGAGGCACTGAGAAACCTGGGAATTGAAGTGAAGGTTATGGACATCCTGCCCCGGCCGGCCGTACGGTGGGATGCCGAATTCACGAAGATGATCGTGGAAGAGCTGGTCAGAAACCAGGTGGAGTTCCTTCCGGAGACGAAACCGCTGGCCATCGAAAAGGGGAAGGAATGCCGGTTGAAACTGCTCACCAGCGGCGGCGAGCTGGATGCCGATCTCGTGCTGATGGGAGTGGGCACAAAGCGGAACGCCGTGCTTGCCGAATTCATGGGACTTGCCATGGGGGAAAGCGGCGCCATCAAGGTGGATTTCCGGCAGAAGACATCCCGGGAAGGGGTCTATGCGGTGGGAGACTGCTGTGAGGTCTTCCACAAGGTCGCCGGAAGATGGGTCTATTTTCCTCTCGGCGATGTCGCCAACAAGCAGGGCCGTGTTGCCGGTCAGAACATCGGCGGTTACTCGGCGGAATTTCCGGGCATCGTGGGCGCCCAGGCCTTCAAGGTCTTCAAACTGGAGGTGGCTGCCACGGGACTTACGGAAGAGGAAGCCGCAAAATACGGGTTCCAGCCGGTGAGTGCCATGATCTGGGGTCTTCCCGTTGGCCGTCCCATGGCGAAAGGGGAAAAGCTGGGCGTGAAACTTGTCGGCGACAAGACGACGGGAAAACTTCTCGGCGGACAGTGCATCGGAGAGAAAGGGGCCGTTCAGAGGGTCAGCAGTCTTTCTGTCGCCCTGTGGGCGGGACTTTCCGTGGACGAGGTCGGTTACCTGGACCTGCCATACGCGCCGCCCTTCGGAGGCGCCTGGGATGCCATCCACATCGCGGCCCAATCCCTCAGGGGAAAGATGTAATCAGGGACTGGATGGGAGGAAATATCCCGAGCGAATCAGGTTCAAGTGTGATGAGAGGGATCAAAGTTGGCATTAGAAGAGAACGATCCGGGATTGGAAATTATAGCCGTTAAAATCGGACGCGAGGTGCGAGGAAGCTATAATGGCCTGGGCGGCACGTTTGCGAGTTTTGTGTATTGCTGTCTTGAGAAAAAGATAATACCGGGCTTTCATGAAGAGGGTCTCATTGATAAAGCTGAACTGAAAGAAGGAGGCCTGTTGCTGGTATTGTCCGGAAAACGCACTGCGACCGAATTAATGGAAGTCATGGATATTGCCTTGGAGAATATCGGGGCCTTTCCCGGTATCGGGGCCAAGGCGAAATATATGATAGACGTCAAGTCCAAAAAAATAAACTAATTCGGAGGATATTATGGCTTTAAAAACGGCGAAGGAGTATCTGGACAGCGTAAAGAAACTGTCACCGCATGTGTATTGCGGGGGGAAATGGGTGAAGAATCTGCTTGACAATAAAATTACGCGTTCCATGGTCATGGCTAACGCGGCGATTTATGAGCTCGCTGAAGACCCGAAAAACAAGGAAATCATGGTCGCCACATCCCACCTTACGGGAGAGCCAATCAACCGCAACCTTAACGTTGCACGCAACATCCACGACCTGGATATGCGGCAGGAGATGGCTTTATTGACGAGCCAGACAGTGGGGACCTGCAACTACCGCTGCGTAGGTTGCGATGCCCTCAACAGCCTTGCCTCTACGACGTGGGAGATGGACCGGGATCTGAAAACGAAATATAATGAAAGATTCAACAAGTGGCTTGCATTTGCACAGGCCAACGACCTGGCCGTCTCCGGCGCCATAACAGATGCAAAAGGAGACAGGAAAAAGAGGCCTTCCCAGCAGGACGAGCCCGATACATTCGTTCACGTCGCCGAAAAACGGGAAGACGGGATCGTGGTCCGGGGGATCAAGGTGAGCCAGAGCGGCGCCATAGGGTCGCATGAAACTCTTGTTCTGCCAGGCGGCGCCCTGAGAGAAGGCGAAGAAGCCTTCGCTCTGGCCTTCGCCGTTCAGAACGGTGCACCGGGGCTTACTTACATTTGCCAGTACAATGCCTACTCGGCAGAGCGGGAATTTTGTGAAGATGAAGCCGAGATTGGGAATCCCGTCTTTGGACAAAGGGAAACCTCGACGATGGTTTTTGACAATGTCTTCATTCCCTGGGAGCGGGTTTTCCTCTGCGGCGAGACCAAGTTCTGCGGGAAAATGGTCACCCGGTTCGCCAAGGCCCACCGCATGAACTGCGGCGGGGCTTGTAAAGTGGGGTTTGCCGACCTGATCATCGGAGGCACAGTGCTTGCCGCCGAATACACCGGCGTGGACAAGGTCCCTCACATCCAGGAGAAAATCATTGACATGGTCCGCTTGAGCGAGACATCCCACGCCTGCGCTATCGCGGCGGCCATGCGGGGAAGGGAAGAACCCAAGGGATCCGGCGTCTTCCTGCCGGACGATCTCTTCGGCAACGCCGCCAAGCTGAACATCGCCCACGGATTCTGGGAAATCATCAAGAACGCCGGAGATATCGGCGGCGGCCTCGTGGTGACCATGCCGAGGCTGAAGGATCTGGAAGACCCGGAGGTCGGTCCCATGCTGAAAAAGGCTTTCGCGGCTGCAGCCCCGGCGGACAAACGCCTCAAGGTCGCGAAGTTCCTGCAGCACTGGGCAGCCGGTCTGCATGGCACGGGTACCTGGCACGGCGCCGGCGCCCCCCAGACCCAGAGGTTCATGATATCTGTGCTTACGGACTTTGACGCCAAGAAGAAGATGGCCAAGAAGCTCATGGGCATGAAGGAAGAGTAATTAAGGAGATCAAACGAAGAAAAGAGAGGCAAGGCGTTTTAGCTTGCCTCTTTTTATTTTGTCGGACTGAACGGGGGGATGTTTGTGTCAGTATGAATAATCGCTACTAAGGGCTGAACTACTTCCTTGCTCTTTTTCTGATTCAGCCCAGTGCATGCGTCATTATTTTAGTTTGACGGAGATATAAATGAAACCCGCAATTATTATCGTCGACATGCTTAAGGACTCATTGGAAGCTGAACCGGGCTTTCCGATTACCCCTCTTGCCCGTGACCTCTGCCCGAATATCAACCGTCTCACGGAATTCGCCCGGGGCAGGTCCATTCCGGTGATTTTTTCCATGGACAGTTTTCTGAAAGGAGACTTCATCTTCCGTGGAAAGATGAAAGAGCGTTCCATTCGCGGGACGAGGGACGCGGAGGTAACGGAGCTGCTGATTCAGGCTCCGACGGATATTTACAGCCCCAAGCGCAGGTTCAGCGCCTTCTACAAAACGGACATGGATCAGATTCTCAGACTGCACGGAGTGGACACGGTTGCGATCTGCGGCATAAGCACCCACTGGTGCGTCCTCATTACCGCCCTTGACGCCCTGTCTAATGACTTTCAGGCTTATATCCTCGAAGACTGCTGCGCCGCCTTCACCAGGGAAATTCATGAAACGACATTGAACCTATACCGCAACAACCCGCTTTATCCCCTTTTCAAAATTATGACGTCGGTTGAGTTTATGAAGGAAGTGCATACATAATCTTTCATTTGAACAGGGAATTTGAAAACCAGAATTATAAAGGAGGAAATACCATGAGCACGCCCACAATGCTGGAGAAGGCGTTTCACGTCATCATGAAACGTATGGTAGAAACCGGGCAGGCGCCCTTTTACACGGAACTTGCCGCTGAACTCGGGCTTCCCGTTGAGGAAGGCCGTAAGGTCATGCACGATCTGTTCTCCTCGGGAATCCCCGCGTGGCAGTATCCCCGCACCGACCTCATCGTCTCCTTCGCTCCCTTCAACAACCTTCCGACCCAATACCGGATCACCATCGACGGTCAGCAGAAATGGTTCGGCCAGTGAGCATTCGAATCGCTGGCGGTCTGCTGGCTATTCCCTGGCAAGGCGGTGACGGTGGATTTCCCCTGTATGGATTGCGGCGAACCGCTCCGGGTGGTCATCCAGGACGGGACGGTTCTGAACGATGAAGCCTCGGGGTACACGGCCTATGTCGCCGTGCCCTTCTGGAAATGGTTTGAAGACCCGGGCTATGCTTGAAGCACCATGAATCTCTTCCGGTCGGAAGAGCACGTCCGCAACTGGAAGTCCTTTGTAGAAGGCACCGACGAGGGCATCCTGTCACTGGTCGAATTGCGCAAGCTATTCTCCGGGCCTTTCTTCAGGCGGCGGATGGATGAGGACTATTTGTCCCGCATGCACGAATACGCCCGCGAGATGGTCCAGGCCATGAAAGAAATCGGCAAGACCGGTCCGTTCTGGAAAAAGCCAAAGTAATGCGGTCTTGCGCCGCAACAGAAATTGATTTTTGAAACCCCGCCCGTTGCAGTGAGCGGGGTTTTGTTTCTATCACCGACAAGTCAGCAAGAATGTAAATCTTAAAAATCAATGAATGGCGTTTGTAACTGTGAAAATGTCGTAGCACATTGTTTATCTGAGTTAATGATCTTTCAAATATTTTTTATCTGCCGCAATATTTCCTTTGCTTTGGGAGAAGACGCTTCCTCCCTTTCCCACCTTTTGTCCACAGAAACTCACTCCATCAGGGAGTGATTATTCCAAAAGCTTCTTTCATTCTTTCAGGCCTGACCCGATTGCCTTCTCCTTGTTGAAAAGATACCGAGCAATGAGGCGTGTCCCCAATCCGATAAATAGCGCGAGAATAATAGCCAAATAGTCGCGCTGCCGAATGGCATTGATCTCTTGTACGCGCTCGGTCAGCAATTGTTGTTCTTCGTTTTGCATGGCATTTAAGTTGTCGCGTATTTCATCCATCGTCCGTTTCCCGTAGGCGAGGTGATTATATATTTTTGTATCGAAAGTCATTCCCTTAGTAAAAAAACTAAAGGTGTTCGATGCGGTGACGTACTGCTGCTGCCAAGTGAGGTCTGCCATTTGCCGGTCAATCAGGAGTTGTATTTTTTTCAGTAGGTGCAGCTTATTAAGTCGCGGCTCATAGCTCGGCTCTGCTTCAGCTAAAGCGCGTAGGTCTGACATTGCAAAGCGGAGTTTTTGCGACGCAGTAGCATAGGGCTGTAGAAACTCATCGCGCTTGGTTAAAAGATAGCCGCGCATACCGGTTTCAGCATTGACCATCAAGGTGACAACTTCATTCAAGCCCCTAACCATCTGAAAGTGACGCTGAATATCGGCTTGAATATTGGCACGCTGATGATTGCCGAAAAGGGCTAAAACGGCGGAGATTGTGATTGCAAGTAGCGGAAGTATTACCAGTATTTTCTCCTGCCTACGCAACGGAATACGCCGCCATAAACGCGTAACTGGCTGAAAGATACGCTTACCTATACTTATAATTGTTTGTATCATCGCTTCGCCTGACCTACCCCTATACTTGTACCACATTTTTCCGGGGCAGGTCAAGGCGGTGAGGGTTCCCCCAAACCTGGTCCACCTGTAGAGTTAGTTTTCGGGGGGATTGCAGGAATCAGGAGAAAGTTTAAGGAGTGAACTGAGTTTGGGCCTTCAGCATAAAGGCAGGGTCAATTGGCTCTGCCTTTTTTAATTTCCGGATTTTGTTGGACCAATTGTAATTTTCAACTAATGCGCGAAACTCGATTTTAACGACAAGGAAGTACGCATCAACCGGATGAACCGAAAAATTGGGCGTATTGAGGCATTAGCTAAGGCGGTTGACTATGAGCCCGAGGACAGTGTAATAAGGCATCAGTATGGTGTAGTCCTGAGCAAGATAGGTCAATGTGAGTTAACTATATCATCCAGTTGTGACGAACTGACCACTATCTCCGGGTCGATCCGCATGCCACAGACCGGATGAACGAAAGAATACAGATCGCCCGAGCGTGACGGGGCACCCGCCGGGTTATTTACGGTCGATTTCGATGTTTTCCTTGGTGCCGCTGTGGGAGACTGCGATCATGATGCCTAATCCAATCAATATTACGACTCCGATCACTGTCCATGTCATGCCGATGCTGGCCAAAACTCCCATTTTCCAGAGCGCGGCCAGAACACCACCGATGAGCACGATATAACCGATAAGATACATGCCGGCCCATTTCATGATGAGTCTCCTGTGGATCACATACTTTAGTTTGATAAGGTATTGCTTTCGATGGTTAGAAGTATAGGGAGGCTGTTTTTGCTTGTCAAGGGATATCTGGCATCGAAAAGCAGGGGCTGGCGATGCGATTGGGAAAGGGAGGTGGAGAGGTGTCCGTCATTAGAGAAATAGGCTCACCTTTTGGTCGAGTCACCCGCCACAAAGGCTTTTTTTACAGAATTTAGACAGACCTCTCCGTCACGCCTCTTTTCACGATGCATTTTGATTGGATGTATTCATCCCATGTGTAATCGGGGTCGTGACATAGATGATTATTACCATTTGAAGCCTTGTATATCTTCAGTAAAATCAGCTCTAACGATTTCAGGAAGGCTTCAATAAAAAGTCATATTAAGATTTTTCAAGAACGGTCATCTAGCCAGTTCCTGTCTGTACCTACTACTCTTCGATATTCAATTCAGTAATGAGGTGAGGATAGCCGAATGAAATATTGTACGGGATGGCACGAGTTAGAAAACACCACTCCAAGAAATCATGCAAACATTCGTTGAATGGAAAACGAGCTGTAAGGTCGCTGCAGTTAACAATGACATGTGTTATATTTATTTGGATTGAATATTATGGATAGGAAGGTATAATAAAACTCTGGATGAATACAGAATTTACAGAAAATTATCAAGAGGATGAAAGGAGGTAATTGTCATGATATTTCAGGAAGTAGAAATTTTTAAGGAAATCCCATCGTATATTATGGATGAGATTGCTGAACTTGTATCGCAAGAAATATTTTCGGTGGGCTCCCAGGTTGTGCGGGAAGGTAAATTTGCCGATTTTTTCTATATACTCGAAGATGGGGAAATTGTCATTCAGAGCGAAGGGCGTCCATCTCTACCCGTAAATAAGGCGGGTTCCGTGATTGGCTGGTCTGCACTTGTTGAACCGAGACGGTACACAGCTACGGGCGTGTGTAAGAGGGAAAGCAAGGTAATTAAGATCGATGGAGATCGACTAATGCGAGTACTTGAAAAACATCCCGCTGAAGGTTTGAGGATTATGAGGCGGTTAGCAGGTGTCATAGCTTCCCGGCTTGTGCAGAGTTAACGGGACCACCTTGAATCTAAATGTAAAAAAGTCAGAGGCAATACTTCCAAGAAAGTTTGGGCCATGGATATTTATGTGTTCTCACCTAGACTTGAGCTGACAGACGACGTCAGGTCAATTTTCTGCCTATTTATTGATATCACATATTAAGTTAGAGCTCTGTAGCTTTTTGATTATTACCCGGGAATCAGCAAACTCGATCAGATCAAATTAGAGTTGTGCTGAAAATTGAGACGAAGCAAAGCGTCAGGAGAAATAATTTTCAATGAATTCCGGGGACAGCATACATATTTCTCTGTGAGTTAAGTAAGCTGTCCACAGAATTTCCCTTCATCACGCAGGCCAAGCCCCTCACAAAAACAGATACCCAAAGTTCTGTCCTCCATATCATAATTTTTAAGGAAATAACATCAATGATAACGGATTGAAATCATGTATCTTAATCGAGGTTGACGGTTTGTAGATAACAGGAAGGCATGTGCATTTTTCGTGAGTGGAAAAATAAACAGTTCAGCATTGCATATTTCAGCCCGCAATCAATGAACAGGTCCGCCAATCGAAATTGACGACTTGTATTTGCTAAAGCTTGGATATCTACCATTCCATACCGTAGCCTTTTCCGGGCTATTTTGTTTCAAACGCAAGGGTCCGGATCAATGTAAAACACCTTTCCGGACCCTTAACCCGATGCTCCTATTCGGTGTACGGGGGCAGGGACGTAGCGCCGCTCCACCCCCCCCGGAAATCGGTCCAGCTATCATATATGTTCTCTCACATCATAATGGAACATAGGGAGAGGTCGGTATCACGGCGGCTTATATCCTGGCCTATCTTTTTGCCAGGGCTACTATTTCTTGATGTCTTCTATTGCCTTATCGACTTTCTTGCCGGCGCGCTCCATCGGGCCTTCTTTCGCGCAGCCCGATAGCCCCACAATCAGGGCGATCATCGCCAACACGGCGATGATACTCTTGCCATTTTTCATCATTTGTATCTCCTTTTGCGAATGGATGAACATGCTTTAAATCTTGCTCACAGAGCGTGAGAATACAGAATTGTGCAGTGATTCACAATCAGGAATATCCTGATTTTTTTAATAAGAACTTCCTTTTTCGCGGAGGGAGTATAAGAAAGAGGGTCTTGTGTGTCAATTGAATTTTGACCACAAAATATGGGGTGTGTTGCCGATCATTGTGCGAGTGATGTATCGCGGCGGCTGTTTTTTTGATAAATCGGATCATCTTTTTGTTGATTTACCTGCCACGAAGGCTATTTTGAACGGAATTTAGGCAGACCTATCCTTCACGCCTCAAATTAGCTTTGCTGATTCTTCGAGTTCTCAAAGCGTAATGCCTGGATGTATTCGTCCCAGGAATATTCAGGGTCTCGATAGGAGTGATCATCATTCATAGGAAGTTGAGAGTGATCATCCGTGACATATTCAATGTGTGGCGAAGCGTTGCAAGGGAGCGTGCAGGCTGGTCTATTGAGCGCCGCATCCTTTCGGGTTGCCGACCTTGTGTCACTATGTGGAAGTCTCCACGATGCGTCGCATAAATAGCGAGTGACACATCGGACCCGCGAAGTCGATGAACCTATAAATGTCTGCAAGCTCCATCGATCCCGCATAAACTAAATTGCTTATTTGTCGTACGATGACTTGCTTTTTTATTTATCATAATTAAATTACTTTTTATTGGATATCGAATTCAACTTCATCCCAAACAGGTTATATAAGGTATGGTGAAGACAAAAAAAATGAAAGGGCTCATATTCGCCAAAAAATCAATTGCTCAAATGTGTCAGCCAGTCGTTTCGCTTCGGGTTTTCAATCCCCTGCGAAGAATTCCGAAAGCCAAAATGGATTATTTTTCTAATCCGATGCCAAATACCGGATTGAACTTAAATGTCATGAGTTTTAATATTCGGCGCGGGACGGCGAGAGACGGCAAAAATCACTGGATATTTCGTCGTAACCGGGTGTGCGCACTTTTGAATCAGTATCGCCCGGATGTTTTGGGCCTACAGGAAGCGTTGGACTTTCAAATATCAGAGATCCGCACCATGCTTCCCGGATATGAGAAGGTTGGCATTGGAAATTTGGGTGGCAGCAAAGGGCTGCTCAATGCCATTTTTTATGATGCGGTGCGGTTCTTCCCATCTGCGGAGGGCACCTTCTGGTTTTCAGATACACCCGATATCCCGGGGTCAAAGGGGTGGGGGAACATCATCCCGCGAACATGTACTTGGGCGCGCCTGATTGAAAAAGACTCAGAGCAGGCTTTTTATTTTTATAATGTCCACTTGGATCATATTTCCCAGCGTTCGCGAAAAAATAGCGTCGTTCTTTTGACCCAGTTTATTCATACGCGGTCTTCTCCGGATCCTTTTGTACTGACAGGTGATTTTAATGCCAGAGAAAAGAGTACGCCCATACAGTATTTAAAAGGTAAAATTCCTTTAAGAATCAAAACAAAAGGGAGTGTGTTAAATCCCGAACCATTAATGGACATTTTTCGGGTACGATATCCAAATGATCGAAATGTCGCTACCTTTCACGGGTTTCGCAGATATTTTTTCCGGTTCAAACTTGACTATATTTTTGTCCCCTCTTCTGTCCGGGTCCAAGACGCGAAAATTATTCAACCGCAACGGAAAAAATGTTACCCCTCTGACCATTTCCCGCTGTTTACCCATATTGATTTGTCTGTAATCTCTGCTTCTGCAAATTCCGGCGCTTTTATTGAAAAGGATATGAGCGATGAATAGGTGCGATAAAAATTTTTGATAAGACATTGCTTGTTCATGGTTGAACTAAAAGGAACTCGGTCTAGTATGTCAAGGTAATCTTGGCGACAAAATGTGGGGTGAGTCACCGATGACCGCGCCGGGGGTACATCGCGACATCTGTCCTTATGAGAAATCTGCTCACCTTTTGGTCTGTTCACCTGCCAAAAAGGTATTTTATCACGATCGGCAAATAGTAATAAACCACCTTAGGGTTATCTTACATCCAATGGGAAAATAAGTGCGTAAACCACTCCCTGATCCTTTGGAACAAAGGTCTTTTTTTCCACTCATCCCATTGAATCTGCCTTGAATCCGCAAGGTCCCTGACAAACATCTTCTCCATTTCGACGGCAAACTCGTGACTCAGGATAACCGCATTCACCTCGTCATTGCTTAATAAACTCAAGTAGTCCATGTTGGTTGAGCCGACTGTTGACCAGACCTTGTCAACCACCGCGGTTTTCGCGTGCAGCAGGGAAGTGCTGTGCTCGTATAACTTCACTCCCGATTTCAAAAGCTCGGAATAATAATACCTCTGTGCATGTAATGCCAACTGAGAATCGGTGATCCCGGGGAGAATGATCTTTACGTCAACACCGCGCTCAGCAGCATCAGTAAGGGCCTTTGCTATCTGGTCGTCAGGGATAAAATAGGAATTCGTCATGTGAATCGAATACTCTGCAAAAGCGATGGCCGACACATACATAATAAAAGGGATCCTGTTGGTCTGTCCCGGGGTGCTGCCGACCACTCGCACCAGGGCATTACCCTCTTCTTTCAGATTAGGGGAATAGTTCCGTTCGGAAAGTTTCGGTCCCTTCTGCTTCAGCCAGGTGTCAAGAAAGAGCTTCTGGAATTCAGCCACGGCCGGGCCTTCAATTTGAATGTCTGTGTCACGCCAGCGAATTGGCGCCTTTTCGTTTTGTTTCCGTTTGAGAGGACTGCTCGAATAAACCTTACTGATGTTGATGCCCCCGATAATGGCGACTTTGCCGTCGACTATCAAAATCTTGCGGTGGTCCCGGGCCTTCAGTGGATTTATCGGATTGAATCCGACAACCTGAATTCCGCCGTCGCGCAGGCGCTGGAAAAAAGAAGCGGGAGTATTCATACTGCCCACGCTGTCATAAATGAGATTTACCTGGACACCTTTCGCCTGTTTTTGCAGCAACAGATCGGCAAATTTGCGGCCTGTTTCATCTTCTTCAATGATATAGCTTTCAAGGTTGATATGGTCTTTGGCATTCTGTATTGCTTTGAACATTGCGGCATAGGTAGCCTGACCATCGGCGAGCAGAGTGACTTTGTTCCCCTTCGTCAGCGGGCTTTCGGTGACCGATTCTACCACGGCAGTGTGGCGTTCCAGAATGTCCGTCGAGTCTACCGATCGCTTCAGCCGTTCCATGATAGCTTTGCTTTTTTGGGGAGATAACAGTCCTTTGGACGAAACGATTTGACGAGGTTTCTCTGCAGTCGGCGCCTCATCAATCATTTCTGAGACGTTCGGCAAGGTCGCACATCCAATGCTGAGGCTCAAGATGGATACGAACAGAAAGAACAAAAAGAAAGGCTTGACGATTGTCATATGGTATTTTTTTTGATTTGATAAGACATTGCTTCTGTGAGGTGGAAGTATAAGGAGAACGGCCTTGTATGTCAATTACATATTTATCACAAAATGTAGTGTTTGGTGTCGATAACGGAGAAAGGGATGTGTCGGGCATCCGTCCTTTTGAGAAATCGGCAAGACCGGTCCATTCTGGAAAAAGCCAAAAACGTAATTCGGCCTTGCGCCGTGACAGGAATTGATTTTTTGAAACCCCGCCCATCGGAAGTGAGCGGGGTTTTGTTTTCTTACCTGTTACCGTTCACTGCGGGTCTAGGACAGAATTACTCGTCATGGCAGGGTTCCGATGACAAAGGGCCGGTGGATTTCGCAGGGGATTCCCATGATCAGCCAGGAATTGCGGGTGTCCAGTTCCTCGTTGATGCGCGCTTTGACTGTTTTAACGGTTCCGTCGTCACAGCATACTTCCATCCAATAGGGCAGTTCTTCAATCACATCGGGCAGGGTACCGCCTATTTCCTCGCGATAGAAGTCACAGGCTTCTTCTGCAGTTTCAGCGGCAATGACCATCTTATGAATTCTGTATGCCTGCATATCTGTTCCATTGGCCTTTAAGAGTAATTAGTGGCTGTCCCCAATTAATTATTGCTGCTTCGAAAATCTGGGAGACGGCGCGAAGTGAATTCTGCCAGGAAGGTATCTCTGCGGCGGATGGGTGATAACGAAAGTGGCGAAAAAAGGCGTCCTTTAACTTCCCTGCAATCTGATTGTGAACCGTGTCGCGCATGAAGTGACTGGACATTCCAGCATACAATCTCATTTCAATGCCTTATCCTTCTGAAAGGAAAACGATTATTTCATAATTCATCATTAAATAAACTTACGAAAATCCGTATATCGTCGCTCAAGCAACATTGGATCAGGAAGTTGATGTCTCGAGGTAGGTAACACAATTTTATTATGATGAAGACCTTGCAGACCATGCATCAGCATTGGTCCATCTTCTTCTTCCATGATATCCTTTCGCACTTCAACGATATAGTCAGGTCTGATAGCAAGAAAATAGCTATCAAATGCAGCATGATGAAGTTTACAGAGGGCTATTCCATTTTTAACTTCAGGCACACCAGCCGGATCAATATCTGGAATGATATGAGCGGCATCGAGCAGTTCCTGATGCCTCAATCTGCAGCAAGCACATTGTTGCCTATATGCATGCAATACTCTTTCTCTAAACCCCCGTTGATGTAACCGCTGCCTAACTGTTGAGGTAATGTAAGCTCTTCTTGACGCAGATACATCTTCAGAGATTACTTGGTTGCCTGCATAGAGCTCACTTGATTTCACATAGGAAAGATCATCGACAGAAACTTTGAAAGTCAATTTATCGGGATAATCACCTACAATGAAAACAGGCCAAATAGGCAAGTATTTTCCCGGAACAATACCATGTAGGTAAATAAGGGGAGTTCCTTTAAACATTGCTCTTCGCAATCCAGCATTATCCCTATGATGTGGATTAGTCCCGCGGTATCGATAGAGCAAAAAATTATCTTCACTAAAGCTGTCATCGTAAGGACCGGAAGGGACTGTCGTTATCGAAAGTGGTATCTCAGGTAGCAATTGTGGTTTAAAAATGCCCTGCGGTCCTATTAATGGCACCCGCCTTCCATCATATTCAAGACCCTTTGCAAGCACTGACCTTGATATCACATCACCATGAACCTTGATTTGATTAGATAGCCAATCAAATGCAGCTAAACGAACTCTCTGGTCAAGATTGTTATCAATCATTTAAGTATCTGCACCGTGGGTCTAAAGTTTTAACATTGGTTGTGTTATCTTATAACGAAGGACATACTCATCAGCATCTATCTGAGCAACCTGTATCAAATCAGTCTCTGAAAATATTCTCATTGTGCCAGGAAACATAATTGCTGTCAGGCCAATAAGACTTGCTCCCGGGTAATTGAATCGGTTTGCCATGCAGGGCGTAGTAGTCGCGGCCATTTTCGAATTCTTCTTTAATGCGTCGGCTGACTTCAAAATGATAATCTGATGAAATTGTGACGTAACCAGTATCAAACAGTTTGTGGATATCTGAACGTAGCAGTAAACCATTCCGTACGTCATGGGGGCCACTGTCGTTATAGGGTTTGATATGCACAGCCTCGAGCGCCGGCAGCGTGCGCTCCCGCGTCACAGCGCATCGCCTCTGATATGCGTCTGTAACCATGATCCTGAATGTGCCTTGCCCAAGTCGCGGGACAATGACTGTTGGCTCTCCATATCGGCTGATCTCATCAGCAACTGACGGGACATCCGGGTTAGAAATGTTAGTCATTTGGAGTCGTTTATGTACTTCATGCCAAAGCCTCAACCCCACCTCTGTACTCAAATCATATCCCTTCCCACGCACGATATTCGGACTCCAATCAGAGGGAACCGGAATCCAATCAGACTGTGAGAAAAAGAACGGCTGCTCTAACAGAATACAACCTATTTGATAGTCAGGGCGAGATGATGCACCAACAGGACGCAAATTTTCTATAAGTCTACGCATCTCTGCGAGCGAGTGGGCTCCATTTTTTTCGCCGAAAGCATCCCACGCGAGATTAACAGGAATGATGTTGCTGTAAGCAAAAAAACCACCGCCAACAATAAAGTCTCGCGGACTATGTAGTTTAAAAAGGAATAATTCACCTGGACTTAGCGCGCGGAACCGACTGCTGCCACTAGGTTGCCAGAAGTTTACCTCATCAATATTGGGAATGGCGGATAAGGTTTTGAACCAATCGTAATCTGTTATACCAACAAAAGTTCTCATATCATGCGATACAGATAATAAAAACCCCCGTTCTGTTTTGAGAAACGGGGTTTCAATAATCAGTCCATATTAACCTCATCACGGGTTAAAGACTTTATGAATTTCGGCTTATGTGGCTGCATGGAGGAAGTGGGGTCAGGTCTTGAAACGTGCATTTTCCTTCCTCACGTTCAAATTCCCTTTTAGCAGTGATTGACAACCGCAATGTCGCATAATGATTTAGACTTGTCAACGTTCTGTTTCAATCAATAGGGAATACTATTTGAAAGGATGTATATTTGCATAAATAGATTTATGCTCTGTTACATGAAGGATATCTTCGATTCCGCCAATGTTGACAAACGGTATGTAACAAGAAGTGAAGATCAGGCTGAGATGAAGGGGAGGCAATGTTAGATAGGATGCGTGATAATGGACTTGGTCATGCTCTCTGTTTTTGTCGCGCCGGCGGCGGTCCCTCCATCCACCGCTTGATGCGGTTGGCGTCGGCGAAGCGGGTCAGCTTGCCTTGAGCATCGAGTAGCACAATCAGCACGGGACGATGGGCCACCTGGGCCTGCATCACCAGGCATCGTCCTGCCTCATCGATGAAGCCCGTCTTGGAAAGGCCGATCTGCCAGCGAGAGCTCCGTACCAGACGATTGCTGTTGCGGAACTTCAGTGTGCGATAGCCTAATTGGACCGCGGCATCTTCGCGGGTGGTGAATTCCCTGATAAGACGATATTGGTACGCAGCATCCACCATCCGCGCCAGTTCCTGGGCGGTGGACACGTTGCCGCTGGAAAGCCCGACGGGGTCCTCGAAGCGCGTCTCCGTGAGTCCCAGCGACTGGGCCTTGGCGTTCATGGCAGCAACGAAGGCGTCAATGCCACCGGGGTAAGTACGCCCGAGAGCGTGAGCGGAGCGGTTCTCGGAGGCCATCAAAGCCAGCAGCAGCGCATCTCCGCGCGCGATGCTGGTTCCCACCCGCAGGCGGGAGCGGGTGTGGCGAAAGGTGTCCACGTCTTCGGGTTCAATGGTGATCAATTCCTGGAGGTCCAATTGGGCATCGAGCGTCACCATGGCTGTCATGAGCTTGGTGATGGAGGCGATGGGCAATACCGCCGTCGCCTGTTTCTGAACCAGGAGCTCACCTGTCCGCTGGTCCTCCACCCATGCGCAGGCTGAACGCAGAACGAGCTTCTGGGGAGCCCGGATGACTTTAACGTGCGATTTCTTTTTATGGGCAGTTTGGGATCTCGACGATTTTGAGGTTCCTGCGGCCTCCTGGACCGCCAGCATCCCCACACTCAGAAGGATCACCAGGATCGCTATGCCATATCTACGCGCCATTCTCTCTCCGTGACTTCAAGATGCCGAAGGTGCTTTTTTCAGCAGTGTAAGGAATAAGACTCCGGTATGTCAAGAAAAATAAGCACAGTCCGTCATTGCTGATTATCATTTGCAACTTTGCATTTGCGGCTTCGTTATGAAAAACAGCATTTCAGAAAGTGCTCGTTCGATTCTGTGCTATTGATTTTACAGGGCAGGATCGTTATATTAAAGGAGAAGGCTAAACATATGTTGACCATTACACCGGAAGCAAGGACACATGCACTCGATAACGGCGGCTCGTTATTTTTAGAGCATATTACCCGAACAGGCGGCTGCTGCGTACCATTCCAGCCGGAACCAACCGTCAGGTTTGGCAAGCCCCATAATCAGGATCAATACAGACAGGAAACCATAGACGGTTTGACTATCTTTATCCCTCGTGGACTGCCGGAAGAAGAATTGGTTATCGCGATGGCTTCCGTCCTGGGGTTCAAGAGATTAGTAATTGAAGGCTGGCGCCCTTTTTGATGGCAAATGAGTGAGGCATCAATTCTTCTTTATAGATAATGTGGATTAATTCTACCCGCACTTCCGATATCTAATATTAAGACCAACCAAGTTTTATTCTGAAACAAATCTTAGGGCGACTTCACTCAGGACTTCACTCAGAAATTGTCACTTTTTTACTTGACAAGTTATGGGCATATGCTTATAATGTGTTCAAGGAGAAAAAAGAATGGCGAGGCCGAAATGTTGTCGGAGAGTAGCAGGAGAACCGGCGTGCCAAATTTTCAAGCCCGCTGGTGTGCCTGCATCGGCGCTTGATCAAGTGGTCTTATCCATGGATGAGTTTGAGGCAATCCGGTTGGCCGACCTTGACGGGCTTTACCATGATAAGGCGGCGGAACAGATGAACGTCTCACGGCAAACTTTCGGAAGGATTATTGAAGCGGCCCGACATAAGGTGGCTCAGGTGCTGGTAAAAGGTCTTGCCCTCCGCATTGAGGGAGGTGAAATCGAAATGGCCAAGACGCGAATTTTTAGGTGTATGAAATGTCAGCATACGTGGGATGTGCCTTTTGGTACAGGGAGACCCGCAGAATGCCCGGCATGCAATGATGCGACTATATGCAGAGCTGAAGAGCAGCGAGGACGAAGAAGACTTGGTGGAGCATGCCCGCGTGGCAGGAGATAGAGGAGGTCTTAAGCAGAATACTCGCCATTGCGGAGTAAATCCCCCCAGCCCCCATTTGTCAAAGGGGGGATCAAAGGGGGGGTGAGAAAGAGATGACGTCGGTTTTCGTATTAATGAAGAATAAAAAGGAGATAATAGTATGAAGGTTTGTTTTCCAACTGAAACATTGCAAGGACTGGATAGCAGAGTTTGTGGACATTTCGGGTCTGCGCCCGGCTTTGTCATTGTGGATACGGTAAAGATGAGCGTGGAAGAAATCAACAATAACGATCTGCATCATATGCATGGCATGTGTCAGCCTCTCAAGGCACTGGAAGGATTAAAGGTTGATGCCGTGGTTGTTGCAGGTATCGGCATGGGCGCCCTGATGAAGCTGCAAGCCCAGGGGATCAAGGTTTACCGTGGTGCACAGGGCACCGTCCAACAGAATATTGATCTCATTCGAGACGACAAATTGCCGCAATTTTTGGAAGAAAATACCTGTGCAGGCCATTCAGGTGGTGGGTGCGCCCACTGATTGGAGTGACCTACAGATTAATGAAGGAGTCAAATGATGTCGTTTAAGGCACTTATTATCGGTGGAGTGGCCTGCGGGCCAAAAACTGCATCGAGGCCGAAGCGCCTGCGGTCTTCCCTATTATGTGGAGGGTTTATTTTCCGATGTTGATGAACTGATCAAGACGCCGGTTGGTGTTCCCAGAACACCCGCCTTTTTTGAGAAGGTGAAAGGCGTCAAGGTGTTGACACAAATGGAGGCGCTGAAAATCGATCCGGCGAAAAAGGCTGTGCGCGTAAGAAACCTGGAAACCGGCACCGAAGAAGATATGGCCTATGACAAGCTGGTTTTAGCCACAGGCCTCGCAATGATACATTCATTCTTGTGCATTGTGATAACCTTCAAATCAATAGCTAAAAAATCATATCTTAACGGGAGGTGGTGAAAATGTCACAGAAGATGGGCCTTTTGCGCCAAGTTGATGAGGCAGAATCAGAAACCTTACAACGCATCTCCAAGGCTTGGAGGAACAGCGCTTTCGATGATATGAATCTCCTGCGTACCCTTGCCGTGCGTCAAGGGGTGTTGGACATCTTTCTTGGTTTCATGCGATACATTTACTCCCAGGCTAGCGTGGATTCAGAGCTCATAGAAATGGCTCGCATCAAATCGGCTTGGCTTTCTGGGTGTCGCCATTGAGGAACAATAAGGTCTGCTTCGGCGAAGCAGAAGGGATTGAGTGAAGAAAAAGTACAGAAGATGTACGATTTCAAGAATTCTGACCTATCCGAACGAGAGAAGGCGGTACTTCGATTGACCGAGATTATTGCAACAGATCCCCATACCCTTGACGATGAGTTCTTCGCTCAATTGAAAAAACACTTCAGCGATGAGCAACTTCTCGACTTAGGAGTTGCTATAGGGCTGCTGAATGGACTGCATAGATTCCTCGAGACTTTTGGTGTTCTTCCTGACAGCTTTCAAGAAGGCGCCTCTTGTGACCTGCCTCGAAAATGAATGTGATCTGTCTCCAAAAGAAAGGTGCAAAAGTTTACAAGGAGATTCGTGTCCAAGCCAGATGACTTCCTGGATGTCATTGCGGGTGTGGGTGTAATGAAGGGAAAATCATAAAAAAGAAAAAGCGGTTTCATGATTCTATCGGATGTATTGAAATATCTCCTTGACGGAGGCATTGTTTTTTGAAATCCATTTTCAGTAGGGGATGAATGTCATTCATGCCACCTGGATACGGTAAGGGATATCAGTGATGTCACCGAAAGGTCAAAGGCTGCGGCTATCGAATGACGTGGGGCCGTGAAGAGACTCTGGATGTATTATCGCAGGCTGAAGAAAATCTAAGCGCTGAAGATATCTACATGATGGTGCACCAAATTTATCCAAACATTGGTCTTACATCAATCTACCAGACATTGGATATCCTCACGAATACGGAAGAAGGTTTATCCAAGAAATATGATTTTACTATTACAAACCATCTCATCCAGTTCTACAGTTTATGCCACAGCTATAATGAAAGAAAATAGCAAAATTTTTTTCAAATGAAATGATAATGATTACCATTTACACATTTTTCAAGGATATCGACATATTAAATCTTAACGGAAAAGTCCTGAAGAAATGGGACAGATTATGATTAGTGGAGAACGTTTCAGTATGATTCAATCATCGAGTATTTCCGGTCAGGGCAAACGCCGCGGTAGAGGAAACATCCCGGGTGGTTCCAGCAGCCTTATCAGATGGGCACGGGCGGGGTTGATCATCTTGGGGGCGTGTAATGCCATTTTCAGCAGACCTGCAAGACCTGAGCTTTCTCCAGGAGAGGAAAAAGAAATGCTAAAAAAAGAGGCTTCACATCTCAAAAAGCAGCTTGCAGAAATTTAAAACCGTATAGTGGCACTCTAAAGAGAATCAGAACCAAAGGTGCGCGAGTATAAAGGACAAACAGAATAACAAAATACGTATTCATATCCATGCAGGAAAGATGACGTAAGCGATTGAATCATAAATGTAAGTCAACATAGGCGATTTTTTTTCGCTATATATGAAAATGATTACCATTATAATTTAGAAAGGAGGTGAACAGTATGCCCGGTTTTGATGGAACAGGCCCTGCGGGAATGGGTACTATGACAGGCGGCGGCAGAGGTTTTTGCGCGTCACCCCGCCCAGGTGTGGCCGCTCCTTTTTTCAGGCGCGGTTTTTTCGGTCGAGGCGGCGGCAGGGGACGGAGAAACTGGTTTTATGCCACCGGTCTTCCCGGATGGCAGAGAGTGGCCTCCGGGTTTCCCGCTTTTGGCTGGACAGGCGCTCCGATAGGGGCGGGATCTTATGGTCCAGTCTGGACAGCTCAAGAGGAAAAAGAAGCCCTTAAGCATCAGGTTGAATTTCTCAAAGGCCAGCTTAATGAATTTCAGAATCGCATTGCCACGCTCGAAAAAGAGGATAGTTGAAGGAGCGATAAACATGGGAATAGAGGGAGTGGGGGCCGATCGTAAATCGGCCCCCATCTCCATCGACAGTTTATCGACAAGAAAATTTATAGTCTGAATATTTTAAAGATTTCGGAGGTTTTTGATGAAGATAGCAATTGCAACCGACGGGGAATTTGTAGCAGCCCATTTCGGAAGGTGCCCCGCTTTTACTTTGGTAAACATAGACGGAAATAAAATCACGGCGCGTGAAGTCATCGATAACCCGGGACATCAACCCGGCTTAATCCCGCGTTTTTTACACGATAGAGGCGTTCGCTGCATCATAACCGGCGGTATGGGGGCTCGGGCGGTGGAACTGTTCCGTGATCTGGAAATGGAAGCAATCGCAGGGATTGACGGCAAAGTGAACGAGGCGATAGAAAAGTTCATCAAAGGCGCCCTCGCCGATGGAGAGAGTTTCTGTCAGCCCGGAGCGGGTAAAGGATATGGCGTGGAAAAGTCATTGTGCGACCATCCCCATGAAGACAAATGTGAACACGAATAAGAGAGGTATAAAAATGAAAATCTGTATTACATCAGAAGGAACTTCTTTGGATTCGAAGATTGACCCCCGTTTTGGCAGATGTCGTTATTTTATAATTGTTGGCACGGATACCATGGAATTTCAGGCAATAGAAAACGCTAATCTGCAGGCCTCCGGAGGCGCGGGAATTCAATCGGGCCAAGTGATGGCATCTAACAACGTCAAAGCGGTTTTAACGGGAAATGTCGGTCCCAATGCCTTTCAAACCCTTCAAGCCGCCGGGATTGAAATATTTACGGGCGTGTCCGGAACAGTCAGGGAAGCCCTGGAAAAATATAAAGAAGGGGCCTTTAAAAAAACCCAGGGGCCGACGGTGGATGCAAAAAAAGGAATGTCTTGACAAAAAAACATAATAAGGAGGTAAACGCTATGCCAAACAAAGATGGTACGGGACCGAGAGGACAGGGAGCAGGACAAGGAGGGGGAAGAGGAACCGGCAGGGCCAGGGGCGGCGGCGGCCGATCCGGCGCCGGCTTTGGCGGATACTGTGTCTGTCCGAACTGCGGATTGAAGATTTCTCATGCTCCGGGGCAGCCCTGTACCAAACAAATCTGTCCGGATTGCAGCACAAAAATGGTGAGAGGTGATGCTCAGTGATCGTTTCGGTGGCCAGTGGAAAGGGAGGAACCGGGAAAACAACCGTTGCGGTTAACCTGGCATTGTCTCTGAAAAACGTGCAGTTCCTTGACTGTGATGTGGAAGAACCGAACGCGCACATCTTCTTGAAGCCCCTGATCTCGGAGAAAACATCCGCATTTATTCCTGTCCCGGAGGTTGCCGAGGGAAAATGCGACTGCTGCGGCAAATGCCAGGAAGTCTGCGCTTTTAACAGCATCGCCGTATTGCCAGGTGAAATCCGAAAAGATGGCAGCGTCCTGATTTTCCCCCATCTGTGTCATGGTTGCGGGGCCTGTTCTTATCTGTGTCCCCGGGGCGCCATACATGAAGTCAAAAAGGAAATAGGGATCGTAGAAAAAGGCTTCTCCGATGGCATCCAATTCGTCCACGGAAAACTCAACATTGGCGAAGCCATGTCGACTCCACTGATCCGGCAGGTCAAAAAACATATTGAGCCCGCGAAAACGGTGATTATCGACGCTCCTCCGGGAACGACCTGTCCGGTCATTGAATCGGTGAGAGGAAGCGACTACTGCATCCTCGTGACAGAGCCGACCCCTTTCGGCCTGAATGACCTGATCCTTGCTGTTGAGATGCTGAAAACGATCGGGATTCCCTATGGCATCATTCTTAACCGGTACGATATCGGCGATGACTGTGTAGACATCTATGCGCGGGGAAGCGGCATTCCTATCCTGATGAAGATTCCCTTCGACCGGGAGATCGCATCGTTATACTCAAAAGGTCTGCCGATTGTCGGCTATAAAAGCGAATATGATAGTGAATTGAAAAATCTGCTTGAAAAAGTAAATACATTGATCGGAAAAATGAACTTTAACCCTCAGGGGCGTAATGGATTTTCATGAAACAGATTGTTATCATCAGCGGAAAAGGCGGCACGGGAAAGACGGTGTTGACCGCATCATTTGCCTCTCTGGCGAAAAGCAAGGTTACGGTGGATTGCGATGTTGACGCCGCCGATTTACATCTCCTATTGCATCCTTCCGTTAAGGAGCGTTTCGAATTCAGGAGTGGTCAGACAGCCAGGATTGATAAAGCACGCTGCTGCGAATGCGGTGAATGTATCGATATGTGCCGATTTGATGCAATCGGAAAAGACTTCGTAATTGATCCCGTTTCCTGCGAAGGATGCGCCCTGTGCAGCCGTATCTGTCAATACGGGGCAATCTCGATGGAGGAAAACGTATCGGGCGAATGGTTCATCTCCGACACGCGATACGGCCCTTTCGTGCATGCCAGGCTGGGCATTGCCGAAGACAATTCGGGAAAACTGGTATCAATGGTCAGGCAGGCAGCCAAAGAAATCGCGGAGGAAGAAAAAAAGACTTATATACTGATTGACGGCCCCCCGGGGATTGGGTGTCCTGTTATTGCCTCGATTACAGACACTGATCTGGCGGTGGTTGTCACCGAGCCAACGTTATCCGGGATACATGACATGCTGAGAATAATCGACACGACCGGGCATTTTCAGATCCCAGTCAAAGTCGTAATCAATAAATTCGATTTGAATCCTGAAAATTCAGGAAAGATCGAACATATATGTGAATCAAACAACATAGAAATCGTGGGAAGGATTCCCTTTTCGGCCAAGGTGCCCCGCTCCCTCGTTCAGGCAGTGCCCTTTGTTGAATACGCTCAGGACGAGGTCGCAGGTGAAATAATTTCCATTTGGAATAAAATAGAGTCCATAATACAGGAAAAGAAATCAAGCAACTAAAGGAGAACAGAGATGGATTGTGAACAACACAATAATAGTGGCAACCAGAGTTGTCAGGGAAAACGAAAGGAATCTGACGAAAAATTGAAAGCCTTCGCCGAGGATGTAGATCTTGTGGATCGTATGGCACAGATTCAACACAAAATTATGGTCCTTTCCGGGAAAGGGGGCGTCGGCAAGAGCACCGTGGCGGTTAATGTCGCTGTTGCCCTGGCCCTTGAAGGGAAAAAAGTGGGCATTCTGGATGCCGACTTTCATGGCCCCAGTATACCTACGTTGCTTCATCTCGAGGGGGAACCCATAAAAGCTGGTAATGATGGCATTGAGCCCATTGATTATGTGGAAGGAATTAAAGTAATGTCCATAGGATTTTTCATGCCGGAGCAGGACAAAGCTGTGATCTGGAGAGGTCCCATGAAGATAGGCGTCATTAAACAGCTTTTAGCCGAGGTTAATTGGGGAGCCCTTGATTATCTCATTATCGATTTTCCCCCGGGCACAGGGGATGAACCCCTTTCCGTTGCCCAACTGATCCCGGACGCTGACGGAGCCATTATTGTAACCACCCCCCAGGAGCTGTCCCTGATTGACGTGAGAAAGTCTATCGATTTCTGCAGACAGCTAAAAGTTCCCGTCTTAGGAGTCATAGAAAACATGAGCGGCTTTGTCTGCCCGCACTGCAAGAAAGTAGTCGATATCTTTAAGCGTGGGGGCGGCGAAAAAATGGCCGGCGAGATGGGAGTCCCCTTTTTGGGTAGTATTCCTATAGAACCCCTGATCGTGGAGGCATCAGACAATGGGAAGCCTTTTATCTATCATTACGGGGAAACCCTCGCTGCCGAGGCTTTTGCCAAAGCCATCAAACCGATTTTAGGAATGACAAGGAAATAGAAAGGTTTTTGTGGGATATGCCAATTTATGAATATGAATGTACCATATGCGGTGGAATTTCAGAGTTTCTTGAAGGAATGACGCAGGAGCAATCCGTCAGGAAATGCGGTTCCTGCGGAAGTGAAGATTTAACAAAAATCCTGTCAAAGGGTGTCCAATCCAGAATGGGTCAGTTAATGGGCTCACAGGGGGGCAAAACCTGTTGCGGGAGAGAGGAGCGCTGCGACACAGCGCCGTGCGCTCAGGGAGCAGCATGTCACAAATGAAATCCCCCATCACAAGGTTTGTACAGAATGCGTACGATAAAAAAATATAGAGGAAGGAAGGTTACGCAGGAGTTAAGAAGTGGAAGAAGAACAAATTAAGAAAGAAATGATGGATTTGCTTTTTGAAAAAACTAAGGGTCTTTTTTCAGAAAAAGTCATCGATTATGGGATGAACCCGAGAAATTGCGGTACGATGGAGAAGCCGGACGGCTATGCAAAGATCACCGGACCATGCGGTGATACGGTGGAAATATTTCTACGGGTGAAAACCGGCAGAATTGAAGACATTCGATACACCACCGATGGCTGTATGACATCCCATGCTGCGGTATCGGCAGCCACCGTGATGGCGAAGGGACAAGCCCCGAAGGACTGCATCAGGATCAACCAGAGTTCCATTCTGGAGCATCTGGGAGGGTTGCCGGACGACGCCAAGCATTGTGCGCTCCTTGCCGCCACGACATTACACAGGGCACTGAGAAATTTCGCCGTCGGGAAAAAGGATAAATGATGCAAGACGAAGCGTTGATCAGTTTGGCGTGCATGGAGGCCGGTTGCAGAGGTTTGGTGTATGATATTCAAGGGGGATATGGTATCATGAGTACTCTAAAATCGCTTGGGATCACCCCTGGAAAGAGAATCACCAGGATTACACCGCTACTCATTCAGGGGCCGATCACCATTGAGATGGACAAGGTTCAGGTTGTTATCGGTTTCGGCATGGCTTCACGAATCGTGGTCAAGTTTGATTAATGAAAGGGCAAAGGCTATGAAAAAAAGAAGAAGGATTGTTGTTGTTGGAGGTTCCGCCGCCGGTCCCAAGGCGGCGGCCAAAGCGAGAAGAATTGACAACGCAGCCGAGGTCATTATCCTGCAGAAGGATGCCGATCTCTCTATGGCCTCCTGCGGATACCCTTATTACATCGGCGGCTTTTTTGATGACAGAAACATGCTCCTCTGCACACCCACGGGTGTGACGAGGAATCCACAGTTCTACCTTAATGCAAAGGATATTGAGGCAAAGGTGAATACGGAAGTGACCGCCGTCGATCGGAAGGGGCGCACCGTTTCATTCAAAAATACGGCTACAGGTGAGACCGGTGAAATGACCTACGATAAATTGATTATTGCCACCGGCTCCGTGTCCCAAATGCCCCCCGTTCCCGGCGTCGGTCTTTCCGGTATTACCACACTGCAATCCATGAAAGATGCTGACTTCCTCCGGAAAGTTAGAGACGAAGGAAAGATCAAGAAGGCCGTCGTGATCGGTGGGGGTTTGATCGGTATCGAGACCTGCGAAGCCCTTCGCCTCGCGGGCATCGAGATCACCGTGATCGAACTGCTGCCCCAGCTCCTTACGTTCCTTGACTGGGAGCTTGCAAAGCTTGTTGAGGCTCATGTGAAGAGCAAAGGGGCAAATGTCATCACCGATAACGGCATTGCCGGGTTCCTCGGCGAGAACGGCAAATTGACAGCGGTAAAGCTTCAGAACGGAGCGGAATTGCCTTGCGAGCTTGCGGTTGTGGCCATCGGTGTAAGACCGAACGTGAGACTGGCCCAGCAGGCGGGGTTGAAAATCGGGGAAACGGGGGGGATCCTGGTAGATGAATACATGCAGACGTCCGATCCCGACATCTATGCCGTGGGAGACTGTGTTGAGACAATTAATCGCATTACCGGCAGGAAGGTGCTGGCCCCCTACGGCGATCTCGCCAATCTCCAGGGACGGGTGGCGGGGGAGAACGCCGCATCGAAGAACTGTGTGACGTTTCCAGGAACGATCCAGACGGGGATCTGCAAGGTATTTGATTACGCGGCGGGCTCGACGGGGCTTTCCGAGGCTGCGGCAAAGAAAGCGGGGGAAAAGGATATCATCACTGTGATTAACACAAGCCCCGATAAACCGGGTTTCATGGAAGGTAAGCTTCTGGTGACCAAGCTCGTTGCTGACACGACAACGGGCAGGATCCTTGGCGCCCAATGTGTCGGCCCTGGAAACGTGAGCAAACAGATCAGCCAGTGGGCCATAGCCATTCAGGGCCGCCTGACTGTCGAGGATATTGTCAATTCCGATCTCCCTTACGCGCCACCATTTTCCCTGGCCATCGATCACTTTATCGCCACAGCGCACATCATGCAGAACAAGATGAAGGGCAGGATGAAGGGCATTTCCACCATGGAAGTCATGCGGAAATTGACGAACAACGAAAAACCGTTCCTCCTTGATGTGAGAGGATCCGATGAATATGAGCAAATGCGACTCGGCATAGGCGAAATCCTCATTCCCCTTGGTGCCCTTCGAAAGCGGCTCAATGAACTTCCCGAAGACCGGGAGAAAGAAATCATCTGTTATTGTAAAATCTCTCTCCGGGGATATGAGGCCGCCCTCGTCCTCGAGGACAAGGGGTGGCGTAACGTCAAAGTCATGGAAGGCGGTGTGATGGCTTGGCCGTATCCGCGGGAAAAGTAAATACTGATAAGGTAAACCCTATGGGCGGGTTAAGAAGAGAGAACTGCTCACAATCTATGGAACTGGTTCCCATTGGCGTGATACACTCGCCTTACCGGGTGAGGGGTGATGCGCCGCACCAGGGAAGGCTTTCTCCCACTACAAGTGAGATTGAAATCTTTCCGGAATTTGTAGATGGGTTAAAAGATATCGTAGAGCGGCCGCACTTGATCGTACTTTACTGGCTTGACAGGGCGGACCGCGGCACGCTCACCGCCATCCCGCCCCATTCAAAAAAAGAGCACGGAGTATTTGCCACCCGCTCGCCCGACCGCCCGAACCCGATTGGATTTGCAGTAATAGATATTCTCGGCATTGACGGCAACAGGCTCATCGTGAGAGGCCTTGATGCCTTTGACGGAACGCCGGTACTCGACATCAAGCCATACTCGCCGGAGATTGACTGTGTGAGGGAATGACGTCGGCGATACAATATAACGGCGGTATATTCCATAATAAGTTCTTATCAAAACCCGAACCGACGGAAATACTTAAGATCATTTAGCGAGTAACATTGAGAATGGGTACGAAATCAAACGACTGGAGAGAACTGTACAAGAAAAAAAACGAACAAGGACATCAATCTTTGGAAGGCCCCGTTCTCTTTTACAATGAACTTGTAATAGACCACTTTTCAAACCCTCGGAATGTCGGTGAAATTCCTGACGCCGATGGATGTGCCCTGGTCGGAGACCCTTCCTGCGGCGATCAGATGAAACTATGGATCAAAGTTAGAGAGGGAAAGATATCCGACATCAAGTTTAAGACATTCGGGTGTCCCCACGCCATCGCAACGAGCAGCATGGCCACGGTGCTGGCCTTCGGTAAAACAATAGCAGAGGCGAAACAATTGACGGACGACGACGTGATAATTGCCCTGGGAGGTATTCCTGAGAAAAAGAGGCACTGTTCCCTTATGGGCGTTAATGCACTTCTGGCTGCCATTGAAGACTATCAAAGAAGCAGCAGCCATAATGGGTGAGGTCAAGCTTAATCATAATATGAACGTCCTTGACTTCGGGTGCGGAACGGGTTTGGTTACGCTGCAGCTTCAACCTTCTGTGAGAACCATTACGGGAGCCGACTCGTCTCACGGCATGCTTGATGTCGTTAGATCCAAGATCGAGGAGCGGAAGCTGACCAATGTCAAAACCGAGTTCATTGATTTGGAAAAGGGTGTTGTGCTAAAAAATAAATATCACCTCGTTGTCAGCAGCATGACCCTGCATCATGTCGAGGATCTCGGATACATCTTCCATGAGTTTTACAATGGGGTTTTGTCGGGAGGACATTTATGTATTGCCGACCTGGATTCCGACGGAGGCGATTTTCACAGAGACAAGACAGGAGTAGTCCATTTTGGTTTTGACAGATCGGAGATGCGCCGGCTTTTCATGCAGGGCGGATTTCAGGATGTGCGCGATGTGACGGCGGCTGCGGTTGTAAAGGATTTGCCCGATGGAACCGTGCGGGAGTTCACCGTTTTTCTCATGACTGGACGAAAATGATAAGATGGTAGATGACTGGATCAAAGAAATAAAAGCAAGAATCAATCCTGAACAATTGGGCATGATACTTGTCCATAATGGCATAGTGCGGGCATCCTCAAAGGACGGGAAGCACGTAAGAGGCATGATGTTGTCCTTCGATAAACAGAAGCTGGATTCTTGCGTAAGCGAATTCAAGAGGCGGGATGGAATTGAAGACATCAGGGTGTGGATCAATCAAGGTACATTGAACGTAGGAGATGACATTATGCATGTCCTCGTTGCGGGAAGATTCAGAACAGATGTGATGCCCGTTCTTCAGGAACTTCTAACTATCATTAAAAAAGAGATCGTAAAGGAAGAAGAGGTCTATCCATAGGTGCGCATCCCGATAGAAGAAGAATCTTTGGCCGGCATTTTTGTGGCTCTCCCGACCGCCCGAACCCGGATGGATTTGCAGTAGTAGATATTCTCAGTATTGAGGGCGCCAGGCTCATCGTGAGAGGCCTCGATGCCTTTGAAGGAACACCGGTGCTCGACATCAAGCCCTACTCTCCGGAGATTGACTGCGTAAAGGAATGAATACATCCTCTATGTACGGCATAAGCTTTAGCGACAGGTCAATGGAAAGGATTTGGCCTCGACTAAAAAGGCCGCGCACGAGGAAAGGAGTAAGTTATGACGGTTAGAGTTTTTCAAGATTATTATCCTGATGAGTTTGCGCATTGCTATGGTTGCGGCCGGCTCAATAAAGAGGGGTTGCAAATTAAGAGTCACTGGGATGGTAAAGAAAGCGTCTGTCATTATACTCCCATGCCTCATCACACGGGCGGTTTCCCCGGATACGTCTATGGGGGGCTTATCGCTTCATTGATAGATTGTCATGCCGCTGCTATTGCGTCGGCAGCTAAATTACGAGATGAGGGCTTATCCCTGGAGGACCTACCGCTTTCCCGCTTTGTTTCAGCATCGTTAAAAGTTGATTTTCTAAAACCAACGCCGATGGGAAAAGTCTTGGAGCTAAGGGGAATGGTTAAAGAAATTAAAAACCGAAAAATCATTGTGAGTGTTACGGTATCCGCGGAAGGCCAAATCAGCGCAAAAGGCGAAGTAGTAATGGTGCAGCTCCCGGAAAGCGGTAAGTGACATGGGATAAATGCATTCCTCTCCTCAGCGTCGATTTATTGAGTACAGTGAGGACGCCTTGTCTGTTTCCCCCTTTCTTTCCGGTATGAGGATTTAATGTTACACTGCACGGCAGGTAATTATTAGATTCCCGCAAATGACTTGCTTCTCATTAGAATGATCGACTGAACCCTGTTTCTGTCCCTGGTTTTCCCTGATCTCCGGTTTCCTGCCTTCCGAGCACTGCTCAAGCAGCAGCAGAGGGATGGCTGCACTGGCGGTCATGCCTACCAGGAACCATAAAAAGTTCAACAATATTTTCTTTTTTTTCATTCTGTTTTCTCTGTTCTCTTGTGTATCAGGTCAATCACAGTGATTTCCGGGGGTGATAAAAAACGGATCGGCGGTCCCCACGTGCCGGCGCCCCTGCTTACGTATAAATGCGCATCATTCGGCAGGTTGAAGTATCCGGTAATGAGCGGATAAAAGCGCCGCGTAACAAAGTTGAAAGGAAAAATCTGGCCATTGTGGGTGTGCCCGGAAAGCTGGAGATCAAAATACCCGACACTATCTTTTTCTATGACCGGCCGGTGCTTGAGAAGCACCGTGAAGTGCCGCCGGGAAAGTCCTGACAGCAATTTCGTTTCAGAAATCTCTTTGGCAAGACCGTAAGCATCTACTGTGGGATCGTCGACACCGGCGATATTGATCACTCCCGCCACAGTGATGGCTTCTTCCCTGAGAACTACAAATCCTGCGGCCCGCGTGAAATCGATGGCCTGGTCCAGACCGGCGTAGAATTCATGATTGCCCGTGATGGCGAATTTGCCGTACCGCGGATGTACGTCCCGCAAGAACATCAGGTGCTCCGTGAGGCTGTTTATCTGTCCGTCCAGGAGGTCTCCCGTCGATACGAGGATGTCCGGTTCCGCTTTTTTTATCTCTTCGGCGATGTGTTTCAGGCGTTCCCCCCTCACGATGATTCCGATATGGACATCGGATATCTGCACGATCCTTATTCTTCCTGCTGCCTCAGGGATTTTGGGGGACGCTATTGTTAGCTTTTCCGTCCTGATATCCTTTGCCTCAAAATAGCCGTACACATTGATGCCCGATGAAATTATAAGAGGCAAGAGAAACGCATATAAAGGTGAAAGGACGAGATGTGAGAAATCCCTGTGGGAGATAAGGGCGCCCGCACGGATCAGGAGATGGTATATGTCAAGAAGGAGGGAAGAGACGAAAAATAAGAACAATACGCCCATCCATATATATCCCGTGTACGACATGATGCAGGCCAGGGTATCGTAGCCATACCGCTCGCACAACCGCACGATGAAGGGGGCGAGGATCATGAACACAAGGACAATAATCAGGATTACATTAGCTGCGGCGCCTGGATGAAATGCCCCTTTGATCTTTGCGAAAAGATAAAGGTGCACCCCGCCGTAGATGAGAAAAAAGGTGAGTAGGAAAAGGCTCATTGACATCTCGACAGATAAAACACGATTTACCGTCTACTCTTTCTAATATTGCCGCGAGTTGGCCTGGCTCAAGGCGGCTGTCTCCCGGCATGAACTTTAGCTGACAGCGTTTTTCTGCCGAGGTCAGAGGATTTTTAGACTTAGAGCTTACTATTGGTAAATCACCTAATAGCAAACAAAACTTCATTTTAGCAGCTTTATATTGAAAATAATCAATAATTAAAATATATTTGTCAAGAAGAATGTCTTTTCTTGCAGGGGGTAAGTCTTGAAATAAATCCTCATCTTGCCTATGCTTCAAAACGGTCCGCCCAGGCAAATATTCACTTGACCTTTAATGGGCTGGTGTATATAGTATACACCAAAGGAGAAATTCCATGTCTATCTTAAAGAGAACGCAAATGTATTTTCCCGAAGAAATGCTGAGAGAATTAAGGGGAATCGCTAAGCGCGAAAAGAGCTCCATCTCCGATATTGTGAGAAATGCAGTCCGGGAGTTTCTTGGCAAAGAAAAACCAAAGAACTGGCAGGATGATCCCTTATGGAACATGATCGGCGCCGGAGCCTCGAAGGATGGAGATCTTTCTGTCCGCCACGATCAATACCTGTACGGGGATACCCGGAAAATATCATGAAGATATTTGTCGATACCTCTGCATGGCTTGCTCTGAATGACAGAAATGACAGTCATCACAAAGATTCCATCACAAAAGCAGCAACCATCAAGAGCAAGAAGATTAGTTTGATAACATCTGACTATGTTATTGATGAAAGCTTGACCATTATTCGATTCAGGGTTTCCCATGAAGCTGCAGTTCTTTTTGGGGAATCGGTGTTTAACAGCAACATCATTCAATCAGTAAACATAGCCGAAGATGATAAATATGCCTCCTGGGAATTGTTTAAGCGGTATAGAGACGGGCAATTCAGTTTTACCGATTGCACGAGTTTTATTTTGATGAGACGTTTGAAACTTGATAAATGCTTTACGTTCGATAGCCATTTCAGTCAAATGGGATTTATGTTTTTTTAAAGCTTCGGAATGACCCGCTACTGTCTTTTTAGAAGAGAATACAACTTTACTTTTTGGAGGAATTGAAAATGGATTGGGGAATGCAGAACCGTATGTCACAGCTCATCCAGGCTGATGGCCATTGTTTTTTTCTTCCCATAGACCACGGTTATTTCCAGGGCCCGACGTCATGCCTGGAAAAGCCCGGAGAAACCATAGCACCGCTCCTTCCCTATTGCGACGCCATCTTTGTAACCAGGGGTGTATTGCGGGCGGCAGTGGATCCCGCAGGGAGTAAACCGATCATCCTCAGGGTATCCGGAGGCACCAGCGTGGTTGGTAAGGACCTGGCAAATGAAAGCATTACCACATCCATAGAGGAGATTATCCGCCTCAATGCGGCTGCTGTGGGAATTTCCATCTTCGTAGGGAGCGACTACGAACGCGAGTCCTTGACTAACCTGTCAGAGCTTGTCAACGAATGTGAGAATTTCGGTATCCCTGTAATGGCTGTCACGGCGGTCGGTAAGGAATTGGAAAAGCGGGATGCCAGGTATCTGGGACTCAGCTCTCGCATCGCCGCGGAACTCGGAGCGAGGGTAGTGAAAACCTACTGGTGCAAAGACTTCGACAAGGTCGTATGCGGCTGCCCCGTCCCGGTAGTTATGGCGGGCGGTCCGAAATGTGAAACGGAGCTCGAAGTCATGGAGTTTGTTTATGATGGCATGCAGAATGGGGCGATCGGTATCAATCTCGGAAGAAACGTATGGCAGAATCCCTACCCGGTAGCCATGATAAGGGCTTTGCGGTCCATCATTCATGAGAACTATACGGCCAAGGAAGCATGGGATTTGTTCAACAGTCTCAAAAAATGAGTAACGAACGGCAATAACCTGATCAGGTCACGAAACTATGCGCGTGGCAATGTACTACAATAACGGGGACGTGAGGCTGGAAGATATGCCGAGGCCGAAAATCGGCCCCGGCGAGATTCTGGTAAAGGTCATAGCGAGCGGCATATGCGGCAGCGACGTTATGGAATGGTATCGTATTCGCAAGGCGCCTCTGGTCTTGGGCCATGAGATCGCGGGAGAGATCGCTGAAATCGGGGAAGGGGTAGGGCGTTATAAAATCGGCGACAGGGTTTTTGTCTCCCACCATATTCCGTGCAATACCTGCCATTATTGCCTGATGGGGTATCACACAGCCTGTGAGACATTGCATACGACAAACTATGACCCCGGCGGTTTTGCCGAATATATCAGAGTACCCAAACTCAATGTGGATCGAGGTGTGTTTCTCCTGCCGGAGGAGCTTTCGTTTGAAGACGGAGTCTTTATCGAACCCCTGGCCTGTGTTGTCCGCGGGCAGCGGGTGGCAAATCTTCAGGCAGGCCAATCCGTACTGATTATGGGAAGCGGCATCTCCGGCTTTCTCCATCTTCTTTTGGCCAGAACCCTTGGGGCGGGGCGCATTATGGCAACGGACGTCAGCGAATACCGGCTGCAGACGGCCAAGGCATTCGGGGCGGACGCAGTTCTTCACGCCGAAGAAGATATACCTGAGAGTGTCCGCCGGATTAATAAGGGCAGGCTTGCCGATCTTGTTATTGTCTGTGCGGGGGCGCCGGCTGCCTTCCGCCAGGCCCTGAAAGCCGTGGATCGCGGCGGAACGATCCTCTGCTTTGCCACAACGGAACCGGACGTGGAACTATCCGTTCCTCTCAATGAGTTCTGGCGCAATGAAATAAAGTTGATGCCGTCATATGGCAACAGCCCCTTGGATGCGACCGTTGCGATAGAGCTCATCAGATCGGGACGCGTGCCCGTAGGGAAGATGATTACACATAGATTGCCTCTGGATAAGACCGGTTACGGTTTCCGGCTTGTTGCTGAAGGAGGAGAATCCCTTAAGGTGGTAATTGAACCGCAAAGATCGGCTTGAGGACACCCTCTAATATATGCCCGCCTGGCATCCCGCCGCAAGAGTGCTGCCCAATTCACGACATTTCGCAAGGTCGTCGTCGGTTAACTTTCCCTTGGAGATTACAGGGTCATAAACCATTTTGAACTTGTAACCCAGGGCGATGCGCTCGACGGCTCTTAAGGCGCCCGTGCCGTCATTGCCGGCGCTGATGAATACTACATAGGGCTTCCTGAAGACCTTGTCTCCGGCGGGGTAGTAAGTTCGGTCAAAAAAATCCTTGACCATGCCTGACATATAACCAAAGTTTTCCGGCGTGCCGATCGCCAATCCGGCAGCTCCTAAGAGGTCATCGAGGGTGGTATCCTGCGCCCTCTTTAGAACCACTTCCGTATTTTCAATGAACCGGGCTCCATCCGCGACAGCCCACGCCATCTTTTCCGTGTTTCCTGTCTGCGAATGATATATTATTAATATCTTGGACATGGCATTTCCGGAGCTCCTTTGCGACCATTTAAGAGTAAGGCGATTCACCGCATGGAACATATTCTAAAAATTTTTATCTACTATGCTTGACAATATATGGTATTTAACTAAAATACTAACAAGAAAATAGCAATATCAATAATCCTGATATGGAGGGAAGAACATGCCAACGTATGAGTATCTCTGCGAAGCCTGTAGGAAAAAGTTTTCATTGATACAGAGTTTCAGAGAACATGAAGAAGCGAAAGTTGCATGTCCGAAATGCAAAAGCAAGAAGGTAAAACAGCAAATCTCCACGTTCACGGCCAAGACCAGCAGGAAAAGTTGACGCATTATTAACTCACGCTCTCTGAAGCCGAAGCAAGGGCAAGAGTGCGCCTTCTAGACTATCCGGCCCCTCTCGCGAAAAAATAATGCCATTCGTAAATGGCCATGCAATCGCAGATCCGAAGAGGAGATGGTCATGATAAAAATAATTATTTCTGTGTTGGTCGCTGCATTCTTCGTCTTATCGGGAAGTGTTGAGAGCAATGCCTTCAGATGCGGCGACGGGTATGTCAGTGTCGGAGACTCTAAGACCAAAGTACTCCTGGAATGCGGCAAACCGACATCAAAGGAAAAGGTACGCGCAAAAAAAGGCCGGCACTACAGGACGGACGAAAGGGAGAAAGACAAGAGCGATAAGACCAAACGTACTTACTTGAAGGAAAAAAAGAAACCCGGTGAAAAGTGGTACTATAACTGCGGGGAAAACGATTTCATCTACATTCTTACTTTCGAGGGAAGCATTCTCAAAAGCGAAGAGACAGGGAGCTACGGCAAGGGCAAGTCGGATTGCAAAGGCCGTTAGGCGACCGTATAGAGATAACGGAGGTTACACTTATGGATGCAATGGAAGCAATTCTTTCAAGAAGAAGTATTCGTAAATACACAAAAGAGGCAGTGCCGGACGATACATTGAAAGAAATATTAGAAGCTGCCATGAGTGCCCCGTCGGCAGGTAATGAACAGCCCTGGCATTTCGTCATTATCAATGATCGAAAAATCCTCGATGAAATTCCCAAGGTCCATCCATACTCTCAGTCCGTAAAGACGGCCTCCGTGGCTGTTGTGGTTTGCGGGGACCTGAAATTGGAAGTGCATAAGGATTTCTGGGTGCAGGATTGTTCGGCCGCAACACAGAATATCCTGATTGCCGTTCAGGCAAAAGGATTAGGTGCGGTCTGGCTCGGTATCCATCCTATAACAGAACGCGTCAAGGGTATGCAAAAGCTCCTGAGACTTCCCGATCATGTAGTGCCGCTCGCAGTCATTCCCATCGGGTATCCCGATGAGCATAAACCTCTGGCTAATCGATTTAACACCTCAAGGATTCATGTCAATAGCTGGTGATAACTGACGGCGATGTCGTGTAAGGCTCCCCTGCCTGAGTTTACCGCCCTCAGAGGCGGAGACCGGGCAGGCCCCTGCTGTCTTGCGCTTCATCGTTTCCGGGTAAGCTAGCGAAGGCTGCGCAGTTCACTCCTCCGTATTCCGTACTCGGAATTGCCATGGCCCGGAGCGGTGGAATCCCGCCGCGATAACTTATTTGTCCAGTTAGGGAATTATTCCCCAAAGGAAGGGGAATACTTCCTCAATAAAGGAGGCATATGCCATCGTGTCATTTTGGCAACTCGTTATTATTACTGCTTATTTTTATTTATTTTCATTGTGGAATAGTTCTTGCTAAATTAATGGAAAACTAAATGAAAGGAGGTGAATCGAATGAAGAAACTCATGACAGTATTTATCGCTATTCTGTTTGCACTTTCTATGACCGGTCTCTGCTTCGCTCAGGCTCCGGCTACCACACCGGCACCGACGCCAGAGAAGAAGGCCGAGGATCTGAAGGCCGATCAGAAGAAGGATGCGTCTAAGAAGAAAGCCAAGCAGAAGAAAGCAGCGTCTAAGAAGAAGGCCGATGAGAAGAAGGCAGCGGCTGATAAGAAGGCCGATGAGAAGAAGGCAGCGGCTGAGAAGAAGGCCGATGAGAAGAAGTAAGAAGACGTGAAATAACTTGCTTCAATCTTTTCTTCGCAAGAATTATTCAAAAGGGGCTCTGAGAAATCATGAGCCCCTTTTGATTTTCTGGACATTATCTCACGGTAGTCATCTCGTTCAATCATGCTGCCCTAAATTTCAAAAGTATTTGTCTCTCACATCCGCCAACATAATTCAATAAATCACAATTGACTTGTCACTTTGGCAATTATCTGTATTAATTGATCCAACCATTTCTTGGATATTGTAGACATTTCAGAGAGCGCGAACGAACCGAACTGCAGGTAAGGTGAAGCATATGGTGAGCCCTATGCCGGTGGAAAGAAAAAACTGTGCCGGGCTCAGGCCAGAAAAGCATCCTTGAAACACCCCAAAGGAGGTGTCTTATGGCAGCAAAAAAAGGGGTATCTGCAATAAGAAGGAAAGCGGGCAAGAATAGCGGCTATGGCTGGGTGCCTGATTTGCCGGATCATCGCGACTTTATGTATAGCGCGGTGCTCCGCGTGCCTGCGAGACTCCCTCGATCGATGGACTTGCGCTATCTCTGCTCCAGGGTCGAAGATCAGGGACAATTGGGCAGTTGCACAGGGAACGCCCTTGCAGGAGCACTGGAATTTCTGGAACGGAAAGATAAGGTCTCCTTTATAGATTTCAGCAGGCTCTTTATTTACTATAATGAGCGCCTTATTGAACGCACCACTAAATCTGACGCCGGCGCCATGATCCGTGATGGCATCAAGACGCTTGGGAAACAGGGCGTGTGCTCTGAGAAGACATGGCCTTATATAATTTCGAAATTCGCAGTTAAACCCAATGCCGCGTGTTATAAGGAGGCGATGCAGCACAGAATCACGTCCTATCACCGCATTATGACACTTGACGAGATGCGTGCATGCCTTGCCGGGGGATTTCCGTTTGTTTTCGGGTTCAGCGTTTATGAAGGCTTTGAATCGCAGGCGGTGGCGCGGACAGGTATCGTCAACATGCCGAAGCCCGGAGAAGGTCAGGTTGGCGGGCATGCGGTAATGGCGGTCGGATACGATGACTCCAAGAAGAGGTTCATCGTCCGCAATTCATGGGGAGATGATTGGGGGATGAAAGGGTATTTTACAATTCCCTATCAATACGTTGCCGATAGAAACCTCTCGGATGATTTCTGGACGATCAGCCGTGGAGGACAGATGGCAAGCAAAAAGTAGCGAGAAAGCTCATAACCGATAATCTATCATGTCCGTATTCATATTTCGATGACGGGATCGCGGCCATGATAGCTGCTAAGAATCTATGAGGCACCATGATTCCCCTGTTTGAGCGGTATCCATCCATCGCTCTGAGAATCCCACGACTATCATTCGGTGAATTCCCAACGCCGGTGGAGCGGCTTCCCGGTCTCTCCCGCCGCTTGGAGAGAGACGACCTGTATATCAAGCGGGATGACTTGAGCAGCCGCGTCTATGGCGGCAACAAGGTGCGAAAGTTGGAGTTTCTGCTGGCGGACGCCCTGAAGCAGGGCGCGCTGAGGGTCATCACCTCCGGCGGGGCCGGTTCGAATCATGCCTTAGCCACAGCAATCTATGGAAAGAAGGCCGGTTTGAAGACCGTGCTCATGCTCTTTCGACAGCCCAACTCCTACTCGGTTCGGCACAATCTCATCATGAATCTTGCAAGTGACGCGGAGCTTATTCATCATGACACCTATCAGGAGCATACTCAGGCCTTTGAGGAGACAGTACGCAGGTACGAGTCGGCCGACGGCAAAACGCCGTATGTGATACCGCTGGGCGGTTCTTCCCCAATGGGGGCAATCGGCTATGTCAATGCCGGCCTGGAACTGGCCGCACAGATCACCGCAGGCGATATTCCCCCTCCTGCCCGTATCTACCTCGCCCTGGGTACAATGGGAACGGCCATGGGATTGCTGCTTGGATTGAAGGCCGCAGGAGTCAAAACGAATCTGCAGGCAGTGCGTGCGGTGCCTACCTATGTAGCCGGCATAGATAAATGTCATCTTCTTTTTAATCAAACCAACAAACTCCTCCGCGAAATGTATCCATCCTTCCCCTCTTGCACACTGGAGCCGGAGGATCTCACGATTCGCCAGGAATACTTCGGTGAAAAATATGGCCTGTTTACGCCGGAGGCGGTGGACGCAGCAACACTTCTTGGGGAAAGCGATGGAATCATCCTGGACGGGACATATACAGGCAAAGCCGGTGCGGCCTTCCTGGCCGACGTTCGCAGTGCTGGCGACGGACCGGTTCTCTTCTGGAATACGAAAAGCTCCCGGCCCTTACCGCCTGAGGCGCTGGCGGCCGACTACCGCCTGCTCCCCGTGCCGCTGCATTGCTACTTTAACGAGCCGGTGCAGCCCCTCGATAAAGGACTTTGAATTCTCGTTTGCCGCTAATCTTCATCTTTACTGAATAATCCGCTTCGCAAACAGGGGAAAAGAGTGTAAAAGCATCTTGGCCGGGGACAGGCTTGCTTGACAGACGCGTTTCGACAAGTAAATATCATGACGAGTGTATAAGAGTACAGAATGATCGACTGGTTATTACATCTTCCCGCATATAGTAAGGTAGGCGTGTCCTTTTTGGGGATATTGTCGCTTAACTCGTCCGGTGTGCCGTTGGGTCTGGCAATCCTTCTCTTTTCCATTCTTCTGCCGCTGTGGGCAGGCACTGGCATGAGCGGCCTTTACTATCAGATGGCAAGCTTTGGCGAGCCGCAAAATTATATACTGCCGGTAATCATTCTCCTTCTTTTGTTCTTTACTGAATCCTTGAGCAAAACGGGCAGGATGGATCGCACGATCGCGGCCCTGAAAGAATGGCTGAAGAGCAAACATATCATCCTGGCGGGACTCCCCGCGTTGGTGGGACTTCTTCCCATGCCCGCGGGCGCCCTCTTCTCCGCGCCTTTTGTAGCTGCCGTCGATGAAAGCGGGGAACTCGAATTGTCTCACAAGGTGGCAATCAATTACTGGTTCCGGCATATCTGGGAATACTGGTGGCCCTTATATCCCGGTGTCATCCTTGCCATGCAGTATTCTAGGCTTCCGGTAATTGCGTTTTTTCTTATACAGATACCCTTTACCATCGTCGCAGCGATCAGCGGGTATATATTTATTCTGCGGAGGGTTAGGAAAGAAAGTGACAAGGGGGTTGGCTATGGAAAGATAGACACCGGTGAAGTCCTCTCGGCAATGGGGCCTATCGGACTGCTTGTCATGATATCACTTGTAGGATCGGCGATTCTTCCCCTCATGGGCATTGAGGGCACGCTGGCAAATTTAATAGCCATGCTGGTCGGCCTCATCGCTGCGCTTGCCGCTATCTTCTCCGGCCATGCTGCAGCGTTCCGTCCGTCGCTCCGCATGCTGATGCGCATAGACACCTGGTTTATGATAGCACTTGTCGTAGGAATTCAGGCTTTCTCTGCGGCCCTGATTTGTCCTGTTGATGCAACCGGAGCGACATTGATCACCGGGATGCGGGACGAATTTATCAGAACAGGCATCCCCCTGATCACGGTCATCATGCTGATTCCCTTCATTTCCGGTATGGTGACGGGCGTTGCTTTCGGCTTTGTCGGTGCCAGTTTTCCGATTGTGTTTGCCCTCATTGGATCAGAACCGACAACCGGTATGTTGGCTGCTACTACTACGTTTGCCTTCTCATTCGGTTTCATGGGAATGATGCTTTCCCCAATGCATGCCTGTTTCGTGGTTACCGCCGAATACTTCTGTGTGACTGTATTCGGTGCTTACCGGTACATTGCCTGGCCGGTGATAATCATTCTTCTCACCTCGATTATCCTGTCAGGCCTCTATTATGTTACATTCTGACCATAGATAAAGCAACATTGCCAAGAGACAGGGCGGCCTTGTGCTGATTAATCCATTAGATGCTCGGTGTGGGCACATCTACCCAGGCGGTCGCCCTCTTAACGGGAACTACATTGACAATTGCGCCTGTCCGGGCATTTAAGTCAATGGCATAAAGCGGCGTTCTCGTCGCACCGAATGATAATAATGCAGATCCTGACAGACGCTTCCCATTAACATTCTCTACCTCGTCGATAATGACCCGCCTATACGGACAAGCATTGCAATCCAAAGCCGGCTCATCTATGTTAATGGGGCAGTGGTGTCTTCTTGCTATTGAAGGGTCGACATTATGCATCTTAGCCATGTGAAAAGATGGAGAGTTCCTCAGATGTTCGAAAGGATGCAAGACCCATTCGCTTATCATGGCAAAGGTATTGTGCTGCTTGAAGAGATGAAATTCCCCTCCCGTATCTGCGATCATGCCCTGCATGATGTAATCCGCAGGCATCATGTACGCCAGGTAATTTTTGTTATCAGACAATTTTATCTTGCCGTCTCTCTCTCCTTGAAGAATAGTCTGTATTGCACTTGCATTCATAACAGCGTCTTCCGGCAAAAGAGACAGGATGGTCAGATTTGTGTTTGCTTCAAAGGGAAGCGACCTTAAAGTTATCGTTCTCAAGACGAAACCCGACCCTATCACTGCGGTGATGATCAGCATGGAAACAACTACATGCCCCAGAGCGGTTTGGGGGATGACATGATGCAAAAAAGAAAAATATATCTCAACCTTTTTAGGGAGAAACATACCCGTATTGCTCATATACTTTTCATAGGACTCTCCATAAAGGTTCAGCATTCTTTTCTCTTCATCTTTCGCCAAGACATAGTAAAGGACGAACATCACGGAAAGGCTTGCGAGTACTATAAATCGGGGCCAAAGAATGCTCATCCCGATGCCCCATATGCCGAGTAAAAGATATTGAGGATGCCGGACATATCTATAAAGTCCCTTATCCGCTATGCCCCACTTGAACAACTTACCCAGATATACCTGTAATGCACAGACTATGAATGCGGCGGCGCCGAGTACAAAAAATACGGAACCTGCGATACGGACGGTCCTGAGGAAAAGGGTTGGCGGCAATGTCATATGAGGCAGGAAGAAGGCGGTCAGCCATCTTGTTGCGGGAAACTGGCCGAGCCAGTTAAATACCGGATTGAAGACAGAATAGAAGAAAAAAGCAAAGGGGCTGATCATAATCATGATTTCAAAAGCAACAATGAAGAACAACATTATGCCGGCAAAGGCCGTCAACTTTGTTGCCTTCTCTTTCAGTTTCCTCCAAAGCATTTCATTTACCTCCAAATGATTCTTTTAATAGTCTATTTTACATCTTACATGTTAGAGCTAATATTCAAAGATAGACTGACACTTAATCTTTAACCAGTGTTACAAGTATTGTGCCATCATGGCTTGCCTGCCATAAGCCGCTGTAACACTTGATAATTATAAAATTACCTCTATTTTCTACCTTTATGATCTCAGTACAGTTGGATACCAAGTATCCAGTTATTGTATCCAGTTGGATAATAAATATACAAGATATTTCGAGTTGAAATTATTATTCTTTTGAACTATCTCTACGGATCATAAACTGTCAGTGAAATGCAGGTGTCTCTTGAATAATAAACCTACAACTAAGAACATCTTCTTATCCTTTCTCAGACTTGGCTTGACAGCCTTTGGCGGCCCGGCGATGGTGGGACATATAAAAGAACTCTCCACCCGCCGCTATCAATGGCTGGATGAGACGGATTTCAAGAACGGTGTGGCGCTCTGCCAATCCATACCCGGCGCAACCGCCATGCAGACTGCCGCATATGTGGGCCTCAGGGTTCGTGGAATCTCCGGGGCGTTTGCCGCTTACCTGGGTTTTGGATTGCCTGCCTTTATCTTGATGTTGATTCTCTCCGTTTTCTATGCACGTTTCAGCGACCTTCCTAGATTTATCTCTCTTTTTAGCGGTCTGCAGGTAATAGTAGTCGCCATCATTCTTTCTTCTGTCTATTCCTTTGGCAGGAACATCGCAAACAATTACAGAAGCCTTATCATTGCCCTCCTCTCTGCCTTCGTTTTCTGGGCTGGCATAAGCCCTTTTATTGCCATTGTCGGGGCTGGCATTGCGGGGATGGCCTTCTCTGAGGCGTCCGTCTCAAAAGCAGCGGTTGATTCCGATATGAGAAAAACATCAACTGCAAAACAGGTTACCCTTATCTTTTTCTTTTTCCTGCTTTGCCTTGCAGCTCTTTATTTTCTGAATAATAAACTCTTTGCCCTGGGAGCGGTCATGCTGAAGATAGACATCTTTGCCTTTGGAGGAGGCTTTGCATCTCTCCCGCTCATGCTTCACGAGATAGTTATGGACAGAGGCTGGCTGGACAGCAAGACATTCATGGATGGAATAGCCTTGGGTCAGGTGACACCCGGTCCCATTGTGATCACGGCAACGTTTGTCGGATATCTGGTATACGGCCTGTCCGGCGCTGTTGTTGCGACCATCGCGATATTTACGCCTTCCTTCTTCATGCTCGTTATTGTCGCACCATTTTTTGATCGGTTGAAGAATTCGGTATATTTTCTGAGGGCTATAGACGGGGTTTTTGCCTCCTTCGTTGGACTCCTTTTATATGTCTGCTTTAAGTTTGCGACAACTGTTCCATGGGATATTGCGAGGATTCTCTTGGGACTTGCGGCATTGGCCGCTTTAATCCGCAAGGTGGACATCCTCTACATAGTGCTTGCAGGCGCTGTTATTTCCGTGTTCATATTGTAATAATTAGAGCAATAGAATAATCTCTTTTCCCACTCTTTGTGATTATCGCATGATTTAAAATCGTGTTTTATATAATATGAGATCTTGTGTTAAAGGCGATTGTCTTCAATCGCTGCAATAGATAACCTGTCTGTTGATCAAACGAATCTTTTGGGAGTTAAGAAGATGAGCCGTGCATTAGAAGGTATCAGGGTTGTTGATCTGAGCCATGTCCTGGCAGCGCCAATAACGACCATGTTTCTGGCGGATCTTGGGGCTGAGGTCATTCATGTGGAACCGCCTCAAGGTGATGATGCGAGAGAATTCGGGCCTTTTGTCGGCGATGCCGGCAAGAACCGCAGCGGTTATTTCATCAGTCTTAATCGCAACAAGAAAAGCATGGTTCTCGATTTGAGAAAGGAAGCGGGAAAAAAGATACTCAGACAATTGATTGAGGTATCCGACGTTCTCATAGAAAACTACAGACCCACCACGATGAGAAAACTCGGATTCAGCTGGGAAGAGATCCAAGAGATCAACCCCCGCATCATTTATGCCTCCATCTCCGGTTTCGGCCAATATTCTCTTCCCGGATATGACAGCAGACCGTCCTACGACATGGTGGCCCAGGGCTACAGCGGCCTCATGAGCATAACGGGGCCCGAAGGAGGACAACCCTGCCGGGTCGGCTCCTCCGTGGGTGACATATTTTCCGGACACCAGGCCGCTATTGGGATTTTAGCCGCTTTAATCTACCGGGAAAAATCCGGAAAAGGGCAGCACTATGACGGCGCAATGGTTGACGGCCTATTTGCCGTGCTGGAAAACGCCGTTGTCCGCCATACAATAAGCGGAGAAATACCAGGCCCTCTGGGAAGCAGGCACCCATCCATCACCCCCTTCCAGAGCTTTAAAACAGAAGACTCATGGGTCATCGCCGCAATAGGAAACGATGTCCTCTGGGCGAGATTCTGTAAAGTGATTGACAGGGAAGACCTGACAGGAGATCCGATGTTTAAAACGAATCCTCTCAGGACCAAACATGTAAAGGAACTCATCCCCATCATTTCGGAAGAGATCTCCAAGAAAACAACGAAAGAGTGGTCGGAGCTCTTTGAAAAGGCTGATCTGCCATATTCGCCCGTCAATAGCATCAAGGACATCTGTGAAGATCCGCATATCAGGTACAGGAATATGCTGGTAGAAATAGACCAGCCTGAAGTGGGCAAGATGACTATCACGGGATCACCGATTCATTTGTCAGAAACACCGGGAGAAGTATATGCGCCTGCCCCGCTTCTCGGGCAGCACACAGAAGAAATTTTAAAAAACGTCCTGAGTTATTCCGAGGGAGATATTGATGACCTAAAACGGGAGGGCATAATAAACAAGCAAAGTTGATATGTGCAACCTTACAATATTGACCTCCGGCCGTTGTAACGCTCGGTATCGTAATATTTTTCCACATCGACAAGCTTTAATTTGCTGACTATCTCCTTGAGGGGAATGCTTGTAATTTCACCTCGCGTAAGGCTCACCATACGACCGTAATCTTCATTGACAATCATGTCAACTGCGGCTATTCCAAACCACCTGGCCATCAACCGATCACGGGCAGAAGGTGTTCCTCCCCGCTGCAAGTGGCTCAAAATGAGAGATCGTGTTTCGAAGCCCGTCCTTTTTTCAATTTCAAGCGCGACAGAGTTCGCTATGCCCCCCAGCATAGGATGCCCGAAGTCATCTACTTTAGTGTCTCTGAGGAATTCCTGCTGCCCTGCGGGCTTTGCCCCTTCAGCGACCACGATAATTGAATAGTTTATTTCCCGTCCTTCCCGTTCGCGAAGAAGTTCGCACACCACGTCAATATCAAAGGGGTATTCAGGTATCAAAATTATATAAGCGCCGCTGCACTGCCCTCCGTGAAGTGCAAGCCATCCCGCATGACGTCCCATCGTTTCAACAACAAAGTTCCGGCTATGAGAACCAGCAGTAGTCCTCAACCGATCAATTTCCTCCGTGATCACGTTAACAGCCGTGTCGAAACCGAGCGAATATTCTGTGCCTGTGAGGTCATTGTCAATGGTCTTCGGGATGCCTACAGTCTTGATGCCCAACTTATGTAATTTATGCGCAACGCCCAGGGTATCTTCTCCGCCAAGCACAACAAGAACATTAATCCCAAGCCTTTTAATGTTATCTATTAATCTTTCAGAGCGATCATTCTTCGGATTAAACGGGTTCGTCCGCGACGTCCCTAAGTATGTCCCACCGTGGCGGTCCCATGTTCGTACGACCTCTTCATCCAGATGCCTGATGTATCGGTCACAGCTCTTGGGATCTCCTGGATCAACCTCTACCAATCCCTTCCATCCTTCGCGAATACCTACAACCTCAAAGGACACGGGACGTTTCTCAGCGAGTCTTTGATCGAGAGCGGTTTTTGTTACCCATTTGATGGCACCGTTCAAGCCGGGACAATCTCCTCCGCCTGTTAAAACAGCTATCTTCAGTTTCATATTCTCTCCATGAGTTTCGTGTGCTTACTTTAGAGTAACACTATACTTTAATTAATAATGCATAATAGTAACATATACAACAATAATGGTTGACTGTATGTAAAAATGTAGGCTCAAACTACTATTTTCTTGGTGCCGTCTCTCCTGACGTCGGATGAGTGCAATTCTCGGAGATGTGAAGACTTCTGGCGAGACAACCGAATTACATCGTTTAATAGATATTTGCCGGATAATAGCGACGTAAGATGGAAAGATGGCAGTTTCGGTATGTTTGCGCTCTCAATTTTCCAAGCAGAACTTTCCGAAACCTGTCGGAGGAGGGAGGGGGTACTTACCTGTGTAGCAGGCAAGACAGAAGCTGTCGGAATCCATGCCGGTCGCTTCGACCATGCCTTCTAAAGACAGATAGTGCAGACCATCCAATCCTATGAACTGGCCAACAGCCTGAACATACTCCCTCTGTGCGGCGATTAGTTCGCCCTTGGAAGAAAAATCGATCCCGTATGGACATGGATGACGTGTTGGCGGACAACTAACAGCCATATAAATTTCCTTAACACCGCTCTCGCGAAGATTGCGGACACGATTGCGGCTGGTCGTTCCCCTGATAATGGAATCCTCGACAATCAGGACCCGTTTACCGGCAAGCAAGGGGCGTACAGGGTTCAGCTTCACACGCACACCAAAGTCTCTCATCGGCTGACTCGGCTGTATGAACGTGCGGCCGACATAATGGTTGCGGATCATACCCATCTCAAAGGGGATGCCGCTCTCTTCCGCATAGCCTAATGCGGCATAGGTGCCGGAATCGGGAAACGGCATGACAATCTCCACATCCGGCCTGTATTCCTTTGCCATGCTATGTCCGAGTCGTTTCCGGCACATGTACACATTTTGGCCGAATATCTGGCTGTCGGGTCGTGCGAAATATATGAGCTCAAATATACAATGTGCAGGCCTCACCTTCGGAAATGGTGTCAGGCTCTTTAATCCCGTGTGATCGATAATCAGTATCTCGCCGGGTTCTACATCACGTACATATCTGGCGCTCAACAGGTCAAATGCGCAGGTCTCGGAAGCGATCACCCACCCGCCATCGAGTTGTCCTAAGGAAAGGGGGCGAAAACCGCGGGGGTCACGTGCAGCAACTACCTTGTCTTTTGTCAGCATAACAATACTGTAAGAACCCTCAACCTGTGCAAGGGCTTTCGTAAGGGCGCCTTCGAACCCGTCTTTCAAATAATGGGCCATCAGGTGGATGATTACTTCGGTGTCCATTGTGGACTGAAAGATAGAGCCCTTGTCTTCAAGTTCAGCTCTTAATGCGTGGGCATTGATAAGGTTGCCATTGTGGCCGAGGGCATAATGCTCGCCGGCGTGATGAACAAGGAATGGCTGGGCATTGGAGAGAATGGAAGAGCCTGTAGTCGAATAACGGACGTGCCCGATGCCTAAGTGACCCGGCAACTTCGAGAGCATCTCCTCCTTAAACACTTCGGACGCCAGTCCCATGCCCTTGTGCCCACAGATGTGACAACCATCCGCTGTGTTGATACCCGCACTCTCCTGCCCCCGATGCTGGAGGGCGAAGAGCCCGAAGAATGTAACGCGCGCCGCGTCCTCATTTCCGTAAACGGCAAAGACGCCGCATTCTTCCCGTGGCTTACTTTCTGCTATAAAATACTGAGACATCAAAAATGACCTCAATTTATCCATGAAGACTTCGTAAAAATTTGAAGGAACTAATTAACACCATTGTCTTCTTTTTGCAAGCTATGCAGTATGCGTCCAGGTGCGTCTGCTCATGGGCATCTGTGCACCTGGCTGTACGAACTCTTTACAAAGCTCTATAGTCACCTCTCAAATCTTAGCTTTTCTCTTCCGTGGCAGCTTCACATTACGGTGATAATCCTGGAGAGGAGAAACCTCCCAGGTCTCCTTCTTCAATGCCATAATCGCCTCGCTCAAAGCCTTGGACCCTGCAGTGGTCGTAGTGTAAAGAACATTGTGAGTGAGTGCACCACGGCGTATGTGATAAGCGTCAAGGCTTGACCTTCTCCCGACGCTTGTATTGATGACCACCTGAATATCGCCATTCTTAATACGATCTACAACATGAGGACGGCCCTCGCTGACCTTGGGAATAGTCTCTGTCTTTATGCCGTGTCTTTCCAAATGGGCGGCAGTGCCGCGAGTGGCCATTATATGGAAGCCCATATTTTGAAATGAGCGGGCGACGGGCACGATTTTATCCTTGTGAACGTCATTTACACTGACAAACACACCTCCATCGAGGGGTAAGCGAAACCCCGCAGCCATCTGTGACTTGGCAAAGGCCATTCCAAAGGAATGGTCAATTCCCATTACTTCACCGGTGGACTTCATTTCCGGACCAAGGAGGACATCCACGTTCGGAAACCTGTTGAAGGGGAAAACGGCCTCTTTTACAGAGATATGTTCCGGCCATATGGTTTTCGTAAATCCCAATTCTTTTAATGATCGCCCCAGCATTATCTTGGTTGCGAGTTTGGCAAGAGGCACGCCGATAGCCTTGCTGACAAATGGCACAGTCCGGGATGCCCGCGGATTGACCTCTAGAACGTAAAGAACACCGTCTTTTACGGCATACTGAATGTTCATGAGGCCGACTACTCCCAGCTCCCGGGCGATAAGTTTTGTCTGCTTCTCGATTGTCTCCAGAAGTTCCTTAGAAAACGTGATGGGTGGAAGCACACAGGCGCTGTCTCCGGAATGGATACCGGCTTCTTCAATATGTTCCATGATGCCGCCGATAACGGTATCCCTGCCGTCGCTTATTGCATCCACATCGACCTCAATGGCATCCTGGAGGAATTTGTCAATCAGTATGGGGTGATCCGGAGAAGCGGCAATGGCCCTCTCCATGAACTGGCTCAAGGTTTCCTCATCGTACACAATTTCCATGGATCGCCCCCCCAGGACATAGGAAGGCCTGACCAGAACGGGGTATCCGATCCTCCGGGCTGCCTTGAGCGCGCCCTTGATGTCCGTTGCCGTATCGTTGTCCGGTTGCTTAAGCTCCAAGCGTCGTACAATATCCTGGAAACGCTTCCTGTCTTCGGCGCGGTCTATCGCGTCGGGAGATGTACCCAGGATCCTCGCCCCTGCGGCCTCCAGTCCCTTGGCAAGATTGAGAGGAGTCTGTCCTCCAAACTGGACTATTACTCCCAGAGGGTCTTCCGTCTTCAGTATATGAAGTACATCTTCCAGGGTCACGGGCTCGAAAAAGAGTTTATCTGATGTGTCGTAATCGGTACTTACTGTTTCCGGATTTGAATTCACCATGATACTCTCATAGCCTTCTTCACGCAGGGCAAAGGACGCGTGGACACAGCAGTAATCGAATTCAATGCCCTGCCCGATGCGGTTCGGGCCTCCTCCCAGGATGACAACCTTCGGTTTCGATGATGGCCGTGCTTCGTCTTCGGTCTCGTAGGTAGAGTAATAGTACGGGGTGTAGGCCTCAAATTCAGCCGCGCAGGTATCGACGAGTTTGAAGACGGGCAGTATATTTTCACGAAACCGCTCTTCGCGGATCATCGCCTCCGGTTTTCTCCAGAGTTCGCCGAGATATCTATCGGAAAAACCCATCCGTTTGGCTTCCCGCAATACCTCGACTGAGGGCGGGGTTGCCTCGAGAAGCTTTTCCGCCTCGACGATGGTCTCTATCTGGTGCAGAAACCAGGGATCGATCCATGTCAGACGGGCGATTTCTTCTATGGTCATCCCGTGATGAAAGGCAGCGGCGATGTAAAACAGCCGCAGTGAGTTTGGCGTCCTTAATTTAGAAGATAGGAACTCCTCCGCATTGCCAATATCAGCAGGCAAAGAAACTTTCATGCTGTATCGGCCTATTTCCAGCGAGCGAATCGCCTTCTGGAGGGCCTCCTTAAAGGTACGGCCGATGGACATGGTCTCTCCAACGGATTTCATGGACGTCGTCAATACATCTTCCGTCTCGGGAAATTTCTCGAAAGTCCAGCGGGGAATCTTCACAACACAGTAGTCAATGGTCGGCTCGAAGGAAGCCATCGTTTCCTTGGTGATGTCATTGGGGATTTCGTCAAGGGTATAACCGACAGCAAGCTTCGCCGCGATTTTTGCAATGGGGAAACCCGTTGCCTTGGATGCGAGGGCAGAAGACCGCGATACGCGGGGATTCATCTCGATGACAACCATTTCACCGTTCCGGGGATTTATCGCGAACTGCACGTTCGATCCGCCGGTCTCCACGCCTATTTCCCGCATTATGGCAATGGCCGCATCCCGCATCCGCTGATACTCCACATCGGTCAGGGTCTGGACGGGCGCAACTGTAATCGACTCCCCGGTATGAATTCCCATGGGATCAAAATTTTCTATGGAACAGATGATCACAACATTATCTGCCCTGTCCCGCATCACCTCCAGTTCGAATTCTTTCCAGCCGAGAACGGATTCTTCCAGCATGATTTCATGGATCATACTGGCGTCCAGTCCGACCTTGGCGAGTTCCGCCAGTTCCTCCCTGTTGTAGGCGACACCGCTGCCTGTACCCCCTAAGGTAAAAGAGGGGCGAATAATGAGAGGGAATCCAATAATTGCCGCCACTGCAAATACTTCATCCATCGTTCTTGCGAACCCGCTCTTGGGTACACGGAGTCCTATACGCTCCATTGCATGGCAGAATTTCTCTCTATCCTCCGCTTTCTGGATCACTTCGAGAGATGCACCGATCATCTCCACGCCGTAGCGCTCAAGCACGCCGCTCTCCGCAACGGCTACGGCTGTGTTCAGTCCTGTCTGCCCTCCCATGGTAGAGAGGAGGGCATCGGGCCGTTCCTTAGCGATGATCTTTGCTACAGCCTCCGGCGTAATCGGCTCCACGTAAGTCCTGTCCGCCATTTCGGGATCAGTCATTATTGTCGCGGGATTGCTGTTGATCAAAATGACCTGATACCCTTCTTCCTTCAATGCCTTGCAGGCCTGCGTTCCGGAGTAGTCGAATTCGCATGCCTGGCTGATAATGATCGGCCCGGAACCGATGATAAGTATTTTTTTCAGGTCATTTCTCTTGGGCATATTTTTTCCAATTCGTCTCTTGAAGTCAACTCTGCTTCCAATTTTTCAAGTTTTTTTTCGTGATCTTTTTAAATTTTTTATAGCGAAGTTGTTTATTTAGACTATTCGCATTTAGATCTTCTCTGTATATGTGTCTAAAGAGTCCTTCCAATTCGCGTATTTGATCATTAGTAATGTTGTCATGAACTTCGAAGATTGTAAAATGTGTCCATGCATCAGCTTTTTTGGGGCTGCGATTATGTGCTCTCATCCTGCCACAGATACCTGCTTTCACTCCCGCAGAAAGACCGATATAGACGACATTATAATTTTGTTTAGTCTGCTTCAGGAGCGCATAAATACCTCTGGTGTTAGGAGGAATGTCGTTCATTTCTTTTTTCGGTATGAACTCAGCCATGCGCTTTATGAAGATACATTCAGACCAAGGCACTTTGTGCCCTCCTTTAATTATTATCACCCATCTATATGTGGATAGGACCCTTCGCTACAAATCGAAGATTTTTTCGGGTCCCATGCCACCGCAGCATAGCTACGGCCGGGGTACATGTCTGAGCGCCTAAGACGCGAGTTTGTAGCCCGGCAGCGGAGCGAGGATGTGCATGGTCGAAAAAAGATTCTTGGCGGCGAAGGGTGCTGTCCACATTCCCCTCACTCCCACTCAATCGTACTTGGCGGCTTGGAGCTGATGTCATAGACGACCCGGTTCACACCCCTGACTTCATTGATAATGCGGTTGGAAATCTTTCCCAGAAGGTCATGGGGGAGCCTCGCCCAGTCAGCAGTCATGGCATCCTCACTGGTTACCGCCCGAATGGACAGAATGTTTTCGTAGGTCCGCTGATCTCCCATAATTCCCACGCTCTTGATCGGCAGAAGAACGGCAAAAGACTGCCACAGCTTGCGGTAGAGATTAGCCGCGCGGATCTCATCCATGAGAATTACGTCGGCTTTGCGCAGGATAGCCAGACGTTTTTCCGTGACCTCCCCGATGATGCGGATGGCCAGACCCGGGCCGGGGAAGGGCTGTCGCCAGACCTGCTCATCGGACATACCGAGTTCCTTGCCCAACAGCCGGACTTCGTCCTTGAAGAGGTGTTTGAGGGGCTCCACCAGGGACAGATGCATCTTCTTCGGAAGGCCGCCCACATTGTGGTGTGATTTGATTACGGCGCTTGGCCCGCCAAAAGCCGAGCGGGATTCGATGACATCGGGATAGAGGGTCCCTTGGGCTAAGAACTTGACACCCTTGATCCGCCGGGCTTCCTTTTCGAAGACCTCGATGAAGGTGCGACCGATAATTTTTCTTTTCTTTTCAGGATCCTCTATACCTTTCAGTCTGCGGAGAAAAAATTTCTTTGCCCGGGCAAATCGCAGGTTGATCTGGAAATGCTTACGGAAAACATCCTGAACCTTCTGCGCTTCGCCTTCCCGAAGTACGCCGTTATCGACAAAGACACAATGCAGCTGACGGCCGATGGCCTGATGGAGCAGGACGGCCGCGACGGATGAATCCACGCCGCCACTCAAACCCAGTATCACCTTACTGCCGCCGACCTGGGAGCGAATCCCTGCAACGGCATCCCGAGCAAAGGATTCCATGGTCCAGCTTTTCTTGCAGTTGCAGATACTGAAGAGAAAGTTCTCCATCATTTTTTTTCCTTCGGGTGTATGGACAACCTCCGGGTGAAACTGTAAACCGTATAATCGCCTGGATCCATCTTCAGCAGCAGCTATCTTCGTGTTGGGGGTTGATGCAGTCGTTTTGAAGCCTTTCGGCAAGACGCCAATGGTGTCTCCATGGCTCATCCAGCATCGCGTCTCCTTGTTTATGCCGGGGAAAATCCCTGATGCAACTCTGATTTTGAGTTCGGCAAACCCGTATTCCCGTTTTTCAGCCCCGATTACTTTTCCACCAAGGGCATCGACCATGAATTGCATGCCGTAACATATGCCTAACACGGGAACACCGAGGTCAAAGATTTTCTTATCTGCCCTCGGACTCCCTTTCTCGTAAATGCTTGCGGGGCCTCCGGACAGAATGATGCCCTCTGGTTGCAGGGCCTTGATTCTTGCGATATCAATATCCGGGGGCTCAATCTGGCAGTAGACATGGTGTTCCCGGACACGCCTGGCAATCAGCTGGTTGTATTGAGAGCCGAAATCAATGATCAGAATCATCAGTTTTTCCCCTTTTCACCTCCATTAAAGATACGAATTTCTTAAAGAGATAATTAACATCGTGGGGCCCTGGTGCCGCTTCCGGGTGGTATTGCACGCTGAACGCCAGCGCAGACTCGTAGCACATTCCCTCTGAGGTACGGTCATTGAGGTTGTCATACGTTTTTTCAATATTATCGGGCAAGGATTCCGGCACTACGACGAAGCCATGGTTCTGCGATGTAATTTCAATCCGACCGCTTTGCATATTCTTCACCGGCTGGTTAACCCCATGATGGCCGAATTTCAGCTTTTCCGTCCTCCCGCCCAATGCCTGTCCTAAGATCTGATGGCCAAGGCAGATACCGAAGATGGGAACCTTGCCCAGAATCTGTTCAGTTGCTTCTACTATATATGGCAGTGCCGCCGGATCTCCCGGACCGTTGGAGAGCAAAACGCCGTCCGGTTTGTACGATAACATCTCCTTTCCCGTAGCTGTCGCAGGTAAGACCAGGACCTCACAACCCCAAATTTCCAGATTGCGAAGTATATTGTACTTGACACCGCAGTCAAGAACGACGACCCGCAACGGCCGTTCTCTTCCGGACAACCCTGCTGAACCGCCAGAAGAAAGCGCTTGCTGCTTGCCGTCCTTCCATCGATACGGCTGCTTGCAGGTAACCTCTTTTATCAGATCCCTGCCTACAAGGCCCGGATAGGCCCGTACACGCGAGAGGAGGAGATCGATATCCGCTGTCTCTGTTGAAATAATCCCCCGCATTGCGCCCTCGAGGCGAATGCGGCGTGTCAGGGCCCTGGTGTCAATGCCTTCGACGCCTAATTTGCCGTGTGATTCAAGAAAGTCTTTTAGCGTCATGCGGCTGCGCCAGTTGCTCGGATGCGGCTGATACTCCCTGACAATAAATCCTTCCAGGTGGATACCTCCGGATTCCATATCTTCCGGGTTTATCCCGTAATTGCCTATGAGGGGATATGTCATGGTTACAATCTGTCCCTTGTAGGACGGGTCCGTTATTATTTCCTGATATCCGGTCATCCCCGTATTGAAGACAACTTCCCCCAGGGTCTCGCCGGAGGAGGCGAAGGCATATCCACGGTAGACACTGCCATCCTCAAGAACCAGTATGGCCGGTGGTTTCTTTCGCAACAACAACATAATTGACCTCAGGAAATGTAAATCCTCGATGTCTCAATGTTCATGAATTTCTGATAATGGGAAATGCCAATATGAGAAATTTGAAACATGTGCACAAGGGGTATCGAGTTGTGAATCACAGCTCTCTTCTTCATCAGTAATGACGATAGAATGTAAGGTTCTTACACGATTCTTCAAATAATGGCAAGACTCCAAAATGGATCTTGAATCATAAAAACCCTTGTGCACATGTGTATCGAAGACAGGAACTTCTTGTGGAGTCCAATCTTTAAAGCATGGGCAGATATCTGTCTAATTCGTATTGACTCACATGAGTCCGGAAACGATCCCATTCCACCTTCTTGTTCTCCATGAACTTCTGGAAGATATGGTCGCCGAGCGTTTCCCTGACGAGTTTACTCTTTGATACCAGTGCAAGCGCCTCATACAAACTTCCGGGCAGAGAAGTTATCCCCGCCTTTTCCCTGGCCTTCTCATCCATTTCAAAGATGTCTTCTTCAACAGGTTCGGGGAGGACGTACTTTTTCTCGACGCCTTTCATGCCTGCCGCTAACATCACTGCGAAAGCGAGATAGGGGTTGCACGCCGGATCGGGTGAACGGTATTCGATGCGTGTTGCCTTTTCCTTTCCCGGTTTATACATGGGAACACGAATCATGGTGGAGCGGTTGCGCCGTGCCCAGGAGACATAGACAGGTGCTTCGTAACCCGGTACCAGGCGCTTGTAAGAGTTAACCCACTGATTGCAGATGGCGGTGATCTCCGGCGCGTGCGTCATTAAACCGGCTATATAACTCTTGGCCATTTGAGACAGATGGTACTTGTCCTTCCCGTCAAAGAAGGCGTTTTTACTGCCCTTGAAGAGTGACTGGTGGGTATGCATCCCGCTGCCGTTCTGGCCGAAAATAGGCTTGGGCATAAAAGTGGCATAAACACCGTTCTGTCTGGCAATCACTTTGATCGCAGTTCGATAGGTCATGACCTTGTCGGCCATCTTCAGGGCATCGTCATAACGGAGGTCAATCTCATGCTGGCTCGGTGCCACTTCATGGTGAGAATATTCCACACGGATCCCCATATCCTGCATGGCAAATATCGTCTGACGCCGCAGGTCGGTGGCACTGTCTATGGGAAGGCCGTCAAAGTAGCCGCCCTGATCCAGGATGTCCGTTGTCTTGTCATTGGCGAAATAGAAATATTCCAACTCCGGACCGACATTCATGGTATAGCCCTGGTCGCCGATTTTTTTGAGGGCCCGTTTGAGAACGTAACGGGGATCGCCCTCATAAGGCGTGCCGTCGGGGTTCAGGATGTCGCAGATGACCCTCGCCACGGGCCGGTCGGTAGGGCGCCAGGGTATCAACTGGAAGGTTGTAGGATCGGCCATGGCGATCATGTCGCTCTCCTCGATCCTTGCGAACCCCTGGATCGATGACCCGTCAAAACCCATCCCTTCTTCCAAACCTTCTTCGAGTTCGGACGGTGTGATGCTGAAAATCTTCTGCATCCCGAGTACATCGGTAAACCAGAACTGGATGAAACTTACATTGTGGTCCTTAACCGCTTTCAGAACATCTTTCTTCGTTTTACATGAAAACATAACACACCCCTTTCTTCAGAATTTTTTGATTTCAAATAACCACACTCAAAAAAGAGTTTCTGTCGCTGCAGATTTTGGTTGCCTCGAAAAAATCGCCGCTCTTTCTTTTCCCCCATTATTCCAGTGGTTCGTTTTCCACGAGCAGCCAGATCCCTGTAGGACAAGCCCCGGCGCAGAAGCCGCAGCCGATGCATTTGTCATCATTGACACTGTACTCAAATTGATCACCGTCCCCCTGCCGTCGCGATATTGCATTTACAGGACAGATCGTCTCGCAGAGGCCGCAATCGCGGCACGCGCCGCATGAGGCGCACTGAGATGCACAATACGCGGGATCATCAAAAGCAAGGATGCTCGGGTCATAATATTCGAGTTTAACACGTCCCGGATCGATGGGAGGCAGCTTATCAAAGGTTTCGTACCAACCTTTCAGCACATTATCGATAGCGGTTGCAGCAAGCCGTCCCGCACCGATGGCATCCGTCAAAAGTCCAAGTTTCACTGCGTCACCGATTGCGAAGACCTGGGGATCGCTGGTCTGAAAGTGGTCGTCCACAACGATAAATCCTTTTTCTGTCGCAATATCTTCCGGTAAGAAAGAGAGATCAGGCTGATCGCCTATGGATACGATGACTGTGTCTGCCGGCAGTATCTGCCCATCCGTCAGCTCTACGGTTTTTTCCGTAATGGCTTTCGTAAATCGGGGCCACAGGAATTTTGCCCCTGCAGCTTCGGCGGCTTTCCTTTCCTTCCCATACGATGCCGGTTCCTGGATGTCGATTAGGATTACGTCTTTGGCCCCCAGGCGCGCGGCCTCTGCCGCAGCATCACAGCCGACATTGCCCGCTCCGATGACAACCACTTTTTCACCCACCATGGCTTTGCCGGTCTTGCTTTGCCTGAGGAACTCAAGCGCCGAGATTGCCCTTTCGTTGCCCGGAACAGGAATCATTCGCGGTTTTTGAGCCCCTATGGCAATTACTGTGAAATCGTGCCTTTCTTTCACTTGCAAAAAATCCTTCTTTGTCAAAGGATGTTTTAGATTGATGTGGGTAACATGTTCACTTACCCGGTTCAATTCATGTTCCACTACCTCGTCAGGGATTCTGCTGCTGGGAATCATATCGGTAATCTTTCCACCGAGGCGAGCTCGCATTTCGTAAATGACCGGTTCGTGTCCCTTCATCCACAGCTGCCAGGCAACGGACAGCCCCGATGCCCCACCGCCGACGACAGCTATCTTCTTGCCCGTCTTGGGGGCGGGCTCCGGCGGCTTGGCTTTTAAACTGGCTTTACCGAGCAGGGTAATGTCGACCGCCGGAAGTTTTTCTTTTTGCCGTGTGCAGTTTTCCATACAGAGATTCGGGCATAGATATCCGCAAACAGTTGCCGGAAATGGAGTATATGACAGTGCCAGATCCACGGCCTTTTCCATCAACCCTTCGCGTATCAACGCCCAACGCTTTTGCACAGGGATTCCAGTGGGACATCCCGCCTGGCAGGGCGGCAAGTATTTGTCATTTTCCCATACAGGAACAAATCTGCGCAGTATGCCGGTTGTGATAACATCGATAGGGCTTCTGTCCAGATCGGACAGATCACCAATCAGCCCACCGGCTCCCAGTTCCCGATCCCATACTTCTTTGCGGAATTGGCCCATACTTTTTGATGGGCCGCCATGCTTTTCATGAGGATTGAGCGCCACGAGGAGCTGCCACGCGCTGCGGTCGCCGGTCAGGAGCGGATACAAATCCGATCTGCCGACGGTGTCGAGAAATGCCTTCATATTGAAGGTCAGCCACTTCCACTCTTCATCGTCGGGCTTCGTCAACCTGGCATCCTGCGAGCTGTAGCCCTTATGTGGTCCCCGGAAAAATATCTTTCCGCCAACCATACCGACGCATGGACGGTAGCCAAGGATGTTATCTACGCGGGGCGTCTCATGTCCGCAGACAACGGCAATGCCGCCGGCCATAAACTCGGCAAAGGAGTCGCCCACGCTCCCTAATACCCACAGCTCTGGAGGATCGAAGCGGGGGTTGTGTTTTGTCATGGTCATGCCCCGGGCCCCGGTATCGCCGGTAACATAAATCTTGCCCTGAGCCATGGCATTTCCCACACCATTAGTTGCGTTACCGCGAACGACTATATGTGCTCCGGCGTTGAGCCATCCCACATCATCGGACGCAGGCCCGATTACGTCAATAAACGTGTTAGGGAATCCCATTGAGCCAAGTCGTTGTCCGGCTGTTCCCAATACCCTGATAAGGACGGGTTTTTCTCCTGCCTTCCATAGGCGGCCGCCAATCCCCTGCTGGCCATGCGCGATGATTTCTATAGACCGATAACCGTCAGTGACGGCTTTCTGGATGCGTTCCTCCAGGATCCTCGAATCGACCCGAATGCCTTTTTCCATACCGGCAAGAACGATTTTTACTTTTTTTGGCATGAACACTCCTTATCCCTACACTACATATCTTATACTGAGCCGCTCGGCAGCATGATGATCTGCAATGCCAATAGCATCAGACATACCAATGGGAAGTGAAGTGGAACGACCCAGGGGAGCGACGATTTTTTTCAATTCCGTGTCAAAACTCAAAAATACCTCCACGACCCGTTCAGCGACCTTTTCGGGATCGAGTCGTCGATCCACTCTGGGATCCTGGGAGGTAATCCCCTTCGGGCAGATGCCGATATTGCAGATATTGCAGCGATCGCTTTCAGAGCCAAGGCAGCCGGCTGCTGCCTGCATCATGTACTTTCCTGTCTGGACGCCGCTTGCCCCCAGCATGATCAGGGCCGCTGCATTGGCTGCAAGGTTGCCGCTCTTGCCAACGCCGCCTGCAGCGAAAAGAGGGATCTCGTTCTGTTTGCCCAGTTTGACTAGGTTGAGGTAGGCATCCCGGAGGTTACTCGCGATGGGGTGCCCCATATGATCCATCGATACGTTATATGCCGCGCCGGTACCGCCATCCTCACCGTCAATAGATAAAGCCCCCGCGTATGGATTTCTCGTCAAATTATTGAGGACCGCCAGCGCCGTGCTTGTTCCGGAAATTTTGGGATATACCGGTACACGGAAGCCCCACCCCATGTACATAGACTGGATCATTTTGGCGACCGATTCCTCGATGGAATATTTTGTCTGATGGGTCGGCGGACTTGGCAGACTGACGCCGGGCGGCACGCCGCGAATTGCAGCGATTAGTTTATTAACCTTGTACCACATGAGGAGGCCGCCATCACCAGGTTTAGCGCCCTGACCGTACTTGATCTCTATGGCGCAAGGATCTTCCTTCATCTCAGGCAGGGCATGGATAATCTCATCCCAGCCAAAATAGCCGCTGGCAATCTGGAGAATTACATATTTTAAAAATCGAGACCTGAGGAGCCGCGGGGGACATCCACCTTCACCTGTACACATCCGCACGGGCATCCCCAGTTCTTCATTCAGATAGGCCACACCCATTTGCAGCCCTTCCCACATATTAGGGGACAAGGCGCCGAATGACATGCTGCCGATGATGAGTGGGTAAATCTCGCGAACTGGAGGTGTCCAGCCATTTTCCTGCGTCACCCGGATCATCTCCTCGGGTGGCAGAATTCGTCCGAGAAGAGTCCTCAATTCAAATTCGTGGCGACCTGCGTCCAGTGCGGGGTCGGTCAGCATAGAGATGCGTATAAACTTTATTTGATCTAAAATGACTCCGGGAACATTGCGGCGTCCGCCACGGCGTCTGGGAACGCCTCCCACATTATTATGAAAACGCAACTTATCAATTTCCTCATTGTGAGCGGGTATAATGCAATTGTTGGGGCATACAAGATTGCACATTCCACAACCCACGCAGGCATGGACCGGGTCAGTACGCTGGTCGATACCGTGATAAACAGTAAACAGGTTGCCAGGTTTTTCCTCCAGCCCTATGGAGACGTTGATAGCCCGCTTCCTGTGGACACCCAGCTCAATTGCACGAACAGGGCAGACGGCCGTACACCTGCCACAGAGGGTGCACTTTTCTTTATCCCATAGAATAATCCAAGGAAGATCTTTTACACTTAGTGTGAATGGTGTAAGGCATCCCACTGATCCCATATCTCTACCTCCCGTCGTTCCGGGCCGACGATTACCGTGTCATATTTCATTGGTTGAAAATCCCGGTTTTTATCACGGGCTGGTATCGTAGCATCCAGCCCACACATTTCAGAAGAAAAGGCATACATTCCCGGATGGCCCCCGACGACTCCCGGCCGCAATTTCTTGCTGTCCTGAACCATAAAAAGGGTTTTGTCCGGCAGACAGCCCATGACGCAGTTGGGACCGTCGATTATGAGAGGACGGCAGGCCTGTTTCAACCTGCGCAGCCATTCACCATCGGGGTGCCTTGCCAGTTCCACATCCATTAATGGCGTAATCACATGCTTGTACATCGGAAGCCCCAGAGCCAGATGTCTGACTGTGTAGTGCAGTATATGGGTAAACACTTCCGAGTCTGACTGATATCCGATGTAACCTGGGAAATTCCGCGACATGAGAAATTCCCTGATGGGGATGAAGGCCGTGTTCTCCCCATTTGTCATGGTAGCCATGCCCTGGATGAAGAAAGGATGGCACGCATAGATATTTATCGCATAGTTTGTATTTTGCCGTCCCTGAACAAGCATGGCTCGTGCCTGCAATTCTTGTCGATCAAGCCCCAGATAATCTGCGATTGCCATGGGATCGCCTACTTCTTTAATCATGATGACGTCAGGCCAGAAGCTGAAAATCATCATTGAACCATCTTCTTCTCCCATCCGCCGCAACTGCAAGCGGATCATCATCAGTCGAAATTGAATCTCCGCCACGCTGAGGTCCTTCCAGGCTGGTGGATACTCGTATACTCGAATCAGATAGTAGTCTCGTTTGGGTGTACCAGGGGGAGGCAGTTTCTTCGGGCGGATGGATAGCTCATGCTTCACCAGAAAGTCGCATTCTGTCATGAATCGGTCCAGTGATTTGACTCCCTCGTTGGTAAAGGTGCCGGACAGAATCGGCTCTGTCTTGAGTTTTTCAAAATCACCAGCCAGATCGGTCATGAATATTCCTGTACCCGACCCATCATGCCCTTCCTTCATGACGTCAATGGCACGCAGCGCCACCATCGGGGAAATCGGGTCTGAACTGGTAATAGCAAATAAACGACACATACATTTTCCCTCTCTATTTATTTACTCCGCGGAATTCTCAGATGAATGCGGAGATCTTGTCGACCGTTAAAAACCTCTCTATATCTGAAAAAAATAAAGCCTCCACTACACGGATTTTTGTGAAAAGTCAAATATGGAGTGTACAAAAATGAACTATACACCTGACGATCATCATCGTTGAATCATAACCTATTAATATTATTTAAAATAGTCAATATTATGTTTGGGGAGCAGGGACACGAGAAGATATTAGAGATAAGATCGCATGTCACATCCGCCACTATAATACCTACCATACTTTAGAAAAAAAGACAAAAATGTACTTTTCGCATATTAGCGATGAATTATCATGAACTAAGCTATATTTCCTCTCCTTCGACCGAAGGTGCAATTGATCCGGTTCTTTTCGGACGAAACTGCCAGGGGTCAATACCAAATTTCTGAATCTTATACTGGGTGATTCGCTTCGTGGTACCCAGCAATTTCGCTGCCTTGCTCTGATTTCCCCTCGTTTCCTTCAGGGCGTCGATAATTAGGGACCTCTCCTGACTTTCAACGACATTTTTCAATTTCCCCTGCTCTTTTTTCTCGCCATCTCTGATTTTAAGCTGAAGAGAGGGAGGGAGATGAAGGCTTTCAATGGTATCTCCCGTTGCTACTAAGACAGCCCTTTCCATGCAGTTTTCCAGTTCTCTTACATTGCCCGGCCATTGATATGCCAGAAATGTTTCCAGTACCGGAGTGGAAATTCTGTTAACCGGCTTGCTGAGCTCTTTCGCATATTTTAGTACAAAGTGATCTGCCAGCATTATTATATCGCTGCCTCGCTCCCGCAGGGTGGGCAAGTAGATCGGGAACACATTGAGTCGGTAGTATAAATCGCTGCGAAACCGCCCCGACGTAATATCCTGTTCAAGGTTTCTATTGGTAGCGGCTATCACGCGCACATTGACATTCACTACCCTCGATGAACCTAATGATTGGATCTGTTTATCCTGGAGGACCCGCAATAACTTCGCCTGAGCCGCCGCTGACAATTCACCCACTTCATCAAGAACGATTGTTCCACCGTGTGCTTCTTCAAATCGGCCCTTCCTGTTGTGTGAGGCTCCCGTGAATGCACCTTTTTCGTGGCCGAAGAGTTCGCTTTCTATCAGTGTATCCGGCATGGCAGCGCAATTTACGTAAATTAGAGGACAATCTCTTCGCGAGCTGTTCATATGGATTGCCCGCGCCACCAACTCCTTGCCGGTTCCTGTTTCTCCGTTTATCAATACCGTCATGTTTGTATCGGCGACCTGAGCGATGAGTCCAAAAATCTCCTGCATGGCCCTGGAACTGCCCATGATATCAACAGATGGCGCTTTTGTACGGCCGACAATCATCCGCAAACGGCGGTTTTCCTCTTCAAGGGCACGGGTGTGGACAGCTCTGGCAATAAGCTCAGCAACTGCTGAAAGCATAGCAAGCTCACGATCGAGATTCTCGACAATACGCGCCACTTTATCTGCCGATATCACGCCAACGACCTTGGCGTCATATATAATTGGCACACAGAGGAAAGAGAGTTCGGATCTGTTCAGTGAACGTCTTGCACCCGTGCGGTCCAGAAAGTGAGCCTCCTTTCCGAGATTGGCTACGGCCATGGGACGTCCGGTCTGTGCCACCCTCCCAGTAATACCCTCACCAGGTTTATACATGACCTCAAGCCCCTGAATGTTGACATCATGCGCCACGTCGAGCCACGCTTCCCCTGTCTCCCGATCAAGAAGCGATATCATACCACGCTCCATTCCCAGTCGCAGGCTCATCTCCTTTAAGGCCTGCTCTAAGTGATCGCGCAATTCCTGAGGCTGTGCCAGTATCTTGGCAATAGCGTGAAGAGCAGCAAGTTCCTCGTAATTATGAACGCTTAAGTCTTTAGCGCCTGCCTTGCCAATCTGTGATGGACTCCATATTTGCTTGGTCATAGAAGATACAAAACTCCTCCCTCTCCCCTTACACAGTAAGCGTTACGCAATCATAGAACGTTGCTGTAGACTGTTTGCTCAGTGAGGGGGTTAATACCAGGATCTAATTCTTAACCGTGACGTCCATTACGTTCTGCCTAGCTATTATCTGTTCGTCATCGCCTTTCTTGATAGACACATGCATAACGCCCAGGACCTGATATTCACCATTTTTCAACTTCGTCGTCACCCATGGAACGGCAAAGTTATTTTGCCTGTCGGAAGATTCATCGATCTTGATCCAGGATTCGGTGTTTTTTTTGCGATAATACCAAGGATTTGTTGCCTTAATCGCGGCGTGAGAATATCCAAGCTGCTCCAGATCCTTTTTCAGTAATTCTTCGTCGAAACTTTCTCTTAAGACAACCCTTCCCGATAGAGTCCTCTGCGATGCAGACGGCACAATGAAAAATGGTCCCCAATTTATAGACATATTTCCCTCCTTTTGATTGTGATTAGAAAGAATTAATCGTTATTGTTAAAATTCTTGCCTTCTTAATTCCCAATCAGTTGGTACATTTTCCTTAATCAATAGAGAAACAGGCTATTACATCATGGTCATCATATGAAGAGTCACCGGTAAAGCACAGAAAGCACCAAGAACTGTTGTCTTTGCGAGAACGCCTATAGCGAATTTGTTACTTTCGATCCGTTTGCAAATAAAAGACTGTCCTCTCTTTTATTTGCTCATTAGATTGTCTATAGCTTGTTTAATACAAAATTGCAACTTTTATTTTTATTTCGGGACGACAATGTGTCTTAAAAATAAGAAGTAAGGTGCTTATGATAATTCATAAATAACAAAATTGTTCTTTGTATAATTTACAGACAACATAATACGGTAATGTACGAATGGACAATCAATTTCTTGTGGTTTGTTTTGATACAGCATGAAGAACCAAATGAAGCTTGCCTCGATCAACCGGTGTCTTTTGAACATCATAATTTTTGTCACTTTGCAGGCGTGTTGTTTACCATGATCAAATCAAATTCGCTGATCTTATTTGTTTCTTCAGGGTTCCAAGAAAATTTGTGCTTGTCGCATGTACTATGTCTCAAATTTATAGAGATCAGTCTTCAGAGTGTGGATGAAATGCCGGTTACATAAGGACCTTCTGATATTGATGATTCTAACTAAAATCAAAGAAATATTGTATAATTTGTGCTACACTGGACTAACAGATAAGAAAATAATACATGGAAGAAAGATGGATAGCAGGAGCGGACTGGGTCAAGCCTACTTGCCGTGTGAGATTATTGGAATGCCGGACAATCCCGAAAAAGGATAATTGAAAAATAATCAATTGCAAAACGGATGAAGACAGAAACCGTAAGAAGTGGTCTAACGTCACTGGATGAAGTTATTCAGGGGCTCCGGTATGGCGACAATGTCGTATGGCAGGTCGACCATCTGGAAGAGTATAAATATTTCGCTGAACCGTTCGCAAGTCAGGCTATAGCAGATGGACGGAAGTGCATATACCTCCGATTTGCGCCCCACATGGAAATTCTTGAAGTACGGCCTGGCTTAACAGTCATAGAGTTGAACCCGGAGGTAGGTTTCGATACCTTCAGCGGGGAAGTCAATAAAATTATCGAGTCATTTGGCAGAGAAATATTCTATATATTCGATAACCTATCTTTTCTCGTCGTTCGTTGGGCAACAGATGAACTGCTGGCGAACTTTTTCCAGGTTACGTGCCCCTATCTCTTTGAGCTTGAAACAGTGGCATATTTTGCACTTACACGGGGTCAGCATTCTCACAGTGCAGTAGCGAGGATTCGTGACACGACTCAACTGTTGATTGATGTCTACCACGTACAAGAAATAATGTACCTCCATCCGCTGAAAGTATGGGACAGATACGCTCCAAAGATGTTTCTTCCGCACATGATGTCCGGCACTGGCTGGGTTCCTGTCTTTCACAGCGGGGAAGCCGCTGCAGTATCCGCAAGTGCCAGCAAAAAGCCGCTCCGCATCATGGCTGAATCGATAGCCCCGTGGGAAAGTGTCTTCAGAAAACTGCTGCAATACCAGGAAGCGGAAAAGGATCTATCAGAAACAGCACCGGAGATCTCAGCACTCAAACAGGAACTCTTGCAGATGATGATAGGGAGCCATCCCGAATTCAATAAACTGGCAGATTTTTATTTCAGAATAAGCGATCTTCTGAGTATACGGGACCGCTTGATCGGCTCCGGTCAGATTGGCGGAAAGGCGGCGGGGATGCTTCTGGCGAGACGCATCCTCCTGGAAGACGGTAACGAGGACTTTTCACAGATCCTGGAAGCTCACGATTCTTTCTATATAGGTTCAGATGTCTTCTTTACCTTCTTGGTAAATAATGATCTCTTCCGCCTGCGTCTGCAATTGACTCGCAGTTCCCATATCTCAGATAATGAATTTGGAGAAGTAGAACGGCGTTTCCTGGAAGGTAAATTCCCCCCGGAGATCATTGAACAGTTTGGTAACATGTTAGATTACTACGGCCAGGCGCCAATTATCGTCAGATCAAGCAGCCTCTTGGAGGATAGTTTCCGCAATGCCTTTGCCGGCAAGTACCGTAGCGAATTTTGTGCAAATCAGGGCAGTTCCGAAGAGCGTCTCGAAGCGTTCTTGAGAGCCGTGAAGCTCGTCTATGCCAGTGCCCTGAATCCGGATGCATTATCTTACCGGCGCGCCATGGGACTTGAGGATAGAGATGAGCAGATGGCGATACTTGTGCAGCGTGTTTCAGGCATGCCATATAAGAAATACTTCTTTCCATCTCTTGCAGGCGTTGCCTGCTCTCGGAATCTTTATGCTTGGACAGATCGCATAGACGCGACAAAGGGGTTGATCCGCCTTGTATTCGGACTTGGGACGCGTGCTGTGAACCGGGTAGGCAATGACTATCCAAGGATGATAGCCATCAGCCATCCAGAACTCAGACCGGAGTATGGCCTTCGTATTGCGAAGTATTCCCAGTGGGAGGCAGATCTGCTTGACTTGGAAAAAAATGCATTTGTAACTATGTCTGTAGCTGACATACTGGCTGACAGGGACTATCCGAATCTTCACCTTCTCATATCTTTGCTGGCGGATGGCTATCTGATTGATCCATTCACAGGACGGCTGGACGGTTCAACACAGAAGCTTGTTCTTACATTTAGCAACCTGATTGGCCGTACCGATTTCATAGAGATTATGGATGCCATGCTGACAAGACTTGAAAAAGCATATGGACATCCACTGGACACGGAATTCACCGCTTCTGTAGATAACAGCGGTCACATACGGATAAATCTGCTGCAATGCCGGCCGATGACAGTACCGGGATCGATCGCTCCTGTAACCTTTCCCGATGCGCTGCCGAAAGAGCGCATATTGTTTAAGGCCAGTCGTACTATCAGTGGCGGGTTAATATCCGACATCCGCTATATACTTTATATTGACCCTAAACATTATGCTCACGTTGAGTCCATGGATGTGAAGAAATCCCTTGGCCGGGTGGTCGGATCAATCAATCAGCACCCAGTAATTGCGAGAGGTAAGATCATGATGATGGGACCTGGCCGATGGGGAAGCAGCAACATCGACCTTGGCGTCAATGTGAGTTACGCCGATATAAATAATACTTCTGTACTTGTAGAAATTGCCCGCGAGGAAGCGGGGCATCTCCCTGAATTTTCCTACGGCACCCACTTCTTTCTGGACTTGGTCGAAGCCGGTATTATTTATGTGCCAGTTTATCCGAATGACCCTGAAGCAGATTTTAATCATGAATTTTTCGAGAATTCACCGAACATCATCATGGATCTCTTGCAGGATGCAGTTAAATTCAGAAATGTGTTGCAGATTATTGATGTACCGGCGACGACCGGAGGGAAATACGCTAAAGTGCTCGCCGATCCGCAGAGACAGAAGGCGATTTGCTGTATTGAGTGAGAAGGCTTCTGAGAAGTTTGTATGACTGATTTCTTCAACAAGAGCTGAACTGGAACCGTATCGTCCTCATAGACAATCGGGATCAGCCCTTGGTGCTCGAAAACCTGACACAATTTGTGATAACCTAATTGAAATTGAATACTACAGGCAGGCGCATACTGTCTGGCTATCATTTCCGGGATATGCTGAACCCCTTGAACACAAAAGCCGATAAAATTCGTCTCTCGCACCAAGCGCAAGGCATCGAATGATACTGTCAATCTGTCACTGCAGGATCAGGACGAATTTATACCCAACCGCGAAGTTTCATTGCTTCAACGACGCGTTCCACTGCAACTACGTAGGCGGCCTGCCGCATGTTGGTGTTGAACTTCCTGGAGGTATTGATGACTGAATGGTACGCTGTGGTCATTTTCTTATCAAGTCGTTTGTGCACGTCTTCCAGTTCCCAGTAGTACATATAGGCATTTTGCACCATTTCAAAGTATGACACGGTAACGCTTCCCGCATTACACAAGAAGTCCGGTATCACGTGAATGCCGTTCTTATGGAGGATATCATCAGCTTCCATCGTGGTCGGTCCGCTCGCCAGCTCAGCAATAATCCTCGCTCTAATCCGCGGGGCGTTTCTGTCTGTTATTACGTTTTCCATGGCAGCGGGTATGAGAATATCTACATCGAGTTCAAGTATCTCTTCATTGGATATAGGCTTGGCACCGGGGAAATAAATTACTGAAGATGTCTTTGCCTTATGGATACCGACTGCTTCCGGATCGAGCCCTTCCTTATTATAAATACCACCTTTGGAATCGCTGACAGCTAACACTCTGCAGCCCAAAAGGGATGTGGCAAGGCAGGCTGCATGGTAGCCCGCATTGCCGTACCCCTGGATAGCCACTGTTGCTTGAGAAAGATCAACCCCGCATTCTTGAGCTGCTTCACGCACCGTGTAAAGGCCACCCAGAGCCGTAGCATCGCTGCGTCCTTCAGAGCCGCCCAGAGAGAGTGGCTTTCCCGTGATGACACCAAACTGATTCTTCCCGCAAAGTTTTGAGTATTCATCCATCATCCACGCCATGACCTGCGGGTTTGTATACACATCTGGGGCAGGCACATCTTTATCAGGACCGATGATTTGCCACACGCTGTCCACGTACGTCCGGCTCAAACGTTCCAGTTCTCCTTGTGACATTTCCTTGGGATTGCAGATTACACCACCTTTTCCGCCACCAAGAGGTAGATCAAGAAGGGAGCACTTCCATGTCATCCAGGCTGCATGGGCGCGAACATTATCTATCGTTTCTTCCGGGTGGAACCGGATTCCGCCCTTAGTGGGGCCTCTGGCATCGTTGTACTGAACTCTAAATCCCTGAAATACCCTTGTGGAACCATTATCCATGCGGACTGGCAGAGAAACATGAAGTTCACGCATGGGTGACCGAAGCACCTCATGAATGCCTGGCTCCAGATTTAAAATTCTTGAGCACTGATCCAATTGTCTCTGGGCGATGCTGAATGGATTTGTCTTGACCATACGACCGTCCTTCCTCTGAATATGTTCCGGATTCTGTAGTTATACCATTCTTATAAATTTTCTGCTCTATGGCGTACAATACGCATAAGTAAAATCAATAAGAATTATTAAATATTACATGCACTATATCAAAAAATCGGCCTGGAAAGAAAGGATAATTTGTTCAAGATCTCATGCGAATAATAACACATTTTTGCATACAAATATAGAAATAATCGCACATTATTGTTGACAAATGACCCTAATATTGCTACTAGCGACGGCAAACTATTGCCGATTGCCTTATGAAAAAATTTTTTGATTCCGAAGGAATTGAGAGAAAGATAGTTCTTATCCTGCAAATTCTCAAAGAGAGCGGGCAGCCAGTCGGTGCCCGGCTTATCTCCAGGCGGATGCAGGATTCGGGTGTGATTCTGAGTGAAAGAGCTGTGCGTTATCACCTAAAACTTATGGATGAAAAGGGACTGACTCGTCTTGCGGGCAGACGGGAAGGAAGGGTTGTAACAGACAAAGGTGTTGACGAAGTCAATAACGCGATGGTGCAGGACAAAATCGGGCTTGCCATCTCGCGCATCGAGATACTGGCTTACAAAACAACATTTGATCCAGTTAGTGGCCGAGGTTCTCTCCCTGTTAATATCTCACTTTTCCCCAAAGAACAGTTCAAAAATGCCCTGAAGGTAATGAGGCCGGCCTTTGAAACGGGAGTGACTGTCAGTGATCTCGTGGCTGTTGCGGGAGAGCATGGGCAGCTTGGTAATGTTACCGTACCGGCGGGTAAGATAGGTCTCGCCACGGTATGCAGCATAGTAATTAACGGTGTTTTGCTTAAAGCCGGCATTCCCATGGACTCAAAATTTGCGGGGATTCTACAGCTAAAAGACAGGAAGCCTCTCAGGTTTGTTGAGCTTATTTATTATTCCGGATCCTCACTTGATCCGTCGGAAACCTTCATTATGGCAAAAATGACTTCTGTGCGAAGCGTTCTCGAAAAGGGAGAAGGGAAAATTCTTGCAAACTTCAGGGAGGTTCCCGCGCCATGCAAGAACCTCGTCGAGGAGCTTGTATCCAAGCTCAATAAAGCGAGAATCGGCGGCATTCTATTGATCGGTGCTGTAAGCGAACCGGTATGTCAGGTGCATGTGGATTTAAATAAAGTGGGACTTATTCTTACGGGGGGACTCAACCCAATTGCCTGTGCACAGGAAGCGGGAATCCAGACGGAAAACCGCGGCATGGCTGCAGTAATGGATTATCAGGACCTTTGCAGATTTTCAAAAATTTGCAGAGGTAAATACAGTAAGTAGTTCATTCAGTACTAATAAAAGTATCTCAAATAATACCAAAAGGAAGGAGAAGCAAAACATGAATCTTAGAAGGCCAAATGCGAATGAAGCGACGGGGACATTTAACCGTTCGAGAGATGTAGTACCCATGTCGGGAATCTGTACGAGATGTGTCGATGGCTGCAGAGGAGGTTGCGAGATATGGCTATCGACATTCAGAGGTCGTGAAGTCCTCTATCCCATAACCTTTGGCGAAATGACTGCCGGAGCTGATAAGAACTATCCCATTGATTATTCTCATCTAAGCATTCAGGGTTATGCTGTAGGGGCAAAGGGCTTGCCGAAGGGTGTCAAGGCCGGTCCTGATACGGCAGTATTTCCAGATGTGGACACAGAAACCGAGTACGGATGGAAGAAAAAGGTGAAAATGCGACTCCCGATTTTTACGGGCGCACTGGGTTCTACAGAGATTGCCCGCAAGAACTGGGAACATTTTGCTGTAGGCGCCGCTATTTCCGGAATCACCATTGTCTGTGGTGAGAATGTTTGCGGGATTGACCCTGCGCTTGAGCTGGACAACAGGGGAAAGGTCAAGAAATCTCCGGAAATGGATCGACGTATTGAAACATATAAACGCTATTACGAGGGATATGGGGAGATCCTTGTTCAGATGAACGTTGAGGATACGAGGTTTGGCGTGGCCGAATACGTACTCAATAAACATAAGCTGGATACGATTGAACTGAAATGGGGACAGGGCGCCAAGTGTATCGGTGGAGAAATCAAGGTCAATTCTCTGGAAAGGGCAATCGAGTTGAAGAAGAGAGGGTATATCGTCCTGCCTGATCCGACATTGTCTGAAAATCAGGCGGCATTCAAAGATGGGGCGATCAAGGAATTTGAGAGACACTCCCGGCTTGGTTTTGTGACCGAAGATGGATTTTTTGATGAAGTGGAAAGGCTCCGAAGAGTAGGTTTCAAGAGAATCACCTTGAAGACGGGAGCCTATTCGGCTGTTGAACTTGCCATGGCCCTGCGCTACTGTGCCGAGGCAGAGATAGATCTCTTGACGATAGACGGGGCACCGGGCGGCACGGGCATGAGTCCCTGGCCGATGATGACTGAATGGGGCATTCCCACATTTTATATCCAGAGCCTCACACAGCAGTTCTGCGATAGATTAACGAAGAGGAAAATCAGGGTTCCCGACATCGCCATTGCCGGTGGCTTCTCTTCAGAAGATGGTGTGTTTAAGGCCATAGCCATGGGCAGTCCGTATGTGAAAGCCGTGTGTATGGGTAGAGCTCTGATGATTCCCGGTATGGTGGGCAAAAACATCGGAGAATGGTTAAAGGCCAAAGACCTTCCCAAGACAGTGTCCAAGTATGGCAATACTGTGGAAGAGATCTTCGTGGGTTACGAGGAACTGAAGAAAAAATATGGGAAGGAATTGAAAAATATTCCGTTTGGCGCTCTAGGGCTATATACCTTCAGCCAGAAGTTCAAGGCAGGGTTGCAGCAGCTAATGGCAGGGAGCAGAAACTTCAAACTCTCCCTCGTATCACAAAAAGATCTGATGTCGCTGACGGAGGAAGCTGCCAAGATATCGGGTATACCTTACGTAATGGATGCCTACCTGAAAGAGGCGGAAAAAATTCTATCCGCATAACGTATTTTTTGTCAGCCTGAAATCTGAAGCCCCTTTGCCAAACGCCGAGGGGCTTTAGAGAACCTCAGACCATAAAGAAATCTCAAGAACCTTCTGTTTCACTCTACGCAGGTGTCACGCCAGATGCAGAAATGTATTTGCCGTGCCTGAAAAGTACTGCCTACCACACTTGAATCTATCCACACATTCTTGCTCATTTGATGTTCGCAAAGAAAAGGAAGGACATAGGATTGTAGATTTCCCGGCAAGAAAGATATTAAAAAGCAGGGCGTATGAGTTACGCTCATAATCAGGATGACGGCGATTTTTTTTCTTGTCGGGCAACCGCTTCAATCTCCATCTTTTTCATCATGATCAAAATGGCCGTGATGGCTGCCTGTGTCATGCCCGGTATCCTTTCCGCTTGCCCGATAGTTGAAGGTTCTATCTTGTTCAGCTTCATTTTCAATTCAGTGGAAAGTCCAGGTATGCAGTCGTAATTCATGCCTTTGGGAATTTTCTTCCCTTCAAGCTGTTTCATCCTTTCCACGGCCTCCTGCTGCCGCTTAATGTATCCTTCATATCTGGACTCTATACAGATTTGCTTTTTAACAAATCTGTCCGCAATAGGCTCCCATCCCTCAAAAACCTTCAGATCATCGTAGGATATTTCGCTTCTCTTCAGAAGCTGATAGAGTGTGACAGGATTCTTAATCGGAGGAGTTCCCATTGTCTGAAGGATCGTATTGACCTTCTCATTGGGAAAAATCTTTAGGACAGAGAGCCGGTGTATTCTATCGTTTATTTCGTGAACCCTTTCTTGCAGGTGATCGTAGTGATTGCGCGGGATGAGCCCCAAGTCGTATCCCTTCGCCATGAGACGGATCGCAGCATTATCCTCGCGAAGGATCAGACGGTATTCTGCCCGAGACGTAAACATCCTGTACGGTTCATCAACACCCCTTGTGACAAGGTCATCGATCATGACTCCCATATAGGCCTCCGAGCGATCAAGGATGAAAGGGGCTCTCCTCTGTACAGCAAGCGCCGCGTTTATGCCGGCCCATAACCCTTGCGCGGCCGCTTCTTCATAACCGGATGTGCCATTGATTTGGCCAGCCAGATATAATCCCGCGATTGGCTTCGTTTCCAGGGTCTGCCTGAGTTGCGTCGGTTGCACGAAATCATACTCTATGGCGTATGCGGGGCGCATAACTTCCGCATCCTCAAGACCGGGGACACTGTGGATGATCCGCTCCTGAAGATCCTGAGGCATACTGTTTCCGAGGCCTTTGGCATAAATCTCTTCTGTCTCCAGACCTTCGAATTCTAAAACGACCGGATGCCTTTCCTTATCGGAGAAACGCATCACCTTGTCTTCCAGAGAGGGGCAGTAGCGCGCGCTGATCCCCTTTATGGTGCCGGAATAGAGCGGAGAAAGCATGATGTTTTCCCTGATGAGGCTGTGTGTTTCTCTTGTCGTATATGAAAAATACGAAGGAAGCCGTTCTTGACGCAGCTTTTCTGTGGTGAAGGAAAAGGGTTCCGGATCGGGATCGCTGTCCTGCCGTTCCAGCTTCGACAAATCTATAGTTGATGCACGCAACCTCGGAGGAGTGCCTGTCTTCATACGTCCCATCTCAAAACCCAGCTCTCGCAGTGATTCCGCCAGACGAATAGAAGCCATCTCGCCGGCCCTCCCCGCCGGGTAGTGTACGGTTCCGATATGGATCAAGCCGTTGAGGAAGGTCCCTGTTGTGATGATGACAGCCTTGCCGCGATAAAAGACACCAATATGATCCTCTACACCAACAATCCTGCCATCTTCGACAACAATGCGGTCTATGAGTGTCTGCCTGAGATGAAGGTTTTTTTCCTTCTCCACAACGGCTTTCATGGCGAGCCGGTAGAGCTGTTTATCGCATTGGAATCGGGAGGATTGAACGGCGGGTCCTTTCGAGGCATTGAGCAGCCGGAAATGGACGGCCGTCTTATCAGCGATCTTTCCCATCTCCCCGCCCAGGGCATCTACTTCCTTGACAAGCTGGCCCTTGGCGAGGCCCCCGATGGCGGGATTACACGACATGAGGGCAACAGAATCTAAATTAATATTAAACATGATCGTGGAACAGCCCATCCGCGCCGCCGATAACGCGGCCTCGCAGCCGGCATGACCCGCGCCGACCACTATCACGTCGTAATTTCTCGATGAATCTTTCATTCCTTAACCCCAAAGGCTATTTTAAGAGACACAAAGCTCGCCAACGATCAATTGCGTGGTATCGAGTCGCAATTGAAACATTGCAGTTTTGCACATAATTTAATAATGTCAATTTAAAAATTACAACAAGAAAAGAGGCCTTCTTGTCAAAGCCATCGTTCTGGAACAACACAAAGAGATACTATGATCTGAAAAGTTTCTGGCTGAACCGTTTCGGGTGCAGGGTTTACAAGCTCCAGATCGATGCGGGATTCACCTGCCCCAATCGCGACGGTACGGTATCGACAGGAGGATGCATCTACTGTGACGGTCGGGGGTCGCGGCTGCGGCAGGTTGGTCCCCTTCCCTCCGTGGCAGAGCAGATCCGCCGGGGCAAGGAATATTATAAAAGGAACAGAAATGCGGGAAAATTCATCGCCTATTTCCAGACATTCACCAATACGTACGCGCCGATCGAGAAACTGAAAGAACTGTATGACGAAGCGCTGGCAGAGGAGGACGTCATCGGTCTGTCTATCGGTACCCGTCCTGATTGCGTACCCGATAGCATAATTGACCTTTTTCAAGACTACACGAGGGAAAGACACATATGGCTCGAATTGGGTCTTCAATCGATACATGATAGGACACTGGGGCTCATCAACAGGGGACACTCTGCGGCGACTTTCCTTGACGCATTGCACAGGCTATCCGGAAGCAACATAAATATTTGCACGCATATCATTGTTGGCTTACCGGGTGAAACGCGGGAAGATATCCTGGAGACTGCGAGGGTGCTTGCAACCCTCCCGATTCACGGGATCAAGATACATGCACTCCTTGCCCTCAGAGGGACGGTTATCGGTGATCTTTATGAAAAAGGGGAAATCACCATGTTTAATAGGGACGATTATGTAACAATAGTATGCGACATTCTGGAAATCCTACCGCCGGAGATGGTCATTCAGCGGCTGACGGCAGATGGTTACCGGGATATATTTCTTGGACCCAAGTGGGCTGTCAACAAGATGGAAGTATTGAATGCAATTGACAGGGAACTTGATAGAAGGAACACATATCAGGGGATTCATTATGTAAAGGATGGTTGATCTGCTAAAAATGTCAACAATCAGCAGGCAGCTTTGGATGTTACGGCATATGTGTTGCGTAATTGGACAAAATTTGATTTAGTATGAAATTAACACCGTAAGGGACTTTTTCTTTTGAACATTATATGTGAGCAAAGGGTTTTTTTGGTAGAGTATCATGATAGGAATTATTGATTATCAGGCCGGGAATCTGACGAGCGTCGCACGGGCTCTTCGTTATTTAGGGGAGTCTTGCCAGGTCAGTGATGATCCTGAAATACTGAAGCAGGCAAGTCATATTATATTCCCTGGCGTAGGTGCGGCTGGTGAAGCGATGGCCAATCTGCGGCAGACACACCTCGATCAATGGATACCGGAATGGGTACAGAAAGGGAAACCCATACTCGGCATTTGTCTGGGAACGCAGGTAATTTTTGAATATAGCGAAGAGAACGATGCGAAATGCCTGGGTATTATCCCGGGTGCTGTTAAACGATTCCGGAAAGATCTGCAGCAAGACTGTATGCCCCTTAAAATTCCCCACATGGGATGGAACTCTGTAGCCTTTCAAAAGGATCACCCCGTCTTTCGGGGGCTTTCTGATGAAGCTCAATTTTATTTTGTCCATTCCTATTATCCGGCTCCCGCAGATGAAAGTCTTGTTATCGGTTGGACCGATTACGGGCAACTCTTTTGCGCTGCCTTGGCCCGCAAAAATTTAGTGGCCGTTCAATTTCATCCGGAGAAAAGTGGAAGGCCGGGACTTCAGATACTGGCCAACTTCTGCCGTTGGGGAGGAGAAGATGCTTAGTAAACGGATCATACCCTGCCTGGACGTGCGTGACGGGAAGCTCACAAAGGGTATCAAATTCAAGGGTAACATAGATATTGGGGATCCCGTCGAAGCAGCCCGTGAGTATTATGAGCAGGGTGCCGATGAAATTGTCTTTTACGACATCACCGCGTCATCTGACGGGCGGGACATCATGATTGACGTGGTCAAACGGGTGGCAGAAACAATTTTTATTCCCTTCTCGGTTGGTGGCGGCATTCGTACGGTTGAAGACATGCGACGCGTCATTCTTGCGGGAGCCGAAAAAATCAGCATCAACTCTGAAGCAGTGAAAAATCCGCCCCTGATATCTGAGGGTGCGAAGGCCTTTGGCAGTCAGTGTGTAGTGCTGGGCATGGATGTAAAGAAGGTGGAAGCGAGTGCAAAAACACCTTCAGGCTATGAAATGATTATCCATGGGGGGCGGGTATTCACCGGAGTCGACGCCTTATGGTGGGCCAAGGAGGCAGAAAATCTGGGGGCAGGTGAGATTTGCCTGAATTCCATCGATGCCGACGGGACGCAGGAAGGTTATGAAATTAAACTTACGCATCTCATATCCACGAACGTCAATATACCCGTCATTGCCTCAGGAGGAGCCGGTACACCGGAACACCTCAAAGATGTCCTTACCCGCGGGAAAGCAGATGCGGCTCTGATTGCATCAATGGTTCATTATCGGTACTACACGATCTCCGAGATTAAAGCGTATTTGCAAGGCAGCGGCGTAAAGACGAGGATGACATGGTAATATTCGTATTTGATTCATCACCCTTGATTATTTTTTTTGATGATATTATATTAGTAATGGGAATTTTGATTCAGCCCAGGGAGGCAAAATAAAGTGGACAAGAAAAGATACGAACTGAATGTTCAGTTGGCTCAGATGTTAAAAGGCGGCGTCATCATGGACGTCACCAATGTGGAACAGGCTACGATAGCCGAAGAAGCTGGCGCCGTTGCGGTAATGGCCCTTGAACGAGTGCCGGCGGACATCCGCAAACAGGGGGGGGTAGCCCGAATGTCTGACCCTGCCATGATTCTCGAGATTAAGAAGGCTGTGTCAATACCCGTCATGGCGAAGGCAAGGATTGGTCATTTTGTTGAAGCCCAGATCCTGGAGTCACTGAAAGTCGACTATATCGATGAGAGTGAGGTGTTAACCCCCGCCGACGAAGAGAGTCACATTGACAAGACAAAGTTTTCCATACCTTTCGTCTGTGGCTGCCGTAACTTGGGAGAAGCATTGCGTCGCATTGCCGAAGGCGCCGCCATGATTCGCACCAAAGGCGAAGCAGGAACAGGAAATGTCGTCGAGGCAGTGCGCCACATACGTACGATAAACCGTGAAATAAGACAACTGGTCGGCATGCCTGTCGAAGAGGTTACTGGTTATGCGAAGGCAAACGGCATGCCTTATGAACTTGCCCTGCAGGTGAGAGAACTGGAACGGTTGCCTGTAGTTAATTTCGCCGCAGGAGGCATCGCAACCCCTGCCGATGCGGCCCTGATGATGCAGTTGGGATGTGATGGAATTTTTGTCGGTTCCGGAATATTCAAATCGGAAAATCCGGCATTACGCGCCCGGGCGATCGTCAAGGCGACGGCTTACTACAATGATCCTGCTAAAGTGCTGGAAGCCTCCATGGGCCTCGGAGAGGCAATGCCAGGGCTTGAGATAGCCGAAATTCCGGAAGGGCAGCTATTAGCCGGACGGGGATGGTAACTGAATGATCGGCGTTCTTAATCTTCAAGGTGGAGTTGTCGAACATCTCGATCACTTGGAACGTTTAGGTATTCCTTACATACCCGTGAAAGACCCCGCCGATTTTCGCAAGCTTTCCGGCCTGATAATCCCCGGTGGCGAGAGTACGTGCATGTCGCGGTTGATGCGTATCTTCGGCATTGAAGAGGTCATACTGCGCGAATTCAAGCGGGGGATGAAAATCTGGGGGACATGTGCCGGGACAATTCTCCTCGCAAACTCCATAGTCGGCGAGCCAGCCCATCTAAGCCTGATCGATATCGAGATAGAACGCAACAGTTTTGGGAGTCAGCTTGACAGTTTTGTGTCTGAAGCTTGCATTCCTCAGGTTGCGCCACACCTCATACCGCTAACCTTCATCCGTGCACCCAAGATCTTAAGGGTAGGTGAAGGTGTGAACGTATTACTCCGGATGGAAGACTACATTGCCGCCGCGGAAAGTCCTAATGTCCTGGTAACAGTTTTTCATCCTGAACTGACCGGATGTATCGCCTTCCACCGCTACTTCGCGAGAAAATGCGGGTTCCATCCACTTGACCACAAGAGAATTCCCGCCATAGATCCTGCCTGGAACAACAAGAGCTGGACCCGTCAAGCCCGAATTACGAGGAACTGAAGCCAGTTTCTTGCTCGATCTGCGTTAAATCCTCATCCCTCAGCTAATTTCATGCAGCTGCAAATTTGCGTGTTTGTTTCTTCAAGTGACTTATACGGCGGCGCAGAAAATCTATTTTCTTTCTGTTTTTTGATGCATGGGCCGCCTTTTTTTCTTCTTTGAGCTGTTTAATCTTTCCTTTTATCTCACTCTTACTCAATTTTATCTTTGCTACGACCTTTTTCTTTATCTTAACAGGTCCCTCATCTTTGATGCCTCTTGCTTCCTTGATGAAAGCTATAAGTTCCGCCTTTTTCATATCGTGGACTGCTACGGCTCGCGGAATTTCCATAGCTATTGCTCTAAGTTCCTTAACCGTCATTTTTTCTAACGATTTTTCTTCCTTCTTATGCTCTTTCTTCTTTGTTTCCTCTACCATTATTCTCCTCCCGTAGTTTCGTATTTTCATCTAATGGGTAGCAGTTCATGCGTACTGTATAACTTTCACGCTTTCTCCGGGGTGCCACCGAAATCCTGGCCATAAAAGACTTGATTGAAATCTTTCGGGCTGTGCCTAATTCTTAATGAGCTGGATTCTCGCCGCGACCTGAGCCGCTTTATCCGGTTTATTATTCGTTTTGTAAAAGGATTGAAGCTTGCTCAGATAGGCCAGGAGGGCCTTCTTCCACCCATTCTGCGACGCAATATCGATGGCAAGTTTCAAATCTATTTCATCATTCTTATTCTTTTGGACAAGGAGGCCAACGGCAATTAGTTTTGACAGGGGGTTGTCCATTTTCGATATTTCATGAGCAATCTCATCCTTCTTACCGCTTTTAAATGCCCTGAAGAAACCCACATATTGCTGTGGCAGCTGTTTTTCATCGACGTTATCAAAGGCACCTTTCAAGAAACTATAAAAGTTCTTGTTCTGCAAAACCGGTTCGATGGCATCTATCTTCAGGTACTCCCTATCATCAAATGCCTCGAGGACGGCTACTTGGACAGCGTATTTTGTAAGATAGGCCCTGGCGAGTATTTCCAGATCTCCGCTGCTCTTGATCTCATCAACCGCCTTATTAAAGTATGCTTCAGCAATACGTTCCTTGCCACTCAAGTAGCTCTTTTTATAGTTATCGAGTTGATTAAAGGAGGCATCGGTCCAGTCGGGCACCGGCTTTGACGAGCCGCAGCCAACGAGCAGGATACTGAACATCATGAGGCAAATAATTTTTCTCATGGGAGTTTTATTACTTCCGGTTGCTTCTTAAAGGGGATTTTCTTATCAATCTCTTTGACCATATTGCCTATCGTATTAACGGTTGTATCGATCTCGGTTCTCAACACCTTTAAATCTTTTGTCGATTCAGCCGTATCAGCGCTGATCTTTACAACATTATCAACGGCCGCGTTCATTTTTTGGAGCTTTACAATAACGTCTTTGAGGATTGTCCTGACTAAGGGCAGGACACCGTCTTGGCCGTACATCTGGTCATCCGCCTTCACAAGAATATCTCTAACCTTTTTGAGAGACTCATTAACAGACTGAACGCTCTCCTTGGATCCGACGGCCATCTCGAGGAGCGTATCTTTTTTCGCCAGGTTTTCTGTCAGTCTCTCCGAGTGTCTCAAGATCTTATTCACATCTCCCTGGGGGTCTGCAAGGCTTGCCGTAACTCTTTCAATATTGGCAACCACCTTGTCTATCTTATCGAGGGTAGGCTGCACCCTTTTTATCGTTTCGTTGATATCGTTTACCATTACAATTTCAGGGACGGTTTTTAGAGGCAGTGGCGGGCTGTTTAAGTTATCCGTAGTAATGATAAGTCGGGCAGAACCTATGAGGGGTTTATAGAGGCTGAACTTGCTATCGGACCTGATCCATTTTGCATGTTGTTCCGGTATCCTCATTTTTATGAGGAGTATTCCCTCATCATTTAGTTCTAATGCCTCCACCTTGCCAATCTTGAATCCGGAAAATACGACCGGCATTCCCTCGGTCAGATCCTCACCGGATTTTGACGAAAGGGTATAGATATATTCTTTTGTGAAGAAACCTTTGCTGTAAGCCAGATAAGCTATGGACGTGATGATCAATAATGATGTGAGTACTACAAACAAGCCTACTTTGAATTCAACTCTCTTAAGCATAGTGATCTCGCAAATAGCTGCAAAGCTCAATAAAGAAGGACTGCTCAGGACAGGAGAAAGACCAGAAGCGATGCGCATCCTTCGACAATCTCAGGATAAACTCATCTGAAAGATGAGTCGGACGTAAACTACGCCATTGAGCTTACCCTGAGCTTGCGAAGGGAGAAGTAGCACAATGCACCATACGGACTTCTTACCAAATCATCAAACATCAATAATCCTGTACCTGTCTTTGGACCACAGATAATCAAATATATGGCATTCTTTAAATGAATCATCAACAGCTTTCAAAGCATCATATATAAATCGATCATCCTGGACATCTGGTATAATAGTAAAAGGTCTATCAATAACAACAATAGAATCTCTGACCATGGCGGCTCGTAAAAGCATCGCACAAAATCGCTCTCTATTGGTCAGGGCGGGATTTCGCTTATTAGAAATATCTTCCAAACTATATCTTGTCAGATAGCGAAGAACCAGCTCTTGTGCTTTATCAGCGGATAAATTCTCATGATACTGCTTGATGAGAGCGATATTAACCCACACATCCAGGTTCGAGATGAGTGGCGCATCCAGCGAAACAAGCCCCAAGTTTTTTTTATTTTTCGCAGTGAAGTCATTCAGTCCTTTGCCGAGCGTGACTTCATCTTCAAACAGCCTCAAATGAAGATTAGAATTAATGACAGCACCTCAATGAAAACAATAGCTATAAAGACATCAACCATGCCATTAAGAACAGATATCGGTATACTCGTGAGATCATTTGTAGCATGTAACCCGAAACGTATTGGAATTAAAGTTATAAAAAAGCCGAATGTGCAACATTTTACGAGAGATATTACTATATCATAAAAATTAGCTGAACTTAATAAAACATTTGAATAGGATTCCAAACTCAGTCCGAAAAGCAGCTTTGAAAATAACAGGCCGCTTGTCAAAACCAGGATAGAAAAAAAAGCACTCAGTAAAACAACAGATATAACGCCATTTATGACCCTCGGTAAAAAGAGGTAATCGACCGCGTCGATATTGAATTTATCCAGCGTGTTTAATTCTTTACTAACCTTCATCACCGCAATTTCGGCATTTATGGCAGAACTGGAACGAAGGGCAATCAAGAGCACCGTAACAAAGGGCGCCAATTCCGTAACAACTAAATTCATGAGTATCCGACCCAGATGTTCGGCAAGCCCCAGGTTCTTTATGATTTGAAATACAATACCCATAAGGAGAGTGCCGAATATGATAGAAATGACTATGAACAGAGGTAATATCTGTATAGAAGTAAAATATATCTGGTGAATAATGACCAGTCTCGTAGCACTGTTGTATGAGTTCTTGTTAAACATCTTCAGAATGATAGTGAAGGCGAAAGAAAGGGTATCGCGGAATGTTCTGGTTACATTTATCGTCGTTGTGCCAATTCTTACTATGGCATTAATCATAATGCCCTCGTAAGAACAGGACGGCGGTGGTAAACTCGAACAGGGATACTTTCCAAAACGCTACTAATCATGGGGTCGCTTATCTTGACTGATTGAATGAGCCTCTATTTACAATAGACCTGCCTACAAACCAGATTTTTGTAAGGTCAGTAAAGATACTGTGATAGCTTCGCAAGGCTCTCAATATAATTGCAATGAATGTTAACATAATGTAAATGGAAGCGCAAATACTTGCTCTCCCAAAAATCAAAATCACAGGGCACTATGCGCTTGTGAATGTATATTGTTTTTCTTCATAATGGGGAGAGAAATATGATCAGAAAAAATGCTCCAGGAGATGAACTATGAAAATCATTCGCTTCCTTTCAGATGAAAACCATGAAATGTGCGGACTATATGAGCCGGAACTCGAGGACCAGGCCCTGGTGATCCGGGGAGATCTGTTCGGAGATTTTGAAGTCACATCAAAATTAGTGGGAATTGGGAGCATTCTTCCCCCCGTTTCTCCCTGCAATATCCTGGCACTGGGGCTGAACTACAGGCAACATGCCGACGAAACGAGCGTGTCTTATCCCGAAATACCGATCTTATTCCTTAAAGCGACAACCAGCGTGATTGGACATATGTCGCCCATTCTCCTTCCTCAAGCAGGTCCCGCAAATGTCGATTACGAGGCAGAACTCGCTGTCATTATAGGAAAGGAGGTCAAGAACGTCTCCCGTTCTGAAGCAATGGACTCCATTTTGGGCTACACCTGTGCCAACGATGTCAGTGCCCGGGACTGGCAGATCGAAAAGCAGAAAAAGCAATGGGCAAGGGGAAAAAGCTTTGATACTTTCTGCCCCCTCGGACCTTATCTGGTCACAAGAGACGAAATTCCAGATCCCCAGAAGCTCCGTATCCGCACCGTATTGAACGGAAAAACTGTCCAAGATTCAAATACTTATGATATGATTTTCGACGTTCCTGCCATCATCAGCGATCTTTCGAGGTCTATGACGCTGCTGCCTGGTACGGTAATCTTGACTGGTACGCCGGAAGGCGTCGGCTTTACCAGACAACCTCCTATATACCTTCAAGACGGTGATATTGTGACTATAGAAATAGAAAGAATTGGTCAATTAACTAATCCTGTGAAGAGAGAAGATCAGGGAGATAATGTTGTCTTAGATAGTAAGAAAGTTCAGAAGCCGCTGAAGCTCTCCGATTAAGGGTCAACAAATATCTCATAGCTTATTGACAAAAAAAAAGAGCCGTATATTATAATAACAAATGATATGATCAAGTGAATCATCTCCAATAGGGCACGAAATCTTAAACGCAGAGGTGTTTTGTAAAGATTTATCCCAGTCCCCCGCTGGGTCTTTCTCCGTCCTGATAAGGGAGCGGGGTTCGAAATGAAGTCGATTGGATGCTCCGATAGCCGTTACAATTATTCGAGGTTGGGAAATTGAAGAGTCTTGGTATTTGTATAGGTGCATCGACATTATCGGCAGTCGGCATTACCAGGGACGAAGATAATCAAATTCATAAGACGTCCATAAGTGTCAGGCCTCACAACGGCAATCCTCGACAAGCCCTGCTTGAAACCCTTAAGAACTTAGATACGAACGGATATGACAGAATTGCCATAACAGGCAGAAAATTCAGGCACTCCGTAAATCTTTCATCCATTTCCGAGCCGGAAGCAGTTGAATCTGCACTTTATCATTTCAATGGCAACCGACAGAACCTTGATGCCATCATCAGCGCCGGAGGGGAAACCTTCATGATCTATGTCCTGGGAAAGGACGGAAGAATCTGCTCGGTTCAGACGGGGAACAAATGTGCATCAGGGACAGGGGAGTTTTTCCTTCAACAGCTGAGAAGAATAGGGATGTCTATTAACGAAGCCACTTATCTTGCGAACGAAGAAAGACCTTATAAGGTATCAGGACGCTGCAGCGTATTTTGCAAGAGTGACTGCACCCATGCGACAAACAAAGGTGTGCCGAAAGGGAGGATCGCTGCCGGGCTCTGCAAGATGATGGCAGGTAAAATCCTTGAAATTATCAAACAGATTCCCAGGAACGACATCATGATTATCGGGGGGACCGCGCAAAATCCGGTTATGATCGGCTATCTCCAGAAAGAGATAAAAAATTTGATCGTTCCGGAAGAGGCCCCTTACTTCGAAGCTCTGGGCTCAGCGTTGTGGGCCCTCAATCACGAAACGATAAAATTGCCGGAAAGGAAAAATATCTTCAAGAAAGGCAGGGATTCCTTTTCCTTACTGCCTCCGCTTAGTAGTGCCGCCCATATGGTCGATTTCAAAACGGCAGAGAGAGGGATAGCCCAAGAGAATGATCGCTGTGTTATCGGACTTGACGTAGGATCAACAACAACGAAGGCGGTCATCCTCAGGGTGAATGATGATAAGGTCCTGGCCTCCGTGTACCTGCGGACTCAAGGGAATCCTGTTCAGGCCTCAAGAGAATGCTATGCGGATCTCTATGACCAGTTAGGCAGACTTGGAGAAAAAATAAAAATTGTTGGATTGGGTGTAACAGGCTCGGGCAGGCAGATAGCAGGATTACATGCCATGACTGGCGGCATCATAAATGAAATTATCGCCCACGCTACGGGGGCATTGTTTTTCGATAAGACAGTAGACACGATCTTCGAGATTGGCGGGCAGGATGCCAAATATACCTATATAAAAAATGGTGTACCATCAGACTATGCCATGAATGACGCCTGTAGCGCCGGTACGGGCTCATTCCTTGAAGAAGCTGCGAAAGAAACGATGGGGCTGGAAATGGAGTCCATCGGCGGCATAGCAATAAAAGGACAAGAGCCTCCGAACTTCAATGATCAATGCGCGGCTTTCATCAGCAGCGATATTAAAAATGCCTCTCATGAAGGTATGACGAGGGAAGATATTGTCGCCGGTCTCGTGTATTCCATCTGCATGAACTACGATAACCGAGTCAAGGGAAATAGACCTGTAGGCAACAACATATTTATGCAGGGCGGTGTCTGTTACAACCAGGCGGTGCCAATGGCCATGGCGGCTCTGACAGGAAAACGGATCGTCGTTCCGCCGGAAGCAGGACTGATGGGAGCCTTCGGCGTTGCACTGGAAGTAAAACGCATGCTTGAAATGAGTCTCCTTAAGGGAAAAGAGTTCTCCCTCAAAGAATTAAGGGACAGAACCATCGAATACGGAGAACCGTTCACATGTAATGGGGGGAAAGAGAAATGTGATCGGAAATGTGAAATCGCCAGGATCAGAATAGAAGGGAAGATATATCCGTTCGGCGGCGCCTGCAACAGATGGTATAATCAACGGTTTAACATTCAGTTTGATACTGAAAAACTGAATCTTGTTAAGATTCACGAGGATCTCGTTTTTCATCAGTATGTTCCTCAGCCGGAGGAGCTAGGGGTCAAGAAGAATTCGAAAACAGTAGGCATTAATAAATCCTTCCTGGTAAATTCTTATTATCCCCTGTACCACCGCTTCTTTTCACGGTTGGGCTTTCGCGTGTTGGTTTCGGACATTTCCGAACAGGAAGGTGTCGACCGTCAGAGAGCGCCATTTTGCTACCCCGCAGAAATTTCGCATGGCTACCTTCAAAATCTTTTGAGAAAGAAACCTGATTATCTTTTTCTGCCCCAGGTAAAGGGGGCATACGTGGAAAACGGCTGCAAACAAGGCATAACATGCCCCCTGTTGCAGGGAGAACCTTATTATCTGTCAAGTGCCTTCAAGGATACGGAAATATTAATAAACTTAAAGAAAGAAGGAAAGATAATAACACCGGTCATCGACTTCTCCGCAGGATATGAGAAGGCAGAGAATGCTTTTGTATCTATGGCGGGAAAACTCGGCTGTCGCAAGAATTTGGCTCGCAGGGCATTCTCTGAGGCAGTCGAAGCCCAGAAATCCATTCATAGGGAGATGAGGGAAGCCGGGTTGCGGTTTTTACGTGACCTTGAGAAGAATCCTGACCGGTCCGCCGTGGTTATATTTGGCAGATCTTACAATGCCTTTGTGCCGGAGGCGAATATGGGAATACCCCATAAATTCGCATCCAGGGGTGTGCCTGTGATCCCATTTGATTTCCTTCCTTTGGATGAAGAGGCCATCGACGATAAAATGTACTGGTCAACAGGGCAGTCGATTCTCAAAGGAACAAATTTCGTAGAAAGACATCCTCAACTTTTTGGATGCTATATCACCAATTTCTCCTGCGGTCCGGACTCTTTTCTCGTGGGATATTTTCGCCATATCATGAGGGCAAAGCCCTTCTTGATCCTCGAATTGGACTCTCACGTAGCCGATGCAGGTCTGGAAACGAGAATTGAGGCATTTATGGATATCATTAAGAATCACAGGGAACTGAAAAAGTTCCGTAATGATGCCTCCGCTCCATATTATTCTTCACCTCAGGCAGCACATTTTGATCACAGGAAACAGGAGTTCATCGATTCCAAGGGGACAGGCTACCCGTTTCATCATCCCCGGATACATCTCATTTTCCCGTCCATGGGGCGATTCCTGAACGATGCGACGTCCGCCGTATTCAGATCGATAGGCATACGCGCATCGGTACTTCCGCCCGCAGATGACGAAGTTCTCAAACTCGGAAGGGGCAACACAAGCTGTAAGGAATGCCTGCCTCTGTTGCTTACTGTAGGCAGTCTCTTGAAATACTTGAAAAACAGGGATAGATCTGAAGAGCTATTGGTTTATTTTATGCCGACCGCCTCAGGTCCCTGCCGGTTCGGCCAATATTCTCCTTTTATCAGTCAGCTTATTGCCCGAAACGGGATTAAGGACGTCGCCTTATTTTCCCTTCAGGCCGAAAACAGTTACACGGAAGTCGGCGGCAATGAATTTACCTTGAAACTTTGGTCATGTCTGGTTGTAGCTGATATTATGCAGGATATTTATTCAGTTCTCCTTACAAACGCTGTGGACAAAGACTCAGCCCTGGAAATATATAATCAGGAAACCAAGAAGCTCATTGGCGTCTTCGAACATTCACCCAATTTTAAAGACCTTCAAAGAACCCTCAAGACCGTAGCCGATAACTTTCGAAAGATACCTGTAAAGAGGCATGTGCATGATAACCCTGCAATTCTGCTCACGGGGGAGATCTTTGTTCGCCATGACGATCTGTCCCGGCAATTCCTTGTGGAGAAGCTGGCTGAGCAGGGGTTTGCAACCAAAGTCTCCAGTGTCATCGAATGGGTCTATTACACTGACTGGTGCTTCGAAAAAGGCTTGTCCGCGGCCGCACCCAACTTCCGGGAACGGCTTTCCCTCTTGCTGAGATCGGCATGGATGAGAAACTATGAGAAGACGTTCAAAAAAATCATGGAGCGATCAGGTTTGTATACATATCGGCTGGATGATGTCGACCATCTGATAAGTGAGAGTCGGCATTTGATCAATCCGGAGCTGACAGGCGAGGCCGTGTTGACAATTGGGGCGGCAGTAACCGAGATACTCCACCGGTACTGTGGCGTTATCGCAATCGGACCCTTTGGCTGTATGCCCAACCGTCTGTCAGAGGCCATCCTGTCGAGGGAGATGGGCACGGAACTTCCTTTTCTGGCTATCGAGAGCGATGGGAACCTCTTTCCGCAAGTCATCACGGCGAAACTTGAGGTGTTTCTGATGCAGGCGTCGAGGTTACACAAGCAAATGACGGAATCATACAGGAAGGGTGACCGCTGACTCAAGCTCAGCTTCCGCGATATTTGACTGCCTCACCCATAAATGAAAAATAATGGTATTTTGTAAATATTTATGCTAATTGCGCACAAATATTTCAATGTGGAGGGTTTCAACCCCAAGGAGGTCAATAAGTAAGAGATGGAAAATAAGAACAGAAAAACCTTTATCATGTTTCTGCTTGCTTTTCTGATAGGTTTTTTTATCATTTCCCTTATAGAAGTATTGAGGTCATCCTTTGTTCCTGTCGGATCTAACGTTCAAACAGTGTCGGCGGTTTCATCACCGGAAAGCCCGCGCGCACCTTTTTCATTTGCTGATTTGGCGGAGAGATTGAAGCCCGCTGTCGTAAATATCAGTACAACGAAAACGGTCCGAAGCGGTCGTGGAGGCCCATTCAGGACGCCCTTTGACAGATATTTCTGGGGCGATGATTTCTTTGAAAGATTCTTCGGCGATATACCCCAGAGAGAATTCAAGCAGAGAAGCCTTGGGTCCGGTTTTATAATCAGTCATGACGGCTACATCTTTACCAACAATCATGTAGTGGAACAGGCTGACAAGATACTGGTTAAGCTCTCGACGGGAAAGGAATATGAGGCGAAGGTGATCGGTAAGGATGCAAAAACGGACCTTGCCCTTATAAAGATTAAACAGAGCGAAAGCCTCCCCGTGGCTGAAATAGGGGATTCAGACAAGCTGCGTGTAGGCGACTGGGTTTTAGCCATCGGGAATCCCTTTGGCCTTGAACAGACAGTGACTGCCGGCATTGTCAGCGCCAAGGGCAGGGTGATAGGCGCGGGGCCCTATGATAATTTCATTCAGACTGATGCCTCCATCAATCCCGGTAACAGCGGTGGGCCTCTATTCAATATGGAAGGGAAGGTAATAGGCATCAATACAGCTATCGTGGCCCAGGGACAGGGCATCGGATTTGCCATTCCGGTGAATATGGCCAAAACCATACTGCCCGATCTCAAATCAAAGGGTAAAGTGACCCGCGGCTGGCTGGGCATTTCTGTGCAGGACGTGACAGAAGATATAGCGAAGAATCTCAAACTTAAAGACAATAGTGGTGCACTGATATCCGAGGTATTCAAGGGGGATCCCGCTGACAAGGGCGGACTGAAAGCGGGAGATCTCATAACAGAGGTGAACGGCAAGAGGATCAAGGATACACACGAGTTGCTGCTCACTATCGCCTCTTTCCATGTCGGGGATAAAATTGAGGTCAAAGCCTTGAGGGATGGGGAGGAGAAAACCTTTCACATTGTTGTTACGGAGCGGAAGGACCAACCGGAGGTAGCCTCCGCGAGAGAATCGAAGGAAAACTTCGGCATGACGGTACAGGATATCACACCGGAAATCGCCCAATATCTCGGGATCGCCGGGGCGGGCGGCGTAGTTGTAGTTGATGTCAAAAATGGGAGCCCTGCTGATGAAAAAGGTATCCAACCCCAGGACATCATCCTGGAAGTCAATAAAGTGAAAATTTCCTCAATGAAGGACTACGTGCGGGAAATATCAAAAAAGAGTGCAAAGAAAAGCATCCTTCTCTTGATCAGGAGGGGTAACTCGACTTTTTTTGTCAGCCTGCGCAAATAGTCAGCGCCCTCGTATGAAAGACGGTACCGGATTCCTTTATGAAGCGGGGTCATTATCTTCTTGCGATCTATAAAACGCTGAATGCCCACTTCGGTGACCTCAACTGGTGGCCCGGTAATTCCCCTTTCGAGGTTATTGTCGGGGCGATATTGACCCATAACACGGCCTGGGGAAATGTGGAAAAGGCCATAGCCAGGCTGAAATCAAAAGAGCTTCTTCACCCCGCTGGGGTCTTAGATATAGAAGATGAGACACTCGCCGATCTCATTAGACCGGCGGGATATTACAATATCAAGACCCAGAGATTAAAATCGTTTATACGGTTCTTATATAACGGGTATGATGGCAAACTGGATAATATGTTTGCGGAAGACCTCTGGCGCCTGAGAGCAAAACTGCTCGCGGTCAAGGGCATCGGTGAGGAAACAGCCGACAGCATCCTTCTCTATGCGGGAGAGAAGCCCATATTTGTCGTCGATGCCTATACCAGAAGGATTTTACAGAGGCATGATATTATCCCCAGCGATGCAACGTATAAGGAAATTCAGAATCTTTTTATGACCCACCTTCCTCACAGCGTCCCTCTGTACAATCAGTATCATGCCCTCTTCGTTAACACGGGAAAACATTTTTGCACCCGAAAGCCCCGTTGTGAAGGCTGTCCACTCCAGTCACAGGTCTATTGAACGAAGCAGGTTTCTATGCCTAATTTCTACGACTATACGGGCATCATCCATAACCACTCAGCCTACTCGTTTGACGGCCGGGCTCCCATAGCAGAAATTCTGGAGGCAGCGAGGATCAACGGCATTGACTTTGTCATGCTTACGGACCACTCCAACTTGCGGGCGAGGGAAGAAGGATTTGAAGGGTGGCACGGCGATACTCTGCTTATCGTCGGTCAGGAAATTGCGCCCCGCTTCAACCATTACCTGGCCTTCCAGATTGATGCGCCTGTGATTGTCCCCGAGAATGAACCGGATATTGATCCCCAGATTTACGTGGATGAGGTTCGGGCAAAGGGGGGAATGGGGTTCATTGCCCACCCGGATCATGAGGGAACGGAATTGTTTCACGTGAAACATTACCCCTGGTTAGACTGGAGGGTAACAGGTTATACAGGCATGGGGATATGGGACTTCATGACGGATTGGCAGAGCACCTTGAGAGGATATACCCGGTCCATATTAAGCTTTCTCTTCCCTGCCTTCTTCCTCACAGGGCCGAGGGAGAAAACCCTGGAACGCTGGGATCTGCTGAATAGAAGCTCCAGGGTAGTGGGAATAGGTGAACTCGACAATCATGACACCCATAAGAGGGTGCTGGGTTTGAATCTGTCTGTTTTCCCCTTTGCGAAGGCATTCAAATTTATGAGGACCCACGTGATCACCGAAAGACCTTTGGTCAAAGATCATGCGAAGGATATTGCATCGCTTCTTTCTGCCCTGAAACAGGGAAGGGCGTATGTTGCGGCAGAGTATTTCCGCGAATCCAAGGGATTCTCTTTTGTTTTTACGGATAACAACCGGAGTGTCTATATGGGTGATGACTTCATCCTTGAAAACGAGGCTTGTCTCACCACAGTGCTGCCCGCGACTGCAAAGATCCGCATCATCAAAGACGGCACCGTGATCAGGGAAGAGATCGGTCAAGATCTGACGTGCAGCATTAGCGAGCCCGGAGTTTACAGGGTTGAAGCCTATCTTAGAGTCCTCGGCAAATACCTGCCCTGGATATTCTCGAATCCTATTTATGTAACGAAAGTTTAAGAACGGCTTATATGATCAAATACCTTTCACGCTTCGCATTGAAATACGGACTCATTCCCTTTGCCTATTATCTTGTCCGTGCATACCTCTCCCTGATTAGGGTCAGGGCTGTAAATGAGGAGATTACCCTGCAATACCTGAAAAGTGGCCAGAAGATGATCGTCGCGATCTGGCACCAGCGTTTTATCCCGGTCGTGAATTATGCAAGAAAATTTAGTGTCTATGCGCCATCCGCTATGATCAGCAAGAGCCGTGATGGTGATATAATAGCCGGTGTAGCCATCCTTCTCAATTTCAGGCCAGTAAGGGGATCGAGCTCCCGAGGTGGCAAAGAGGCCCTTGCCGCTATGATTGCGGATTTAGCAGAACATCAGGTGGCCGTGCACGCTCTTGACGGACCGCGAGGACCGAGAGGAGTTGTGAAGCCGGGAGTTATTGTGATGGCACAGTCTACCGGCGTACCAATCGTTCCTGTCTATATATCAGTCAACCGGGCCTGGGTGTTGAATAGCTGGGATCGCACCCTGATTCCCAAACCTTTCAGTACAGTTACTGTCCGCTGGGATAAACCCATATCTGTTCCGGAGCATCTGAACGAAGAGGCCTTTGAGAGCACACGAAAACAGATTGAACAGCACATGAAGGAAAATCAGACTCGTGATGACCGGGAGTTAGGTTGGGAATCCCCGCTGCTATAGAATGCTGTCTATTTAGGAGCCTCTAACCGAATCTCAAAGAGATTGGGCCAGTATTTTCCCGTCACAAACAGCCTGTCGCCATTCGCGTCATACGCAATGCCGTTTAAGACATCAATGTTTCTGCCCGCACCGACATATCGGTATAAATCCCTGAGGTCAATCCAGCCAAGGACCTGCCCTGTACGTGGTGAAATGCGGACAATGTAGCCCGTGCCCCATACGTTGGCGTAAATCTCGCCTCTCACAAATTCGAGTTCATTAATATTTGGCAAGATACTGCCCCGATCCCGTACCTCGATCTGCTTCACCATTTTATACGTCCGGGCGTCCAGGAAACGAAGGACAGCCGTTCCATCACTCATGATGAGGTAATTGCCGTCACAGGTAATTCCCCAGCCTTCGGTTGGGTAGGAAAATGTTTGGAGGAGGCGGAATGATTGAAGGTCATAGACAAAACCGGTGTGCGACTGCCATGTCAGCTGGATCAGTCTGTTCCGACAGATAGTGATGCCTTCGCCGAAGTGTTCTGCGGCGAGACTTTGACGCTTCAAGACCCTGCCTGTCTTAAGTTCAACTTTGCGTATGCTCGACTGTCCCGAAATCCCCGTTCCCTCGTAGATATACCCCTTGTGGAATACGAGCCCCTGTGTGAAGGCATCAGGATCGTGCGGATATACATTAACTACCCGGATACTGTGAAGAGTGGTTCCCAATGTATCGATTGGGGCGCGGTTCAAACCTGTTTCGAGGAATGATGCATATCCCGGCGAGGTGCAACCGATGGGTAGAATAAACTTCACGCAAATGAGAAAAATGGCACCCACCGCAAGAAAAAAGACACATATACCGATGAAGAAGCACTTTCTCACAGACGTCAACCGCTTTTCTTAAATGTCTTCTCAGCCGTTGCGAGCGTTGTAATCGACGTGCAGGTTATATTTATAGTCTTGAAGAAATCGCGCAGGGGCCGACCGGGGCCGACCTCATATATCGTATCCGCCTGCGAAGCAAGGGCCTTCATATTGTCCCCCCACAGGACGGAGTGATTCAACTGGGACACCAGGTTATTGATAAGGTCCTCATACAGGCCTGAATGAAATCCCCCCCGGAAATTTGAGGTTACTGTTATTGACTTGTCGTGATCGATGCCTTGCCCGATCATACGCAGTATATCTTCAAACGGCTCGACAATCGTACTCATAAAACGACTATGAAAGGGTGCACTAACATTGAGTGGGATAAAGCGAAAGGGTCTGTCTTTAGCCAGTGCTTTATGCAGCCTTGCCTCTGCCTCCGGCATTGCCCCGGCTTCACCACTGATGACTATCTGATTGGCGGAGTTGATATTTGCGATGTCAATGGGAAGATCCTTCAATGCCAGGCGGACCAGCTCTATGTCCACATTATCGAAGATTACAGCAGCCATGGCTCCGCGACCGACGGGCACGGCATCCTGCATCAGGCGGCCACGTATCTGGACGATGCGAACAGCCTCTGATAACGGAAGGGCACCGGCAACAACCAAAGCAGTAAATTCTCCCAGGCTGTGACCGCCAAAGAGGGTCGGTGAAAATCCGAAAAGGGTCTGCAGGCCGCGTAGCATAGCAATTTCCGTCGTCAGCATGCAGGGTTGGGTAAACTCCGTCAGGTCTCGGCGTTCATCATCGCCGAAACACATGGCGGCAATGTCCCAGCCTGCCGCCTGAGACGCCTCGTCGTACACCTCGCGGCTGACCGGAACGTTATCATAGAAATCCTCTCCCATTCCGGGTCGCTGCGCCCCCTGACCGGGAAATACAACAGCAATTTTATCCATCTCCATAATAAACAACTTCCTCTGTACTTCCAGTGAATCTTACCAGTGGTCCCGCTGTCATTCCCGCCCCCGATAAGGACATTCGAGGGCAGGCTCCGAAGGGAATCCAGTTTTTTATGGATTCCCACTTTGCATTTATGCAAAACGGAAACCGGTAAATACACTGCTCCGCCTTCTATGGCAAGGGGCTTTTTCGGCCCTGAAAAAGAACTTCATCGTACCCGCCATAATTAAGCAGGCACTCGACAATAACGATGCATATTATGAAAATACTTGTAATTTTGTAAAAAGATAGTATTTTAAAGTTAATGGATCAATATAAACTAAGAATCCCGTATATTAATGGTTATGTTGAGAATAAAGTTATAAAGAATAGAAGAAATGGGTGAGTTTTTGCCCTAAATGTGGAGCCCATCATGACCCCAAATTCCCCTGTGTTGACAGAGCTGGGGAAATGCTGCGGGATATGTGAGTCGAGAAGCGCTCAAAAATGTCCAAGCAAGAATTCAAGAAACTTGAGAAAGCAACAGATACGTCTATGTTCAAAGTATTCTTAATCGTAGTGGGTGGATTCATTCTTCTCCAAACATATATTTGAATATAAGAAATCGAACGCGTAAGTCTTCAATAACTAATACAATAACTCATCCGGACGGCCGCGGAATGCCACGCGGCTAATTTCAGGTGAAAGCGAAAAAAGAAGGATATGAAACTGAATTTGCTCATCTTGGGTTTGTTAATGGTCGCATCGACTTCTTGGCCTGTCCAGACCTTTACCATTGAAGACGACGACCTATCCGCAGTTCCGCGCAATGCCGAGGTTGTAATTCGTCACGCTGAAGCCAAAGATGATGACCTGCAGAGATGCGAGCTCGTTGGCAAAGCCGTCGACCTTGACGGAGATGGACAGGCCACAGATTTAATCATCACGATGCGAGATGCGGCTGGATGAGGTGCTGCTCTCGGACCGATCTGGGTGCTCCGTAATGCTGGAGATTCCTTTGTGATAGTTCTATCCGACGGAGGCTATTCTGTAACAATCGGCAAGGCAAAACACAAGGGATTATACGATCTTACTATATCGGCTGAGAGTGCCGGCTGGTCCCGTCAAAGCATCTGGAAATTCAACGGCAAGCGCTACAAAAAAACCAAGGAAAAAACGAAGAAGGCATACTGAGAACGGATTGCATATGGGCTTGGTAAAGTTCAGGCAGACTTTGGAAAGCCGGTGAACCTCTACCTTGTCTGAAAAAGATTGAGAGGACGTGATGAGGCGAAGCGAGAGGGAAATCAAAGATAGAGCGGTGATTGATGCCATAATCCGGCAGTGTCTGGTATGCCGCCTAGGGTTGTCTGATGGCGAGGAACCTTATGTCGTCCCCTTGTGCTTTGGATATGACGGAGAGGCGCTTTATTTCCACAGCGCCTCCGAGGGGAGAAAGATCGATATTCTTCGCAAGAACAGCCGGGTCTGTTTTGAATTCGATATCCCTGAGGGGATGAGGGAAGCAGAGCAGGGCTGTCGCTGGGGAATCAAGTATCGCAGTGTCATAGGATTTGGAACCGCAGAGATCGTGGATGATCAGGAAGGTAAAAGGAGAGCCTTGGAAATTGTGATGGCTCAGTATTCCGGCAAGGAATATATATTTCTGGAAGACGTAGTAACAAAAACCGCGGTAATCAAGGTAGTGATTGCGCGTGTAACAGGGAAGCAAGCATAAACATATGGGAGACGCCGATGCTATCGAAAGGCGGAGATACAGCCAATGCGCTTGTGGTCTTTACATCCCGAATACCTTGACGCGAGGGGACTCGTTGCTCTCTGGCGAGAAGGCCTGCTTGCCCGAAAGGTCTTGCAAGACCAGACAAAAGGCTATAAGAATCATCCTCAGGTGGATAGATTTTATGCTCATTTACAGCCTACGGTTGCGATAGATTGTTATCTTTGGTACGTTTACGAGGAAGCCGTCAGACGCGGATACCATTTTAATGTGGGCAAGATTGGCCCCAAGCAACGATGTTCGAAAATCCCCGTTTCAGACAGACAACTCAAATATGAGTTGAATCATCTCAAGACGAAGTTGAGGTTGCGGGATTTGTCACGATACAAGAAAATTCTTGCAGTCAAGAAACCGCGGGCTCACCCACTCTTCAAGGAAGCGAAGGGCGGAATCGAATCTTGGGAGAGAAAGTGAAAATATAACTTCGCAGGTGAAATGAGGAGGAACATTATGAGCACTGGCGACAAAACGTGGGAGACCCAAAAGTGGCAGATGATACAAAAACGTTTGGGCTATACTGAGGAAGAGATGAAAATATTTCGGGATAATCCGCGAAATGAAGATATCTTATCCATGGTGCCGGAACTGATGAATAAGACAATCATTGCAGAAGTGGTAGACTCGCACGGATGCAACAGCCAGCACAAGGTAGGTGATAGGTTTTACTTTGACAGCGCGGGAAACCTTCTAACGGCACTCTCTCCGAAAAGGATATGCATCTATGCGTTGAGTGTGATTATGCCACAGATTTTTACGGCAACCGAGTTTCTTTACGCAGGCGCTGATCCGAATGAGATGAGATTCAAGCGGGCCGGGTGCTTTGATGTCGGTGTAGCATGCGGGGGGTGGGGCCGCATCGTCCTCGAATTAAAGGTGGAAGATCGCAAGAAAGCCTGACGGGTATTCTTGCTGAACCGTTCAACCCCATTTTATTTGCAAATCTTCATCTTGACTATTGTTGCATTTGGCAGTACTGTTAAACGTAGTCTAGGGGGTAATAATGACCAAGATTCCCAACATCATACCAATTACCGATCTTCGCCAGGCGGCGTCATCCGTGCTGAAACGCGTGAAATCCTCACGACAACCCGTTGTCATCACGCAAAGGGGAAGAGCCGCCGCGGTTGTGGTCAGCATGGAGGCCTACGAAAAATCGCAAAAAGAAATGGAAATTCTGCGTCTTCTCGCCCGCGGTGAAACGGAGATCGAAACAGGCAAGGGTTATGATCTAAGTCATGTCCTTGCAGATGCGGATGCCTTGTTGAAATAGGAGGATTGTTTGAGAGTTCTCTTTACTCCTTCCGGACGTAACCATTTTCTCGCGGCTATCACCTTCATCGATAGTGAAGGTCCATCTGCGGCAGTTGCATTCCGAAAGAAGGCAGAAAAGACCTTGTCGCGCCTTAAAAGGTTTCCCCGCTCCGGTACGGCATTGCCGGAATTTCCTGATCTCCCCTTCCGGGAAGTGGCGATTGCGCCATGCCGGTTTATCTACCGCGTGAAACAGAAAACCGTCTGGATAGTCGCAGTCTGGCACAGTGCCCGACTTCCGAAGAAGCCAACCGAAAAAGAGATAGCTTAGCCATTCATCATCTCTGTATTGAAATCCCTTCAAGATCCAGCCAGCACTTGTATGAATACATGCCGGCAAGTGCCTTTACGGCTCGCTCCGGTGTCAGGAAAGACACCCCTTTGTATTGACTCCCCTCGACCTCCTTAATAGTACGGGCATTTTCATCGGAAAGAAGGCAAACCCCCAGAACTGGTTTGCCATACTTCTCCATCAGGCGAACCACGTGTTCACTGTAACTGAGTTCGAAATCAGCCACCCGACGAACAATTTCTGCTAAAACCTTACGGTCACAGGTCTGATCAGCCAGATGAGAGGATTCGATCATTCGCTTTACAAATACTAACCTGCCAAGGATGCCGAGGTGAATTGCCGCATCACACCCATCCCACTTCAGCAGTTCTTCGATGAGTATCATGGGAACGGAGAGATCCATCTCTGCAACCAGGTCGACGGGATTAGATCGGCTCCAATATGGAGGAAGAACTTTATCGATCCGCGATATTATATGAGATGAAAGTTCAGGCACTTCCAGCCCATATTCCACGCACAGGTCGGCTGTAACCACCCCCCAGCCTCCACCCAAGGTCATTATTGCCACCCTCTTGCCCTGTGGTAACGGCAGCGACGAAAATGCAGCAGAGAGATCGAGGAGGTCCATGGAGGTCTCTCCCAGAACGACTCCTGCCTGGCGGCACGCGGCCTTGAAGACTTCAATATTGGAGGCTAGTGCGCCCGTATGACTGGCGGCGGCGCGGTTACCAGCGCGTGTGCGACCGCCCTTGAGCATGAGAACCGGCTTTTTTCGGGAAATCCTCCTGGTTGAATTAAAAAACCTTCTGCCATCTTTGGGACTTTCTACGTATAATACGACTGTCTTTGTCAAGTCATCAGTTTCGAAGAATTCCATGTAGTCTTCAATCGTGATCATCGCCTCATTTCCGGATCCGATGAACGCCCGTATCCCGATCCCCTCACTCTCGGCAAACATCAAGAGCTGTGTCCCGAGATTACCCGATTGGGCAACCAGCGCCGTTGAGCCTGGCTTCGGCCGCACATGCTGATATAGGCAGAATAAATTTTCATGAGGATTGCAAATCCCCATTGTGTTGGGTCCGAGAATTGTAATTCCGGCCTCACGTGCCTCTTCCACCAGCCGCTCCTCCAGGCGTAATCCTTTTTTCCCCGCCTCACTGAAACCTGATGTGACTAAGAGCATACTCTTGATGCCCTTTTCTTTAAGCTGAGGAAAGAGGTCCATAACTTTTGCCGCAGGGACTGTTACCACGGCAAGGTCTACAGGCCCGGGAGTGTCTGTCAAAGACTTAAAGACAGGCCTCCCTGCGATTTCACCACCCTTGGGGTTAACCAGATAAACCTCACCTTGGAAATTCCCGGCAACTACATTGGTGAACAGAGTGTATCCCCATTTACCAAACGTAGCAGAAGCGCCGACAAACGCAATTGAGCGGGCATGGAAGAAATTTCGGATCGCTTTCTGATCCGCGGTTGGACGCACAGATTTTTTTTGAGGAATGTTGCCAACAATGACCAACGCATCTACAGCAGTCACCCGGCCATCCGGCCCGACGAGCAGGGGGTTTATATCAACCTCCCGTACTTCCGGATGTTCCATTCCAAGCCTGGATAGACCAAGAAGGATACTGACGATCTGTTCACTTTTTACCGACTCCTCACCGCGAAACTTTCCCAGCAGGTCAACGGCCCTGATTTTTTTTATCATGTCATGCGCGTGTGTTTCATCGAGGGGTGCAATGCGAAACGCCACATCAGCAAGCGCCTCAGCAAAGATGCCACCTAAACCGAACATGACAACCGGACCGAATTGGGCATCATGAAACAGCCCCGCCATGAATTCCCGTCTGCCTTCCACCATGTGGTATATTAGAAACCCTTCCAGCTCATCACTCGCAGCCTCGGAAATTTCTCCGGCAGCTTTTCGGACCTCTTCCGCGCTTTTCAAATTCAGCTTGACAAGGCCGCGTTCCGTCTTGTGTGTAAGTCGGGCGCCGAGACCTTTTACAACGACGGGAAAACCGGCAGCCTCAGCCTCTATAACTGCCTCGTCCAGGCTTGCGGCAACGCATTCATCAACAACAGGCACACCATAATTCCTGAGCAACTTTTTGGATTCCGCCTCTGTGAGAGCAGTTCTCCCTTCTGATCTTGCCTTCATTATCAGTTCAGCTACTTCCATATATACCCCTGCCTATCATCCTCATTGATGGTGACCGCTGTTTATCATACGTGCTTGCTGAGTGCAAATACCATATCGTCGCGGAACCATTACATTGACATTTTCTGATATAGAATTTAAAATAAAAACATTTAAATATATAAGGAGGGATGGCAATGCTTGACTATATCAGGAAAATTACATTGGCGGGAGCAGGATTGGCGATAATGACTACGGAAAAAATCCAGGAGATTATGGAGGAACTCGTCAAAAAGGGAGAGATGACAGAGAAGGAGGCACGAGAGGCCGTCAGTGAATTTGTGGAAAAATCAAAGCAGGCAAAAAAAGACCTGGAAGATAAGATGGAACAGACGGCAACAGGTCTCCTTAATCGTCTGAATATCCCCACGCGAAAAGAAGTGGAGGAAATCAAAGAACGGCTCACACGTTTGGAAGAATCCGGAAAATCCAAACGATAGACCACGCATAATTGGAAGAATACATATTGACACAGACGGGATCATGCAACGGAGGTGGAATTTATGCGATTCAGAAAGGCGGGAAAGGTCACGGAGAATCTCTGGTACTTGGGCCGTGAGGAAGCGGGGGTCTATATTTTTGAAGGGCGAGACGATGCAATTTTGATTAACGGGGCGATGAGCCACATACTCCCTGACGCTCTGGAACAGATGAAGACGTTCGGAATCGACGCGAAAAAGATCGGGAAGATACTGATCCTTCATTCGCATTTCGATCATGTGGGAATCGTCCCATATTTCAAGCGGAACTATCCCGGGATAGATGTATATGCCTCGGCGCCGGCCTGGAAGATATTCTCCATGCCTAAAGCCATCGAGGTCATGAACAGCTACAGCAAACTCAGTGCAAAATGGTGGGGCGTCGAAAGCGCCCTTGCGGCCTACGATCTCGACTGGCGTGACGACATTACGGGTATCACCTTAGCCGAAGGAGACAAGATAGACCTTGGCGGTGTCAGCCTGCTGATCTTGGATACACCTGGTCATTCCAACTGTTCCATTACCGCCTACGAGCCTGGCATGAAGGCCATATTCGCCTCCGATGCCGCAGGGATTCCTTACAAGGACTTCTGCTTCCCTTCCATGAATACAAATATGACGCAGTATCTGGCTAGCCTGGAAAAATTGAAGCCTTTGCCGGTGTCCTACCTCTGCGGTGACCATTACGGCTACATCACCGGGGATGAGGCATCCCGTTTCCTCGACCTGACCTTTAAGGAAGGCATCAAATGGAAGGCCGTCATGGAGGATATATACCGTAGGCATGGCGGTGATATCGATGCTGCCGGAAAAGCCATTACTGATTATTTCTATAAACAAATGCCGGATTATTTTATTCGGCGGGACATTCTCGAGGGGGTCTTCAAGCAGATGTTGAAATTCATCTCTAAGAACCTGTAAGAAGAATACCGATGATGAATAAAAAAAAGATGGCAATCCTTTCCCTTTGCTTATCCCTTTTAGTCTTCGCTGTTGCAACTGGAGCGGAAGCCGCCCAATTGAGGCCGAACCAGCTCCATTCCTATCTCAGACAGGGAATTGAAAAAGTTTTCAACCTGGAACCGCAGAGCGCGAGCATCCATCTGCAGAAAGCTGTGGACCTGGATCGGGAAAACCCGACTGGCTATGCTTTTTCTGCTCTGGAGAACTTGTTCTTTTATGAGATTAGCCTCGATCAGAAGGAGCGGGAGAAATATCAGGAGTCCATGCTTCGTTACGTCAGCGAAGCCGTTGCCAGAGGCCAGAGCAGGATTGAGAAGAATCCTAATGACGATCAGGCTTACTTTGCCATGGCCCTGGCGAAGATTATCAAAGTCCGCTGGGCCATCGGGAAAAAACAATATCTCATCGTAGCGCAGGAGACATCGAGTATCTGGGACTATTTGGAAAAAGCGAGGGAAGAAGATCCGCAAAATTATGACACCTATTTTCTCATGGGCCTGCTCCATTACCATCTCGATCACCTCCCGGCCTTGGCCCGTTTTTTTTCTTCCCTGCTGATTGCCTCCGGAGATAGTAAGAAAGGGCTTCAGGAACTGGAATTGGCGGCGCAGAAGGGCGATCTTCTCAAAGAACTTGCGCAGTCTGAACTCGCGTCGGTGTATGTGAACTTTGAAAAACAACCTGCCCGGGCTCTTCCCATTGCCCGCGAGTTAAGGAAAAGGTTTCCCCGCAATTATAATTTTTCATTCGCCTTAGCCAATGCCCTCTCCGAGCTTCACCAATTCCAGGAGGCTTTCGCCACAGCCCGTGAGATTGAAAAAGGTATTCAGGCAGGCACTCCCCCCCTTGTTCCCCAACTCCAGCCACGTCTTAATCAGTTGATGGGAAGAATCTTTTTCAACGAGGGAGAATATGCCAAGGCGTCCGAATATTTGCAGAAGACCCTCAAGGATAAGGCGCCTTATAATGCCCGGGTTCGCGCCTGGGCTCTCGTGCGTCTGGGGATGATACACGACGTTTTCAAGGAAAGGGAGCAGGCGGAAGAGTATTATAACAGGGCCCTGGCAGAAGAAGGTGGGGAAGGTTTCGCTCAGGTGGAGGCAAGGAAATATCTGAATAGTCCCTATGTGCCTCCTCCAAAACCCCGAATCCGGCAGTAAGCACAGTCCCGGAATCTGGCCGTGAGATAAGTGTGCAAATGTTTACCGGCGGTATTCCTTATGTAGCATAGATTCTCCGTAAGCTGCCGCGGAGAGGTTCCATTTAGTGATGGAGCTTTGCGTGATGCTCAGACTGTTCTTTACATTGCAAGTTAATTTATGTCACACTCAATAGCAAATCCTATCAATCTTATACGTTTTCTCGCTGGAGTTGATTCTCGCGAAGAAATAAGCATATTTTTGTTGACGCATACAAAGAATGGAGGTTCCCTATGGCGGAAAAGAAAAGGGTACAACAAGGCAAAAAAGTGAATGATTTTTCCTTGAAGGATCAGAACGGTCAGGATTTCCACCTGTCGGAGTACAGAGGGGAAAAGGTGCTCTTGTCCTTTCATCCCCTGGCTTGGACACCCGTATGCGCAAAGCAGATGCAGTCTCTGGAAAAGAACAAGATGTCCTTAGATAAACTCCATACTGTGGCGGTGGGTCTAAGCGTGGACAGCGTGCCCTCCAAGGTCGCCTGGGCGAAAAGCCTGAAAATCAAGAACACAAGACTTCTGGCTGATTTCTGGCCTCACGGAGGTGTTGCTAAGTCCATGGGCCTTCTGCGCGCAGAGGGGTTTTCGGAAAGAGCCAATGTGATTGTCAATGAGACGGGGAAAATCATCTTCGTCAAGGTCTATCCCATCAGGGAGCTGCCTGATATCGGAGAAATACTGCGTGTACTGAAGGCATACAGGGGTAGCGGATAGTTATTACAGGGTGACATGGAGGACGCTATGCACAAAGAAAAAGGATATTCAGGAATAAACAGGAGAGATTTCCTCAAGGTTGGTCTGGCAGGAACAACATCGGCTTTAATCGGGTGGGAGGGCTTAGCCAATGCCATGGAATATGCATCGGCTGAATCCTTCGTCTATCCTCTGCCTGTATATAGAACCCTTGGCAGAACTGGCATGAAGATCACGATCGTAAGCTTCGGAGCGATGCTGACGCCGGAAGCGGAGGTCATGAAGGTCGCCTTTGATCACGGTGTGAATTATGTGGATACGGCGCGACGTTACATGGGCGGCAAGAACGAGGAAATAGTCGCCAAGGCATTGAAAGGCAGACGTGACAAGATATATGTGGCGACGAAAACGAAGCCTGACTCGCATACAAAAGAAGCCATCTTCAAAGATGTTGAGACGAGCCTCAGGGCTCTTGAAACCGATTATATTGATGTCATCCAGCTCCATAATCTTACCGGTGAAAACAAAGACCGCATGTTAATTGCGGAGACGCGAGAGGCGCTCATAAAACTGAAAGAGCAGGGTAAGGTTCGATTCTTCGGGGTTACAACACATAAGGGTCAGGCGGAGGTTCTCAACGCCCTTGTGGATGATCGCGACAGGTTCTTCGATACGGCTGTCGTAGGCTACAACTTCAAGAGCAGCGCGGATGTGAAGGAAGCGATAGCAAGGGCCGCCCAGGCGAACATAGGGATTATTGCTATGAAGACGCAGGCAGGGGGTTACGATACCGGCGCGCTGGGCCCCATCAGTCCACACCAGGCAGCCTTAAAGTGGGCTCTTCAAAATACGCATGTCACCGCGGCCATTCCCGGCATGAGAGACATGGCGGAGCTCCGGGAAGACATTGCGGTGATGGGGATGAAATTCGGATACCTCGACCAACTTATCCTGAAGCGTTACGGCGCCGCTGTGAAACAATATTACTGCCATCTTTGCGGGGAATGTGAAAGTACCTGCCCGAAGGGTGTAGCAATCAGCACGATCAACCGCTGCCTCATGTACAAAGAAGGATACAAAGAATCTGCGCTTGCACGGTCCACATACGTTGAGATTCCCGCATCCATCTCTGCATCCGCATGCCTCGACTGTCCGGATTGTGTGGCCAGGTGCGTGAACGGACTTGACATTGCAAAGAAGATGGATAGGGCAAGGAGATTACTGGCTTAAGGGAATAATGGACAGTATTTATTGCCGGACAGGGGGCATATCAATGAATCGCTCTGGAATGGTCTCTTCAATCATCATATGCATTCTTTTGTTGACCATCCATGCATCGGCTCCGGTCTTTGCTGCGGACGGGCCTATGGAAAATCTCTTGCCTCCTCGCAGCTGTGCTCAAGGCTGGACGCTGAAGGACAAGGTAGCCCTCTTCGACAAAGACACCCTGTTCGATCATATCAATGGTGAAGCGGAGCTTTATTTTCCTTACGGGTTCGATATGCTCGCCACGGCCACGTATATGAACAGAAAGAATTCGGAAGTATGGATTGTGGCCGATGTATATAGAATGGCCTCCCTGCTCGATGCCTTTGGAATTTACTCCAACTACCGAAAGGCGGATGCCGCAAGTGTTACAGTAGGCGCCGAAGGATTTGTGTCTTCGTCCCAGTTGATGTTCTACCAGGACAGGTATTTTGTGAGGCTTCAAGTTACGGGCGCGACCAGTCTGGGACAAGATGTATTTCTTGCATGCGCTCGGTCTGTATCAGAGAAGCTCCCATTCAATGCAAGGCCCACCGGGGAGCTTGAGTCCCTGAAAATACCTGGCATTGTGCCGAAGACGCAGCGGTATATAGCTAAGAGCCTCCTCGGGTATGCCTTTTTCCGTCGGGGCATCATAGCTGATGCACTTCTGGAAGGCGAACGTGTCCAGGTATTCCTGGTGACTGAGGATTCCGTCTCTGCTGCAAGAGAGGTCTTTGATCGCTACCGTTCTTATCTTCAGGCAGAAGGAAAAGACATTCGTCTGCAAGAGAAGCGAGATTACGTCTCCATTATGGCTGTCGATCCCTTATACGGGGGAGTGTTCGTGGAGCAGTCAGGCAGTTACATTATCGGTGCCATAAGGATGAAAGAGCCTTCCGCCGCTATAAAGCTCATCGAACAGTTGCGGGAAAGGCTTGGCGGCGGCAAGAGTTAACGGATTTATAGATAGGATTATCTTGTATTTTTTTCCACCTTCGCTCTGTAAAGCATCTTATCCGCCTTTTTCAGGAGCGATATGGCATCATTAGCGCCATCTTCCATATGAGACAATCCATAGCTTACGGAGAGCCGGATCGGAGGACCCCCAAAGTCCAGGGGGTGATTGATAAAAAAGGTCTGCAGGCGAGTTGCGAATTCAGAGGCTTCATCAACGGGTGTATTGGGAAGAATGACGATGAACTCATCGCCCGCAAATCTTGCGACAACATCGCTTGCGCGAGTCATGGACAGCAATTGAGTTGCCACATACTTCAGCACATCATCACCGGCGTCATGACCGTAGAGGTCATTCACCATCTTAAAGTTATCCACGTCGAGAAAGACAACCGACAGTGGTGTCCTGTACCTTACTGCCCGGTCAAACTCCCTCTGTACTATGTGTTCCAGAACCCTGCGGTTTAACAATCCCGTGAGTGAATCTCTCGATGCCAGAAAGTTGAGTTTTTCATGAGCCATAACATTGGAGAGACAGATAGAAACGATAGTTGCGAGCCGTTTCAGCAAAGTCGCATCCATATCGGGGCGGTAACGGAACTTAGAACTGTCTGCTTGATTCAGGCTGCCAATGATTACGCCATCCAGCGTCAGGGGAGCGATGGCAAGAGACCGTATGTGATGCTTGTACTGACGGGGAATCAATGCACGGAAAGCCGCTAAATCATCATTAGCAAGTATAGGTTCTGTCTTATTCCTGATAACTTTGAGAAACAGGTCTCTCTCAATCAGGCTCGTGCGCTCTTTCAGAATTTCCGATGTCGCCGATTTTTGAAGCATATCTGTGAAATCGCTCTCTTCGATCAATGAAATCCATACATAGGGAATCTCCATTTTATCCTGGATTTCTGTGAGCAGTCTTTCCAGAAAGTCCTTGAAGTTGAGAATGGATAAAACACTCGTTTCTATCTCGAAAAATTTTTGCGCAATTTCCTGATTCTGATTTAACGTTTCAATAATCTCTTTGATCTTACTCATACGTGTTATCCGGCTGCGAAAAATTGAAAATGATCTTTCACTCCTGCTTGTAATTCATAGCCGTATAGAAGCTACTATATTTGACGAAATTGCACAACACGGTAAAAACACATATCGAAAGCTTCATCCCGTTTACATTCATATATGTTATATGATACATTTCAAAATATGATATTAATGTGACGGGGGACACGACGCAACATAAAACGGATTTCACGAAGACAAGGAGAGTTGCCATATGAAGGTTTCTGCATCCAGTATCTGGTCATCAGTCAAGGAAATCAGAGAAAATTCGCCGGTGATCCACAATATTACCAATTATGTTGTCATGAACAACTCCGCGAACGCACTGCTGGCCATCGGGGCCTCGCCGGTAATGGCCCATGCGGAAGAGGAGGTGGAGGAAATGGTTAACATAGCCGGCGCTCTGGTCATCAATATCGGAACCCTGAGCCCGCATTGGATACGAGCAATGCTTCTGGCTGTTGACCAGGCTAAAAAAATGAACATCCCCATCATTCTGGACCCTGTTGGCGCGGGGGCAACGGCATACCGCACCAGTACGGCAAGGGAGCTGATACAGGAAGCGCCGCCGGCTATCATCAGGGGCAACGCCTCGGAAATTATGGCCCTCATGGAGGAAGACGCAAAGACAAAAGGAGTAGAGAGCACGGCCTCCTCACATTCCGCAGTGGATATAGCCCGCCAGTTAAACAAGACTTATGGAAGCGTTGTCTGTGTCAGCGGAGAAACGGACTATATTATTTACGGAGACGATGTCACCAAGGTCATGAACGGTCACCCCATGATGACGAAGGTTACCGGTATGGGATGCATTGCGACGGCAATATGCGGGGCCTTCGCCGCCGTCAACCGCGCGTATGCCGAGGCGGCAGTTCAGGCAATGGCGGTTATGGGCATAGCCGGAGAAATCGCTGTAAAGAACGCGGCGGGTCCGGGAATGCTTCAGGTCCGCTTTCTCGATGCCCTCTACGGGTTGTCAGAAAAGGATATAAAACATTACCTCAAATTAGAAGGTTGATCGTGCGCGGATTATACCTTGTTACGGACCGCGGATTATGCGGCAACCGATCACTTGAAGATGTGGCGCACCAGGCCCTCGTGGGCGGAGCCGCCTGCATACAGCTGCGTGAAAAAGACGTATCCACCCGTTTTTTCGTAGAAGAGGCGCGGAAGATGAAGGCCCTGACGGCCAGATTCCGTGTGCCTCTCATCATAAATGACCGCATTGACGTGGCACTTGCCGGTGGGGCCGATGGAGTCCATATCGGGCAGGACGACATGCCTTATGCCGAAGCCCGGAGGCTCATGGGGCCCAAGGCCATCATAGGCCTCTCTGTAGAAACATGGGATGACGTGGTAGAGACAGAGGCACTCGATGTCAATTACCTCGGTGTCAGCCCCGTTTTTGAGACACCCACCAAGACTGACACGAAAGGGAATTGGGGCCTGGAAGGACTCGCGAGAATCAAGGCCTATTCACGTCACCCGCTGGTTGCAATCGGCGGCCTGAATGCATCCAATGCCAAAGAGGCGGTCATGGCCGGAGCCGACTGTATTGCTGTTGTCTCCGCCATCTGTGCTGCCCCCGATCCTTTGCTCGCTTCCCGGGAAATTAATGACATCATCCAGGCGGCCTTAAAGAAGCGGGTGGCATAGGGGACGTTTACATGCTTCCAAGAAAGCTGATCATCTTCGACTACTCGGGAACTCTCAGTTTGGAATCCACGTTATTCGGCCGGCCCGACTATTTAATGAAACAACTCAAAGAAAGCGGTTTGATGGACCTGGGCGTCACGAGCCCCAGCATATTCTGGGAACAGATCGTCAATCCCACCTGGGTGGAAGGGAGCACGACGCAAGTAGGATACAAGAAAGTTATGGAGGATAGGATAAGCGCTATTCTCTATCAGAATATGTCCATCGTCTCCTGCGTGAAAATTTCTGATGCGGCATCTTTATTTGTAGATAGCTATCTAAGCCATTCCCGGATCGATGGCCGCTGGCAGCCCGTCTTGGATAAGTTAAATAGGCATCCTTCCGTCAGAGCGATCATTGCTACAGATCATTATGCCGAAGCAACGGGTTACATCCTGCAATTTCTTAAAGAATTGCATATCCAGGCTGCATCGGCAAAAGTAGCCATGGCCGCTCCCGGCAGTACATCAGTCATTGTGGCCAATTCCGCGGACCTCGGTTTCCATAAGGATAATCTCCGGTTCTGGGAAATTCTGAAAAATGGTCTGAACATGGGCGGAGTCAGGCACGTCTTGCTTATCGATGATTTCGGATGTAACGAACAGAAAGGTAACAGCTACAGCGCACCGGAAAAAGTTGAACAGAGGAAACGCGATACAGTAAGATTATTGCTGGAGGTTTTTTCGGCCGCAGTGGAAGCCATTCCGTTCATTATAGAAGATAATAAGAATGAAAAGGCTTTTTCTGATCTCATTACAAACACATCAGCAATAATTGACCGTTATCTTGCCACCCCGGATGACGGATAATAATAACTTCAGCCGCCCCGTTTAGAAAATGGGTAGAGGGGAATAATTTTCGTTGATGATGGAAGGAGATTATCGGGCCACATGTCCAATGAAACGACTAAAGTAATTTATTCCATGATCGGTGTCTCCAAGTATTATGACAAGAAACCAGTGCTGAAGGACATCTGTCTTTCCTATTTCTACGGCGCCAAGATCGGTGTCCTTGGTCTTAACGGCTCCGGCAAGAGCTCTCTTCTTCACATTCTGGCAGGAGTTGACCAGGACTTCAACGGTAAGACGATCTTGTCACCAGGTCATACAGTCGGGTTTCTCGAACAGGAGCCACGCCTGGACGAGACGAAGACTGTGCGGGCGATCGTCGAGGAGGGAGTGCAGGGAACTGTTGTTCTTCTAAATGAATTCAACATAATTACCGAGCAATTTAGCGAACCCATGTCTGATGAGGAGATGAACAAACTCATCGAACGTCAGGGAGAGGTTCAGGAGAAACTCGACGCCCTCGATGCCTGGGATCTGGATGCCAGGCTGGAAATGGCCATGGATGCCCTTCGCTGCCCACCGGGAGATACTCCTGTGAAGGTCCTTTCCGGCGGAGAGAGGCGGCGTGTGGCCCTCTGCAGGCTGCTGCTCCAGAAACCGGACATACTTCTTCTCGATGAACCAACCAACCATCTCGATGCCGAAACGGTCGCATGGCTGGAACACCACCTGCAGCGCTACCACGGCACCGTCATTGCCGTGACTCACGACAGGTATTTCCTCGACAATGTGGCGGGCTGGATCCTGGAGCTGGATCGCGGGCAGGGAATTCCCTGGCAGGGCAACTATTCATCGTGGTTGGAACAGAAACAGAAACGCCTGCAAGTGGAGGAAAAAAGAGAGACCGAGCGCCAGCGGACCCTGCAGCGCGAACTGGAATGGATACGTATGTCACCGAAGGGAAGGCATGCGAAGTCCAAGGCCCGCATCAGTTCCTACGAGGCGCTCTTGAAGGAGGAGGGTGAGAAACATGCCAGAGACCTGCAAATATATATCCCGCCCGGGCCGCGACTGGGTCAAGTAGTCATTGAGGCAGACGGCGTGGGCAAGGCATACGGTGACCGTCTTCTTATAGAGGGGATGTCTTTTTCCCTCCCTCCCGGTGGGATTGTCGGTGTAATCGGCCCTAACGGGGCGGGAAAAACTACTCTGTTTAGAATGATTACAGGCCAGGAAAAACCGGACTCCGGCACGATCAGAATAGGGGAAACGGTCAAGCTTTCATATGTGGATCAGAGCCGTGATGATCTCGATCCTGGCAAAAACATCTGGGAAGTAATCTCTGGCGGCCAGGAACAAGTAGAGCTGGGCGACCACAAGGTCAACTCCCGTGCCTACGTCGGACGGTTCAATTTTTCCGGTACGGACCAGCAGAAAAAAGTCGGCATGCTTTCCGGAGGCGAAAGAAACCGGGTCCATCTGGCCCGGATGCTGAAGGAAAGGGCCAATGTGCTCCTCCTGGACGAACCAACAAATGATCTCGATGTGAATACCCTCAGGGCGCTGGAGGAAGCGCTGGAGAACTTTGCCGGCTGCGCCGTTGTGATCAGTCATGACCGCTGGTTCCTCGACCGCATCGCCACCCACATCCTCGCCTTCGAGGGTGATAGCAAAGCGGTCTGGTTTGACGGGAACTACTCGGAATATGAAGCGGATAGAAAAATGCGCCTCGGCGCTGCAGCCGATCAGCCGCACCGGATCAAGTACCGGCAATTGACGAGGGCATAGACCTCATGTCTGTCGTGGTTCTGTCATCCAGCACGAGGTCTGCAAGAATCGTATTATTTCAAACTTAAAAGGATAAGATTAATGAAGGTGTTGGTAATTGTCGCACATCCTAATATAAAGAGTTTCAATCGGGCTATTGCTGAGACCGCCGCGCGAAAGTTACGAAGAAATGGGCATGAAGTAATTTTTCACGACCTCTATGAGGAAAGGTTTGATCCTGTCCTCCCGGAAGAGGAAATCTCTCAAGATGTCTTGCTCACACCAGCTATCGAAACTCATTGCGCCGAGGCAGCTTCCGCGGAAGGTTTTGTCATAGTTCATCCGAACTGGTGGGGACAGCCGCCGGCAATCATGAAAGGATGGATTGATAGGGTATTCAAGCCCGGAGTGGCCTATGAGTTTCAGGAAGGTGACGGCGGCGAAGGGATTCCCAACGGATTGCTGAAAGCGAGTGTCGCCATTGTCTTCAATACGTCCAATACACCAGAGGAAAGGGAGATGAACGTATTCGGCGATCCCCTTGAGACTCTTTGGAAAAACTGTATATTCGGCCTCTGTGGCGTGAAGAATTTCCATCGCAGGATGTTCGGCGTTATTGTTACAAGCACACGAAAGCAGCGGACAACATGGCTCAAGGAAGTGGAAGAGGCTGTGGATAGATATTTCCCCGTCGCCGGATGTTATTGACGGAATTCTGCACTTGATAAATTTCCCGGAAAGATGCAGATTACACGAGGCGCTTTGCCGATTACGCAGCCCGTTTCACGAGGAAAGCGACCAAATCCTCGGCGGTAAATATTGGGCAGGAAAGGGAGAGAGATGACAAAATTCAAGAATCTCAGCGCAACCGATTTTCCGCGAGTTGACGCTCAAAAGTTTGGTGAGTGGAAAGCAGCAGTCATGAAGATGAGAGGCACAGTCTACATAGTGCTTGTCATATACCTCGTATTGAACATCAAGTCCTATGGTTTAACCGGTCATATCATATATGACACGCCGATCGTCTTTCTCATCGGGATTCTTTTCTTAAGTCGGCAAAGCACGTTTGTCTCGGAAAAACACTCAACGTACATCATTGCTTCCCTCGGGTTTCTGATATTTGTCAACATCTTCTTAGTGTATGCGACGGGTCAATTTGTCGGCGAGAGCCTGATCGCCATCGTCGCGTTATTTTGGATTTACAGCCAGGATCAGAGAAACCAGCGCCTGGAGAAGGAACTTGGCATTGACGCCGCGGCAATAAAGCGTGCCTTACTGAAGTGAACAACCTCTTGTCGACGTCTTGTTGCACCGCAGTTGTGATGATTGCAGAATGCCCGGTGACAAATATCTACGGAAATCCTGATCCGATAATGCATCCCACTCATAAGCTATCTCAATAGAAAATAATTAGGAGGGGCATTATGCCTTATGTAAATGTTAAAGTGACCAAAGACGGGGTCACCAAGGAGCAGAAAGAAGAAATCATTCGCGGTGTGACTAATCTGCTCAGGGATATTTTAGGCAAGAATCCTCAAACTACAGTTGTCGTAATTGATGAAGTGGAAACGGATAACTGGGGTATCGGCGGCGATACTGTTACAATAAGAAGAGCGCGTGAAAAAAAGCCTCAGCAATAGTAGAATAAACCGATACCTGTAAACATTCACAATCCCACTCCTCTTGTGAGCGGCATAAATCAACTTTGCATGGGAGATTGGGCCATTTCTTGTGACATAAGTAAATGTTGCAGGTCACGGGTGTTATGCTGTATGCCCGTGCCAATTACGGATGGAAAGACGCTTGACCTTACGAAAAATGGGCGAAGAAAATTGATCTATGAGAATCATTTATCTGGCTGATATCCACGGAGGCTTTGACAGGCTGAATGATCTCCTCAACGAGACGGTTGCCGACGTTTATATTATCTCCGGTGACCTGATAGACATTCCCTTCTACAGCATGGATGCGTCCATACGCTACCACGAACTGCAATCATATTTTCACGGCTTGAGAAGGCAGATGTCAAAGGAGTATATGTTCATCGAGGATTTTGTAGATGAGCTCTTGGAAAAGCCTGATGTTTCGGATGACGTACAGGATCTCGGGACCGAATACCAGGAGTACACGGTCAGGGCCCGCAGAGTTATGCAGCAAAAGTATAAGGTACTGGCGAGCATCGCGTCCACGAAAAAGAGATCACAGGTTTTCTTCCTTCCCGGGAATTATGACATGGACCTCAGGTTTACGGCTTTGAGTGAGCATGACCTGCACCTGCACTGGCATGAATTGAATGATCTCAAGATCTGTGGTTACGGCGGGGCCGCCGTCTGGACACCCGGTATCCCTGAAAGGTATGTGATTCATTACCAGACAAATGTAAAGTATCACGACAAGTACAGCGAGATGTATCTCTTCTTCAGTGCTGTAAAGCCGGACATCATCGTGACCCATCAGCCCGCATATGGAATCCACGATCAGACAACTTCAGCTGGTCCCATCGGCTCTCTAGCGCTCCGCAGCTACTGTGAGGCCAATCGGGTGATGATGTGCCTGACTGGCCATATCCATCAGAGATGGGGGGTCGATCTTGTAGAGAATACCCTTTACCTTAATCCCTCCAATTTTGGTGAAGTGACCCAGACATCAGGAAATGTCGCGGAAGGAGGATTTTACTATTCTATCAAAGTGGAACATGAGCGGGTAACGGGGATTATCTTCAGGAAGTTTTGCAACGGAAGGATATATGATGTAGCTGACTATTATATCGAGGAGGGCAAATTAAGTGAGATAATCATAGACAAGGACAGATACGACGCCCTGAAGCAGGGGAAAAACTATGATGAAAAAGAGATTAAAGAGTCTCACATCCCTGAAATAACACTGTATAACGAGATAAAAAAGTTTTACAGAAAATTTCAAACTCAGGAAACGGAGGAAAGGCTAGACATCCTGGAGGAGGCAACTGCCCTCATCGAAGATAAACTGCGTGCCAATATTGCCATGGATATCCTCGGCTCCGTCAATTTCGGCATATCGCGTTCAGATTCGGATTTAGACATCGTTCTTTATTTGCGGTGTGACGGTGATTACCGGGAATGCGATGGCAAATGCCATGGCGGGAGCAAGGTGTGCAGCTTCCTCAAAGATGCCGAGGAGATGGTTGCGGAGATACTTAAGGACAGATATGACTACCAGATTATTGATACCGTTGGTCTGAATCGTGTTGAAGAAAGCATCCGGGAAAAGAATTACGAATGTGGAACACTCCAGCGTTTTGTGTTTTACAGATCCATATGCCGCCCCATAAACTACCGTGTAATCGCTCCATTAGAAGATATGCTCAATAAAGACATGATATTCCGTAAGGAGATTGAAGGAAGCCTCCAGATATATTTTAGGATATTTACGGCCACCTCCAGGCACATAAAATCGTTCATGAAATACGAGGCCCGTCTGGCGGACTTGGGCGTCAAACTGCCTGACCTGATTAGGGAGAAAGTGAAGCTTTATTTGGGTGAATCTAAAGGAGAATATTCCAGTTCGCCGTGAGAGACAGCAGCACCCAGAAGCAAAAAATGTGGGACAAGACGTGGGTGGAGACCGCATGAAGAACATTGCAGGAAGCCAGTTCTTAACTGTTGGAACTATGAGGTGAGCGCTATGATACAAACCCTTTTACCAGGAATCCAGCATCTGCAGAACATACATCCACTGGTGGTCCATTTTCCGATTGCCTTTCTCTTCGGTTCTGCGCTCTTTTATCTGCTGGCGCTATTGAGCTCAAGGGAGACCATGGCAACCACGGCATTCTCCCTCCTCATCGTAGGCACACTGGGAGCTGCCGCGGCAGTCGGCACCGGCATATATGCTGAGCCCGGTGTAATACTCGCCCCATCTGTGCGGGGACACCTGCTTGAGAAACATCAAGACTTCATGATAATGACCTTGTGCGTGAGTGCTATCCTGGCTATCTGGTCAATTATCGCAAGACCATTCCCGAGAAAGGGTCGGGCATTATTCATTCTCTTGTTCTTAGCGTTGCTCGGGGTAATGTCCGTCGGCGCCGACTATGGGGCACGGATGGTCTACGACTACAATGCGGGAGGATATGCCTGTCCACAACCTATTGAATTCGTCAAATAGCAATTCGTGCAGTTCAAATGGATATACTTTCCATGCCTTGCTTAAAGAGATGTAGAGGTGTTTAGAAGTATCATGTCTCAACATTCACCGGAAGTCTCCTGTTCCCAGCACGACAGGGATTCACGAAATTTTGTCAGGAAATTCCTCTTCGGAGGTTCTGATGTTCATAAAGATGGCAAATGCGTGCGTGCCGGACTTCTCATGGACTTGCGTACCGAAGGGTGGGTCGGAATACCTCATGGGGGAATTGGCATGGGGGCAATCATGGAGCTTGCCATGATGCTTGGCAACTATCCGCAAAATGCAGGGTCTCTTTATCCATTGTCAGCAGATTTTCGTATGGGAGGATCAAGTGTAAAGATCGGAGACAGGCTGATCGTCGAGGTTTCAGAGGGAGAGGGTGGAGCAGGGGGTAGAATATCTGCAGAGCGGGATTTGCCTCCATATGTTTCGGCCTCGATCAGATACAGAGACGCCGGATCTCACAAGAGAGACCTTTTTGCATCATACATCCCGGGTAGAATTTCAGATATTGAGAATAAACTGATGCCGCTGCCACATTACAAGAATTGTTTCGTCTGTGGCGTAGGGCGCAGTCACCCCGGGCTCAAAAGGAGCCTCTATTTTTTGGATAGTAATGAGTCATCAAAAAAAATAGTCGTTTCCACAGTCGGCTTCGATACGCGGGATAGCGAAGCCTTTTACCTCTTTCAAAGAAACAATATCATCCATCCTATAGCATCGCTGGCTCTTTTAGATGAAACGATGGGATGGGCCGGCTTCATGGCCTCTGCGAGCGGCGCCGTAACTGTTCGCATCTCTTACACCCTTTATCGAGATATCCGCGTCGGGGAGAGGGTTGTTGCCTTCGGGCGCGGTGATAAGGTAAGAGGGAATGCCGGATCCAGGCTGTTGTTCTGGGCTTCCGGCGGTGTAGCTGCCGTCAATAAGGATGGTATTTTTGAGACTGTCATTGCAGCGTCAGGGCAATGGTTGGGGGTGCCGGAACTTACTCGACAGATGAAAATAGAACTCATGCCGAAAGAACTTACCGAGCGGGCTTTCAGATTTGCGGGCGCGCTGTGACCTTGCAACTAATTTTTTCTTGCCTCTATCAAGAAGATTGACGTAGAATCAGCCATTCCCGTATCTAAATCTCGAGACATAACTGGACAAGACTATAAGTACTTGACCTCTGTAAAGTCTATATGAAATACCAGCCAGAACTTTAACCAAATGTTTATCATTCTATACCGGAGGTGAACCATGAAAATTACAAGTCTCGATCAGGTAGAAAAGACGAGGATGGCAATGGAAGGGGCTAAGGATGTCCTGAAGCAGGTGCCCATATCGAAATCTGACGGCACACCTGTTTATTCTTTCAGGGTATTCACGATCATGCCCGGTGGTCACACCCCTTATCATACCCACCCTTTTGAGCACCTGAATTATATCATAGAGGGTGAAGGCGCTCTTGTTACGGAAAGCGGTGAAGAACGTCCGGTGAAGAAAGGGGATTTCGCCCTCGTACTGCCTGGCGAAAAACATCAATATAAAAACAGGTCAAAACAGAATTCCATGGTTATGATCTGTGCGGTGCCGAAGGAATACGAGTGATCTCAACGGAAATATAGATTACTTTCTCCCTCCTCAAAGTTAGAATGTCCTGATCGCATGCGCCTTCATCGTTTGCGGAGGGTATGATTGGCGACTGAAGGTAGTAACATGGAAAAGGCTTCCGATGTGAGCAAGAAGGTCACCCTGCTTGTTACGACGGCAGCATCTTTTCTTACTCCCTTCATGGGAGCTTCCATCAATATAGCCCTCCCGTCAATTAGCCAAGAATTTTCCATGAGCGCCGTCCTTATGGGCTGGGTTGCTTATTCTTTTCTGCTCGCCGCCGCCGCAGTCCTTGTTCCTATCGGGAAGATTGCCGACATCTGGGGAAGGAAGCGGATCTTCTCTATCGGATTAGTCGTCTACACACTGTCTTCCTTTTTCTGCGCTATTGCCGGCTCCTCATACTCCCTCATCTCTTTCAGACTGCTCCAGGGCGTTGGCGGAGCCATGATTTTCGGACCGTCCATCGCCATTCTGACGTCCGTCTTTCCGGCGGGTGAGAGAGGCCGTGCCCTTGGCATCAATGTCGCCTCCGTCTATATGGGTCTGTCTGCCGGACCCTTCTTGGGCGGCTTTCTTACGGAGCATTTCGGCTGGCGCAGTATATTCCTGATCAATGTTCCCTTCGGCGTGACTATCTTAATCCTTATGCTGTGGAAGATTAAGGCGAAATGGGCCGAAGCGAGACACGAACATTTCGACTTTAGAGGTGCCTTCCTGTATATGGCAGCACTTTCGGCTTTAATGTATGGATTTTCTTCGCTGACACGAGCTCTCGGGGTCTGGCTTGTCGTCATTGGCCTAATCTTGATTGTTATCTTCACCTTCCGGGAAAGAAAGGTAAAGAATCCCCTTCTCGACATCACGTTGTTTCGTCATAACACAGTCTTCGTCTTCTCGAATCTGGCAGCCCTGATCAACTATAGCGCCACTTTCGCCGTGTCCTTTCTCCTCAGTCTCTACCTTCAATATATCAAAGGGTTGAGTCCCCTCCATGCAGGCGTGATCCTCGTTGCACAGCCGGTCGTACAGGCCATTTTTTCACCTTTTGCCGGAAGGCTTTCCGACAGGATTGAGCCGCGCATCGTTGCCTCCATTGGGATGAGCATCACCGCCTTTGGCTTGGGGCTTTTGATTCTCCTTAACAATCAGGCATCCATTCTTTTCATCGTGGCCATCCTTTTTATGTTGGGATTAGGCTTCGCTCTTTTCTCCTCGCCGAACACCAATGCCATAATGAGCTCTGTAGAGCAGCAGTTTTATGGTGTTGCGTCCGGAACTCTGGCCACGATGCGCATCACGGGGCAAATGTTGAGCATGGGGATCGTGATGCTGATCTTCGCGCTTCACATAGGAGACGTTCCTATCACGCCAGAACAGTATCCAGCGTTCATGGGAAGTATGCACAGCTCCTTGATAGTGCTGAGTCTGCTCTGTTTCGGCGGCATCTTTGCTTCGCTTACCAGAGGCAAAATCCGTTAGCTCTTTACTTTCCATGAAAGATATGGTCAGATCCTGCGATTCCAATAGAGCAAAGCAACATGGAAGAAAAGTATAGGAGTCGGCAGAAATCTAAAAGTTAAAGTATGATAAAAATTAAGAAGTGGGCCAATTGACAAATGGCAGAGAAAAACTAAAATTAGAAAATAAAATCTGTCTCCAAATATGGGAGGAGGCTTGAACATGCTGATGATAGAAGACTTACAGGTAAAAATCGGTGACCGGGAGATTCTCAGGCATATCGACCTGGAAATCAAGCAGGGGGAAACGCATATTTTATTTGGTCCGAACGGTTCGGGTAAGACGACGCTTCTCATGACGATCATGGGCTATCCTCAATATACCGTTACGGCGGGGAAAATTTCTTTCAAGGGCGAAGATATTACATATATGCCCATCAATGACAGGGCAAAACTCGGCATCGGCATGTCCTACCAGCGTCCACCAACTATTCACGGTCTCAAGACCAGACAGATGATAGAGATATGTGGGAGAGGAAAAACTGATCCGGAAACACTGGCCGCAGGGGTCAATTTTACGGACTTTCTGGACCGCGATATTAATGCAGGCTTCTCCGGAGGCGAAATAAAACGGTCCGAGCTCCTACAGTTAATGGCGCAGGACCCGGACCTGCTTCTGTTCGATGAGCCTGAATCGGGCGTAGACCTGGAGAATATTTCCCTCATCGGAAATTCTATCAGCACACTCTTACAGAGAGAATTCAAGGACGATGCCGGAAAGTCTCACAAAGAACAGCGAGCCGAGCGGACCAAGATGGGACTTATTATAACCCACACGGGATTCATTCTGGACTACGTTACAGCGGACAAAGGGCAGATGCTGTATGATGGATATTTAAGCTGCAAGAGCAACCCGTTAGAAATCTTCAGATGCATCAAAGATGGAGGATATGAGGAGTGTTTGCGATGTACGACGTAATCGATGAAAAGGCTGCCCAAGCCAAAGATAAGAAGGCGGCTATCGGGCCTGATATCGATCTATCGTCCTTCACAGCCGACCCCGTAGAGCATGCCTACCTGAATGACCTCACTAAGCTGCCTGCGATAGACCAGCAGAGAATAATTCAGGCAGGCGTGGACGCCACAGAAACCGGACGTTCGGGAACGTATCTTCAGAAGGACACATCTGTTGTGCACGCACATTCCATGCAGGGTGGTTTGGAGGTTCTCCCCATCAAGCGGGCCCTCAAGGAATGCGACTGGATCAAGGATTATTACTGGAAACTTGTCTCCGTTGACGCGGATAAATACACCGCGCAGGCGCAGCTCAATCTGCATGACGGCTATGTTATTCGGGCGTTGCCGGGAAGCAAGGTTATATATCCTGTTCAGGCGTGCCTGTATATTGATAAGGAAAACCTGAGCCAGTATGTCCACAACTTAATCATCGCTGAAGAAGGGTCAGAACTCCATGTTATTACCGGCTGCGCAACGGCGTCTCACTTGAAACGTGGGCTTCATGTGGGCATTTCAGAGTTTTTCATCAAGAAAAACGCTAAATTGAGTTTCACCATGATACATCACTGGTCCGAGGAGATGATGGTCCGTCCGCGTTCAGTGGCTATAGTAGAAGAGGGAGGTCTTTTCCTCAACAATTACATCTGTATGCGGCCAGTAAAATCTCTGCAGATGTATCCGACGACTCACCTCGTAGGTAAGGGGGCAGTCTCACGTTTTTACAGTCTTCTGGTGGGAAGTCCCGGATCGGAGCTCGATGTAGGCGGCCGTATTGCCCTCAAAGCTGAAGATACGCGGGCAGAAATAATCGCCCGTGCAATCAGCAACGGAGGCCGGATCATCTCCCGTGGTGATCTGATCGGCGAAGTTACCGGCGTGAAGGCCCATCTTGAGTGCCGGGGTCTGCTCTTAAAAGGGGGCATCATCCATGCGATTCCCGAGCTTCAGGGAAAAGTGGATGGTGTGGAAATGTCGCATGAGGCGGCTGTTGGCAAGATTGCTCAGGAAGAAATCCAATATCTCATGTCGCGGGGTCTCGCGGAAGATGAGGCTACATCTACGATAGTCCGCGGATTTCTCAGTGTTGACATCCCGGGGCTGCCACAGCAATTGAAGGCAGAAATAGAACGGGCTGTAAGTATGAGCGAAAAGGAACTTATGTAGTAAATAAATTGGACCATTCATCTTTGGCGGCCATTGCCATACCGCAGTTCGTGGCATACAGAACAAGGGCTTTCAACACATCGGCGAACGTAGCCGTTAGGTACGCCTACACGGCGGCACAGTCTTTCTTCAGCGTTTCACCTGCAGGGGTGGTTAGCGTTAATATCTTATCGGTCTATGGTTATAATCCTGACCCCAACCTGATACTATCGGTAGGTGGCGCGAGACTAATAACCAACTTCACTATACAGGCAGTTCATAACGGCGGTGGTTCGGTCTTTACCATTGATCAGACGGGTGATGTTACAAGAAGCTAAGTTCTGGCGACGTCCTGGTAACACCAGGGGATAGGTCGTAGCCATTAGGAAAGGGTGATGCCCGCAGAGGCATCACCCCAGGCAGAAAATTTTTCCCTTATACACTCATAAAATCCCCAACTCTTTCCCCAGCTCTTTGAACTGCTTCGGAAATTCCGGCTGAAAGTTCAGATAGACAGGCACGGGATACTGTACGCCGACTTTTTTCCCCGCCACCTCCAGAGCCTGAACTAATTCTGCAAGATGCCTGCCCGGCAGTGCGAAGACAATTTCATCGTCCTGGGTCATGGAAAAAACACGGTCTCCCGTACCGGGGATGGCAATATGCGGCGCCTGATCTTTGAACGGGGCAAGGAGGTATTCGGTGCATTCAATTTTACCTCCAAAGTTACCCTGAACGCGTTGACCTGTCCCATAAGTCCAGGCATGTACAAGTCGCATCAGCTGGGCTGGGTTTCCATAGAAGGCAACCGTGTCCGGCTCAAAATTCGCCCTGTGCAGGGGTGAAAGCAAAACGGCTCCATACTCGTCTTTCTCCAGGCGTCTGATCGAGACAGCTTCCTTCTGCCCGACCTCTTGACTTTTCGAGTAACTTCCGTCGCAGAAGAGCCTTCCCAGAGAGGCCGCCGAATCCATGGAAGTGCTAAAGCCAAAGGCAATAGCAGCGGGAACGCAAACAACGTCATCCTTTGTCAGGCCCACTGTCCATCCGTATATCCGGGCCATAGTGACAGCCTGGCATATGGCTATCTTTTTCCCGAGGGCCACAGAGGGTTGACGCGTCTTCTCGGGGAAGTCTTTTTTGTCCTTCAAGAACTTCACCGCCACGGGGAAGCTCTTGAGCCTCAATGTATTTCTTATAAGATCAGCCGCTTCTGTTAAAGTCTGTCCCACCATAATTAACGCCTCCTTTTCTTTTCAAAAAAATTAATGACGAAAGACAATCTCAACCTCGCTGCTCACTGCTTCAAGTATTTTGCATAGACGGTCTTGTTTCAGATTTCAAATGCAAATGCCGCATGCCAATATCTGGAGAAGAGCAACGCGTAACTGGTGCAGCAAATGCCCTTCCTGTGATCTTTCAGACGGCAGAAAAAGATCATCCCATAAGTAAAACAATCTTCTCTTACGGGACCATAAGAGCATCAGTAATGATTGCATCACCTCTATACCTCAAAGAGGCCTCGGTCGCTTCTCGTCAATATCTCGTTACCTTCCTTTCTGATGAGAATCATGTCCTCCAGTTTGACGACTCCTGCGGACTCATCCAGCATGTGCATATCCAGAGCTATGACATAGCCATCCTCCACCGGGGATTGATCGTATTCCGATGGAATGGGAGGTTCATTCAATTCCAGCCCGATTCCATGACCGATAAGACGCGACCTTCTTCCTCCGCCGAAACTCTGGAATTGGCCTTCTCTGCCAAGGGCCGACGCTTTTTCAACGGCCATCCTATAAATATCACTGCACTTCATTCCTGCCTTCATATTACCGATGAGATGGTCGGCTATGGCTCTTAAATCGATATACATGGACATGGCGCCGTCGCTTGTCTTTCCCAAACAGTAGGTCCTTGTCTGGTCCGCATGATAGCCTTCAACAATTACGGGTATATCAACCATGACCAAATCTCCTTTAGATAATCTTCTTCGTGAAGGTCCTGCCGGTACAGATGGACTTAGCCCCACACCTGTGATCGTATAAACGACGCCGCTGGTCTTGAAGAGATTCTCCCCCGAAGAAATCGGTCCACGGCTCATAAAAAAGTCCGGTTGCCGGATAAAGAATATGCCTTCATGCCCTGCTAAACGATGGGCGTTCTCCACAGCAGCAGCGAGTTCCAACTCTGTGATGCCCTCCTTCAAGGCAGCAAGGACAGCCTCGTGACCCCGGTGAATGGCTTCGCAGGCTTTTCTGATTTTTTCTATTTCTGAAGGGTCTTTTGTTTTTCTCTGTTCCAGAATAACAGGGCTGATGTTTACGAAATCGCAATTACGGAAAGCCTTCTTGAACTGACCGAATTGTTCTACCGTCAAGACATCCAATTCAGTGCCCATCCGACGGGTACCTTCATCGAGATCGTTAAAAATCTTTTTGAAGATGTTATCCAAACGGCGTTCTTCCTCAACTTTTTCCTTGTCTACAAAGACATCGTTGCGGGCGAAATCGTAGCCACTTCTTATGAACAGGCGGTAATCGTCAGGTAGAATCACGAGGTAAGAAGGCTGTGCAGTACCCGTGTAATAAAAGACGTCTCGCGAGTAAAAGATTAGAGCGCCTGCAAGATCCTGCTCTCCAAGCTTCTTCTGCAGATGGTGTATCCGATCATGCGGTTTCATAATGAATCTCCTGTTGCCTTATGATTCAGAATATTCTTTCCACCTCATAGGCCAGTTCTGTTTTGCCCTCATCACCGTAAAGGCAAGAAGTGTTTGGAAGCATACATCTTGCCTTTTCGGCTAATGACTGGATTTCGTGCGCCTGCGGAGCCCGCCATGGCAATCCCTGGATGGGGAGATAAGCATCTATCCTGAACGGAATCGCTGGATCAACGGAGGCAATGAAATCAGCGATCCTCAGCACCTCATCCTCATCAACGTAGTCTGGTATGAAAACAGTTTCAACATGAAGCGAGACGGATTTCGATGCGGCGATCTCAGTGAAGTTCCGCAATATAACCTTGTTGTCAACACCTGTATAGTCCCGATGCAATGCCGGCGTTATAGCTTTGATACTGAAAATAACCTCGTCCACCATCGACAGGGGTGGAAATTTTCTGCCGTTAGTAAGAAGAACAAAAGAACAATCCTTCGACTGCTTCAAAAAAGCCAGAATACGGGGCAATATTGGGTCGCATACCGGTTCGGCACCCATGAGGACGATCTGTTTTAACGATAGAGGATCGAGAAGGAGCATGAGTTTTCGTAGCGTCAGAAAACGGGTGGGGCGCTCGCTCTCGTATGACGGGTCGTAGATACGTAAGCGTGTTTCCGGAAGGTGACAATCAAAGGCCTCCTTCTTTAAGAGGCACAGTTTGCACCGGAGATTACAGCCCCAGAAATAGAGGCAGCCTACGCTGTGTTCCCTGGAGTATGTTATGTGATAGACATTTGTACTTCGGGAATTATCTTTCTTCGTTGATTTCATGAGAAAATTTGTAAAATATAAGGCACATTATTTATGGTTAGAGCAATTGAGACGGTTAGTTTGTGAGGGTAACTAAGTAACGAAAATTCTTTGAATACGGTGTATGTTCGAAGATTGATCCGACGTTGTCAAGGGATTTTTGAAGGCTGGAAAGTAACTTATGTTTCAAGAAATTCTTTAAAGTTACCGGTGGTCTCCGTAATTAATAGATACTGCTGACTAACAGTAATCCATAGCGGAATCCGAGCACAGATGCCACGTCCGGCAATCAGCAGCATGAAGTCTCTTCCTGATCCCCGGTTTGCCCGCAAGATTCTATCGGACCGCAACAGGGCGCGTCGCTTCGGCCCAGCATGGAGTTTATGACTGCGGCAGCGCAGCCCACACCTGCTTGCACGGAAAACGCCCCGGTAGGGCAATTACGGCTGCAGGCCCCGCATTCCATGCAGGCGTCTCTGTCTTGAATCCATGCGCGGCCTATGCCATTTATAGCAATGACCGCCTGGGGGCAGACCTCGCTGCACATGCCGCAACCGACACATTTTTCCTCATTGAGTTCGAGCGTTACCACATCTTTCAGATAGGTCATTCTTTCCATTTGCAAGCTCCTACGCGATAAAGCGAGACACAAGCCAGAGACCAACACCGGCAACACCAGCGCCGATCTCCAGAGGTATGGCAAATCGCATTTCCTTTTTTACTCCCGAAAGGGAGGTATACGTTGAGGCGCCGGTAAAATTCATGGCCATATATGCTGCTAAAGCCGGTATCAGCAAGAGCCATGACAGAGCTTCGAGCCTTCCTGGCCAGAAAGTGAGGTCGGGATTCCTCATTATCAGGAGGACGAATGCAGCAACTACACCGACGGTACAACCCTTGAGCGAAAAAGCCCTGCCGGGAAGAAGAGGGAGCAGGATCGGCGTCAGGACAGCACCGGAAATGATTGCCATCAATATGGCAACGACAGCAAAAAAGCCATAATTCATCACATTTGCCCAGTATCCTGCGGGTCCCCCCAGGCCTCCGAGAAGGAAGAAGAGGAGCATGAGAAGAATAGCTGCCTTGAATGCTGCCACAAGCTCTATCGGGATCAAGGCTACCCGCTCACGCAGAGTGAAGGTTTTCATGCGCATCTTCGGTGTCGCTATGAGACCGGCTTCTAAATAGGCAGGCAGATCTGAGGCCCGGATGGGGCCGTACTTAACCTTGAAACCGGAAATTTTTTTTACCAGGTGGGCGGCAACACCCGGGCCGGAGAGCTGAGGAAGGATCAATTCCCTGTGGGTGACAACCCTGTCCAATCCGCTCATCTTTATCCTACGTACCAACTCTTCCGTGCCAAACTGCCCTTTGCCTGCCGCACACCAGACGTTGATTCCCTTCGTATCGAGAACCAAAAGCCAGGCGTCCCGTCCAGAAAGGGCTTCACGGAGCCGGTCAAAACTCATCTTGTAATTTGCAGTAACGAGCACTCGCGCTTGGTTGTCCGGATTCCCGAGGGCATAGAGACCGGGTTCAATAGTATAGTCCATGCGGCCGACACCCCAGCGGGCTTTTATTGTCCCCCAGTTATCCTGCCATGTTAAGACAGAGGTGACCTTTGGCGCCGCACCGACGGGTGTCTCGATTGAACCAACGACGAATGGCTGCTTACGACCGGGGAGGCCCACCTGAATCTCACATGTTTGCGGCAGTTGTGAAATTACCGGCAAAACAAATGGGACTTTTTCCACGCTTTTTTTGCCGGATTCGCTTTCTCTCGTGTTACAATCAGGTTGACACACTTTTTGCTCCTTTAGGGTTACTCACTACACGGGCAGGCTGACGAAGCTTTTTTCACAGCATCGATAAAAAGCTTCACAGCCTCATACACAAGTTTCCTTCTCTTATTGGGAATTCGTCCTTCAATAGCGCCGACAAAACCTTCAAGGCATAACCACACTTTTCTGTGAACTTTCCTGCCTGCCGGTGTCAATCTCAAATTCACAGCCCTGGAATCATGGTCAGATATCTTACGTTCAATCAGTCCCTGCCTGACCAATGGGTTCACAAGTCTGGTAGTTGTGCTCTTATCAACGGCGAGGATCTGATGAAGTTCCAACATTTTCAACTTCTCTTTTTTTGCAACCTCATCGAGTATGAGAAACTGGGTAAAAGTCACTTCCTCACAAAATATGGCATCCTGACGGCAAAAACGAACGACCTGGCAGAGCTCCGATACCAGGGACAGAACATCCCTGTTTATACAGTCGATATTCTTTTTCATAGTTGTACAATACAACCATTGTTAGCCTTTGTCAACATCTTTTTTTGTCGGGGAAGAATTCTCATTTCTGTGCGACTTTAGCTGGAAAATCTGCGGTACCGTCTGGATACATTGTACTTGCAAGTAAATGTACTCCAAAGTAATATGAGCCAATAAGGCTATGAAACCCTCTATCGCAAAATCCAACACGATAAATAAAAGGAGAACCTATGAGATTTTCGGATGACATCTGCGTTTATGAATGGACAGATTCTTTTGAAAATAACTGTAACAGCTTTTATATTGGCGGCAATGTCAACGCCCTTGTTGATCCCGGATTGAAGGCATATGTGCCTAACCTTCTTGAAAGCATGGAAGAGGACGGGATAGAGAAAAGCGCAATTAAATATGTCATCAATACCCATTCCCACCCCGATCACTTTGAAGGGTCCGTCTTGTTTAATGACTCGGATATAAAAGTAGGCCTTCACGAAAAGGAGATGGAATTTTTGAATGGCGCCGGTTCCAGCCTGTATAACCTGTTCGGCATGAACCCTCCTTCCATACGCATCGATCTTCCCCTGAAGGAAGGCAAGATTTCCCTGGGAGATGAAACATTTGAAATCCTTCTCATACCGGGACATTCACCAGGTTCCATCGGTCTGTACTGGCCTGCCCGGAAAGTCCTTTTTTCCGGGGATGTAATCTTCTATCAGAATGTGGGAAGAACAGATTTCCCGGGAGGCAGCGGTTTTTACCTGAAGCAAAGCATTGTAACCCTTTCAAAGCTCGACGTAGAGACGCTCTTCCCAGGTCACATGAACGTTATAGACGGCGGTAATGAGGTGAAGAAAAATTTTCAGATGGTACAAAAGCATGTCTTCCCATACATATAGCGAAAACGCTGAGACTAACATGAGGTGAAAATAATGTTTATATCTACTATCAGTCAAAGCGGGACATCTTGAAGATAGAGAGGCTTAGGAATCCTTGCAAGCGCACTGACTGACAGCAGTGTGAATGCAACAAAGTATAAACATCGTATACAAAAGACTCATAATCCCAATTCTTTTCTTGCAACGGAGAGGCTTGGGGATTTTTTATTACAGATGAAAGGATGGCATGTATGGCTGTGGAGATGACAACGTTTGACCTTTCTTTTTCCACATCAGGAAATACTGATGTTATTGACTTAACCCACCAGGTGTTGGACCGGGTTGTTGAAACAAATCTAGAAGACGGGCAGGTGCTTCTCTTCGTTCCCGGTTCAACGGGTGCGATAACGACGATAGAATATGAACACGGCGCCGTCAGCGACCTGAAGGAGGCAATAGAAAATCTCGCGCCTGAGGGCAAATACTATCGTCACAACGAACGATGGGGTGATGGAAACGGACACGCCCATGTAAGAGCGGCCCTCCTGGGTCCATCCTTGACCATCCCTGCGATCAACGGGCGTCTGCAATTGGGAACGTGGCAGCAGATCGTATTTATTGATTTTGACAACCGCCCAAGGCAGAGACGGGTAATCATGCAGGTTTCCGGAAAGACGAAGAAAAAGGGAGCAAAACCCGGGGATTCATGAAAGAGAGGTTTCACCCTCGGAAAGAAGCGGCAAATTATCTCAATATGTCAAACAACAGAATGAATAACAAGATCTTCTATTTTTTTCTGTTTAATGAGCCCTTCTTCCTCTAACTCAATCAAGTGCGCGTATGTTTCATTGACGGCCAAAAACTGGTCGAATTCAGGCAAGTCTTGTCCGAAGATATCCAGAGATACCTGAAACGTTGTCTTCGGGCCTCCTTTGACGGATTCAAACACAAGGCTTTTTCGCTCCCTATGGTGTTCCCTGATTTCTTCCACCCGCGCCTTCAGATTTGAAAAGGGATCACCATGGGCCGGATAAACCTTGATGACAGGGAGGTCTTCAACCTGGCCGAGTGAGTCCAGAAAGCTCTTGAGAGGTCGAAACCCTGGATTATAGGGATCGGGACTCAGGTTAGGGGTGATCTCCGGTAAAATATGATCACCGGAGAGCAGTATTCCTTCTCCCCGGAAGAAGAAGCACACCTGCCCACTCGTATGGCCCGGCACCGGTATGACCTCAAACTCCCTATCGCCTACCTTCTGAGAACCGTGGTCTTCAAGACTCGTATCGACTTTGAAGGGGATCGTCGCCTTTCGGAAAGAGCTAAGGAGCTCCAACAGGGCATCCATAATTTTTTCTCTTAGCCCCTGCTCACGGTAGAATATTTTTACCTGATCAAAATCAAGCCCCTTTTTCTGATCGTTATAAATTCTCCGCGCATCCATCTCGGACATAGCAACCTTTGCCCCTGATATCTCCTGGATACGGCCTGCTATGCCGCAATGATCCGTATGGAAATGGGTTATGAATATCCGATCTATGTCGCGAATGGTCTTGCCTATGGATTTCAGAGACTCGTCAAGTGTGGAAAAGGTTTCCGGCGTATTCATGCCTGTATCAAAAAGCGAAACGCTGCCGTCATGAACAAGGGCGAACACATGGACGTGCTTCAGCCGGAAGGGCATGGGCAGTGTGATCATGTAAAAACTCTCGGCTATCTTTTCAATCAACGGTCTTCGGACCTCCTTGCCGCGCGCATATCACCATGTTTTCCATTTCCTGTCAACGTGGAGGTTTATATTTTTCTTGTGGTTGAAGACTTCATTTGCTAAAGAACTTTCGATGTCAACAATTTCAGTTGCAAGAAAACCTTACATCATCGGAGTGATGGGAAGTCACCGCGTTGCGTCTCCGGCGGTTATGGAAGATGCCCGGCGCCTGGGAGAAGCCATTGCCCAGCGTGGTTACGTCTTGCTGACAGGCGGTGGGCCGGGTGTCATGAGGGCTGCCTGCGAAGGGGCCCACAAGGCCGGGGGGCTTGTTATCGGTGTTCTCCCCAATGACAAACAGCACCCCCTGGAAAAATACCCCAATGAGTTTGTTGATATCCCGATTTTCACAGGGATGTATGACGCAAGAAATGTCATCAATGCCAAGACACCGCATGTCCTTGTGGCCCTGAGCGGAGGCGCAGGCACCCTCTCTGAAATAGCCATTGCCATCCGTAGCGGGACCCCAGTAATAAGTCTTCACGCCCCACCATTTGCAATCCCCGAGGATCATGACTTTATTGCCGTCAATACAGTTGAGGAAGTTCTCCGGGAAATTGAAAACAAACTAGAAAAACTCTCGAATCTCAGACGAGACGCCCACCCTGCTTAAGGGAATGAACGTAAGTTGTAATTTATGGTGCAGTGGAATATACTCTTAATCGCCTTCTTGGCGGCTTTTGCCGCAAGCTCCGTATCCCGCTTACTCCTGACGTATATGAATGTCAGTCATCTGCGCCGGCACGGCCATGATGTACCTGAGGTATTCCAGGGAGAGATCGACGAGGCCACACTTGCGCGCATGACCGAATACACGGCGGAATCTTCGCGGTTTGGCGCTATTGCGCATTTCTTCGATGATGTCGTCACTCTTGTGGTTCTTCTAAGCGGATTCCTGCCCCTGCTGGTGGGTATAGTGCTTTCCTGGAATCTCCATTTTATCCTGTCCGGCCTGATTTTCTTTGGCGCCCTCGCCTTGTTAAGCGGCATTCTGGATATCCCTTTTAGTCTCTACAGTACATTTGTGATTGAGAAGAGATATGGATTCAGTACGATCACTATGAGATTGTGGATTACAGATCTCATCAAGGGTCTTCTGATATCAGCAATGCTCTCGGGGATTCTTTTAGGCGCCATGCTCGCCCTTGTCTATTATGCCGAACATACCTGGTGGCTCTGGGCCTGGCTTGTCTTTTCCGCTTTCCAGATGCTCATTGTTTGGCTCTATCCCGTTCTAATAGCCCCCCTTTTCAATAAATTCGAACCCCTTGAAAATGAGGCATTGAAAGAAGCCATCATTGCCCTCATGGCAAAGGTGGGACTGAAAACCGGCGGGGTTTTCCAGGTCGACGCGGGGAAAAGGAGCAAGCACACCAACGCCTACTTTACGGGCTTCGGCAAGACAAAACGCATCGTCCTTTACGATACCCTGCTCAAATCCCACGCGTCCGAAGAGATACTGTCCGTCCTGGCCCATGAGGCAGGGCACTGGAAAAAGAGGCACATCATTAAGCAACTGGTTCTTATGGAGACCGTTTCTCTCGTCTTCCTCTATCTGGTCTATCGCCTCATAGACTGGTCTCTGCTCTATCAAACCTTTGGTTTCGCAGAGAAGCTTCCTTATGTAGGCCTCTTGTTGATTGCTGCCCTTTTTGGGCCTGCTGCTTTTTTTCTGACGCCGATAGGCGCCATGCTCACAAGAAGATTCGAGAGGGAAGCGGATGACTTCTGTTACAATCTCGTTGGCACTACCATACCCATGATAAACGCGCTGAAACGTCTTGCAAAAGACAATCTCGCCAATCTCCATCCTCACCCGTTTTATGCCTGGTTTTACTATTCACACCCCCCGCTGACTGAACGGATTGCCCGCCTGTTGCGGATGAAAGATTCAAAGAAACCATGATAAAAAGTCCCTTGATTTTAATGGTGAGATTATTAGACTATTAGAGAGAGATTTTTGAAGAGGTAAGTTGTAATGCCGATCTATGAGTTTTACTGCCGCAGGTGCAATACGATCTATAGCTTTTTCTCAAAAACCATAAACACCGAAAAGGTCCCCAACTGTCCGAAGTGTAAAAGAGTTAAATTAAAGCGTCAGATGTCGATTTTTGCCAGGGGCTCCGGGAGAAAAGATGAAGCAGCCGATGACTGTATGCCTCCCATAGATGAAGCGAAGATGGGAAAGGCAGTGGCTATGCTGGCCAGTGAAGCGGACAAGATTAATGAAGACGATCCCCGTCAGGCGGCAATGCTGATGAGGAAACTCTCCGATGCCACCGGAATGAATCTGGGGCCGGGCATGGAAGAGGCCCTGAGCCGCATGGAAAGAGGAGAAGACCCTGAAAAAATCGAAGCCGAGATGGGGGATATACTGGAAGGTGAAGAACCTTTTATCTTCGGGGAGAAACGGAAAAAAGGAGTCAGCAAACCAAGACCCAGGATTGATGAAACCCTTTATGATCTGTAAGACTATTATTTTCTCTCTGTCATTGCTTCACTTCCCCACACGCTACGCTCAGGGTTTCAGTTCACCGCAATGACAAAATAGAAATTCCTCAGGGTCTTATCTGCAATCAAATCTGCAGCAAGTCATCGCCAGTTTCAATGAGATAATCAGGCCTGACCGTCTCGAGTTTTTCTTTGGAGTGCCAACCCCAGGTCACGGCGACTGTTTTTACCCCCGCCAGCCGCGCCTCTTTTATGTCTCCCGTCGTATCTCCAATGTAATATGTTTTATCCTTTTCCACCTGAAAAGAATTCATGGCATGGAGGATTTTTTCTATCTTGCTGTAACCGAAGTCGGCTCCCAGAACATCCCTGAAACAGCCATCAAACCCGTGCTTGGAAAGTATGTCATTAATCACCATCGACACATTTGAGGAGATAACGACAAGTATGTTGTCCTTTTTCAGTTCCATGAGGACTGGCAAGAGCGGCGCAAACGGCGCCATCTGATCGCGGTCGTCCTGCGTGGGAATGGATATTGACGCATTCATAAATGCCACGAGGTCTACACCTTTTTTTACAATGCCCTCATAAAAATTATCTTCAAACAAGGCAAGGAAATCGTCCCGGCTCTGAACAGCGGGATTCCCGATTTTTTCCAGGCAAAGCCTCACCCTTCGTTCATATACGGCGAGGGAATCGACGAGGACACCGTCAAAATCAAAAAGAAACAATTTCTGCATCGTGTTACCCGGATAATCAGCCCATCTCGTGGGGAATTACTGAAGCGGAAAGGCTTTGCGCCACCCTTTTCCCGGCGATGTGTAACACTCTTAAGCTATATGGTCAACATTTTATCCGCCCGGATAATCTTGTTGGCCGCTCATAACGGTCTCTTTGGGCCGGTAATCGATAAGTGTCAATTATACTGAAGGATGGCAGTTCAGGACTGCGGAGTGCAGGCCCTTCCTTTGAGACTGAAGAGAAGGCGAAGGATTTTTTTCGTCGTCTCGCTGAAAATCTTGCCGGAAAAGAACTGACTGGCAGCGCGCTTAGAAATCTCTGACAAGGTCGGATAAATATGGACGGCGCCGGCGATAGTGGAGAGTTTAACAGCGCCTGCCATGGCAATGACCCATTCATGGATGAGTTCCCCGGCGTGGCTGCCGATAATCTGACAGCCCAAGGACTTTCCTTTGGGATTCAGAAGAATCTTGATCTTGCCCAGAGTCTCCCCCTCAGCAAGAGCGCGGTCATTATCCACGAAAAGTTCCTCAATGATCTGATAGTCCATTCCCTCCTTCCGTGCACGTTTCTCGTTGAGCCCGATACTGGCGACTTCCGGGTCTGTATAGGTGCACCATCCAATCTGGCTGTAGTCTGCCTTACGGGGGAGGTGGAGGACTGAATTGGTCAGGGCAATGCCTGCCTCATATCCCGCAACATGCGTGAAGGGCAACTGGCCATTTACATCGCCGCAGGCATAGATGTGGTGTACATTGGTCCTCATCCGTGCGTCCGTCGGGATGCCTCTGGCAGTAAACGCGACACCGGCCGCTTCAAGGCCTAAGCCGCTCACATTAGCTGCCCGGCCCGTTGCCACGAAGATTGCGTCCCCTTCAATGACCTTCTCTTCCCCCGCACTGTTTGCAGGAGCAGTAGTCAACATAATCTTTGACCCACGGGTTTGCGCCCGAACCGCCTTTGTTCCTGTGTGGATCTCCAATCCTTCTGTTTCCAAACGCGTCTTCAGAACCGCGGCCATGTCCGCATCTTCGGGTCCCAGGATCTGGTCCATGAATTCGACTATGATTACCTGTGATCCCAGACGTCCGAAGGCCTGGGCTATTTCCAGTCCGATGGGTCCGCCCCCCAGGATAATCAGACGGGAAGGGAGTGTTTCCTGAGAAAAAACAGTTTCGTTCGTCCAGAAAGGGACACTGGCTAGGCCTTCTACAGGAGGAACCACGGGGCATGAGCCTGTCGCTATGATCCAGTTCTTCGCCGCGATCCGCTTCCCGTCCAGGGTGACCACATGATCATCCGCAAAGACGGGCCGGCCAAAACGGACCTCCGCACCCAGACCGCAGAATCTCTCCACGGAGTCATGATGCTGGATCCTGGCGATGACCTCTTTCACACGGTTCATTACAGACGCAAGATCTACGGCTGGCATGGACAGCGCCGGCAACCCGAATTCGTGAGACCTTCGCGCAAGGGACCAAACGCCGGCAGTTCTGATAAGTGTTTTTGAAGGGACGCAACCGTAATGCAGGCAATCCCCGCCAAGCCTGTCTGATTTCTCAATCAGGATCGTCTTGGCGCCAAACTGGGCGCCCCCAGCCGCGGCTGTCAGTCCCGCTGCACCCCCGCCGATGATCCCGAGATCGTAATCAAAACCTTCCATGTCCTGCTCTCCTTTAGAAACAATGTGCCTTGAGACTCAATTTTCCTTCCTGATCTTTTTTATGATCTTCGGGATAAAGAACGAAAAGACGAAGAGCCCGATGGAGAAAAATACCTGGAAGGACAAGAGCCGGCTCCAGTCTCCGCTTGCCCACACATCTTTTATGGTACCAACGAAAAAGGTAAAAATAAATGTCCCGACGATGATACCGAGACCGGTCGCGAAGACGTAATCCCGGAAGCGAACCTTCGTCAATCCCATGCCGAAATTCATGGGAGTGAAAGGGAAGTAGACCAAACGCAGATAAAGGACAGTGGCAAAACCGTTACGCTCAATGGCATCATCGTATTTTCTTAGCCTCTCGCCGATCAAGGAAGCGGCAAAGTCCCGTCCCAGGGTCCGTCCTATCCAGAAAGCGACAGACGCTCCGGCCATGGCTCCCATCCAGACATAGAGAAATCCCCAGTAAGGACCGAAGATGGCAGCTCCCAGCACAGTGAGCACTATCCCTGGCACAAAGAGGCAGACGCCAACAGTATATATGAGTATAAATATCAAAGGGGCCCAAAAACCCGCGGCCTCCAAAAAGTTACCCAAGAAATCCCGGGTGAGCAGATCCTTCACATGGGTGAAACGGACCACACAGATTGCCGCAGCTACGAATATGACCAGCGCAATGGCTTTCATGGTCGCAATTCTTTTTGACACTGTCCGTTGCGCGGTCCCGCTGGTCATGAGTTCATCTTTCCCAAAATAATACTCGGATTGATTCAACCGAATATGATTGACCCACCGCACGACGAGCCGGCGCCTGCCGTGCACGCAAAGCAGTGTTCTCCTGTCACAATCCTGCGCTTCCACAGATAAGAGGGGTCAAAGAAATGGATACTGTCAGGAGCTCCGTGGTTCACCTGCAGGCCAAGGGCCAGATTAAAATCGCAGTCATAAAGGGTTCCATCCCAGCCGACGCTAATCTGGCGCCGACACATCAACCCCGGCAGTGTTTTTTGATTGAATGACTTCCGAAGGAGCCGCATATAAGTTTCGGCCTGGTCCTGCCGGACAAGCTCTTTCCGGAAGCGCCCAAGGGCCATGTTCGTTATGGTGAGCAGATTAGTGAAAGCGATTCCAAAACGGTCATGCAATTCGTGCCGATAGTCTTCCTCAAGGGCAAGCTGCGGCGGCGGCAGGAATGGCCCTCCCGGATTATATACAAGGTTCAGGGTTAAGGAAGACTGCGTGCCGTAGCCAAGGGCATTCAGCCGTCGGATGGCCTCAATGCTTTTCTCATAGACTCCTCCGCCCCGCTGGAAGGTCACATTCTCTTCCGTGTAACACGGCAGAGAGGCCACGAGTTGAACACAGTGCTCACGGAAAAAATCAGGCAGGTCTTCCATTCCGGGCTCAAGAAGTACGGTCAGGTTCGTTCGCACCTGTACGTTATGGTTCCTCTTCCGGAGAGCCTTCACAAAAGGGCGGAAATGAGGATTCAGCTCCGGGGCTCCGCCCGTGAGGTCAACAAGCCGGCAGCGGGAACTCTCCGCCGCTTTCAGGACCAATTCCATGACGGGCCATTCCATCATCTCCACCCGCCACGGAGAGGCTTCCAGATGGCAGTGGAGGCATTGCTGGTTGCATTTTAGGCCCATGTTTACCTGCAGGATTTCAATCTCCTGGCTCAGCAGCCCCTTATGTCCATGCCGGGCGATCTTTTTTTCAAAAGCGTTCACGAATGTTCTGCTTCCGTGTAAGATTAAATTGCGTCTTTGATGTCCTTCGATTTCTACACTTACTCACGATATACCACCGTGCATTTCCTTTTTTCAAAATTCTTTTTTTGCTCCGATTTTCGCAAGAGACCTGAGTCAAGGATTTCCCCAGAGTTCTTTCAGACGCTGATCACGGCCACAGTTGTAACGGTAGAACTTGTATCGCAGATGGTTCTTCTGATAATATTTCTGGTGATAGTCCTCTGCCGGGTAAAACTGCGTGGCCTGGGTTATCTCGGTATAGATAGGCCCTTTGAACCGATGTGACTTCTCCAGGGCTTTCTTCGATTCTTCGGCAAGGCGCCTCTGTGCCTCATTCTGATACCAGATCGCCGTGCGGTATTGCGCTCCCACATCGCAGAACTGCCTGTCTTTAACGGTCGGATCTATATTGTGCCAGAAGACATCGAGCAGCTTGGAGTAACTGATTACTGCCGGATCGTATGTTATCTCTATCGCCTCGGCATGGCCCGTCGCACCTGAAGAGACCTCTTCATACGTGGGATTCTTTTTATGCCCTCCTGTGTAACCCGAAATGACTGCTTTGACGCCTTCCAATTTGTCAAACGCCGGCTCCATGCACCAGAAGCAGCCACCGGCAAACATGGCTTTTTCGAGACGGGGGACAGAAGCCGCTTTGCCGCTGTCTTTTGCAGAGACGGAAGCTGTCATCAACATGAGACTCACTGACAACAAACCGGTTAACAACTGTATTTTCATGGCATCCCTCCTTCGCTACATTCTTCAACTACCGATTGCAATTTGAGTGTGCTTCACATTCTATTTTGTCTGAAAGAGTTTCTTGTATTCCCCGTACCCCTCTTTCTCCAGGTCTTCTTTCGGTATAAATCTCATAGCGGCGGAATTCATGCAATACCTCAGTCCCGTCGGTGGCGGCCCATCCGGAAATACATGGCCAATATGAGAATCGCCGTGTCTGCTTCTCACCTCCGTTCGGACCGTAAAAAACCCCCTGTCTTCGCGGGTCACAATATTCTCCGGAGCAAGAGGCTTTGTGAAGCTTGGCCAGCCGGTCCCCGACTCAAACTTGTCCTTCGAACTGAAAAGTGGTTCTCCGGAAACGATATCCACATAGATGCCGTCCCTCTTGTTATTCGCGTATTCGTTTTGAAAAGGCGGCTCAGTCCCTTCCTTCTGGGTTACCTTATACTGAAGTGGGGTCAAATTTTTTCTCAAGGTTGCATCGTCGGGCTTTTTAAAATGCCTCCAGTCCGCCGACTTCGGTCTCTCCATAGTTATGCTCGCTTCTTTCATCTTACTTTTCTCCTTTTGCTGTGCCATGCCAGAATCATGGAAACACAGAATCATGAATACCAACGCAAGGACCATCGTAAATCTTTTCATAATGCCTCCCGGAATCAGATACACAAACGTGCTTTATTTTAAATAAACTGCGGATTACCTGTATATAAGAATACTACGGATTTTTCATATGCAAAAGACTTATTTGTCTATCAGCAAATGGATGAAGTCAGATGAAGAAGGCAAAGGAGAAGCTCTTTCTTGCCACAGTGGGGAGAGGATTAGCCGTTTAGTGAAGATATGTCTGGTCTAAATCTTTCAAATCAGCTTTCAGATACTTCTTTATGCTGTTCCAGTCAGGATAGCTTATCCGATCTTTAGTCAGATGAACCAAACCGATTATTTGAGTATGACCGTACCTGCTTCTGGCGTATATTTTTCTTCCCCCAACTCCAATTTTTACTTCCGGTTTACTGCATCCCATCAATACATAATTTATCAGGATGTCGAAAACCTTCAAGCCTTCCGTTACAATATACCTGGGCTTCAAGGTATCGATAATGTCGCTTACCTTTTTGAAGCAGAAAGTTTCGAGTTCATCCCTGAGGTCCCGATCCATAGTTTCCCATTGAGCGTCATTTTCACTACTGAAGAAAACCAGATTCAGCTTGACGCTATCCGCCAGCCAGTCTTCTCTTTCAATGCTTTCAAAAAGGTATTTCATCTTCCTTGCTATCCTGGAATTGTGATATAAGTATTCGTGAAATTCCGGGATCTGACTGTCTTCTTCTTTGGAAAAGGGCTTATCATCTTTGCCGGGATTGTACCCGATGACCATCAGTTCCGGACTTAAATGAACGGGGGAGTAGAATACTCGAAAACCGCAGTCTTTGAATGCGTATTTGTACTCGGGAGTCTCCCACTTTTCACAAACATCCTTCAATAATTCTTCTGCCCATATATCTATATCCATGTTGACGCAACTTCCTTTGTCTGCAGGTTCGTACAAGAAATAGCAACCCTAATCTATCCCCTGAAAAACAGGAGTTTCGAGTAAATCTTATCGAGAAATATCTGAGTTGGGAAGGCGTGTCAAGACAAAAGGGGTATGACAAAGAATGGAAGAGCAACAGTAAATCTTGCTTGCTGTCTGTGTCATCGGCATGATATAAAAACAGAATAATTAAACAGTTTATCTGCCCTGCATAAAAGAACACATCCCGGCAAGCGACGGTTTGCGGCTCGATTCAAGAAAAAGTGTAAAATATGGATACACTTTGTAAAGCTCTTCCCATGCCAGGTTGAATATGCATTCTACTTCCGGAGCAATTACAGCTTATAAAATTTTGCAGTGTTATGCTATGAACATTGAAAATATGCACCGCCTCACAACCCCCACATCGGCGCCTTTCTTGCAGCTCCTTTATTGATAAGGTCTTCTTAGGTTATTGACATGTCCACAAGAGAAAGAAAATCGATGCTCTGTCCGAATTGCCGAAAGCTGATCAGTTCGGATGAACCCGCATGCCCATACTGCGGCCTGTCGAAACCCGGTTCGCCGTTGAAGGCCCATTTGTTGAGCAGATTTTCAGCGGCTTCCGCGGATGCTGTCAAGCTCATAATATATGTTAATTGCGCATTATATATCATATCGATTCTCTCAAGCCCGTCTGCCCTGGGCCTATCGGCTAACCCGCTGACCTTTTTGTCTCCCTCCGACAGGAGCCTCTTCCTTCTGGGCGCAACGGGAACCATCCCCATCGCCGGATATGGTCGATGGTGGACTCTGATATCGGCGTCCTTCCTCCATGGCGGCATCCTTCATATCTTCTTCAACATGGCCGCCCTGGGACAGCTGGGGCCATTTGTATTGCGCGAATTCGGGTTCAATCGTTTTGCTATAATCTATGTACTTACCGGTGTTGCAGGGTTTTTCGTTTCTTATCTGGCGGGCATTCCCTTCACTATTGGTGCGTCGGCAAGCATCTGCGGCCTCATCGGCGCCATTCTCTATTACGGAAAAAGCAGAGGCGGCTTTTACGGGGAAGCCATTTACAGGCAGGCCATGGGATGGGTTATCGGGCTTGTCATATTCGGCCTCCTCGTACCGGGTATCAACAACTGGGCACACGGTGGAGGCTTGGTCTCGGGTATTACGCTTGGTTTCTTGATGAGCTATAATGAACAGAAAGGCGAAACCTCTTTCCATCGGGTTCTCGCAGCGGTTTGTATTCTGTCAACTGCCATAATCTTACTGTGGGCAGTCCTCCAGGCTATGTACTACTCTTTTTAGGCCTCTGCCCCTGAAATCACGTTGACAGGTCTTCTGCATTATCCTAATATGTCCATATTGAACGCTATATTTCCTATACATTTTCCCATGCAGGGCGATATTCCATGAATGTAAAAGAAAGTATCTCGAGGAGGTGAAACGACCTATGAAAACTGGGATTGTTGCGGCCGCTAAGGCTCATTGCATATGGTTATTCCTCTTGCCTATAATCCTGACCGCCGGCTGCGACGCTTCATTAACTGTAGGCAATAGGACAATAGGTGTCAGCTCCGGCAATTTCATATTCACAGATGGATCCTTGACGACGAATTACAACTACCCTTTGGACGAGGTCTGGAAGGCGTGCGAGCAGACGCTGGCGGATATGAAAGCGACTGCCGTTGAGAAGAATCTGAAGATAGCCTCGGGTTCAATGAGCGCCGTCGCCCAGGAGGAGAAATTGCAGATTTCGGTTGAATACTTATCAAAAAATCAGACATCCGTATCTATTCGTGTCGGCATGTCAGGCAATAACATGGCATCACAGCTTATCCACGAAAAGATAGCGAATAATATCCTGAAATCCCATCGGGCAGAAGAACCATGATCCCTGCCCTTTTGTAACATGTGAAATTGTGTCGCCTCTTCCATCCTTTGCGGCATGAACATAATCATCTTAACAAATCCCGTTGCATCCCTATATACACGCGTGAGTTGAACAGGGATTTTTTATTGGCGGGGAGTTTATGTCATCAATCCCGCCGTAAAGGCGGGCGGAAGGGGTGCAGTTTCAAATAATTATTTTGTCTCCGGAAAGTCCCGGCCAAGGAGTCGGTGATCGTCCATATTACTGGATTATCTTATGGAGCAAAAAGAAACCAGAAAGACCGTCAGAACGTTTGCCATAGCGTCATTTCTCAATGACTTCGGTTCGGACGTTATTTATCCTATCTGGCCATTGTTTATTACAACCGTTCTGGGCGCCAACATGGCAATCCTCGGCCTCATCGACGGCCTCGGTGAAGCCTTTGTATCCATATCGAAGGCAGCCTCCGGCTATCTCTCCGATCGCATGCACAGGCGGAAGGTGTTTATCTGGTCAGGTTACCTGTTCGGCGCTATATCGAGAGTCGGCTATGCATTTTCAACTTTATGGCAACAGGTAATTCCTTTTAAAATTTTCGACAGGATGGGTAAAATACGGGGAGCTCCCAGAGATGCCATTGTTGCAGATATTTCTACGGATCAAAACAGAGGCAGGCATTTCGGGCTGCTTAGGGCGATGGATAACCTTGGCGCCGTGTGCGGCATTGTTTTTTGTATCGCATTTTATCAATTGCTCGGTTATAGAAATCTTTTTCTCCTTGCAGCGATCCCGTCCGCCCTGAGCGCCCTCCTGATTTTTTATCATATAAAAGAGACAAAACCATCTGATGCGAAGCTTTTCCATGGCTTTGTGCTCCGAGACCTTAATGCAAATTTTAAACTGTTTCTTATACTAAGCTGTTTTTTCACTTTGGGTTCCTTCAGTTACTCATTCCTCCTGATCTATGCGACCCATTTAGGATTTACGACCGCCTTCGTTCCCGTGCTCTATCTGATTTTCACCGTCGCTGCTGCCATTTTTTCCATCCCTTCAGGCAGGCTTTCCGACAAAATAGGGAGAAAGGCATTGATGGTGCTCGCATTTATCTCATGGGGAGCCGTCTGTCTCAGCCTTATATTGTGGCGCAGTCACGTGGTTATTGTCCTGGCATTTGCTCTCTATGGTCTGCACAAAGGCATTCTGGACACAGTCCAGACGACATTCGTATCTGAGCTCTCTCAGGAGCGCTATCGAGCCACAGGCTTAGGTGTCTTTCAAATGGCCGTTGGTCTTTGCGCCCTTCCCGCCTCCCTGATTGCCGGGCTGCTGTGGGATCAGATAAGCATATTTGCACCCCTTTATCTTTCCATTGTCTTCACTCTCTTAGCCACCGTGCTCTTGATGTTCGTTAAGGAAAAATGACGGTTCATAAGTAATTCCCCTGTGTGAGTCTTTCCCTCTAACGGCATCGCAAACCAAGTTGATAATTTGGGACATTGAAATTAAAGATTTTCTATGGGTTAGCCGAAATAGTCATTGATACGGTCATATATTTTAGGATATATAAGACGCCATGAATCTCAAGAAGTGGTTAAACAGGTTCTCCATCGAAAGCTACGGCATTTATCATAAGTTATTCATCATTTTTGGCCTTTTCTTTCTTATCCCTGTCTTTGGATTTCTGTATTTCGCATTAAAATACGAATTCCTTAACGATAACTATATTCCCCTTTTTTTCATTGCCCTTCTCTTCTTCTCGCTCATCGGATTAGTGATACTGCGCAAATTTTTTGACGAGATTGTCTCCATATCAGGCAATATTTCAAAAAAAGTTGCAGAGGAATTTGCGCAACCCCAGATATCAACAGCCGGCGAATTGAAAGGGATAGTGGACGCCTTCCAAGTCCTCGAGCATGAACTCAGGGCAAATTTCTACCGTTTGGAAAAGAAGACATCGGAAATTTCCATATTAAAGGAGCTCTCCGACCTGTGTTATATGACATTTAATCCGGAAGATCTGCTTTATATCACCCTTGAGCGCGCTCTGAAACTTACGAATGCAGACATCGGGTCCATCATGATGCTGGAGAGACCGAAACGTGATGCGTTCATTATCGAGGCATGCATCGGATTTGGTGATTTCGTCAAGAAAGGTGATCGGATCAATTTTGCAGACGGAGTAGCTCAGTATGCCGTCCTCAACAAGACCCCGCTTCTGGTGGAAGACATTGAGACAGACATCCGTTTCGGTCGCAAATCGCGACCTCAATACGCGACAAAATCATTCATATGCATGCCGCTCAAGACCATTAACGATGTTATTGGCGTCCTGACCATCTCCAGGAGAAAATCCGATGATCTTTTTACGCAGGAGGATGTAAATGTCCTTTCACCGCTGTTGAGCAATGCGGCTTTTACCTATGACAATCTTCGTCTTCTCAAAGAAGCTGAAATTAAATCGAAGCAGCTCCAGGCTATGGGAAAAATCTCTTCAGTCATCAATTCGAGCTTAAGGAGCAGTGAGCTCCTCCATACGATTCTGCAGGAAATTAGAAAAACAATACCATATGACATGGCCGTTGTTGTGGAACTTGACGAAGACAATTCGAGGCATGTAATCATTACCGAGTTTTTGGCACTCGTCTCCACAAATCTCTCCAGAGGGAATTCATACAGCTGCTTTGGAACTGTCATCGATAAGGTCATCAAACGGCAAAGCCCGCTGATCCTCGAAGATACAGGCGGGTTATCACATCCAGTCGAGAAGGAGATTTTTCTGGATCATGGTTTCAAGACCGCTCTTTTGACCCCCCTGAAGGTGGATGGCCGCGCAACAGGGGTCCTCGTGCTGTGCAATGTGCAGATGGATTTGCTGGCAGACATGCACAATGCGATTGAATGCATGGCAGGAGATCTCTCCCGTGCCATCGAAAGGGAAAAACTTTCATTGGCATTCGTCAGGCGGACCCACGAACTGGAAACCCTCAGGCAGATTGGCAATGCATTGTCCTCCTCCACCTTCGATACCGAGAAAGTTCTAACATACACAATGGATATGATTCGCGTCATCATGAATGTGGAAGCCGGCTCTCTGATGCTCCTGGAGGACAACGAGTTGAGGTGTGAGATCGCCTTTAACATTAATATGGGACCACTGCGGGGTTTCAGGCTCAAACTTGGCCAGGGTATTGCCGGGTATGCCGCTACCCGGGGCAGAACAGTCATCGCCCAAAATGCTCAACAGCACCCGCATTTCTCTCCGGAATTTGATGAACTGACTGGTTTTGAGACGAAATCGGTCCTCTGTGCGCCCCTCATTTCCCAGGGCAAGGTAATCGGCGTCATTGAGGTGCTCAATAAAATTAACGGCGTCTTTAATAATGACGACGAACACCTTCTCCAGGCTATATCCACGGCGGTCTGTATAGCTATGGAGAACGCGCGGCTTTACAAAGAAACGCTGGCCATGGCCGAAAACGAACGGAACATCAGAAACGTATTTCAAAAGTTTGTGCCCAAAGAGATCGTAGACAGAATTGTTCTTGGCAGCGCATCAGCAAGACCGGTAGTCGACGAATTCAAAACCGTGACCCTGCTGAACATTGATATCCGGGGTTATTCCGGACTGTCCAAGAAAATTGGTCCCCAGAAGTCAGTGACGATCCTTAATTACTTTTTCTCATCCATGGGAGAAATCGTCTTCAAACATCATGGGATCGTCGACAAATATCTTGGAGATGGATTTCTGGCTGTTTTCGGCGCCCCTGTTTCTACCCCAATGGATGCGGATAACGCTGTTTCAGCGGCCCTCGAAATGCAGAAGGCGATGGTGCACATCAATGAGTATTTTATGAAACAGTATGGCACATTATTGACAATGGGGATCAGTATGCACACGGGGGAAGTGGTGGTTGGCAACATCGGCTTTGACAAGAAAATGGACTACACCGTCATCGGAGATTCGGCTAATTTTGTTTTTAAACTACAGGATTTTTGCAAATCCTGGCCCGATGGAATCATCATCAGCGAAAAAACATATTTTGCCTCTCAGTTCCCGCCGGAAGTCGACGAAATCGGCATTTACGAAACCGAACAGGATATGGAAAAAATCAAAATCTACAGGGTCGTTGGCCTTCCGAAGGCAAAGGCATGATCCCTCCGTAATCAACGACAAACATGCGCCGTAGCCCGTCCCCTGGGGTTATCGTCTTTTCTGTCCTCTTATGTTGTTACGTTCAGCAATAATCCCGTGAGGTAGTGTCCCTCCGGGTGTCCGAGATTTGTGGGATGATCCGGACCAGGACCCATGGTCTGAAGCAGCCGGGCTGATTTACCGGTATCACGCAAGGCGCCAAGGACAATCTTTTCAAAAAGCGCCTCGCCGATATAATTGGAGCAGGAAAAAGTAGCGAGTATGCCGCCTTCCCTGAGGGCTCTTGCGGCCTGCAGATTTATATCTTTGTATCCCCTTGATGCTTTTGTCACGTCCTTCTTTGCTCTGGCGAATGCGGGAGGGTCTAAAATAATCAGATCGAAGATCTCATTTGTCTCGCGCAGATATTTGAAGACATCGGCCTTGACTACAGGGTGTTGATCTGATGAAAAGCCGTTTCTTTCGAGATTCCATCTGGCTATTTCATTCGCTGCTTCCGAAGACTCGACGGAAATCACACGCCGGGCGCCTCCCCGGGCGCAGTAGACGGAAAAAGCACCGGTGTATGAAAAACAATTCAGGACGTTTGCTTGATCGCTTAATCGTTCGGCAATCTTCCTGTTCGTCCGCTGATCCAGGAAAAAACCCGTCTTCTGCCCTGAGATTATATCCACCTTGAAGCGCAGGTGATCTTCTGTGATCTCGATTGCCTCCGACGGACGTTCTCCGTAGACGATGCCGGTATGATCATCTAAACTTTCTAACTGCCGTGCCCGGCCTTCGCTCCTTTCATAGATACCGAGGGGCTGCATCTCTTCGGAGAGTATTTTCACAACATTCTCACGATGCTTCTCCACTCCCGCCGTTTCTACGGATAGAGCCAGGTAATCGGCATATCTGTCAACGATGAGTCCGGGCATCCAGTCTCCTTCTGCATTGATCAGGCGATAGGCCGTTGTTCCCTCCGGCAGCACCTTCTCCCTTAAGGCCATGGCCTCCCGGATTCGTTTTTGCCAGAACGTATAATCAATGGCTGCTGTTGTATCCGCAGTCAGTAATCGGAAGGCGATGTCGGAGGTAGGATTGTAAAAGCCCAGGGCCAAGGGCTGCCTCTCATGTGTTACGGCAACCACGATGTCGCCTGGTTCGAGCTGGCCTTCTGCTCCGGCAACAGCTCCGGAAAAGACCCATGGGTGCCCGCGAGAGAGCGAGGCGTCGCGGCCGGGCTTGAGAAATATTCGGGGATATCTATCCATCATGGCAAAGGATGTGATTATTATTTCTGGTAATGTACTGGCTTATTCACTAAAATGCAATGACCTTTGCATGAATATGAGAAGCTTTTTCATCTTCATTCAGCCTGACCTGTTTATCCGGTAACATTGTCAAGAACTCTCGTGTTATTATTTTTATAATCGTGCCACCCGTTAGCAAAAAAATAATGCCTGTTTCCCCTATGTGATTCACCCGGTGCCCGATACGCTCAATGATCCGTGCTTGACTCCCTTGAGGGCTTTTAAGGTGTCGGCGAGTTTCTTCACCTTCCCGGAATTCCCTTTTACCGCCACAATCTCCAGGCAGTTATGGTGATCCAGATGGATATGTTGCGATGACTGGATGATGTATTGATGATCATGCTGGACGTCGATAATCTTATGCAAAAGGTCTCGCTGATGATGGTCATAGATGAAGGTTATTGCGCCGGCGACTTCTCGGTCCTCTTCCAAATCTTTCTTCAGCAATTCCTGGCGGATCAAATCACGAATCGCTTCGGAGCGATTTGTGTATTTGCGTTTCTTGATCAAGCTGTCAAAATTATGAAGCAATGCTTCTTCTAAAGAAACGCCGAATCTGATTATCTTAGACATGACTCACCTTTGTTACATTTGCAATATTAGTGATACATTCGTGCGCAACTGTCAAGCATAATCTGTATGATTATCTTTACGATGAAACGTTATTTTAGATGCAGTCTCTTCAGTTCTTTTTTGGGTATGGTCGTGCTTGTGGAGAACAGCATTATGGCCGGGATGCGTATGCTTATGCTCATGCTTTCCCTTCATAAGGCCTCCTTATAAAATGGTGGGCGTCGTAAGTTTAAATATGCCGTGGTTGTTTTGGCCTGCACCCCAACTTATCGCATATTTTGATTTAGAAATCCTTGGCTTTCAATGGATAAATGTCAACTGCCTTGACTTCTTGTGAGTAATCCCGGCCGCAGATTTGTATTGATTGGCCGCTTGAAAAATTACGCAGGAAGCGGTTAGTACCCATCTTGCCGCTATCTGTTTTATGAAATGCTGATTTCTGCAATATATTATTTACATTGATAATCACCATTTCTTTTGATACTTTAGCGACGCCTCACAAAAAAAGTGTGGGAGGACTAGTTTTCCGATGTATGCAGTGATCATGGCGGGGGGCAAAGGCACCCGTTTCTGGCCCAAGAGCAGAGAGAAGATGCCCAAGCATCTGCTGGATATTGTCTGTGCAAGGACCATTATCCAGGAAACGGTAGAGAGGATAGCGCCTCTTATCCCCGAGGAGAATATTCTGATTGTTACAGGTCAGAGCCATGCCGATGAGCTGATGAGGCAGGTACCCCGCATCCCACAAGAGAACATCATCATCGAACCTCTTGGCAGAAATACCGCTCCCTGCATAGGTCTTGCCGCTCTCCATATCAAGCGGAAGTCTCCTCACGATGTTATGGTTGTACTCCCTGCGGACCATCTAATTACTGACGCGCTGCGCTTCCGTCATCTCCTTTCCATTGCTGCCGACATGGCAAGTCGCGGAAATTACCTTGTCACAATCGGCATAAGATCGACCAGTCCCGAGACCGGCTACGGCTATATTGAAAAGGGCGACCTTAAAGCTGCCATCAACGGCGAAAACATCTATGCGGTGAAATCCGTCCGGGAAAAACCTGCACTCAAACAAGCGAAGGCCTTTCTGAAGAAAGGAGGCTTTTGCTGGAATAGCGGGATGTTTGTGTGGAATGTTGACACAATACTGGGGGCAATCGAAAAGTGGCTTCCCCAGATACATGATGGTCTTTTACACATAGAAGGAGCCATAGGGACAGAGGGGGAAAGGGAAGTCGTCCGACATGTGTACCAGACGATTCCATCTATTTCTATTGATTACGGTGTCATGGAAAAAGCCGATAATATTCTTCTTATTGAAGGAGATTTCGGCTGGTCGGATATAGGATCCTGGGATGCCCTGTGGGAGGTGTCAGACAAAGACGAAAATGGAAACGCCGCAAATTGCCGTGATCTCTTCGTTGGTGTCGATGCCAGGAATTCACTCATCCACAGTCCCCGGAAGCTTGTAGCCCTGCTTGGTGTGGAAGATCTGATAGTTGTGGACACGGAAGATTCCCTGCTGATCTGCAAGAGAGGCAGTTCCCAGGATGTGAAGAAGGTCGTGAAAATCCTGGAAGATAAAAAAAAGAAGGAATATCTGTAGTGGTGACCACGTCCGGAAGGTTTATTCTGGCGTCCGCATCTCCCCGCCGGATTGAGCTTTTGAGTCTCCTGGGATTACGCTTCGAGATAATGCCGAGCAACGTCGATGAGAAGTTCATGAAAGGGGAAGCGTCAAGGGATCATGTCCTAAGACTCTCGGAAGAAAAAGCGAAGATGGCATCCGCCCTCCATCCGGAGGCCTGGGTAATGGGTGCGGATACTATCGTTATTATCAATGGCGATGTCCTCGGTAAGCCCCGGACGCCTGATGAGGCGAAAGAGATGCTGAGCAAGCTGAGCGGACAAATCCATACAGTCTTTACGGGCTTCACGGTCGCCAGGAAGAGCGCTGATATCCTCATCAGGGACGCCGTTGAATCTTCTGTCCGCTTCAGGGAAATTCCGGAAGATGAAATGGCGTGGTACATAAGGTCGCAGGAACCGTACGATAAGGCGGGAGGATACGCCGTGCAGGGAATGGGCGCCTTCTTCATAAAAGAGATATACGGTTCGTACACAAATGTCATGGGACTTCCCCTGTGCGAGGTTGTGGATGTACTGAAAAGGGTTGGGGCCATAGACTTTACCGGAGGGAGCAGTGGAATCAACGGTGAAGGCTAATATCGAAAGAATCAGAAGCGCCATTGCCGGTGCCGCTTTGCGCGCGGGCCGGAAGGTTTCTGATGTTAGGCTCATGGCCGTGACCAAGACAGTGGATGACGACCGGATCATGGAAGCCATCGAGGCCGGCGTTGATATCATCGGGGAAAGCTATGTCCAGGAGGCGAAAAGAAAGATTGAGAAGATGGGCAGGAGCATCGAGTGGCATATGATCGGCTACCTCCAGAGCAACAAGGCAAAATACGCAGTGAATCTTTTTGATATGATCCATTCCGTAGACAGGATGGATTTGGCCGTTGAACTTAACAAGAGATCCAGGGCTCAAGACATGGCGATGAAAGTTTTGATCGAGATAAATATCAGCGGAGAGAAAACGAAAAGCGGCGTCCCATACGAAGAAGCCATGCGACTGGTCAAGGATATTTCATCCCTCGATAATCTTTCCATACAGGGACTGATGACCATGGCCCCCTGGTTTGATAACCCTGAAGATGCGAGGCCCTATTTTAAGGCATTGAGGGAGCTGAGAGACAGGATTATTGATGAAAATATAGTGCGTGCTGAGATGCGGGAACTCTCCATGGGCATGTCCGGAGATTACGAGGTTGCCGTTGAGGAAGGGGCGACGATCGTGAGGGTCGGCAGGAGCATCTTCGGAGAAAGACCATTTTGACAATCCCCCTTTGACAAAGGGGGGCAGGGGGGTTTTATGGACAGGCCTCTCACCTGTCTGATAGGATGAACTATGAAGCGTATGAGATGGCAGCTCCTTCTGGGAATATCACTGATTGCCCTTTCCACGATTTTTTATCTTATCCACTACGCCTTTTTCCGGGATGCCTACCACATTTTCTATCGTCTCATCGGAGATATCGCGTTCGCCTTTATCGAGGTCTTGCTGTTCACAGTGATCATCAATGAAGTCCTCGCCATCAGGGAGAGACGAATCATTCTGGAAAGATTAAACATGGTCATCGGGGCTTTCTTCAGCGTGGTCGGTAAAGACCTGTTGAAATTCTTTTCGGAATTTGATCCCAATACGGACCGAATCAGGCGGGATCTCATCATTACAAATCAATGGTCTGCCGGGGAATTCCTCGATATGAGCAAGCGCCTGAAGAAATATGATTATGCAATCAGTATCCGCAGGGGCGATCTGGGTAGCCTGAAACAAAAGCTTATTAAGGAACGGGAGTTCATGTTGAGGCTCCTGGAGAATCAGAACCTCCTGGAGCATGATGCATTCACCGGTCTCCTCATGGCTGTGTTCCATCTGGCGGAAGAACTCGAATCACGGCCGGATTTAAGTAGACTTTCAGAGCTGGACATGAGGCACATAGCGGGAGACATGCAGAGGGCTTACAGCCTGCTGATCTCGGAGTGGCTGAGCTACATGAAACACCTGCGGGAGAATTATCCTTACCTCTTTTCCTTCGCCATGAGAACGAATCCCTTTGACCCGAACGCCTCGCCGGAGATTAAAGAATAAGGGATGACTATTCAAACCATTTTTCAAATATCCAAGAACATGAAATGAAGGAGTGAAGACTATGGATAAGGCGGCATTCTATAAAATCAGTTACGGCCTGTACGTTGTAAGTTCGAGGAAAGATGATCGCTTCAATGGGCAGATCGCCAATACCGCTTTTCAAGTAACATCAGAACCACCGACTATTGCAGTTGGTATAAATAAGCAAAATCTTACCCATGAGTATATTCAGGCAAGCGGGAAGTTTACCGTATCCGTCTTATCGAAATTGGCGCCTATGCAATTAATCGGTCTCTTTGGCTTTAAATGCGGAAGAGATATCAACAAATTTGAAAATTTAAATATCAGGCTCGGAAAAACGGGCGTTCCCATTGTATTGGATCACACCATAGCCTACATTGAGGCTGAAGTGGTAAATGAAATGGACTGCGGCAGCCATACGATATTCGTAGGTCAGGTGCGGGATTGCGGTATCCTCAATGCTGATGAGGAACCTATGACCTATGCCTATTATCATGAAGTGAAACGCGGAAAGTCCCCGAAGACTGCACCGACCTATCAGGCGCCTGACAATGTCGAAAGGGAAGACAGATATACCTGCTCAGTATGTGGATACGTTTATGATCCGGAGAAAGGAGATCCCGATTCCGGCGTCAAACCGGGAACAAAATTCACAGATCTCCCCGCAGACTGGATGTGTCCTATCTGCGGCGCCGATAAATCGAAGTTTGAAAAAGGAGGATGACGCCGGCTCGCGCGTCAATATGTCATTTCGAAGGAACGGAGTGACTGAGAAATTTTGCCCTTCTCAGGCGCAGCGAATTGCTGACCACTGATACGGAACTCAATGCCATGGCGGCTGCGGCAAACTGCGGGTTGAGGAGAATTCCAAAAAACGGATACAACGCACCTGCGGCAATGGGTATGCCGATGATGTTATAGATGAAGGCCCAGAAGAGGTTCTGCCTGATCACCCTTACTGTTTCCAGAGAAAGCCTGATCGCCATAGGTACAGAACGCAGGTCATCCTTGATAAGGGTTATATCGCTCGCTTCCATGGCCACGTCCGTGCCGGCACCGATGGCAATCCCTATGTCCGCCGCTGCCAAAGCCGGCGCATCGTTAATGCCGTCGCCCACCATAGCAACAACCTGACCAAGCTCCTGCAGGCGTCTTATTTCCGCCGCCTTGTCTCCCGGCAATACCTCCGCCATGATGTGATCGATGCCGAGGGCTCCACCGAGGGCCTTAGCTGTGCTGATATTGTCCCCTGTGATCATGGCAACCGTGAGTCCCATGTTCTTCAGCGTGGTTACAGTTTCTTTTGCCGATTCCCTGGGTACGTCAGCAAGGCCGATAAGGCCGATCACCTGATTTTCCTCGGCAATGAATACGCATGTTTTCCCTTCCGCGGCGAGCGTCCCGGCTTTTTCCGCGAGGCCGTCGAGCCTGATCTCCTTCATTTCCATGAGCCTCCGGTTTCCCAGAAGGCAATACCGGCCTCTCATAAACGCCCCGGCTCCGAGACCCGCGAAAGCTTCAAATTTTTCCACGGGAAGGGTGGCAATACCGGCACTGCGTCCCCTCTCTACGATGGCCGCGGCAATGGGATGTTCCGAGACAGCCTCGATGGACATGGCAATCTGCAGGACACTGTTCTGTTCATAGCCAGGCGCGGTCAGTATATCCGTTACCTCAGGCTCTCCCTTGGTCAGCGTTCCGGTCTTGTCAAAGACCACCGTCGTGAGCTTGTAGGCGTTTTCCAGACTTTCCCCTCCTTTAATCAGAATGCCGTGTTCGGCGCCGAGGCCGGTTCCCACCATGATTGCCGTCGGCGTCGCGAGACCCAGGGCGCAGGGGCAGGCAATAACCAGGACGGACGCAAAATTTAATAAGGCCCGGCTGAAAATAGGGTCGGGAACGAAGAAGTACCAGACGATGAATGTAATTATGCCTATGGCAAAGACGACAGGCACAAAGATGGAGGCGACTTTGTCTGCCAGTCTCTGAATGGGGGCCTTGGAACCCTGCGCCTCTTCGACGAGGCGAATGATCTGGGCCAGGGCAGTCTCGGACCCCACCTTTGTTGCCCTGAAGGTGAAGCTCCCGCTCTTGTTCAACGTGGCGCCAAATACGTGTTCCCCGGCCTCTTTGACGACAGGCATACTTTCACCGGTAAGCATGGATTCGTCGACGGAAGAGCCGCCGGAAACGACGACGCCGTCCGTGGGGACCTTTTCTCCCGGCCGGACGATGATCAGGTCTCCTTTCGCAACTTCTTCAATGGGAATGTCCTCCTCTTTATCGCCCCTGATTACACGAGCGGTCTTCGGTCTGAGCCCCATCAGTTTCTTGATGGCCGCGGATGTTCTGCCTTTTGCTCTTGCTTCGAGCAGGCGGCCGAGGATTATCAGAGTGACGATCATGGCGGCGCCGTCATAGTAAACATGTGGAGCTATATCGGCGCTCGAAAAAATCCTGGGGAAAAAAGTGGCCAGAGCGGAGTATAAATATGCCGAAAGTGCCCCCACCGCCACGAGTGTATTCATATCCGTCGTTTTTTGCCGGGCTGCCTTTATGGCGCCGATATAAAACCTGCTCCCTACCCAGAATACGACAGGAGTAGTAAGGAAAAACAGGATAACCAGCACCGTCTGTCTCGGTACGGTTGACAAAAAGGGAAACCAGTGCTGCATGGAGCCAAGGAAAATGATAACGCTGAGAACGGCGCCAACGACAAATTTGACCTCGAGTTCTTTGACTTCTCTTTCCCTGGCGGCGGTAATAGGATCTTCACGGGTGTCGTCGAGGATGCCGAGAAAATCGTAGCCCTGGTCGGAGATTATATCCCTGACTGCCTCGATCCCTCCCCATGGTTCGCCATGCTCGATTGTCGCCCTGGCTGTGGCGAGGTTAACCGCCGCGTCTGTCACACCGTCAACAGATTTCAGCGCCTGCTCCACGCGGCGCACGCAGGCGGCGCAGGTCATGCTCCCAACGGAGATTGTCGTCTTAACGGCTGTCTTATCAGGCGATGTCATATCCTGCCTTCCGGATACGCTCCTTAACGAGTTTCATATCTACCGGTTTGACCTCATCGAATGTTGCCTCCGCTTTTTGCAGGTCCACTTTAACGTTACTGATCCCATCGATTTCTTTTAAGGCCTTGGTCACGGCCATAACGCAATGATTGCAGGACATGCCTTTGATCTTGACGGTTTGCATAATGTCCACCTCTTTTAATTTTCATTCATATAATAAAATGTACAGTTTATTGTCATGTAAATCAAAACTTTTTTATGGCATATGATAATGAAGCGGAATCCAAGATTCGCCTCAAGGCATGGTGAAAGTATATGGCAAATTATTCGGGAATGGCATCAGAGCACGTTCCTGTCCTCCGCAACTCGCCGGACATATTAATTTCTTGACAATGAATAAACGAGCAGCTATTTTTCCAACTCTTGACGCAATTTTCATATCCCGATTCAAAAGGTGCTATTTCTGCTGCACCATCATGAGAGGTTGACCATGAAGAAGGACTATCCTTACGGCAGTGGAACAGTAAAATGGGTTTCCGCAGATTGGCTCTATGAAAATCTGGAAAAAAAGAAAATGGCCATACTGGATGTGCAGCCGAATATTCATGACTATATAGAGCAGCATATTCCCGGCGCCATTTATCTGAACGAGGGTTTGCTTCGCACGTATATTGATGGGATGCCTGCCAGATATGTTCCTCCGGATACAATCCAGCCTGTCCTTCGTTATGCGGGCCTGAAGCCGGGTGTCCCTGCGGTGGTTTATACGGGAACAGGCGCCGCCAAAGGTTGGGGGGATGGTCTGGAACAGACGATGATGGCATACAGCCTGGCGCGTTTCGGTCATGACTGCGTTTATGTCCTTGACGGCGGTCTCGACAGATGGAAAGGAGAGGGGAAGCCCCTGACGAAAGAGTTTCCAAAAACAGTTACGTCCGATTTCACCGTCCGTGTCCAATCAGATTTCTACATCGAATACGAAGAATTCAAGGCGATAAAAGATCGCGAAGATGTCATGGTTCTGGATGCGCGTCCGCCCGACGTTTACCAGGGTCAGTCATTCTGGGTCAAGCCTGGCCACATCCCCGGCGCTGTCAATGTGCCCTGGGCGTCTCTCATGGCTGACAAAAATAAAAGTTTGCTCAAGCCTGATGAGGAAATATTAGCTATTCTTACTGCGAACAACGTGAGGCCGGACAAGACCATCATTTGCACGTGCGGTACAGGCCGTGAAGCGACAAATGAATTCATTTTATTCAAATGGTACTTCAATTATCCCAGCGTCAAGATCTATGAAGGGTCATTCACGGAATGGACCGCATATCCTGAAAATCCTACGGTAACAGGCAAGAATCCGCGGTAGGCATTTTATATTATCTTTGTTCTTTGCCTGACAGGAATAAGATTCCGTGAATTCTGGATGTAAGGAGCGATGCAGGGATGGACAGATATTAGTACACTGGTTCATAAATTCGGTTACGTATTTTATGCCACAGTTCGAAAATTTCCATGTACTATTGTCATTTCGAGCCCTTCGGTTTACTCAGGGTAAACTCCGCGAGAAATCTTAGTAGGGGGGTAAAACTAAAAGATATCTCCCTTCGGTCGATATGACACCTTAATAATGAAATGATATACTGAGGATATAAAAGAAGCAGATAATAAAATCCGGAGAGTAATATATAATGATTGTTAGATTCTATGGTGCGAGAGGTTCCATACCGGTTTCGGGAAAGGAGTATTTGAAGTACGGAGGTAATACCACCTGTCTGGAAATAAGAACAAAAGATGATGACATAATCATCGTTGATGCCGGTTCGGGTATCAGAACGCTCGGTAACAGGCTGATTACCGAAAAGCGCTTCCAATATACGATGATCTTTACCCATGCCCATTGGGACCATATCATGGGATTTCCTTTTTTCCAGCCCATATACTTCACAAAAACACAGATTATCATGTTTGGGTGCCCGTTTGCCCAGGCATCCGTAAAAGAGATGATTTCAAAAATCATGGCGCCTCCCAATTTCCCCGTCAATTTTGAAGACATAAGAGCCGATATCATCTACCATGACGCCTGCGAGGAGTCGTTTACCATAAAATCAATGTCTATTACCCCTATCCCACTCAGCCATCCCAATCAAGGCGTGGGGTATAGATTTACGGAAGACGGTAAGAGTTTCGTTTTCCTCACGGACAATGAATTGACTTTTAAACATCCCGGTGGCGTCGATTTCCAGGCTTATCGCGATTTTTCTGCCGGCGCAGACCTTCTTGTGCATGATGCCGAATTCACCGAGGAGGAGTATAAGAAGACGAAAACCTGGGGACATTCTGTTTATCGGGATGCTTTAAGGTTAGCCCTGGAAGCGCGGGTCAGGAAATTCGGATTGTTCCACCACAACCAGGAAAGGTCCGATGAGGGCATAGACGAGATGGTAGCGGATTGCCGGAAAATTGCGGGCGGCAGTAATGAAGACCTGGAGTGTTTTGCCGTTTACCAGGGGATGGAAATAAGACTGTAGGCGAGAGTTCATTGAGTCGCGGATAAATCCTTTTCAATAATTTCTGATCTTTCAGTGTAGTTTCTCTTCAGTGTGAATATGTTAGGGGCAATTGCAGGTGATGTTATCGGTTCCGTGTACGAGGCCCATCCCATAAAGTATACGGGCTTTCCTCTCTTTGGCCGATATTCGCATTTTACGGACGATACGGTCCTGACAGTGGCAGCAGCCTATTCAATTTTAGAAAAAGTCGATTACGCAACAGCCTTTAAGACCTTTGGGCGAAGGTACCCCGGCGCAGGTTATGGGTCATCGTTCTATCAATGGATATTTTCTCCGGACGGCAGGCCATACAACAGCTGGGGCAATGGTTCCGCCATGAGAGTGAGCCCCGTCGGCTTTGCCTTCGATTCCATTGAAGCGGTCCTGGAAGAAGCGGAAAGAAGCGCCTCTGTCACTCACAATCACCCCGAAGGAATAAAAGGAGTTCAGGCAACGGCGCTCTCGATTTTTTTTGCCCGCAAGGGCGAAAATAAGGATTTTATAAAAAGCAAGATAGAGAAACGGTTCACCTATAACCTTAACCGCACCCTCGACGATATAAGACCCGAATACCGTTTTGATGTGTCGTCTCAGGGTTCCGTACCGGAGTCCATAATAGCCTTCCTGGAGTCCAAAGATTTCGAAGACGCCGTAAGAAAAGCCGTATCTCTCGGCGGTGACAGTGACACGATGGCATGTATTGCAGGAGGCATTGCCCATGCATTTTACAGGGAGATACCGGAGAATATTGTTGCGAACGTCAGAGAGAGATTGCCGGATGAGTTCCTGGAGATCATAGATAGGTTTGTGGACATCTACGGCTTATAGAAAATCAAGAGCATCATTCGCTAAAGCAATTGGATATTGAAAGGAGGGGATTTTACGTCATGCCGACGCAGGTGAGAATAACTATGGGCAATGTAACGTTAAGGGCCGAGCTCTTCGATACAGCGTGCGCAAAAGCAATAGCAGAAAGGCTTCCCATCAAGGCAAGGCCTGACGAATGGGGCGATGAATATTACTTTGAGATACCCGTAACGGCGTCTCTCGATGAAACGGCAACAACAAAGGTGAAAGTTGGCGATATCGGCTACTGGCCGCCGGGAAGGGCAATGGCTATATTCTTCGGACGGACGCCGATGAGCACCGGGTCTGACCCCGTTCCCGCAAGCGCGGTCAATCTCGTCGGAAAAATCATCGATGACGCAACCCTTCTTAAGAAGGCCAAAGGGGCCGCCGAAATAATAATTGAAATGTTGTAGGGTGCGTAAGCTGCAGCATCATGCACCCTGCTGGCAGATATTTCCATGCGAGGAATCGTTCAGATAGCCGGTGTCGCCGATAGAGCAGAAGCCATGATGCTTGTGGAGGCAGGCGTCCATCAGATCGGATTTCCGTTGGGACTTACAGTTCATAAGGAGGACATGCCCGCAGAGGATGCGGCCAAAATCATCCGTCTGCTGAAGCCGCCTGCATCTACCGTATTGATTACCTATTTGAACAGTGCGGAAAAAATTCTTGATCTTTGCAAAAAAATCGGAGCCCACAAGGTGCAGCTTCATGGCGGTATATCTCTTACAGAGATTGTCAGACTCAAATCGCTTGCCCCCGATCTCACTGTTATCAAGAGTCTTATTGTGGAAGATAATAATCTTACGGAGCTGGAATCATCCGTTGCCGCGTTCGGTCCTCATTGCGACGCATTTATAACAGATACATACGAGCCGACAACCGGCGCGTGCGGTGCGACCGGCAAGATCCATGACTGGGATATCAGTCGCCGGCTTGTCGATATTTCTCCCAGGCCGGTCATGCTGGCCGGCGGCCTCAATCCGGAGAATGTCCGTAAAGCCATAGCCCATGTGCGGCCGGCCGGCGTGGATGCGCATACGGGTGTCGAAGGGCCCGACGGGAGAAAAGATGCCGTCCTCGTCAGGGCATTTGTCAGGGAGGCGCTCGCAGCCTTTCAGAAATCCTCCCTTTGAAAAAGGGGGGCACGGGGGGATTTGAAGCTCTCCGCAGCAAGCTGCGGAGAATCTTCGATTCTTAAGGAACAGTATCGTTCGTCATTCGCTCGCTTACCCCGCAGCAAGCTACGGGGAATGCGCTCGCTACCGAATTCAAGTTATCCCTTATGTCCTTTTACAGAGTTTTCAAAGACTGAGAGATGGAGTGAAATTATGAAACAGTTTACTGTGCGAACCAATGCAAAGGCTGAAATGATCGATATCACCGACCGCATCAGAATCCTTCTCAAAGAAAGCAGGATCAAAAGCGGCGTCTGCCACGTCTTTGTTCCGCATACCACGGCAGCCGTTACAATAAACGAAAATGCCGATCCTGATGTGCCGCTGGACATACTGATGGAGCTGGGGGAAATTGTTCCTTTTAATGATCACTACCGGCACGTAGAGGGAAACTCCGCGGCCCACATCAAGGCCTCTATTCTGGGAGCTTCAGAAACGGTATTTATAGAAAACGGCGAGCTGGTCCTGGGCACGTGGCAGTCTATCTTCTTCTGTGAATTTGACGGTCCGCGGACGCGGATGGTCATTATCATGCTAACAGCGCTTCAAGCACCGAAATAGTATCTGCAAGGAGAAACCATGGGCATGATCAGTTCGTGGATGATATTTTTTTGGTGAACACCCTGCCCATGTGTCACATTGAGAGCAGCATCGGCTACCGTGTTACGACGGCGGATGGGACCTCCGTGGCGTATTCCGGCGATACGGATTTTTGTGAAAACGCCGTCGCTCTTGCCAGGGATGCGGATATCCTCATCTGCGAATCCTCCCTTCCCGATGCAATGAAAGTGGAAGGTCACCTAACGCCGTCACTGGCCGGCAGAATCGCTATGGAAGCGGGGGTAAAGAAGCTTCTGCTGACGCATTTTTATCCGGAATGCGACTCCGCAGATATCGAGGCTGAATGCCGGAAGACCTATGATGGTCCCCTTGTCCTTGCCCGTGATCTTATGGTTGTTGACGTTTGATTCAATGGGACTCGGCCTTTTTCAAGCTATAATTTTTCAAACATCGCCTGCAGTTCCTTAATCAAAGCGATCTCCATGTCGATGAAGCGCTCGTCGGCGAGTATGAATTCGACTTCGTAATAAGTCTGATATTCCACGGCGCTGGTGGCATGCTCGACGATCCGGGTAATGGCAATGTCCTTGATTCCTTCGTAGTCTTTAGAACGGGATATTTCCGTCTTGCGGAGGATGAGATGCATGGCCTTCTTGGCATCTTCGACGGTCTTAAGAACGATATCAATCCCTTCCAGGTTCTTGATGGCCTTGGTGATCTTTTCATCCCGCACCTTGATTTTCATAATCCCCCGCTTTCTGTGATAGTATTTTTTTGTCGAGAACAGCTCTCACTTTCGACGGGAGTGTATTAAATTTGAAGCAGGACGTCAACAAAATTGACGCGGGCCGACGCCAACTCATAAAGGCAAACGAATGCTGCATGACCTTGCCGATCTGGAAAATTGCCAGCTCAATCAACAATCCCTGTGAAGTCAGGTTACGACAAGTGAGCTGATTGATTGCGGCTTTTTTTCCGCCTGTCGAGAATTTCGGCAAGAATAGGAAGCAGAACTAATCCAAAGGGCAAGACTATTATTATCAAGACCGGGACATGGAGGGACAAACGTTTCACATATGACTTAAGATCATGAGTTTCTTCCTGTGTCCAAACGATTCCGGTATTTCTATATTTCATCAAAAGCCGCATGAAACTCCGAATATACTGGCTTTCCTCAAGTATCATATCCCTGTTTTTTGCAAGGAGCTTCTTGAAAAATAATTTTATCATAGATGATAAATTCTATGTGGGCAGTACTTATGCATGTCAATGTAATACTTTTCGCAGGAACTGACCGGTAAACGATTCCTCCGCACAGGCAACCTCTTCTGGGGTGCCGGATGAGACGATTCGCCCTCCGCCGGGTCCACCCTCGGGCCCGAGATCAATAATATGGTCGGCACACTTGATGACATCAAGATTATGTTCTATAACTAAGACTGTATTGCCCATATCTACCAGTCTTACGAGGACATCGAGAAGCTTCTGAATATCTGCGGAATGAAGGCCGATAGTCGGCTCATCAAGGATATAGAGGGTGTTTCTGTTCATGCGCTTCCCCAGCTCCCTCGATAATTTGATGCGCTGGGCTTCTCCTCCGGAGAGGGTTGTCGCCGACTGACCCAATCTGATGTAACTAAGACCGACATCGAAAAGGAGTTGGAGTTTGGATCGTACGGCCGGAATATTATCAAAAAAGGGCAGGGCCTGATTAACGGACATGTCGAGGACATCGGCAATGTTCTTATCTTTGTATTTGATTTCAAGGGTGTCGAGATTGAATCTTTTTCCGCGACAGACATCGCACGTCACGTAGACATCAGGGAGAAAATGCATTTCGATTTTGATAAGACCGTTTCCCTCGCAGGCCTCACATCGACCTCCCTTGACATTGAAACTGAAACGGCCGGGCTTATAGCCTCTGATCCTGGATTCGGGAAGGCCTGTGAAGAGATCCCTGATATGTGAAAAAATTCCTGTATACGTCACGGGATTGGAACGGGGGGTGCGTCCTATAGGCTGCTGGTTCATGATGATGACCCTTTCAATTCCCCCGAGGTCCAAGATCCTCTTGATCTTTCCCATGCCGCCTTGATAATTATCGAGTCTCCTGGCCATGGCTTTGTATAATGTTTCAATGACCATGGTGCTTTTCCCGGAACCGGAAACACCCGTCACGGCTGTAAAAAGTCCCACGGGAATCTTGATATCTATGTTTTTAAGGTTATGCTCACGGGCCCCCTCCAGGACAATAAACCTATCGGGCAGTGATCTTCTCTTTCCGGGAACAGGGATGACAATTTTTCCCGAGAGATACAACCCTGTCAAGGATTTATCGCATTCGCAGATCTCCTCCGGTGTACCATGGAAGACGACTTCGCCGCCGTCGAATCCGGCGCCGGGCCCCATGTCGAGAATATAATCGGAAGACATCATCATGGCCGGGTCATGCTCCACAACCAAAACCGTATTACCCATATCCCTCAGTCGTTTGAGAGTGGAAATGAGTCTTGCATTATCCCTCTGGTGGAGACCTATCGTCGGTTCATCAAGAACATAAAGGACGCCAACGAGTCCCGATCCTATCTGAGTCGCCAGTCTGATACGCTGGCCCTCGCCCCCGGAAAGACTGCCGGACGAACGTTCCAGGCTGAGGTAATCCATGCCTACATCGGCGAGGAATTTCAGCCTCTCTTTAATTTCTTTGAGAATTCTTTCGGAGATGAGGGCTTCCTGGTTTGACAGAGGCAGCTTTTCGAAGAAAACAAGGCACTCTTTTATACAGAGCCTGCACACATCATAGATATTCTTGCCTTCCACAGTGACAGCCATGCTCTCTTTCTTCAACCGTGAACCGTGGCAGGTCGGACATTCCTGTAAGGTGATGTACCGCGACATGTCCATTCTTACGGCATTGGAGTTGGTTTCCTTATAGCGCCGGTCAAGCTGTTTAATGATTCCCTCAAAAGGCTTGCTGTAAAAAAAGCGTCTGCCCCCTCTATCGAGATAGAATCTGATCATCTCATTTCCCGAGCCGTACAGAAGAACTGCCTGGATCTCCTTCGACAATTGATTAAAGGGGCTATTTACATCGAAATGGTAATGCTGTGACAGGGCGTCCACCATCTGGTAATGATAAACGGAACTCCGGCCTGACCAGGGAGCGATAGCGCCCTCCCGCACGGAAAGTTCCCGATCGGGAACGACCAGGTTCTCGTCGAAATACATTCTGGTACCAAGGCCGTCACAATCGGGGCAGGCGCCATAGGGGCTGTTGAAGGAAAAATTCCGAGGAGCCAGCTCCGGCATGCTGATGCCGCATTCGGGGCAAGCATACTTCTCACTGAAAAGAATCTCGTCGCCTCCCGTAACATCGACGCGAACGAGCCCATCGGAAAGGTGGGTGGCAATCTCCAGGGAATCCCTGAGGCGCCTTCTGATCCCTTCCTTAACAAATAACCTGTCAACTACGACGTCGATGTTGTGGCGTTTATTTTTGTCCAGAGCAATATCATCGCCGAGTTCGCGCAGTTCCCCGTCGATGCGCACCCGGACAAACCCATCTTTCTGCAGCTTCTTCAATTCTTTTTGAAATTCTCCTTTTTTGCCCCTGGCGATCGGGGCGAGGATACTGATTTTGGTCTTTTCAGGAAAGGCCAGGATGCTATCAAGCATCATGTCGATAGTCTGGGATCTAATCTCTTTTCCGCATTGATAGCAGTGCGGAACTCCTATCCTGGCGTAAAGCAGGCGGAGGTAGTCGTAGATCTCGGTGACTGTTCCTACGGTCGAACGGGGATTATGGCTTGCTGTCCTCTGCTCAATGGCTATGGCGGGAGACAATCCCTCGATAGATTCAACATCAGGTTTGTCCATCTGACCGATAAATTGCCGGGCATAGGTGGACAGGGATTCCACGTAGCGTCTCTGTCCTTCAGCATAGATGGTGTCGAAGGCGAGTGATGACTTACCTGATCCGCTGACCCCGGTTATAATAACCAGCTTATCTCGAGGGATATCGATATTTATATTTTTAAGATTGTGCTGTGACGCTCCTTTTATTCTTATGTGGCTCATTCCTTGATTAACTCTTCAAAGGTTAAAAAACGTGCCCCTCCCAGTCATTGCCGCCGTTCCTCTTTGTTCAGGACAAAATCGGCAAATCATCTCGGAGCACTTTTAACTACAAAAAGATTGCCGCGCCGCCGCGCACCGCGCAGTGACCAGCTTGGCCTCTTTCTTACGATAACGCTATCCCTGCGGTTTTATTTCAATGAGGGACTTTCTTCTCAGCTCTTTAATCCACTCTTCGTACTTCTTGTCGATCTTTTCCTCTTCAAGCTTTGCCTTGATTTCTTCGCGGACGGATTCGATGGGTTTTATTCCCGCGCCTCTTCTGTCGACAGCCTGGATTATGTGCAGACCTACAGGGGATTCAATTACCTTGCTGATCTCATCTTTTTTCAAGCCAAAAGCAACACCTTCGACAGCAGGAAGCATTGACCCCTTTTCAAGAAAACCGAGATCACCAACGGTTGCAGCAGCGGGTCCTTGAGAGAGCTGTGCAGCGAGCAAGTCAAATGGCTCTCCGGTTAGCAGGCGCTTATGGATTGCATCCATTTCCTCCCGGAGCTTGGCCTTGGTTTTTACATCAGCGCCCTTGGGAAATAAGATGAGGATCTGCTTGATCCGCACAGCATCCTTGCCCTCATAGGCTTCACGGTTCTTGAGGTAATATTCACCTATCTCTTCTTCAGTAACTGCGATCTTGGACTTTATTTCACGCCTGAGCAATCTCATGCGGAGAAGGTGTGCCTTGACTTCTTTCCTGTGTGCCTCGATGGAAGAGTTTTCTTTCGCAAGCTCATTTATCAGGTCCTCCATCTTCATCTTTCTCCGGGAAAGGAAGTCGTTGATGGTATCGGTGACTTCCTCGTCCTTGATTATCATTTGCGATTTTTTCGCCTCCTGATCAATAATGATGTTGTCGATCAATTTGTTCAACAGTGCCAGTCTGTTTTCTGCTATGACTTTTTCCTTATCCGGGCCCTTATAAGTTTCTTCTATCCTTTTTTTGTAAGGTTCATATGCACCGTTTAATTCTGATGAGGTAATAACGTCGCCATTTACAACGGCAACGATTCTTTCCATGATTTCGGCTGTGGCTGGAACGGATATGAATATCCCTGCCGCGATGATAATATATTTCCATATAGTTGATATTTTCATTGTCATACCTCGTCATTCTGCTTCATTAATCGGGGGGACCGTTTCTTTTTTCAGAAGGTCCCTGTTAATTTTTATTACCGCCTTTGACCTCAGGGCGCCCAGCCACAGCGCATACTCCCGTTCCTCTTTCTGCTTCCTCAGATCGGTCAGGACCTGGCCTTTGATAACGTCCCACCCTTTCTTGTCCTTTTTGTCTTTCTCTATGATCTTAAAAATGTGATATCCAAAGGGACTTCTTATGACCGGACCAATTTCTCCGGGTCGCTGCGAAAAGATAGCAGCATCGATTTCTTCCGGCATGAAGCCCTGACTTACAAAACCAAGGTCACCGCCGGCTGCCGCCTCGGGACCAATGGATTCATTCCGGGCAACCTTACCAAAATCCTCGCCCCTCATCAACCTCTTCAGGATGGCTTCTGCCTTTTCCCGCTGCCTCACAACTATCTGGGCCACGTGCACTCTTTTTTCCGGAGCATACATGCCCCTGTGCTCTCTGCGATATGCCTTTCCCTCATCTTCTTTCACTTGAATCTTCGAATTTACCTCCGCTGAAATCAGATTTTCCAGGATAGTCCGTTTTCTCAGTTCCTCCTTCCATTGGCCATAATCGACTTTTCGCGTTGCAAGGGCCTTGTCAAAGCCGTCTTCTAATGAATAGCTTTCTTTAATATCTTCAATCTTCTTCGCCAATTCAGCATCGCTGACGGAAATGGATAGCTCTTTGGCGCGGAACAGCATGACCTTTTCATCAATCAAAATATTCAGGACCTCCTCTTTGAGGCGGTCATAGTCTTCCGGGGTTAGAGATGATCTGTCCAGTAATGAATTCACATCTCTGGCAAATCTCTTATTAAACTCGCTGATCGAGATTGCCATGCCGTTCACAGTTGCCAGCGGTTTTGGCGTACCATTCCCCCCGCAACCGCATGTGGTGCAGATTAGTACGGCGCAGAGAAGGCAAAGCATGATTCTGCCAATCAGCGGCGCATACCGCAGGCCACCCCCCGTAAGCGTGGCGAAGGGGAGCAGTGCAAAAACACCATCTCCGGCGGAAAGCCCCGGGCTGCGTGAGGCAAAGTTCAATACCAGGCCGAAAGGTGAAAAAAAATTATGCGCTCCGGCGAATACAATTTTCAATAAGAGATTCATCAATTGACCAGCTGCTTCAGCAGTTCCTTTGCCTGCCTTGTAATATCACTCGCCCTGAGATCCGGCATAAAGACGCTGAGTTTGAAATCAGGCGTCAGCTTTATCCCCTCCACCTTCTTCCGAGCGAGTTCGACGATCCGTGACGGATTCACAGGGCTTTCCCGACTAAAGTCGATCAGCATGTTTTTCCCATCGTATACCATCTTCTTCCCTTTGACAACTGCCAGGAGGTTCCTGATGCCTATCACCTCGAAAAGATTTTCCAACTCAGGCGGTACAAACCCATAGCAGTCGACAATCTCCTCTCTGATCTTTTCTATGTCTTCATCTCCCGAGGCCATGGATAATCTCTTGTAAGTGACCAGCCTGCGGTGGACGTCGGGCATGTAGTCCTCGGGTATGAATGCCGGCAGACCCAAATGTATTTCCGGTTTTGCCTCTTCGACAGGTTTTTCTTCTCCCTTGATTTCCCTGATGGTTCGCTCCATTAATTCTGTATACAATTCATATCCTACGGCCGCAATCTGTCCTGATTGGGATGTCCCGAGAATGTTCCCGGCCCCTCTTATTTCCAGGTCATTGGAGGCAAGGCGGAAGCCGGAACCGGGTTCGGTAAAATCCATTATGACACGAAGCCGCCTTTGAGTATCCCGCGATAACATCGCCCCCTTGGGCACCAGGAAGCAGGCATAAGCCTCTTCTTTAGACCGCCCGACCCTTCCTCTGATCTGATACAGTTGCGCGAGTCCGAACCGGTCGGCCCGGTTGATGATTATCGTATTTGCCGTGGGAATATCTAAACCGGATGCTATTATGGACGTGCAGACCAGGCAATTGTAGTCTCCCCGGACAAATTTTGCCATCGTCTCCTCAATATCGGCGCCCTTCATCCGGCCGTGGACAACCCCGATTCTGGCTTCCGGAACAAGTTTTTCAACCAGCGTGGCCATAGTGTATATGGATTGCACCCTGTCATGGAGAAAAAAGACCTGGCCGTTTCTGTTGATTTCCTGCCGGATGGAGTCTCTTATTATGTCCTCGCTGAATTCAAATACGCAGGTCTTTATGGGAAGCCTGTCTTCGGGAGCGGTATTGATGATGGACAAATCGCGGATGCCGATGAGTGAAAGATGCAAAGTCCTCGGTATGGGTGTCGCCGTCAGGGTGAGGACGTCCACAAGGGTTCTGAGCTTCTTGAGCTTCTCCTTATGGGTTACGCCAAAACGCTGTTCCTCATCTATAATCACAAGTCCCAGATCCTTAAACCCGATATCCTTCTGCAACAGACGATGGGTCCCGATGACAATATCTACGATCCCCCTGTTTATTCCGTCCACAATTTCCCGCTGCTCCTTCTTCGTCTTCAAACGGTTCAGGACTTCCACGCGTACGGGATAGTCTTTCAATCTCCGCGAAAATGTCTGGAAGTGCTGTTCCGCCAGTATCGTAGTAGGGACCAGAATGGCTACCTGTTTCCCTTCCATGGCCGCCCGGAAAGACGCCCTCAAGGCAACTTCGGTCTTCCCGAATCCCGCATCGCCGCAAACCAGCCTGTCCATGGGCTTTTCATGGCCCATGTCAAGAAGGACATCCTCGATGGATCTGGACTGATCGGGTGTTTCCTCGTATTCAAAGGTGGAACAGAATTCATCATAAATCCTGTCTGGCGGGGAAAAGGCATGGCCGTCCATTACCTCTCTGGCGGCGTAAATGGAAACCAGCTCCTCCGCAACCTCGCGGACAGACTTCTTGACTTTCTCTTTTACCGCTTCCCATGAAGAGCCGCCAAGTTTGTCAATTCTCGGTATGACGCCTTCGGGGCCGATATATCTCTGGATCTGATCAAGCCGGTCTATCGGTATGTAGAGTTTGTCGAAATCCAGATATTCAAGAAGGAGGAAGTCGTTCTCGATTTCACTGATGACGAGCTTCTGAAGCCCCCGGTACACGCCGATGCCGTGGTCCGTGTGGACTGCATAATCCCCTTCTTTCAGATCGCCGAATGACTTAAGGAAGTACCCCTCTCTGGCAGGTCTCGCCCGCCTTCGCGGTATCTTCTTGCCGAATATTTCCTCTTCCGTGATCACAATCAGTTTCAGATCGGGCAGACGGAATCCTCCCGTCAGTTTGCCCTCTCTGATGACGAGGAGCCCGTTGCCTCTGTGCGCTTCGATGTCGGCTGCGAAAGACGCCTTTGACCTGGTGACGGGCAGGCTGTACTGTTCCAGGAGATGATCCAAACGCTCCACCTCTTCCTGTCCCGTTCCTAAGAATTGCACCAGATACCCTTCATGAAGCCACGCCTTTATCCTCTCCGCGAGGGGTTTGAGCAATCCGTCTCCCTCGCGCGGTCTCGGTGATGCGGGAGGCGGCCTCCAATCCGTGTCTGTATGAATTTCTATAGTTGAAGAAGCGGCGTCATTTTCATCATGACTCAAATCGATGATATGCAGGCCTTCGAGCAATACTTTTTGAAAATTATTAGATTGCCTGAGAATAGCTTCTTCCGTCAGATAAAAAGATTCCTTTTCTAAATAGAATTTCTCCCCGCCGCGGGCCTTTAGCAAAAAACGATCGATTGCGTTTTCAATATCCTCCCAGGCCTTTTCGATTGCGGGTAAATCGTCAAGAATAAGGATGGAGTTCTCAGGTACGAAATCAAATAACGTTCCCAGAGCGCCGGAGGGATATTCTTTTCCCGACACTGTTGGAGTCTTAGAGTAACTCCCGCCCGCTGTCTTCTCCAATGATTCGTAAAACAGAGGCAGGTACATGGGATTCACGGAAGAGATAAGGCCATTTTCCAGCATCTCGACAAGGTGCGTCTTCACCATCCGGGGAAGTTCCAGTTCGAGCGCCCTGTACTTGATATTTTCTATGGCCTGCTGTCTTCTCTCTTCGGAGAGGATCACCTCTCTTGCCGGGGTCAGTGTAAAATCTACCAATTCACCCGTGGATCTCTGGGACGCGGGGTCATACTCCCTGATTGACTCCAGTTCATCCCCCATGAATTCCATCCTGACCGGCCGGAGAGCGGTGGGAGGAAAGACATCTATGACATGGCCCCTCAAACTGAATTGGCCCTTTTCATCCACAAGTGTTACCCTCTTGTAGCCCCCCTGTGATAATTTCTGAACGAGATTATCCCTGTCTATCATGTCCCCGATGGAAATTGTTTCGATATAGGCTTCGAGGACTTTTTTGGGTATGACCTTTTGCATCAGGGCCTTGAGCGGTACTACGACTACAGCCTGCTTTCCCATGATGAAGTTGCAGAGGATCTCCATGCGGGACAATTCCACGTCCTGCTGAAAAGCCAGCATGTCCATGGAAAAAAAATCCCACGCCGGATACAGGAAGGCCTTGTTTTCGCCGCCGAGGAAAAAGGAAATATCCTGGTGGATATCCTTGGCTTCCTTCTCCGTGGTGGCGATCACGATCAGTGTCCTGTTAGTATGTTTGGAGATTAGCGAAAGGAGGAAGGATCTTGCCGAACCTCGAAGGCCGCTGACAATCACTTTTTTTTCTCCCCCCCTTATCCCGTCAAACAGGGCGGTAAAGGGAGGACTGTCCATTTTTTTTTCTTTATTAATAATTTTTCTCACGTACACAAAACTCTACGATCCCCTTTCAACAAAGGGAGAAACTGCGGGATCGAAATTCTCCCATATAATATGCACCCATTTGCAAAATGGCAAGCATTCTCCCGGGGGCTTGCGTGCCAAGAAATCTCACCTATATCATACATATATTTTATTCAAGGACAAAGATGCTCACCTTAGTTATTGACAAGGAAGGGCATTTGGGATAGCTATTTCAAAGAACCACCATAGAATGAGGGCTTTGAAAATCTCCCCTCTGTCATCTCGACGGAAGGGAGAAATATTATAAGCCGATGAAAAATTGCAGGATTGCACATGCGCGGACCCTCCGCATTGCTTGACTCTACGGCTCAACTTCGCAGGAGGTCAGGATTTTTTTCGATATCAGACAATGATCAGCGTTGAAGATGCTTTGAATAAGATTCTTGAGGTATTTGTTCCCTTAGGGCAGGAGAAGGTTAACATCCTGGATTCCCTGGGAAGGGTGATCGGCGAGGATACATACGCGACCAGAAACATTCCACCCAGGAATAACTCAGCTATGGATGGATATGCCGTACGCTGGGAAGATACCCGCGGCGCTTCGAGAGAGAAGCCCGTCGTTCTCAATGTCATCGAGGATATACCTGCCGGAACCATTCCCAAAGAAGGCGTTGGCAGGGGCGAGTCATCAAGGATCATGACCGGCGCGCCTGTTCCGGATGGCGCCAATGCCGTTGTGAGAGTGGAAGACACGGCGAAGTACGGGCGAAGAGTCAAGGTATTCGCACAGGCTAAAAAGGGGCAGGATATCAGGCTCGCAGGCGAAGATGTCAGAGATGGGGAACTTGTCATTTCTCAAGGCGATGTCATCAGGCCGGCGGAAATCGGCATGCTCGCGGCGCTGGGCCGCTCTTTTATAATGGTATACCAGAGACCCGTAGTTGCCGTCGTGGCCACAGGAGATGAACTGGTTGATATTGATGACAACCCGAACCCGTGGCAGATAGTGAGCAGCAACAGCTACTCCCTTGCCGCTCAGATTATTGACTGTGGCGGGATTCCCCTTCAGATAGGCATAGCGAAAGATACGAGAGAGGATCTTGTCTCGAAATTCAAAGCCGCCCTGAGGGCTGATATTATTGTCTCATCGGGCGGCGTATCGGTGGGAGATTACGATCTCGTCAAGGATGTCATGAAGGAAGTGGGGAACAAGATGCAGTTCTGGCGGGTTGCCATGAGACCCGGAAGACCCCTTGCCTTCGGCTCCATGGGCGGCGTTCCTCTTTTCGGACTTCCCGGCAATCCCGTATCATCGATGGTCGCCTTTGAACAGTTTGTCAGACCGTCTATACTGAAGATGATGGGCCATAAGAATCTGTTCAGGAGGACTGTCAAAGCAACGATCCGGGAAGACATCACAAAAAAGAAAGGGACGAAGCATTTCATAAGAGCCAGCGTTGAATATAGAAACGGAAAATTTACCGTCGTATCTACGGGAGATCAGGGTTCCGGCATACTGAAGTCAATGGTCAGGGCAAATGGTCTGATCATTTTGCCGGAAAATTCAACCTCTGTGAAAAAGGGTGAAGAAGTAGCCGTTCAATTGATTGACGGATCTCTCGAACAGACACTTAAGCCTCAGTATCCGTAACCGTGCGGAAGTGCCAAGGTCACTGGTGGGCCTCCTGGACTTCAAATCCAGTGCGGGGCGCTAGAACCGTCCCGGGTGGGTTCGATTCCCATGCACTTCCGCCAATTTTTTCGTAAAATTCGTTATTTTGCTATAAAAATCCTTTAACCAGTCTTTAACTTTCTTTAACCTAAGAAATCTTCAAGAGTCTTTTTCTTTTTGCCTTTAAAATGATTCCTATCTTCCTGAAACCCACATGCCGACGCGTCGGCACAAATAATAATGAAAATAGATAGCCGTCACGGCCCTCCCTGGGATAACATATCCGGAGAAGGAACTATTCCAATAAAGGGGGGGGTATTA